>Ga0101941_1000130_pt1 | contig 190195 bp, 189 predicted proteins | sample DewCreD2012metaG_3_FD_75242 | JGI IMG/M metagenome (GOLD analysis project Ga0101941, IMG submission 75242) | Hot spring sediment bacterial and archeal communities from British Columbia, Canada, to study Microbial Dark Matter (Phase II) - Dewar... ... | reverse complement strand
AACCGTAAGAGGACACATAGTTCGCTTGGTTACTACTCGCCAGACCAATTTGAGATGCGGTATTACGCCAACCAAACCAAATAACTCTCTAACCGTGTCTACTTTATTGACAGAAGAACAAAAACCGGGTTAGAGAGTAACTGTGGAGCAGGAATACTGCTGTAAGACGGAAAAACCGGGTTAGAGAGTAACTTGAGAGTAAATTGTCCGCTGTAAAGCGGGGAAACCGCACTAGAGAGTGACCTCAGCGGAATACTCACCTATAAAGTAGTGATTCAAAAGGTAAAACCTCATTTTGAAATTTGAGCCCGTCCGTTAGGGCATCACGTTTAGGAGGAACACCAGTGAAATTACGAAAGCTTGTGATCGTAGGCTTGATTGTTAATTTGTTAGCCCTCACAGTTCCTCTAAATGTTGCCGCAGCGGCTCCACCAGTCTCTACGAATGCTGAGGCAGCATCATTGATAGACGTAAGCTCAGGTCGTATTCTATATAGTCATAATGGGGATAAGCCCTTGCGTATAGCGAGTCTTACGAAAATTATGACAGCCATTGTGGCGATTGAAGCAGGCTCTTTATCGGATAAAGTCAAGGTTAGCGCTAAAGCTTATGGCGTCGAGGGTTCTTCCATTTACCTGCATCTTGGAGAAGAAATGAACCTACATCATATGTTGTATGGGCTTATGCTACGTTCGGGGAATGATGCTGCCACAGCTATAGCAGAGCATATTGGAGGGTCTTTGGAGGGCTTTGTCATACTGATGAATGATAAGGCAGAGCAGATTGGAATGTCGAACTCACATTTTAATAATCCCCATGGTCTAGATACCAAGGAGCATTATTCCACTGCGAACGATATGGCAAAGCTAACGGCTTATGCATTACAGAATCCTACTTTTCGAGAAATTGTAAAAACGCCATCTATTCATGTTCCAAACCCCTATGAGAAATGGGACCATCGCTGGCGTAATAAGAATAAGATGCTATACATGTATAAAGGTGCAGATGGCGTTAAGACAGGCTTTACGAAATTATCCAATAGAACCCTGGTTTCATCAGCCACACGCGATGGACAGCAGCTGGCGGCAGTAACCTTGAATGATGGTAACGATTGGGCGGACCATGCTAGGTTATTAGATTACGGTTTTCAGCATTATCCACTTCGAGTTATTCAAGCCAGTGGTCAAACGTTGGAAGGGACCACATTCGTAAGTCCTATTACCTTCTCTTATCCGCTAAGAGAGGATGAACTACTAGACATTGACGTGAAATTTATAAAGAAGACTTCTCTAACAGGGCGGTTAGGGATCAGAGCAGTGGCTTATTATCGTCTGAACAATACGTTGATAGGTAAACAGCTTTTCTATAACGAGAGTGATCCCACACTGAAGAAGCTGAAGAATAGCAAAGTCCGTACTACAACACTTCAAGCATCTAAAGATGATGTTATCATCCGCGATGATGTATTCCCAATGATGAAGCGATTATTTAGGGCTCTATTCGTGGCCACGGATCATTAAGAAAAAAGAGGTGCCCAAATGGTGAATTGGATATGGCTTTTTTTTATCTCGGTTGGATTCTTGTTCGCTGCTATTAATGGCAGGATAGATGTGGTGACCGAAGCTTTATTCGATGGAGCTAAATCAGGAGTGACGGTATGTTTTGGATTAATTAGTATTCTTGTATTCTGGCTGGGGATTATGCGAATTGCTGAACAATCTGGATTGTTAAATAAACTTGCTATATTACTACGGCCGGTGGTGAGTTTCTTATTCCCCGACGTGCCGAAGAATCATCCAGCTATAGGATATATTCTATCTAATATGAGTGCGAATATATTGGGGCTAGGCAATGCTGCAACACCAATGGGAATTAAAGCGATGCAAGAGCTTCAGAAGCTGAATCCTGATCCCCAATCAGCCACGCCTGCGATGTGTACTTTGCTTGCAATTAACACCTCAAGTATAACCCTCATTCCTACGACAATAATCGCTATTCGAATGAGCTATGGATCAGCCAACCCTACTGAGATTGTGGGGACTACCTTACTCGCTACATTGGTAGCGACGATTGCGGCAATTGCAGCTGATCGTTGGTACCGATCCAGAGAATTGAAGACTCAGCAGAAAACTCCTATTCGGAAGAGTGAGGAGAATATAAGTGCTTAATTTCGTTAATGTTATCTCAGCATGGGCAATACCTATAATCATAGTATTCATTCCATTATATGCTGCTTATCGCAAAGTACCTGTTTATGAATCCTTCATAGATGGGGCTAAGGATGGTTTTGATACGGCTGTTAAGATCATTCCACATTTGGTAGGTATGATGGCATCGATTAGCATTTTTCGTGCTTCAGGTGCATTAGATGCGATGATTGGTGTTATCCGGCCCCTCTTTGAGAGATTCGGAGTTCCAGGTGAAGTGTTACCACTAGCATTACTACGTCCAATTACTGGTGCAGGGTCGTTAGCCTTTACTGCTGATTTGATGAAGCACTTTGGACCCGATTCATTAATTGGTCGTATAGCCTCTACGGTTCAGGGAAGTACAGATACGACGTTATATGTATTAGTTGTTTATTTTGGCGCTGTAGGCATTCACAGAACCAAATATGCATTAAAAGTAGGCTTATTCTCAGACATAGTTGGTTTTGTTGCAGCAATAGTTATATGTCTAATCGTGTTTTGATCACCGAACTTGTGATTTCCTGTAGAGACGGGTATCATATGATTTGAGGTGGTTTTTACCAATGGAAAGATTACAAAAAGTACTTGCTCAAGCAGGTGTAGGCTCACGCCGTAAATGTGAAGAAATTATCCAAGCCGGTCGTGTAGAAGTGAATGGTGAACAAATAACGGAGTTAGGTGTAAAGGTAAGTCCGACAGATTTAATTGCGGTTGATGGTCGGGCAATCAAGACTGAGAGTAAGGTTTATCTGGCTTTCCATAAGCCCAAGGGTGTCATAACGAGTGCGAACGATCCCGAAGGTCGAAGAACCGTTATGGATTACATAAAGGGTGTATCCGAGCGGCTATATCCCGTTGGACGTTTGGATTATGATACGGAAGGCTTGTTGATATTAACGAATGATGGCGAATTTGCTAATCGGCTAACCCATCCTAAATTTCATGTACCCAAAACATATCACGCCACAGTTAATGGTGTGCCACATGGTTCGCTTCTAGAGAAGCTAGCTCAAGGTGTTATGCTTGAAGACGGCATTACCGCGCCGGCGCAAGTAGATTATTACGATGTTGATAACGATCAGAAGCAATCCGTTATATCGATTACGATCCATGAAGGTCGTAACCGTCAAGTACGAAGAATGTTCGATTCAATCAATTATCCCGTTATTCGTCTGAGAAGGGTGCAATTTGGACCCTTATTTCTGCAGGGTCTTCCACGAGGCAAATCTCGTCCTCTGACGGATAAAGAGATCACTGAATTAATGGAAACCGGCTATTCGACGCCAAAAGACACATAACTTTCAATTTGCGATATTTGGTTAAGAAGAATTATCAATTATAATGAAAACAAGTGAGGGTTATCACAACCTTACAATTGGTATCTATAGGGTAGGTGGTCTATTTGAGAAAATATAGAAGATGGGTCCAAGTTTTCATACTAATAGCTATCTTCGTTGTTGGTGGTCTCACGCTTGCCGATAATCTATTTCGTGAAGATACGGTTCCCAAAGAGGGGTCGAAGGCTCCTAACTTTACGCTACCTGGACTTAATGAACAAGAGTACGAGCTCTCCGATTATAAAGGGAAAATTGTTGTACTTAATTTCTGGGGCACCTATTGCCCACCTTGTGTGGAAGAGATGCCGCTCATTCAGAATTATTACGAGAAATACGCAGACAAGAATGTAGAGATACTCGCCATTAATGAGAATGATCCTTTAGTTAGTGTGAAGGCATTCGTTCGTCAATATAAGCTGACATTTCCAGTCCTTCTCGATAAGGATATAGTACGAAGGGAATACGGTGTGTTGAATTATCCTACAACTATATTTATTAATGAGAACGGGAAAATTGAAGTGATATTCGAAGGTGCCATGGATGAAGCTTTCTTATCCTCTACATTGGCTGCTATGGCTTCAAGCTAAAGCTGAATTGGAGGTAGACAAGAATTGCTGCACAATACCAAATGTGAATGTGGACATCAGAATCCAGTTGGAACCGTGTTATGTGAGTCTTGCGGCAAACCGTTAGATGATGAATTCGGCACCGCACCACTTGAGATGAGATATGACGGAATTGCGCGTCGCTCTCAACGGGAGAATCCTGTTCTAATTGATCGTGTTTGGCGATTTTTCTCCTCGGTAAAGGTAGCCATTATTCTCATATTCATCGTATTATGTGTCTCCATAGTAGGAACCATATATCCACAGGAGAATACATTCCTTAATGTAGACCCTGCCGTTTATTATGAGACCACCTATGGACTTGCGGGTCAAATTTATCACGCGTTGGGTTTATCGGATACTTATAATTCCTGGTGGTACAAGCTCTTGCTCATCATGATAGGTGCTTCATTAATCATATGTAGCCTTGACCGGGTTCTACCGCTTTACCGTGCGCTGAATAAACAACAGATACGTAAACACTTAAGCTTTCTGGTCAGACAACGTGTGGTTTATCAGGGACAGCTACCAGCAAGTGGGTTGTCAGCGAGCGCATTCATTAATGAGTTAGTTCCTATATTGAAGAAAAGAAGATATCGTGTCCATACGGATGGTACAGCTCTATTAGCTGAGAAGCATCGCTTTAGCCGTTGGGGACCATATATTAACCATATTGGGCTTATTATTTTCCTGCTCGCTGTCTTAATGAGGGGTTTACCGGGTTGGTATATGGATCAATATTCGGGCTTTCTAGAAGGGGTACCTGTCAAGATTGAGAATACTCCCTATTACCTGGAGAATGAACAATTTACAGTAGAATATTACACAGAAGAAGAACTGCCTTCGGAGTTTCGTGGACAGGGTCGAGCTGTTCCTAAACTGTTCGAGACCAAGGCTATACTCTATGAATGCACGGCGAATTGCTCGACCAATCAACCTGAGCTTAAGCAAGTACACCGACAGAATATCGAAGTGAATAAGCCGTTAAAATACAAAGATTTGCTCGCTTATCAATTTGACTATCGAGAAACGATACAGATTCGATCGGTTAATGTATCAATTACTGACGAGAACAACCAAAACTTTGGACCTTTCGAGCTGAGTACTATTTCACCCAAAGAAACCTATGTAGTAGACCCTTATGTACTTACACTGAAGGATTATTATCCCGAATTTGCACTGAATGATAAGGGGATGCCCTATACAAAATCTAGAGCCCCACTTGCCCCTGCTTTTATTTTCTTAGTTCAAGGACCTAACCTTGCTGAGGAAGGCGAGGTATTCATATATTTCCCTAGAGATGTGGATAAGCAACGATTCAGTCAGGATAAGCTGAATGCCGGTGTTTCAGATATGATTGATATTGGAGCAGCTTCGATGAATGATGTGGATATATCACAATTCACTAGCTTTCTGAACATAAGAATGGATCGTGCTTTACCTTATATATTTACGGGTGGAGTTATCTTCATGATCGGTGTTATTATGGGCATCTATTGGCAGCATCGACGAATATGGATTCGAATTGACGATGATAGAGAAATTACTATAGGTGCACATACAAGTAAGAATTGGTTTGGAATCCGCAAGGAATTATCCGACGTATTAGGTAAAGCGGGCATAACTGTTGAACCGAAACAATTAGAGAACGGGGTGAAACAATCATGAATTTAGAACAATGGAGTGGGAATGCACTATTAGTGGCATTTATCTTGTATAATATTTCGTTTATCGTATATATGATTGCAATTGCAGGTAAGAAGTGGAGCAACCGTGATCCCATCATGCATCAACAACGATGGAGTAGAGTAGCCTTCATATTGACGGTCATTGGCTTGGTAGCTCAAATTACCTATTTTATTACTAGATGGTTTGCCGCAGGGCATGTTCCTACGTCCAATATGTTCGAATTTATGACCTTTCTATCCATGGCCATCGTTGCAGCCTTTATTGTTCTATTCGCCATATATAGAATCTCGGCACTTGGCTTGTTCGCGATGCCGGTAAGTGTTGTACTGATTTCCTACGCTTCGGTATTCCCCAAGGAAGTTCAGCCGCTCATTCCAGCCCTCAAAAGCTACTGGCTCTATGTACACGTAGCGACAGCAGCGCTTGGTGAGGCATTCTTCGCGATCGGATTTGCTGCTGGGCTTATGTACTTATTACGAACAGTTGATTATAGCTCCAAAACGAAGGAATCACGTAATTCACGGCTTGGCATCGAGTTTACCTTGTATGCTATTGTTGTCGTTATCGGATTTGTGCTCATCACGAATGGGTTTAAGTCGGCAGAATATTCAGCACAGTTCACTCAGGAGGTACAGCAAAAGGATGAGAAGAGTGGCGAGCTTATAACGGTTACCAAGACTACTAATTATACACTTCCTCCCTTCATACAGCCTTCTAACAGTAATATGGAGCGAATGGACCCGTTCTTAGGCATGGATCAGCCACTTCTATCTGCACCCTCCTGGATGAAAGGTATTGATTCCGGACGTAAACTGAATACGATTATCTGGTCGTTACTATCGGGATTAATCCTATATTGGCTATTACGATTAATTATTCGTAAGCCGTTAGGCGCAGGGATACAGCGGTATATGGGAGGTATCGATGCCGAGGATTTAGATGAGATTAGTTATAGAGCCATAGCCATTGGATATCCGATCTTTGCATTAGGTGCACTCATATTCGCCATGATCTGGGCACATGAAGCGTGGGGGAGATTCTGGGGCTGGGATCCTAAAGAAACCTGGGCACTTATCACCTTCCTCTTCTATACCGTTTATCTTCATTTGCGGCTCTCACGTGGCTGGCAAGGACTCAAATCATCATGGCTTTCGGTTATAGGCTTCTTAGTTGTTATGTTCACCCTTATAGGTGTTAATTTAATTATAGCTGGCTTGCACTCCTACGCAGGTGTTTAAAGGCATGAGAATGAATTGTGAAGAGGAGAGATTTAAGTAATGGATGATATTTCTAAGAAAATTCTAGTAGTAGATGATGAAGATAGAATAAGAAGGCTGCTACGAATGTATCTAGAAAAAGAGGGCTATGAGATAGAAGAAGCTGAGGATGGCGAAACAGCGCTTTCGATGGCCACTGAGAACGAGTATGCCTTAGTTCTGCTTGATGTCATGCTTCCAGGAATAGATGGTACTGAGGTTTGTACTAGATTGCGCGCAGTGAAGTCCACACCTGTCATCATGCTTACTGCAAAAGGTGAGGAGGCAAATCGTGTTCAAGGCTTTGAGGCCGGAGCCGATGACTACGTCGCTAAGCCCTTCAGTCCACGAGAAGTTATCTATCGAGTAAAGGCAATACTTAGACGTTCGTCTGCCACTGCATTCCTGACCAAAGCTACGACAGGCAGCGGGAATGACATTGTATTCCCGAATTTGATGATTGAGCACGACGCTCATCGTGTGTCCGCTGGGGGACAAGAGGTTGGATTAACACCCAAAGAGTATGAGCTACTACATTATTTAGCTGTTTCACCCGACAAGGTATTCTCGAGAGAGCAGCTGCTCAAGGATGTATGGAATTATGAGTTTTTTGGAGATTTACGTACTGTAGATACACATGTCAAGCGACTACGTGAAAAACTGAACAAAGTGTCTCCTGAAGCTGCGACCATGATAACAACCGTATGGGGTGTTGGTTATAAGCTAGAGGTGACGAAATAAATGGCACTTTGGAAAAGTGTAGTCGGTAAGCTATGGATTACGATAATTCTCTTAGTAGCCGTTGTACTTATTGTTCTTGGTGCATTTTTATTAGAGTATATCGATGCAACCTTCAATAATTCCAGAGATGTGAAGAAATTATTTGTTTATACGGGGATTATTGGCTTTTTGCTAACTACTTTTTTTGCTTTTTTCTTATCTACCCGAATCACCAGACCTCTTATGTATATGAAGAAAGCGGCGGATCTGATATCCAAGGGAGATTACAGTACTAGAGTTCCTGTGGGCTCCTCTGATGAAATCGGTCAACTATCGTATACGATGAACTTCATGGCGGAGAAGCTTGAAGGTACCATACACGATCTGAGCCTGGAGCGAGATCGGTTATCAAGCGTGATCCGTAGTATGACCGACGCGGTTATTACCTTTGATGCTGCCGGTACAGTTATTCTCGCCAATCCACATGGTGGAGAGCTGCTAGAAGAATGGAGTCATATTCGATGGGATGAGGAGCACGCTGCTATTCCCAAGGATCGCATTCCAGAGCCTTTGATGTCCGTATATCAAGCTGTTCAGGAGCGACGTGTTCAAGTTAATTCCAAGCTCCATGTTAATAGTGGTGTGTGGTCAGTGGTCATGGCTCCCCTATATGCTAATAATAACGTTCAGGGAGCAGTAGCCGTGCTGCGGAACGTGACAGAGGAATTCCTATTGGAGAAGCTGCGTAAAGACTTTGTTGCGAATGTATCCCATGAGCTCAGGACACCACTTTCTATGCTACAGGGCTATAGCGAGGCACTTTTAGATGATATAGCCGGAACACCAGAGGAAAGAAAGGAGCTTGCACAAGTCATCCATGATGAATCGCTAAGAATGGGTCGACTTGTACAAGATTTATTGGATTTAGCCAGAATGGAAGCAGGGAAGATGGAACTAAAAAGAGAGCGAGTAGACATTCAGACCATTCTCACCCGCGTAGTCAGGAAATTCTCAGTGCTCTGTAAGGAACAAGGTATTATTCTGAATTCCAATGACCCCACACTACAGCTTATACTTGAAAATGCAGATGAGGATCGGATTGAGCAGGTCCTTACTAATTTATTAGATAATGCGATTCGTCATTCGAAGCAAGCAACTGAAATCACGTTACTAGCCGAAAACCAAATATTAGATGGTAAAGCTATAGTCCAGCTTATCGTTCAAGATCAAGGGCAGGGTATTGATGAGGTGAGCTTGCCGTATATATTCGATCGTTTCTATAAGGTAGACAAAGCAAGAACTCGTGGCAGCAGTGGAGGCACAGGGTTGGGACTTGCTATAGTTAAGAATATTGTAGACGCTCATCGAGGCTCAATTGAGGTGCAGAGCACCATAAATGAAGGTACAACCTTTACAGTGAACCTCCCTGTGACATGATAGCGAGAATGGTCTTAACTTGACGAAATACCCGAGTTCCTGTTGGTAAATATTGTTTCACGTGAAAATTTATGTACACATGTTAAGGGAGAATAAATAGAATTTTCGCAAATTAATGCTATATTACAACTATTTATAATTTGTTTGATCCTCTGTGACTAATAAGTGCGATACTACAACTAAATTTTGTTCCATTCGAGTATTCGTTAGCATTTTATTGAAATAGCTGTATATCGTTACTATTTCTCTGTTTCCTTCTGTTTTTTATGAAATAAGTGCAGATGGTTACTATTCCTCTCATTACTGCCATCTTCCAAAAGGGTCTTAGTAAAATCAAAGTCAGATCTATACAAGAACAAAGAGCTGTCCCTAAGTCATTTAGACTTTGGGACAACTCTTTGTTCTATGATCAGAATTTATAACTTGCACTAAGTATCAGATATAAATTCTCTGGTAGTCATTCTCGCTAAAAGCCCCGTCCTTAAAGGACGGGGCTTTATACTTGCTAAGTATTCGATTAAATCGTAACTTCCTTCACTTTAATCATCTCTGGAAGCATAGCTAATTGTTCGATAACGTCTTTAGGTGCTTGTTTATCAACAGTGATAATCATGATAGCCGATCCACCAATATCTTTACGGCCTACTTGCATCGTGGCGATATTCACATTGTTGTTACCAAGAACCGTCCCAAGGCGACCAATTATGCCCGGTTTGTCATTATGTGACACTAGGATGATATTGCCACCAGGTGGAAGATCGACAGGGTATTGATCAATTTGTACAATACGCGGACCATATCCATTAAGGAGTGTTCCAGCAATAACACGTACTTCCGTTTTCGTTTTTAACGATAACGTTACTAAATTAGTAAAGCCTTTAGCTAATGGTGATTTTTGTACAATAACATTCAAATCTCGTTGCTTGGCTAGGTGGAGTGAGTTAATCATATTAACTTGCTCATTGCCTAGATGATGGATGAGTACACCTTTAACTATATTGCGAGTCAAAGCCATAGTATCTACTTCGGATAACTCTCCGGAATAGCTAATATTAATTTCTTCTACCGGACCTTCGGCCAATTGAACAAGAAAACGTCCCATATTCTCGCCTAATAAGAAATAAGGTAGAAGCTTATTGAGCACAGCTGCAGGAATTGGAGGCATATTCACAGCATTCTTGTACGGTTCATCGCGCAGAACGTGAAGAACTTCCTCTGAAACGTCAATAGCTACATTCTCTTGAGCTTCGAAGGTGGAAGCACCAAGATGAGGAGTAACAATCACTTTGGAATTGGTCAAGAATGGATGATCAGCAGCAGGAGGCTCTACTTCAAAAACGTCAAAGGCTGCGCCCGCGACTATTCCCTCTTCAATGGCTTCAACAAGTGCATACTCATCAACAAGTCCGCCTCGAGCGCAATTGATGATTCGCATACCTTTTTTCATGATTTCAAATTGAGGTTTTCCAATAATATGATGAGTTTCATTCGTTAATGGTGTATGTAGTGTAATAAAATCAGCTTTCGCCGCAATTTCATTCACCGACCCTAACTTGATACCTAGCTTCTCAGCACGGTCTTCAGTAAGGAAGGGGTCATAGCCTAGGACATCCATGCCGAATGCTTTTGCTCTCTTGGCAACTTCACTGCCAATACGTCCCATACCAATAATCCCCAAAACCTTATTGCGCAATTCGACGCCCAGGAAGGATTTACGATCCCATTCACCGGAGATGGTCTTCTTATGAGCTTGTGGGATATGACGAGCAAGTGACATCATCATAGCAAATGCATGCTCACAAGTAGTAATCGTATTACCATCGGGCGCATTGATAACAACAATACCCAATTGGGTAGCAGCTTCTAGGTCTATGTTATCCACACCTACGCCAGCTCGTCCAACAGCCTTAAGCTTCTTACCGGCTTGCATAATACCTGCTGTCACCTTTGTTTGGCTACGAACGAGTAAAGCGTCATATTCAGGAATTATGGCGATCAATTCTTGTTCGGAAAGTCCTGGTTTCTTATCAACGGTGATATCTCCAGCGTCATATAACTGCTGAATCCCCATATCACTGATTGGATCTGATACTAATACCTTAAACATGTATAACCTCTCCTATCTGTAAGTTGCTTACAACTGGTTTCTATCAGTTTGTTAAAACCCGTTCAGAACTGACACAACTCTTTTCATTCTATAGCATACCACTAACATAATGCAATGTATTTGCCTTGAACATTTGATGAATTTTCGTTATTCTACAATATAAGACAGGAGGTACAGCACAATGGAAGAGATCTTACCTAATCAATTTTTGAAGTGGCTTGAAGAACATAAAGATGAGGTGCAAGGAACAGTCATCGATGTAAGGGAGGACTATGAATGGGATTATTATCACTTGGAGGGCACAGAATGGATGCCTATGCAGACAATTCCTGCAAGGATGGATGAATTACCTAAGGAAGAGCCCCTCTACGTAATATGTGCGCACGGAATACGTAGTGCTTCTGTATGTGATTACTTAATTCGAGCTGGTTTTACAAATTCGATCAATGTGATAGGCGGAATGGCTGCCGTTTCTGCACTAAAAGGCTTTCAATATGACTAGATAGACAATTATTCATAGAAAAAAGGTAGCTGTGGTAAGGTTTCATTCTTGTAGAAGACTTGTCTTCTCTTTAGATAATCACCAATTCTAACGGCGTTTGTGTCAACTAGCATTTCGATCATGGGTTTGACGGTTGTGAAACCCATCTTCTTAGCTTGTCCACTTGCGACCATTTCATCAATCCTTATGGTGAGATCTTGGGGATAGAAAGCTGCATAGTAATCAGCTTCGCTTAAGTTTCTTGAGACGAATAAATTCTTTATATTAAGATTCATCTGTGCCCACTCGTTAAGATTAACATCGTCCTTGTCTGCTAATTCAATGCCTACTAAGCTGATATTTATGGATTCATTCCATTTTAAGATAGAGGAATAGTAATTAGACTGAGCGAGTAGGGCGAAATTCTTAGCCTCTTGGAAGAACACATCATTATTAACCATAGCAATGATTCTAGTGCCTTGTTGACTATTGGTTTTTGAACGAAACTCATCCGCAGTATTGGAGAACAATTTTAAACTTTTGAGGTAATTACTATGTGCCTCTTGTAATAGAGGAGAAGTAGATGGCATTGACATAGTCTCAATTGTTTTAAATTTCTCATCAGCAAGCTTACTTAATTCTTTGAACACACTCTGGGGATCTACCGATTTATTCTCTAGCTCAATGGCTTCTAAATGCTCAAACCACTTTTTTTGAAATTCTCGGTATGGTAAATAGATCGTATGATAAAATGAGACTAAGTATTGTTGATGGTATGCTGTTAGCTCTTTAGCCATTTCTTGTTTTTCTGCGATTAGAAGCTCATATTTGATGGTAGTCTTGTCCTTTCCTACTTTAACGCCGTAGAAAAAAGCACCAAGTGCACCAATGATGATGAATAGAAAAAGCAAAGTCATTAAGTAATCAGCTTTAGATAATTTTTTGTTCAATAGGGACTGACCTCCCTGCTCTAAATTACACAACTGTTATTCAAGTATAGGCGATGTTGGCAAAAAAGGGAATATGTCGAATGGAGTAACATAATTAATGAAACGAATTAAATTTAGGGGAGTCAAACTAAGGAAAGTCAATATTCAGGAAATCAGCGAAAGATCTTTAATTATTAATCTATATTTCACCCAAGCATTGGTTCTGTTGTTGGCTATATTACTCTTATGGCTGTTGAGTATCCCGCTGGAACAATTATTCAACGCTCAACACAGTGCTGGAGCAACAATTGTGACATATGGTGTATTATTCGCAGCCATTGTTCTGTTCTCCGATTTTATATTAGCACGTTGGATACCCAAGCATGTAACTGATGATGGGGGAGTAAATGAGAAAATTTTCGCAAATCGTTCTTTATGGCATCTGGGTGTAATTTGTCTAGTAGTGTCAATATGTGAGGAATTATTGTTCCGAGGGGCTATTCAGAATTCCATAGGTGTATATTGGACTAGTATACTGTTCACTGTCATTCATGTGCGTTACTTGAGGCATTGGCTAATGACGTTGTTAGTATTTGCGATAAGTTATGGATTGGGATGGATTTATTTGCAAACAGGCACGCTAATAACACCGATAATTGCCCATTTTATTATTGATTTTGTGCTAGGATATCATCTAAGAGGTGGGAACAAACAATGAAGGATTCCAAGAAAGTATCTGAGTTAATTGAGCTTCATTTGGAGCTTAAGGGTGAGACCCTTCAACCCAATGCTGGAGAATATTCTTCTTCGGCTTTCGAAGAGAATTCGCTCCCACCAAGACGAGACATTTTCCCTTCGAAAAAACCGATGCTTACACGTATATTCTATAATACTTTATTCGTACTATTCGTAATATTGGTAGTTAGTTTAACGGTTTGGGGTGCGAAGATGAACTGATTTACATTCAAGCTTCATATCATCTTGCCTCAAGCTCAATCACACGTGGATCAATAAAGCTATATCCTTGCTCTTCAATTTTGGTTAATAATGCGTCAAGAGCCTCTACTGTCCAAGCCACCTCATGCATGAGAATGTTGCTACCTGGAGCGAGCTGCTCCATTACAGAATCAATGACACCTTGGGGTTTTCTAACATTATCAGCCCAATCGAGAGATCCATTTGACCATGTCATGAACAGCATGCCGGCTTCTTTAACTTTAGCACGAACCTCGTCATTTGCAGCTCCAAAAGGGGGCCGGAAGAATACAGGCAATTCCCCAGTTAGTTCCTTCACAATCGTTTGTACATCACTGATTTGTTGGTCGATCTTCTCAGCGTTTTCCTTCTTCAGATTGATATGATCCCATGCATGATTACCGATAATCTGACCTCTGTCATGAATAAGCTTAAGAAGCTCTGGATTTTGTTTAATACGGTAGCCGTTAACGAAGAAGATAGCCTTTGCGTTATGTTTATCCAAGATATCCAATAAATCAGTTAACATCTTTTCTTCCTTTGGACCATCATCGAATGTAAGTAGAACTACCTTCTTATTATCGTTTTCATCGTTTGGTTTAATATAATAATTGGATGTCATATGATAATTTTGTGCAATGGGTTCATTGTTTAGGGGATTCTCTGGTTCTGGTTCTGGTTCGGTTGGGGCAGGAGTTGTTGTCACATCAGGCACATTAGGTGTCACTACTTCAGGAGTAGGGTCGGGAGAGGGGACGGCTGGTTCTTGTTGATTTGCTAGCTCGGGAGTGTTTGTACCTGGCTTCCCGCTGCATCCGATTGCTGTTAGGATAACGACTATAAGTAGCATTAATGAAATAAGTTTTCTCAAATGAATGTCATCTCCTAGTTGTGATTATTCGTCATCTTACATATTACCACAACACAGATAGTATGAATCGTTAAAAATATTGTCATAATAGAACTCATGCAAAACTTTTAAGGAGTGATTAGGATATGAGAATGAGAGGATTTTTGGTTGGTGGTTTAGTTGGTGCAGCTGCAGCTATGTATTTTTCAAAGAACAATCGGCCAATGTTAACTTCTGCAATCAATTGGGATCAGGCCGTAGATAAGGCAGGACAATTTGTTCGATCAGCAAAAAATATGTGGGATACGACTTCCACCGTACAAACAAGTACAAGAACAAACGACAACACAAATATGGAATCAATGGAAAATCTAGAAAAAATGAAGAGTGTGGTTAAGAACGAACCTGGACTAGAACATGAAGTGAACGAAATTTTAGAAGAGAATGGTAGACAACCAATTCATAACTGAATTTTAAATCTGCCTTAAACCATCGTCATTTTCTAGGCGATGGTTTTCTTATGTTTATCTTTATTTGCTTTATTTAGTAGTGCAATAGCGTACGTGAAATGGTAACATGATAGTGAAGGCGGAAATAGTTCACCACGCCATATCGACTGACATAATCTGTTATAACCGGTTGTTGTGGAGGAGGATCCTATCATGAAAATTGAACGTTTGAGTCCCGACAAGATAAGGATTTTCCTTACCTTTGACGATTTGGTGGAACGCGGAATCCAGAAGGATGATATATGGCGCGAAATACCAAAGGTCCATGAGTTATTCAGTGAGATGATGGATCAAGCATATTCAGAGCTAGGTTTTGATGCGACGGGGCCATTAGCTGTTGAAGTATTCGCTCTTCCAGTACAAGGTATGGTCATCATTGTTACCCGAGGCAAGATGAGTCATCAGCATTTTCGGGGAGATCATGATACAGATTCGTATGATAGTGATGAAGAAGTTTATGAAATGGAAGTTACCCTTGAACAGAGTGATCTCATTTCATATGTATTCACTGACTTTGAATACCTACTTCGTGCCGCTAAAGTCATTGGTCGGTTTGTTCCCGACCATGGTGGTTCCCTTTTCTCTTATAAGGATAAATGGTATCTGCAGCTTGAGCCGCATGAAATGGAAGATACGGACTATAATACTTTAATTTCTGTATTATCAGAGTTTGGTGATGCTACGTCTGTAACACCTGCGGTTCTTGAGGAGTATGGAAAAGTAGTTATCGCAGAAGATGCTGTAAATGTGTTAAATGCACATTTTTAACGATCGTTAATAAATAGAGGGGAGCTATAAGCATGGTAGCTTTCTCATTACTTATGGCTGCCATAGCTCCTGGTATTGCTTTGCTGGCCTATTTTTACCTCAAGGACCTATACGAATCAGAACCCATCTTAATGGTTGCTCGTATGTTTGTTCTTGGTATTCTTATTGTTTTTCCAACAATGGTTATACAGAGGGGGTTCGTCTTAGGTTTAGGCGATAACCCACTTTTATTTGCTTTTGGAATTTCAGCGGGTATTGAGGAGTTCGTCAAGTGGTTTCTTGTTTATTACTTAATTTTTCGGAATTCATCAATTAAACAACCTTATGACGGCATAGTCTATGCTACAGCCGTTTCATTAGGGTTTGCGACACTTGAGAATGTGTTATTCTCATTATTCTATCAGCCATCCATTTCAACCCTTCTCTTCAGAGCATTGCTACCGGTATCCGGTCATGCTCTGTTCGGTGTCGTTATGGGCTATTATTTGGGCAAAGCCAAATATTCTCCAGAGCACGAAAGAAAATATGTCACATACGCATTATTACTACCCATATTCTGGCATGGCTCCTTTGATTATATCCTATTGCAGGCTAGTAATTATTGGTTATGGATAATTGCACCATTCATGTTTATTCTCTGGGTACGGGGAATTCGCAAAGTGAATCGTGCAAACCGAATGCCGATCATACTTCCTCGTCCCAAAGATATACCTACTATTAAAGGTTTATGAATAAACACCCATCTATCAACAGAGACTATTCTGTAGAGTTTACTTGTTGGTGGAAGGGAGACAAATTAGATGTATCGGAGATTAAGTGCTGTACTATTGCCCATTCTTACCATAGCGTTAATTGGTACTGGGGTTTGGGGCTACCAAGAGCATCAAGAGAAAAATTCTATCCTTATTAAAGCAGAGAATCAATACCAAAGAGCGTTTCATGATCTGTCTTATTATATGGGGCAGCTTAAGCAAGAGCTAGGTAAGACCATGGCCGTTAATTCAACGTCTCAAGATTATCAGAAGCGTCGATTGATACAAGTTTGGCGAATGACGAGTCAAGCGCAGAATCAGATCAGTCAGCTGCCACTGACACTGCTGCCCTTCACGAAGACTGAGGAATTCTTGGACCACATAGCTAATTTCTCCTACCGAGCATCTATTCGAGACTTAACAAAAGAACCTCTCTCGAATAAGGAAAACAAGACGCTTCTTACCCTATATTCTCGTTCCAAGGAGCTTTCCAAGGAGCTGGAATCTATCCAAACTGAGGTGTTAAATCAGAATTTGCGATGGATGGACGTCGAAGTAGCTCTAGCTTCAGAACAGAACACAGTTGATAATAAAATTGTCGATGGTTTTAAAATCATGGATAAAACGGTAAGTGAGTATGATGAGGTAGAGTGGGGTCCCTCTGTGCAACGCCTTTATGAAAAACGAACTGTTCAAGCACTGTCTGGACCTATGATGAATGAAAATAAGATTAGGGAGAAGGCTTCATCATTTGTTACAGAGATACCTCCAGATAAATGGACGGTTACAGAAAACGGCAAAGGAACTGAATATAATTCCTATAGTGTATCTGTCGAGAAGGAAGACGGAACTACGCTTAATATGGACTATTCGAAGAGAGGAGGCCATTTATTATGGTACATCAATCCTCGACAGGTGAAAGAGGAGAGGCTTTCTTTAATGGAAGCACGAGATAGAGCGGAGAAGTACTTGACCTCTAATAAGTACGGACCTTTAACACCTGTGAACTACGACCATTATGATAATGTAAGTAGTATTACCTTTGCGGATTCCCAAGGGGGCATTGTGTATTATCCTAGGAAGGTTACAGTAAGAGTTGCAATGGATGACGGTGAGATCATCGGGCTGCAGGCTCAAGATTATGTGTATGAATCCAAAAAGAAGTCATTAAAAAAGCCTGAATTGACCATGGCGGATGCAGCCAAGCTTCTCAATCCATCATTCCGAAAGTTATCTAGCAACCAATCATTTATTGAGAACGATCTAAATGGAGAAGTATTATGTTATGCATTTACAGGTAAAATTAATGGAGGGCATTACCGAATTTTCTTGAATGCAGATACAGGTGCAGAAGAGAAGGTAGAAACCATTGAACCGGCCGAGGCATCTTTCGGCCAAGTGAGAGGGTCATCATGACCTCTCTTTTTTTATGATTTCTCCTTGTATATCCTTGCTTGTTGGATCTTCTATTTGGCGGTATAATGCCAGTATCAGCTAATTTAGGAGAAGGTGATAATTTGCTTCCAGCAATCAATCAACATTTGTTTATTCAAGTAGCATCTATGGATGACGAAGAATCTCAACATGAATACAAATCCCGTATATCAGACATTAGAGATACTTTTATTGCGATAGAAGTACCCATCAGTGTAAAGACGGGTAGGCTAAAACGTTTAGTTGCTGGTGATCAAATATCGGCTCACTATATTACTGAAGGCGGAGTGAAAAACTTCTTCAATACCGAGGTTTTGGGACTTCGTGAAGATGTTATAAAACTTGTTCTAATTAAACCACCGGAGCTCGAATCCATAACAAGGGTTCAGCGCCGTAATTACCTTCGAGTGCCTGCCGAGCTTGAGATAGCCGTGAAACTCCAAGATAAACTGCAAATTATTGGTGTTACGGATGATGTGAGTGGTGGTGGACTTTCTTTTATATGTGATGGTCATTATCCCTTTAAATCCAGAGAAATTGTAACGTGTTGGCTGCTATTGAGTTACAAAGCAGGCACAATCGAACATATGCCATTTCATGCAGAGATCGTAAGAATTAAACCATTAGAAACGGGAAAGCAACTCCTCATGTGCAGCTATACAGATATTGCTGAGCACGAAAGACAAAAAGTAATTAGATATTGCTTTGAGAGACAATTTGATCTTAGAAAAAAGTGAATAATTTAACAATTATGGCGCATAATACGGGTCGTATCCTATTATATAGGAGGGCTCTGATTGCTCGATAAGAATGAAAAATTCACATCGTATAGCGACATGTTCATCATGTTCTCTTGTTTAGTGGAGAAATGGCTTAAGCGGATGATCGCTATATTATTAATTAGCTTAATATTATTCCAATTCCTGTTACAATCCGCAGAAGTTCGTTACTACATAACAACGATTGGCAGGCTAGAAGGTGAAATGGAAGCGCCTAATTATAGAGAATGATTTTGCATGAGAGGTATAAATGTGGTATAATTTTCTTCGAATGCAGGCAATGCCTGCTTTTTTGTTGGGTATGATATCCGTCAGTTACTTATAATCGAGATATTCGGCATCATCAGGGGGAAATTAGGATTGAATCCAGTACACAATAAAATTAAAGTAGCCATCGATGGACCCGCCGGTGCTGGCAAAAGCTCGGTAGCCAAAATGACTGCAAAAAAATTAGGGTATGTGTATGTGGATACGGGCGCTATGTATCGAGCGATTACTTGGTATATTCTTGATCGGAATATAAATTTCAATGATACTAAGGGTATTCTTAACATGCTACAGCAACTGGACCTTACTCTCAAACCCTCAGATTCGGGTCAACAGGTTTGGATTAATGGTCAGGATGTTACTTCCCATATAAGATCTCCGCTAATCAATCAGAATGTTTCTCAAGTTGCCCAGATGCCGAGTGTGCGTCACTTCTTAACTGACATTCAGAAGCTTCTGGCCTCTAAAGGTGGCATTGTAATGGACGGTCGAGATATTGGAACGGTAGTTATGCCAGATGCACAATTGAAGATTTTCCTTACAGCATCCGTTGAGGAAAGAGCTCGACGACGACATGTTGAAATGAATGCCTCAGGGAACGAACAAGGGTTAGATCAATTGATGAAGGAAATTGCTGAGCGTGATCGTATGGATGAACAAAGAGAAATCTCTCCATTACGTCAAGCAGAAGATGCTATTTTTCTAGATTGTACGGAACTCCCCATACACCAAGTTGTAGACATCATAGTAGAATTAAGTATATCGAAGATTAAGGCGGAATAATCATGGTGTACTCATTTGCTCACTTTATTACTTGGTTATTCTTCAGCACAATTTATCGTTTAAAGGCCGTTGGTCTTGAACATATCCCAAACCATGGTGCAGTGATTGTCTGCTGCAATCATATTAGTTATCTGGATCCTCCACTCCTTGGAACTCCGCTCAAGCGGAAAATTCATTATATGGCTAAAGCAGAGTTATTCCGATTCCCCGGATTAGCATGGTTACTAGGTCAGCTTGGTGCATTCCCTGTTAAACGAGGGGGAGTCAGCAAGGATGCTATTAAGAGATCACTTGAGCTTCTTAAGAGTGGAAAAGTCATCGGGGTATTCCCCGAAGGCACAAGAAATCGTTCTGATGAACCAGGCAAGAAGGGCGCAGCAAGCTTGGCGCTTAAATCAGGGGCAACCGTTATTCCAGCTGCAATTATTGGTCGGTATGCTATATTCAGAACGATTAGAATAGTCTATGGTCAACCAGTGGATTTGTCTGAATTTGTTGATAGTGCATCTGCATCTGAAGCTCTTGAGCAAGCCACTGAAAAAATCATGTCAGAAATTCGCAAATTGATTGCTGACAATGAATTGAAATAAGATTTAGATTTATACTAACAAGTAAGGAAATAAGTAGACATGTGCCCGATCGAATGTGATTGGTGGGTAGTGAATCGAGGAGGAAATTGAAATGACAGATGAGACAAAGGTAGAAGAGACAAAGGTAGAAGAGACAAAGGTAGAAGAGACAAAGGTAGAAGAGACAAAGGTACCAGCCAGGGCAACAAAAGAAACTAAAGCAAAAAAACAGCTTGAGGCTACAGATCCAATCGTGGAAAAGGATATTCCAGAACCAGCTGAAGCTAAAGCACCCGTAGTCGAAGAAGATCCGACAACCCCTGCAGCTGCAGTTGAAGAAACTCCGGCCATAGTCGTCGATACAGTAGTTGTGGAAGCCCGTGAAGCCGCAGAGGATTTAAATCAGGCGGATCTAGATCAAGGAGTTGTATTAAAAAAAGGTGATTCTGTTCGAGGTAAAATTGTTAAAATTGAAGACGATAAAGCCTATGTAGATGTAGGTTACAAATATGATGGAATCATTCCTCTTCGTGAGTTATCAGCACTATCTGTCGAGAACGCTGCGGATGTTGTGTCTATTGGTCAAGAAGTGGAATGTAAGGTTAGCAATATTAATGATGCTAAAGAGACGATGACTTTATCGAAACGCGCCATTGACAGTGTCAACGCTTGGGAGCAGCTCAAGGAAAAGTTTGAGAGTGGCGAAGTATTCGAGGCTGTTGTAGCCGATGTTGTTAAGGGCGGTTTAGTTGTAGATGTTGGAGTTCGTGGTTTTGTACCGGCTTCTATGGTTGAACGTCATTTTGTCGATGACTTTAGTGACTATAAAGGGAGAACATTACGTTTTAAGGTAAAAGAAATTGATCAAGAAAACAACAAAGTCATCCTTTCTCAGAAGGATGTACTAGATGCAGAATTCCAAGTTAAGAAGCAGAAGCTACTATCGGAAATTACGATTGGTCAGTTAATGGAAGGAACAGTACAACGTCTAACAACGTTTGGAGCCTTTGTGGATCTAGGCGGAATTGACGGTTTAGTGCATGTATCCGAACTTTCATGGTCTCACGTAGAGAAGCCTTCGGATGTTGTTAAGGAAGGCGATACAGTAAGTGTTAGAGTTCTTAAGGTTGATGCAACGAATGATCGTGTTAGCTTGAGTATCAAACAGGCACAGCCTGGTCCATGGGAGCAAGTAGAGGATACCTTTAAGACAGGAGAAATCGTCGAAGGTAAAGTTAGACGACTAGCAGCTTTTGGTGCATTCGTCGAGATTGCTCCAGGAATAGAAGGATTAGTTCATATCTCACAGATATCTCACAAGCATATTGGTACTCCTCATGAAGTTTTGAAGGAAGGGCAAGATGTTCAAGTGAAAATACTTGAGATTAACCCTGATGACAAGAGAGTAAGCCTAAGCATTAAAGAGACTGAAGACGCACCTGTGGCTGTAGAAAAGCCGGAAAGACCGGGTCGTCGTGAAGCAAGAGATCCGAATGCAGACGCTTATAAAAATGAGAACTTTAATATTACACTAGGCGAGCGATTTGGCGATAAATTAAGCAAGTTCAAATAACACGGAAATCGTAACAAGAGAAGCGGGCTCTGCGGGGCTCGTTTTTTTCAGGGTTAGAGGAGTAATTGTATCCGGATTAACAAACAATGAGAAGGTACGAAAATCAGAGCCTAATTATGTAGGTGAACTTTCTTGAATTCAGGATACTTTTCTTATGTGTGGATGACCTGTTTCATTATTCTGATCAATACGGGCTGGCGTACAGAATTAATTGGTCCAGTAAATAGATGGGTAGTTATGTTATTCGTAGGTCTGTGGTTTCTCTTGATGCCTATCTCCTGGGAAGCAACATCTCAAGTAACTATACACCTCAGTGTTATTCTTATAATTGCATTGATACTGGTTGTATACCGCTCATTAAGCTCTAGGACACAATTTATACAGCTTCTGTTATTCAGCTTGTTATTATCTGCCTGGCATGGATATATGGTGTATAGTCAACGGTGGAGCTCCTTGTATGTGATTCATCCCGTATTGGATGTAGCGTTAGGGGAAGCCATATTAACTGGAGCATTCATCAGAAATCCAATACATCAAATAACAGTAATCTCTTGGGCTGTTATAGCTGGATTGCTGCTTGATCAGCTCTGGATTAATCCAGCGCATATAGAGATTGGGCACGCTGCCGCTTGGGATCAATTATTCATAGCCATAATGATGACTCGGGCTGTCGCATTGCTAACACAATGGTCTCAGAACAAGCTATATTCTAAATAGTATTTAAGATTATTGACGAACTATGGAATGTGAGGTGTAAGACATGGCTAGACCAGTTATTGCAATAGTAGGACGTGCGAACGTTGGGAAATCAACCATTTTTAATCGGATTATCGGTGACAATCTGGCGATAGTAGAAGATAAGCCGGGTATCACTAGAGACCGTCTATATGGCCGTGGTGAATGGAATGGATTTCCCTTCAGTATTATTGATACCGGTGGAATCGAGGTCTTCGAATCAGATGAGCTTCTTAAATCGGTTCGAGTTCAAGCAGAATTGGCTATTGAAGAAGCGGATGTTATTATATTCATTACGGACGCCAAGATTGGTGTGACATCCGATGATGATGAGGTAGCAAAGCTGTTATATCGTTCTAAGAAGCCGATTATTCTAGCAGTGAATAAAGTCGATAACATTCAGATGCACAATGAAATTTATGAGTTTTTTCAATTGGGGTTTGGTGAGCCTATTCCCATATCGGGTGCACATGGCACTGGTATAGGTGATTTGTTAGATGAAGCTGTAAAGAAATTTCCCGAGATGGTTGATGATGAGTATGGGGAAGATGTTATTCGGGTTGCATTAATTGGTAGACCGAATGTTGGTAAATCCTCACTAGTCAACGCATTGCTTGGTGAGGAACGAGTCATAGTAAGTAATGTGGCGGGTACAACACGAGATGCGATTGATACCCCATTCGAGTGGGAAGGTCAGAAGTATGTGCTTATTGATACTGCCGGAATGCGTAAGAGAGGCAAGGTATATGAGAATACGGAAAAATATAGTGTCATGCGTGCACTCAAGGCCATAGAACGAGCGGATGTTGTTCTCGTTGTCATTAATGGGGAAGAAGGCATAATCGAGCAGGACAAACATATTGCTGGTTACTCTCATGAGGCAGGCAAAGCGGCAATTTTCGTAGTGAATAAGTGGGATATTGTGGAGAAGGATGAGAAGACACTACAGAAATTCACCCAAACGATTCGCGATCACTTCTTATTCATGACCTATGCACCGCTTGTATTCGTATCAGCACTCACCAAACAAAGGATACATAAAATTCTTCCCGTGGTGAATCAAGTTTCAGAGCAGCATAATATGCGTATTGCCACTCACATCCTTAACGATGTCTTGATGGATGCGGTTGCCATCAATCCACCTCCTACAGATAAAGGTAAGCGGATGAAGTTGAACTATGGAACTCAAGTTGCCGTGAAGCCACCAACCTTTGTCCTATTCGTGAATGATCCTTTGCTCATGCATTTTTCTTACGAGCGATATCTTGAGAATAAGATTCGTGCTGCCTTCACCTTCGAAGGTACACCTGTACGGTTTGTAGTGCGAAAGAAGACAGCAGAGGAGTAGATGCCATGTTAGCTTTTTTGGTCGTTTTTGCGAGTTATTTGTTAGGATCGATGATTTTCAGTGTCATTGTGGGGAAGCTGGTTTCGGGTATTGATATTCGAAACCATGGTAGTGGGAATGCAGGGGCGACGAATACACTACGAATTATGGGTAAGGGACCTGCAATCGTCGTCTTCTTACTGGACCTGGGTAAGGGAGTATTAGCAGTCTGGTTAGCCAAATGGTTTGTACCCGATCAATATGGTGTAGCGGTTATCTGCGGAATTGCAGTAGTTCTTGGGCATAATTGGCCCATTTGGTTTAACTTCAGGGGTGGAAAAGGAATTGCAACAACCATAGGTATGTTAGTAACTCTAGCATTCCTTCCTACTCTATTCGCTGGATTAATAGCTATTATAACTATTATCATTACTAGATATGTCTCATTAGGATCACTATTATTAACTGCTTTTCTTCCATTATTTATTTATTGGATGAATCACCCAACCGAGCTGCTATGGGGTAGCTTTGCTATTCTAATATTCGCTTGGATCAAGCATCGCAAGAATATAGTGAAGCTCTTAAAAGGAACAGAGAATAAGATAGGCAACAGTCAAAAACTATAGATTAGTTTATGCTTACGAAGTAGTTTTTTCTGCTGCTAGCGCAGCAATCAAAAACTTTAGCTTATGCTTACGAAGTAGTTTTTTCTGCTGCTAGCGCAGCAATCAAAAACTTTTAGGAGGTACTCCTATGCTTAAGAAGGTTTCAGTTTTCGTCGCTGGAAGCTGGGGAACCGCACTTGCCTGTGTCTTAGCAGCAAACGGTCATGATGTTATGATCTGGTCACGGAATGCCGAACAAGTGGATGAAATCAATCAAGAGCATCGAAATCACAAGTATCTGAACGATCATCTGCTTCATCTGAATATAAAAGCCACTAACTCCATTGAGATAGCGGCTTTGCACGCTGACGCTGTGCTTCTGGCAGCACCTACCTCTGTGATGAGACAGGTTGCACGTCTTCTTCAGCCTTATCTATCTGCAGAAACGTTAGTTATCCATGCAGCCAAAGGCTTTGAGACAGGATCGTTATTCCCAATGTCGAAGGTGATTTCGGAGGAGCTACCTCAAATTGATGCGGAACGCATTGTCGTATTATCAGGTCCATCACACGCTGAAGAAGTAATTGAACAATGTCCTACAACCATTGTTGTTGCCGCTGCTTCGATTGAAGCTGCGCAAGCTGCTCAGGATATTCTAATCAATAATGATTTCAGGGTATATACGAATGTTGATATTCTGGGTGTTGAGCTAGCAGGTGCACTTAAGAATATCATCGCTATAGGCGCGGGAATGATTGATGGACTAGAATTTGGGGATAACGCCAAAGCCGCATTAATTACACGAGGTTTAGCTGAAATAACGCGACTGGGAGTAACGATGGGAGCAAATCCGTTAACATTCTCTGGCCTTGCAGGAATAGGAGATTTAATCGTTACCTGCACGAGCCGTCATAGCCGGAATTGGCGCGCTGGTTACCAGATTGCTCAAGGTACAGCAGTGCAGGAAGTAGTAGATGGAATGGGCATGGTGGTTGAAGGCGTGAAGACAACGAAGGCAGCTATGGCGCTTTCTCGTCAATATCAGGTCAATATGCCGATTACTGAGCAGCTCTACCTTGTATTGTTCGAAGGAAAGAATCCAAAGCTGGCTGTAGAGGATTTGATGGGTAGAGGCCGGACGCATGAAGACGCCATAACACCTGTAATTCAAAAATAGATTATCATAGCCTGCACAGTAGATAGTCATTCCTCATAAGATACATAGGAACAACACAAGTTCATATACGCTTGTTCCATAAAATGTCTATGAGGAGGTCAGCAATGGGTTCCAAGGATATATCCAAAGATGTATTAAATGCTGTCAAAAGAAAAACAGGGAAGAACATAACGGATAAAGAAATAAAGAATGTAGCCAGCGGCGTAGGTCCATCAACCATAAAGAGTGAGCAACAGCTAAGACAGCTGATCAAGCAGGTTTCCAAGATGGCCAATGTACCTGTGGCCGAAGCTACCGTGCAAGAGCTGGTAGGAGCAATTAAGAAAAGCAGTATTAATCCAAATAATATGGAGCAAATGATAAAAACAATTCTAGGTAAAAAATGAGGCGCCAAATAGCGCTTTATTTTTTTGTAATAAAGGTATGTGATATAATGAAGGTTGAATGAATCCGGGTGGGGAGAACATAACGATGAGTAGTATGGACAAAATGTGGGCGTCCTTAATCGCCATTGCTTTAATGTTAGTTGCTTCTATATTAATAACCTTTGCCCGATCCAAGACTACAGGATTTATACGTGTGGTCTTATCCATTGTCGCTTTTCTACTGTTTATTCCTATAGTTGTACTTATGTTATTATCCATGTTCTAATTACAGGAGGGTCAAGCTAATTGTTAGATCTTAAAGGTAGAAAAATGCATAAACAGGTAGAGTCGATTATTGGACAATCCATCTTGGATATAGCCTTAAAGAATGATCTGGATTGGGGATTTTCTTGTACGCGAGGAACTTGCGCCCGATGTCGTTGTATCGTTGAGACTGGACGTGAGTTTTTGGCAGAGCCTTCGGATGAAGAATGGGATCGTCTGGAGGAAGAGGAGCTTGAGCAAGGCTATAGATTAGCTTGTCAGGCTATAGTTCGTACAGACGGTACCATTGTAGCAATCAATAAACCTTATTTTTGATGTAAGACCGTTAGGAGAGAATAGGCATGCAGCTAGAGGTTCTTTTTATGCCAGACAATAAGCGTGTAAAGGTCCGACCCGGAACGACATTACTGGATGCTAGTAGATCAGCAAAGGTAAGTATTCGTACACGTTGTGGCGGGAAGGCTGCGTGCTTGATGTGTAAGGTTATCGTGTCAGAACAAACCGGTCTGGAGCCGCCTAATAAGAATGAACAATTAAAGTTAGGCTCTCTCATTGATGAGCACTATCGATTATCCTGTCAGGCTAAGGTTTGTGGTGACGTAACTGCCATGATACCTGAGGATCCGCTCAAGGCAGCTATTCGACGTCAACTCGCACTACAAGCTCAGGATAATGAAGATTTATATTAAATGGCAAAGGTGGATTAGCTTTGATACAACGATGGCTAAGATCAGCTCTACTTATATGTATGGTAATTATGCTGGCAGGTTGTTTGTATCCTAAGGAGCGCCTTCAACAGAATCAAATTTCAACCGGAGAGTATATCGTGATCGTTCAGAATGCGGTGGAAACCTATAAAGAACGAACAGGAGTATTGCCTATTAAGAATAGTACCGATGAGACCCCCTTATATGAGAAATATTTGATTGACTTCAAAAAGCTGCTTGATCGAAACGTCATAAGTCGCATACCTGCTGATGCCTACGAAGCAGGTGGATCGAATTACTACGTTATTGTTGACCCCGAGGGTAATATGAAGATTAAACTAATGGATTTAGTTACCGCTGGGCAGATATCAGACATTCAAAGGCTGACTGACTCTTACGTAGCCGCAGGTAATGAGCTGCCACTAGGCGAATTAGTCCAGCCTAGCTTTTACCATGTTAATTTCGAACGTCTAGGCATGAAAAGCGAACAGATAAGAAGTGTCTATTCGGACTTGTTCTTATCTGTTCTTATTCATGAATCTGGACGAATTGTCGTAGAGTATGCACCTGAGATAATGAGAGCTCTAACGAAGGTGGGAATATCTGATCCAGACCCCAATGTGGATTTAAGAGCCTATTTGGTCGAGCAATCGAATTATATTCCTGTGAATTCATATCCATACTACTGGAAGAATGATGAACCAGTTATATCAGAGATTACGTTACCTTAATGGCTCGAAGGCTCCATATCCCGTGCTTTTTGGACTAGCATGCTCACCTAGAAAGTCCAAATGAGTCTTATATGCACTGCAGTTTCCATTAGCATCTAACACATATTCGAAAGTGATTGCGTTTGTTTCTACAATTTCGGGGTATTGTGCGTCAGGACAAACCTTCATTTTTAGTGCGTCGGTTGAAGCACCATGACCGAACACGACAACATGATCATTTGAGGTAAATAGTGGTTGTAGCTCGTTATCATAGAACATTGAGATTCTTGCCCGAACATGCTCCATCGTTTCTGGCCATTGCTTGGGCCACCAGTTAGGGTTGGCCGTATAGGGTTCCCTGAATGCGGAATAGGGAAATTCTTTAATAATCTGACTACTGATTTCCCAAGGATAATGCTGTTTTAAGGGTGCGCCAAGAAACTCTGTGAATATTTCACTCATTTCAGGAATTAGAATGATGGGCACATCTTTCTCATCTGATAATGGCGATGCAGTCTGAATAACCCTACGAAAGGGACTGCAAAATATTGTGTTTATGGTCATGTTTCCGAAAAATTTGGCTATTAATTTAGATTGAACTTCCCCAAGGGGTGAAAGTCCACAATTGGGAGTTGTAGCTTGACCAATGTTCTCAAGTGATTGTCCGTGTCTTATGATGTATAGGTGAATTTTAACCAACCCTTTCTATATCTAATTACGAATAATTACTAATGGTACAATAACAAGCCTAATAAAGCCAATGAACACTTGGCTTACATTTCTGTTCATGATGGCATTCCCTCATGAACTTTTTTGTTGTTCTTGAATAGGATTAGCTTACCTATCATATAACTGAATGGATGAAGAAATATTAGGATGGAGGGGTATACTTCAGATAAATAATATGCATATTCGCTGATACTGTACATATATTGTTACAAGTCCTTATGGTTGTACGAGTTACTTCACGATTAGGATAGGAGGCAATCTCATTGGAGAAAATTGATATTTTTAGGGATATCGCAGAACGAACAGGTGGGGATATCTATCTGGGCGTAGTCGGTGCGGTACGAACGGGAAAATCCACATTCATCAAAAGGTTTATGGAATCGGTAGTACTACCGAATATCCATAACGAATCAGATCGTATGAGGGCTATTGACGAATTACCTCAAAGCGCTGCAGGTAAAACCATAATGACTACGGAGCCTAAATTTGTACCTAATCAAGCTGTACAAATTCATGTTGCAGAAGGTTTGGATGTTAATGTAAGGCTAGTAGATTGTGTGGGTTATGCGGTAGAAGGCGCCAAAGGTTACGAGGATGAGAATGGACCAAGAATGGTATCCACACCCTGGTTTGAGGAACCCATTCCATTCCAAGAAGCTGCAGAGATTGGCACCCGTAAGGTCATTCAGGAACACTCAACATTAGGTGTTGTTGTGACAACGGATGGCAGCATTGCGGAGATTCCGAGGTCATCCTATATTCAGGCAGAAGAACGTGTTATTGAAGAGCTTAGAGAAGTCGGTAAGCCATTCATAATGATACTTAACACAACAACTCCGAACAGCGAAGCAACACTTAATCTTCGTAATGAGTTAGCTGAGAAGTATGATATCCCAGTCATTCCATTAAGCGTTGCTAATATGGGAGAGACTGAAGTCATGTCAGTGTTACGAGAAGTACTCTACGAATTCCCCGTTCATGAGGTTAATGTGAATCTTCCGAGCTGGGTCATGGTACTAAACGATAAACATTGGTTAAGAAATCATTATGAAGATTCAGTTAGAGACACGGTTAAGGACATTCGAAGATTAAGAGATGTGGATCGGGTAGTTGAGAACTTCACTGAATATGATTTTATTGAGCGAGCTGGCTTGTCCGGAATGAGCATGGGGCAGGGAGTAGCAGAAATTGATCTATATGCGCCCGATGAGCTTTATGACAAAATTCTGATGGAAGTGGTCGGTGTTGAAATACGCGGTAAAGATCACCTCCTTCAGCTTATGCAGGATTTCTCCTACGCCAAACGCGAATATGATCGTTTCGCTGGAGCGCTAGAGATGGTTAAATCTACGGGTTATGGAATTGCTTCTCCTTCATTGGAAGAGATGAAGCTAGAAGAACCAGAATTAATCCGTCATGGCTCTAGATTCGGTGTGAGATTAAAGGCTACAGCCCCTTCGATTCATATGATTCGTGTGGATGTAGAATCTGAATTCGCTCCGATCATCGGTACCGAGAAGCAGAGTGAAGAGCTTGTTCGGTACTTAATACAGGATTTCGAGGATAATCCGAAGAAAATATGGGAATCTGATATCTTCGGTCGCTCACTTCATAGTATTGTTCGCGAAGGCATTCAGGGGAAAATCTCAATGATGCCGGATAATGCTAGATACAAACTCCAGGAAACACTCGGTCGAATTATTAATGAAGGCTCGGGCGGACTAATTGCTATCATACTCTAATTACACTACGTGGAGCACTCTTAGTTAGAGTGCTCTTGTTTTTTATTTAAAATGATTCGTTTGTATGTATATTTTATCGTAAAAGAGTGAACAAAGAATGATAAGCACCCGTAACAACAACGGGGGGAGGTGAATTGTCATGAATAAAGCAGATTTAGTAACTAAGGTAGCGGAATCTACTGAATTATCCAAGAAGGATGTAAGCAAAGCAGTTGAGGCTGTTTTCGAATCCATATCCGAGGCTCTGCATATGGGAGAGAAGGTGCAGCTTGTTGGCTTCGGCAATTTCGAAGTGAGGGAACGTTCGGCTCGTAAAGGTAGAAATCCACAAACAGGCCAAGAAATTGATATCCCAGCTAGTAAAGTCCCAGCATTCAAGCCTGGTAAGGCTTTAAAGGAAGGGATTCAATAAACCGGACTAATCCCTGGTCCCTTTCATATGGTTGCTAGATACTCAAAACCACTTTCTTCTAGTATGAGTTATACAAAGAGAGTGGTTTTTGATGTGTGTATATGTTCGTGTTATAATATCTTAGGTTTAATAAACGTTTCGGGGAGGTCTATATGTCGGAGCTTACACAAGGCGAGTATGTGGTTATAAAAGCCAAGGAAAATGGTGCGCATGTGATCGGATTAACCAGAGGCCAGGACACCAAGTTTCACCATACGGAAAAGCTCGATAAAGGAGAAGTGATGATTTTTCAATTCACTGATCATACCTCAGCGGTGAAGATTCGCGGTAAAGCAGTTATATACACCAAACATGGCATTGTCGACACTGAAGAATAAAAGGTATTATTTTGATAGACCTATAAGTAGATTTTACTTAGGGGTCTTTTTTTATTGTAATTCTTTTACCTGCTTGGACTTCCCGTGAGTTGGGTCTCATACAATGTAGTGTAGAGACATTTTACTTGGAAGGTGAGATGAAGTGATCATGAAGCTATGGGCTCGTTTTTTTGTTGTAGCAGCATTGTCGGTTTGTATTGCTTGGTTGCTTTCTTATCTACCGGAGCTTGAGTCGCAATTACCTAAGGAACAAAAAGGGCTGCACGTGTTCAAGAATGATAACCCGGTTACATTGACTGATGAGAATATTGTGGATTGGATTGTTACGGTTCCCTTGGACCTGGAGTTAAAAAGAGTTGATTGGAGCGATCGGATATTATCTGTGGATTTTGAGGCGGGACGTCCTATAAAGTCTTCAAAAGTGATTTACAATCAACTATTAGACTTTGTTTATTACGGTCTTGGTGGAACAACGAACGTTGAACGGGTTTGGGTCCGGATAATCCAGACTCCTGTGGGAGAAGGTAAACAGCCTAGACAATTATTACTTGCACTTGATGCTCACCGAGAGCAAATTTCCCCTAAGGAGTATGAACTATGGAAGAGCGAGCTAATCAGTGCAGAGGAGTTAATAGCTAGGAGATTCCAGCTGACAACAACATCACATTGGAAAAAGCTTCAATTAGAATAGATCTAATATTCCCATTATTGCCATTGGATAGATGAGATATTATTCTGTAACATCTTCGTGTCGTTAGAACATGCGTTACGAACAGGGTTATGTTATAATAATCAAGATTATTATGAAGAATAACAAGACAGCTCTTAATTCCTCGGAGGCATATTTTGATGAGAACGGATCATATCGCTAAACTTGCAGTTAAATATATGGATTACGAAATGATAAAAGCACATACTCTTTTACCAGTCTATCCGGAGATACGGACTAGACTGCTTTTTGCTTTTTTACAGCGAAACCCAAAGCAGGCCGAACATAGTGAAATCTGTGCGCTTGCTACTTCTTTGGCTCAATTAGGGTTAGATACACATGATATGGTTACTTCAACACCTAACCAAGAATTAATTGGACAGGCTCGCTCTCGTCAATTAAAGGTGCTGGCCGGTGACTATTTTAACAGTCGTTTTTATCATTTGTTATCGCATATAGGTCGAATTGACATTATACAATTAGTTTCTACCGCAATTAGTGAGGTTAATAGGATAAAGATGAACTTCTATGAACGGTTTAGAGCGATGAAGCTGACTGCAGAAGAGTATTTGGAGCAATCTGTATTAATGAGAACCCCACTGTTCTTAGCTTTCTCCCAATATATACCCGAACAATATAGAAAGAATTGGCCAGAGCTGTTAAACGTATTGACTCGTTGTGAAGTCCTCCAGAATGAATTAGAACGAAGTGATTCCTACGAAGCATTCAGAGACAGCTGGGCATTCTGCTACATGCAAGATGTGGTATCTCCCGTTGATCGTGAGCGATTGATTCATGTTGATAAATCTGGTGTTATTTCGTTAATGACTAAGTTTAATGTTCATGGAATACTTATGGATATGCTTCAGACTTACATCCAACAAGCAATTAGAATGCTGGAGAACTTGGATTCAGATGTATTAAAATCAGAAATTACAACAATTATTCAATCATTGAACTCAAGTGTAACTATTCCACAGGTAGCTAAAGAAATTTGAGGTGAAGTATGGAACAACAATCCAAGGAAAAATACGTACATTCTGTATTCCAGAGTGTCGCTCCCAAATACGATTTTATGAATGATGTACTTAGCTTTCGCCGCCATAAAGCCTGGAGGCGCTTTACAATGAATAAGATGGCTGTTCAACCTGGACAATCCGCATTTGATATTTGTTGTGGTACTTGCGACTGGACAATTAGTCTCGCGGAAGCTAGTCCAACTGGAAAGATTGTTGGTCTTGACTTCAGTCGGAATATGCTCGATGTAGGGCAGAATAAGATTGAACAAGTTGGCATGTCTAAACGTATCGAGCTTATACACGGTAATGCCATGGACCTTCCATTCAATGATAGTACATTTGACTACGTTACTATAGGTTTTGGCTTGCGTAATGTTCCTGACATTGTACAGGTATTGCAGGAGATGAAACGAGTTGTTAAGCCTGGTGGACTTGTTGTTTGTCTAGAGTTATCGAAGCCCACTTGGCAACCCTTTAAGGGATTATATTATTTATATTTTCGATATATCCTTCCTTTTATAGGTAAGTTACTTGCCAAACGATATGAGCAGTATAAGTGGTTGCCTAAATCCCTTATGGAATTTCCTGATCATAAACAGTTGTTAGCTATATTTGATCAGATAGGGTTGGAGAGCACAAAAGCTTATCCTTTATCGGGCGGAATTGCCGCATTACATATCGGCGTGAAGGGAAACGACGATAACCATGAGAAAGCTTAAGATTTTCTTGGAAATGATAAAATTTGAACATACCTTGTTTGCATTACCTTTTGCTTATATGGGGGCTGTTCTAGGCTCGGTATATGTATTTGATCGACTTCCTACTTGGAGTGAAATTGGTTGGATTACCTTAGCGATGATCGGTGCCAGGACTGCGGCTATGGGATTAAATCGTATAATTGATCGAGCTATCGATGCGCGGAATCCCAGAACAGAAAACCGTGCTATTCCAGCAGGTTTATTATCTTCGCTTGAAGTATGGTTGTTTATTGTTATATCTTTTGTATTATTGTTTGTGGCAACTTCTAATTTAGACCCGCTATCCATGAAGCTATTACCTATCGCTGTTATTTTCTTAGTCGGCTATTCCTATACAAAAAGATTTACCTGGGCGTGCCACATTATACTAGGTCTAACCATTGGTTTAGCTCCATTAGGCGCCTGGGTTGCAGTAACAGGACAGATCGATATAACAGTTATGGTGTTCTATCTAGCAGTTGCACTTTGGACTGCTGGCTTTGATGTGCTCTATGCTTGTCAGGACATGGAATTCGATCAAAAAGAAGGGCTGCATTCTATTCCTGCACGCTTTGGGATAGTTCGTGCATTGTGGATAGCGAGGGTTTTCCACTTACTAACTGCAACGGGTTTGTTATCACTAATATGGTTAGCTGATTTATCTTGGTTTTACATTATCGGAATGATCATTGCCTATATTATTCTAATCTATGAACATCGCTTAGTTTCTCCGAACGATTTGACACGATTAAATACGGCCTTCTTCACCATGAATGGAGTGCTAAGTGTCGTCCTATTCACATTTACAATAATTGACCTGGTGGTGCGTTACGGATGAGTAGCGATACACAGAGATGGATAGTGGGTATAACCGGAGCAAGTGGCAGTCAGTATGGTATAACTCTTGTCCGATATCTTCTGCAGAACAACTACACCGTACATCTGCTAATAACAGATGCAGGATGGCGTGTGTTACACGATGAGTTAGGCTGGCATGCATCCAGAAGAAGCGAAACTCTAGCAGACCAATTTGACGGATATGAATCAAACCTCAAATTCCATCCTATTCAGGATATTGGGGCTAGTATTGCCAGTGGGTCTTATCGTGTAGATGGTATGGTTATTATACCTTGTTCTATGGGCTCACTAGCCGCAGTAGCAAACGGATTTTCGAATAATTTGTTGCAGCGAGCGGCGGATGTCATGCTTAAGGAAGGCCGTAAGCTGATCATTGTTCCAAGAGAAACACCTTTATCGGCTATTCATTTAGAGAATATGTTAAAGTTATCAAGATTGGGTGTTATAATTGCTCCAGCAATGCCAGCCTTCTATAATAAGCCGGGTAGTGTTGAAGACATGGTTCACTTTATGGTTGGTAAGACGTTGGACTCGATGGGAATCGATAATCAAGTTTACAGCAGGTGGGGAGCAGAAGATGACCGATCCACAAAGAACACTTAGAATAGGCCGAATTGATTTCACTAACGTTTGGCCGGTGTATCATTACTTTCCGGTCGATCAATTTGGTTCGTCCATAGAAATTATTTCACAGGTACCTACTGATCTGAACCGCAATATGCGGAATGGATCTATTGATATTGGACCTATCTCCTCATTTGCGTATGCGGAATCACATCATCAATATTATTTGTTGCCTGACTTATCTGTTAGTGCTTATGGTTCGGTTCGTTCCATTCTTCTATTCTATAAAGATAGTATAGATAGAGTGAAGAACGGTCGCATTGCTTTGACGACTGCATCCGCTACTTCTGTCAATTTGTTGAAAATCATTCTGCAAAAATTTCATGGCGGAAAACCAGAATACTCTTTTGCTACACCGTCTTTACATGATATGATGGAAGGAATGGATGGCGCATTATTGATTGGTGATGATGCTATTCGGGCAAGCTGGGAACAGCACGACTATCAGGTTCTGGATTTAGGTGCGGAATGGACAAGGTTAACAGGCTATTGGATGACATTTGCCGTTTGGGCGATTCAACGCGAGGCCATCGAATCCATGCCGGCATTAATTAATCAGGTACAAGCAGCATTTCTAGCAAGCAAGAAAAAGGGAACGGCTGATCCAAGTGAAATTATATCAGCGGCGAAGGACCGTTTGGGTGGAACTACCGATTTCTGGAGAGAATATTTCTCGGATCTATCCTACGAATTTTCGGAAGAGCAGGAGAAGGGGCTACAATTGTATTATCTTTATGCCTTGGAGCTGGGTTTATTGTCTGGGGAAGTGCCTTTAAATTTATGGAATAATACTAAGATACTACAGGTGAATGAATGAAACTTTTAGATATTTATACAAGCTTAAAAGGTGATATTCGACATATCGAGGAAGAATTGGATAAGAGCATAAGGTCAGATCATGCTCTACTCAATAAAACCTCACTACATTTGCTCAAGGCAGGTGGGAAGAGAATTCGTCCTGTATTCGTATTATTAGCAGGTCAATTTGGCGATTATTCCTTGGAGCGTTTAAAGCATGTAGCTGTTGCTTTGGAGCTTATTCATATGGCAAGTTTGGTGCATGATGATGTCATTGATGATGCAGATACACGTCGGGGGCAATTCACTGTCAAATCTAAATGGGATAATCGAATTGCCATGTATACAGGCGATTATATATTTGCTAAAGCATTAATGGTATTAACGGAGCTTGCAGACCCCGAAATACATAAGATACTTTCTAAAGCTATTGTTCAGATGACAATTGGTGAAATGGAGCAGATCCGCTACTTCTTTCATTCTGAGCAGTCGGTACGAGAATACCTGCTGCGAATCCGTAGGAAGACAGCTTTGCTCTTCGCAGTAAGCTGTCAATTAGGTGCGTTAGCTGTTGGAGCGAACGCCTACAAAGCAAGAGCATTGTACGCTTTTGGGTATAATGTGGGTATGGCCTTTCAAATTCGAGACGATATCTTGGACATCTGTGGGACGGAGAAACAGATAGGCAAACCCCCTGGAAGTGATATTCGTCAAGGCAATATAACACTTCCTCTTATTCTTGCCCTAAAGGAAGATTCCAATAGCGAGCGAATGAGAGCGCATCTAGATATTATTCAGGAATCGAATGGTCAAGCGGATACAACAGAATTACTACAGATGATTAGGGGTAGCAATGGATTAAAGCAAGCGGAGCGCCTTTCTGAGCTCTATATTGAGAAAGCTATAGTTGCTGTAAATCTGCTGCCTGAGCAATCCGCTAAGCGAAGTTTTATAGATATTGCTCGATTTGTAGGAAATCGTACATACTAGGATTAAAAAAACTGAGGAGGCCTTTTGAATGGAAAGAACATATGTAATGATAAAGCCCGATGGCGTACAGCGTGGATTAATTGGTGAGATAGTAGCTCGATTAGAGAACAAAGGGTTTCAAATGATAGGTTGCAAGCTTATGCAGATGACTCGTCAGCAAGCCGAAAAGCACTATGCGGAGCACCAAGGAAAACCGTTCTTTGATGGGTTAGTTAGCTTTATTATCTCTGGACCTGTATTTGCAATGGTATGGCAAGGTGATCAGGTTATAACATTGTCCCGTATGATGATGGGTAAAACGAATACACTTGACGCATTACCAGGAACTATACGCGGAGATTACGCGGTTCATACTGGTTTAAATATTATACATGGCTCCGATTCCCCTGAAAGTGCTGAGTTTGAAATTAACCACTTCTTCAAGGCGGAGGAATTAATATCTTACACAAGATCTATTCAACAATGGATTTGAAATAAGGGGAAACCATTGGAGTGATGTGTGTTGGAGGATTTAGACTATAGTTTATTTATCCGTAAGGTTAATGAGAATCTTAATCTGGATTTAGGGAACTACAAAGAAACCCAGATGAAGCGTCGCTTAACCTCTCTGTTTACAAAACGAGGCTTTAGTTCATTCATACCTTATTTTAATGCCTTAATGAAAGATAAGGACTTAATGAATGAATTTCTGGATCGAGTAACGATTAACGTGTCCGAATTCTGGCGTAATCCAACAAGATGGGCAGTATTAGAAGAAAAGTTTATCCCGGAGATGATAAAGAAATCACCCCGACTGAAATGCTGGAGTGCAGCTTGTTCTACTGGGGAGGAGCCCTATACATTAGCGATGTTACTTGCTGAGGCCGGTGCTGATCGCTCTGATATCCTAGCAATGGATATAGACGACACTGTCTTAGCTAAGGCGCAAAAGGGTGAATATTTAGAACGGTCTATCCGAGATATTCCAGCTCAGTATCTAGCCAAATATTTTACTAAAGTCAACGAAAACTTCTTGGTTGAACCATCTCTAAAAAAGCTAATTCGATTTAAGAAGGGTAATCTTCTGCTTGATCGGTTTGAGAGGGATTTTGATCTTATCATCTGTCGCAATGTGATGATTTACTTCACAGAGTTAGCTAAACAAGAGATGTACCATAAGTTTTCAGAATCATTAAAACCCGATGGTTTATTATTCGTTGGTAGTACCGAACAGATTTTCACACCTTCACAATATCATCTAGAAGCTGTAGATTCATTCTTCTATCGAAAAATCTAATGGTAATCATAAGCGTATAACTCTTCCCAAATATTGCAATACTAATACTAGAGCTTGTACAACAGCTCTAGTATTGAATTGGAAGGGGTCTAGATGATGGATAGAAGCAAAGTGATTTCCGCTTACTTGCGAGGCTTCATTACGCTGAAGGAATGCGAACAGATTCTGGGCATAGACGCTTCATTCATACTAGGCATGGTTCAAGACCATCTCTTGAAGAATTCTGTGTCCATACAACAAACCGCTAATCATTGAAATGTAGATGTAAAAAGAATCTAAAGCCTATCCTCGAATCAATAAACCATTGGAATAATTATTATTCTAATGGTTTATTTTCTGCGATGGTTTAAATATTATTAGGCAGATATTCGGAGCGTTGTTTTCTTGTCAAACAGCCCCCTCTATACTATAATAGCAAAGAACATTGGGGTTAAACGGATTTAGTTAAACGCGAGGGGGAAACGGTAGTGCGTTATTTAACTGCAGGGGAAACACATGGTCCACAGCTGACGGCCATCATAGAAGGTGTGCCTAGTAATATGAAGTTTTCTTTTGAATTAATTAATGAACAGTTACAGAGAAGACAGAAAGGCCATGGACGTGGTCGGAGAATGCAAATAGAGAAAGATGAAGCGTCGGTAATGGGCGGTGTTCGCCACGGTCGAACGACAGGCGCGCCAATTGCTCTTATCATTGAGAACAAGGATTGGAAGCATTGGACAACCGTAATGAATATAGAACCTATCGAGGGTAGCGACGAAGAAAAGCGTCGTGTTAATCGCCCTCGACCTGGTCATGCTGATTTGAATGGCGGGTTGAAGTATAACCTAAAGGACTTAAGAAATGTATTGGAACGCTCTAGTGCAAGAGAAACTGCAGCGCGTGTTGCTTGTGGTGCAGTGGCCAGAATGCTCTTAGCAGAATTCGGTATTAAGGTAGCTGGCCAGGTCATCCGGATCGGCGAGGTTGAAGCTGAACGTCATGACATGACTATTGATGAATTAATTGAACGTACAGAGGATTCTCCTGTACGTGTTGTTGATAAGGTAGCAGAAGCGAAGATGATCGAGCATATTGATCAAATCAAGAAAGACGGAGATTCTATAGGTGGCATTGTAGAATGTATAGTTGAGGGTGTGCCTGTTGGGCTCGGAAGTTATGTGCAATGGGATCGTAAGCTAGATGGAAGAATTGCTCAACAGGTCGTATCTATTAACGCATTTAAGGGTGTTGAATTTGGAATTGGCTTCGAGGCTGCGCAGAAGCCGGGTTCACAAGTTCATGACGAGATTATGTTCACTGAGGAGCGAGGGTTCTATCGCGCTTCGAATCGATTAGGTGGCTTTGAAGGTGGAATGACTACGGGCATGCCTATTGTTGTGCGTGGCGTAATGAAACCAATACCGACATTATACAAACCTCTACAAAGTGTAGATATTGATACAAAGGAACCTTTTACCGCTCAAGTAGAGCGTTCCGATGCTTGTGCTGTTCCTGCTGCAAGTGTTGTGCTTGAAGCGGTGGTTGCTTGGGAAGTTGCAGTTTCCTTTCTTGAGAAATTCGGTGGAGATTCTATCGAAGAAATTAGAGCGAATTATCAGAGCTACCTAGCTCAAGTGGAGCGGTATTAATATGAAACAAATTACAGTAGAGCTTGGTGAGCGTTCCTATCCAATCTATATCGGAGAAGGGATTCTGGACCGGATTGGTGAATTTTTCGAAGAGCGTGCTATTCCTAAACAGTCACCTATCTTAATAGTTACTAATGAACGTGTGGCAGATTTGTATCTAGGCAACGTATCGTTATATCTTAGGCAAGCTGGTTATCAGGTAATCGCAAAAATAGTCCCCCCAGGTGAGAAGACAAAATCCCTTGCTTATCTGGAGGAAATTATAGGTGCAGCACTTGAGGGTGGTTTAGATCGCCAATCGACTATTGTGGCACTGGGTGGTGGTGTTGTAGGTGACTTAGCTGGTTTTGTTGCAGCTAGTTATATGCGTGGAGTTCGCTTTGTGCAGATTGCAACAACGATTCAAGCTCATGATTCAAGCGTTGGAGGCAAGGTTGGTGTTAATCATCCATTGGCCAAGAATATTATCGGCGCTTTCCACCAGCCTGAGATGGTCATCTTCGACATAGCAACATTACGTACTCTACCAGATAGAGAAATTCGATCTGGCTTATCAGAGGTGCTCAAAGAGGGCTTAATCTGGGATGCTGAGTTCGTAGAGTGGTTTGATCAGAATACAAAAGACTTACTTGCTCTGAATTCAGAGGCATTACAGCACGCAATATATGAAGGAATTCGCATAAAGGCGAATATTGTTTCCTTAGATGAGCGAGAGAATGATCTTAGGGCAATATTAAACTTGGGACACACGATTGGTCACGCACTAGAGGCCGTATCGGGTTACAATGAACTACTTCATGGAGAAGCAATATCGATTGGTATGGTTGGCGCTGCTAAACTAGCTATGCGTCTTGGGAATCCAGAAACCATATACATAGAGACGAAGAGACTATTGATTAATCTCGGTTTGCCTGTAAGACTACCAGAACATCTAGTTATAGATGAAATCATGAGCGCGATGATGCATGATAAGAAATTCAAAGAAGGTCAGATGGTATTCGTAATACCTACCGCGATAGGAGCGGTGAAAATTCATAAGGGTATTCAGAGTGATATGGTTAGAGAAGTAGTTATTGAATTAAAAGAGGAGGTTTAATAGATGAAAGTCAGAGGAATTCGTGGAGCGACAACGGTTGAACATAATGAAGCTGAAGAAATTCTTGCTTCAACTGTGGAATTACTGAATCAAATTATAGCAGAGAACGATATTGAACCTGAAGATATATGTAGTGTATTTGTTACGACAACTCAAGATTTGGATGCTACATTCCCTGCACGAGCCATTCGTCAAATGCAAGGCTGGGAGCTAGTCCCCTTAATGTGCTCATTGGAAATTGCCGTTAAGAATAGCCTGGAGCAATGTATTCGTCTTATGGTATTGGTCAATACAGAGAAGAGTCAAAAGGATATTCACCATGTATATTTGAATCATGCAAGTATTCTACGCCCAGACCTTAAAGAAAAGACGCATAATTAATTACTTTGAGCGGTTGACGATATTGAATTATCTATTGTATATTAGTGACAGCAGAGTTGAGTTGAGTTGAGTTTAGACTAGGTGAGTTGAGCTGAGGTAATAGGCGCGCTAAGTACAAGAATAGAAACCAGCCTGAATTGCTGTGTTTTCTTATTTTCTTTTGTATTCGGCATATACCATCTTAAACTGAACTTCTCCTCTACGACAATGTAGAGGTTTTTTTTATTATAAGCTTATGCTTCCGAAGTAGTTTTATCGACTGCACGAGCATTCATCAAAAACTTAGCTTATGCTTCCGAAGTAGTTTTATCGACTGCACGAGCATTCATCAAAAACTTTTAAGGAGTGATTAGCATGTACAGCCCGGAGCTTAAAGAGGTTATTCGATTGGCAAAGGAATATAATCTGATTCCCATTTCTCGAACATTAATGGCTGATACGGAAACGCCGATCCGCGTGTTCCAGCACTTGTATCGTGAGCCAAGAGCCTTCTTATTAGAAAGTGTAGAGGGTGGTGTGAAATGGGCGAGGTATTCCTTTATCGGAACGGATCCATTCCTCATTATTCGAGGTAAGAATGGGATTATGGAGGTTGAGCATGAAGGCGTGCGTAAACAATATGATGAGAAGCCCATCGATTTAGTCAAATCGTTGCTACGCTCTTATTCTAGTCCAGCTCTTCCGGAATTACCTCCATTTACTGGAGGAGCTATTGGTTTCTTTGGATACGATCTACTGCAATATTATGAGAAATTACCTAAACATCGTATAGATGACTTGCAAATGGATGATATCCACTTCATGTTCTGCGATCAAATCATTGTATTCGACCATTTTAAGCAACAAATGAAGGTTATCGCCAATGTGCATGTGAAGTCGGGTGCAACCGAGGAGGAGATTATTGCCGCATATGAAGCTGCTTCTGGGCGAATTGAAGCTATTATCGATAGGCTGAAAAAACCCACAATCCAAGACCATACCGTAGTGGGTTCGATTCCAGAGGATGTGGAGATAGGTGAATTCGAATCAAATATGACGAAGGAGCAATATATAGATCGAGTTATTCAAGCTAAGGAGTACATTAGTGCAGGTGATATATTCCAGGTTGTACTTTCTCAGCGATTTCATATTGAAACAGATATTTCACCGTTACATGTATATCGTGTCTTAAGGACGATGAATCCATCACCTTATATGTATTATCTTAAACTAGATGATGAAGTTATTGTTGGTACTTCTCCTGAAATGTTAGTTAAGGTGGATGAAGGGCGTGTAGAGACTAGACCAATAGCGGGCACAAGACCACGCGGGGAAACACCTGCAAGAGATCTTGAGCTCGAGAAGGAGCTACTCGCTGATGAGAAGGAACGAGCAGAGCATCTAATGCTTGTTGATCTAGGGAGAAACGACATAGGTCGAGTTGCGGAATTTGGTTCTGTGTATTGTGATTCTTACATGGAGGTTGAGCGATATTCCCATGTAATGCATATTGTCTCGAATGTAACGGGTAAGTTACGGGAGGATAAGGACTTTTTCGATGCCTTTATATCCTGTATGCCAGCTGGAACTGTATCCGGTGCACCCAAGCTAAGGGCAATGGGTATTATCGCTGAGCTAGAGAATGAGGCTCGTGGCGCATATGCTGGTGCAATTGGATATCTAGGCTTCTCGGGAAACCTGAACACCTGCATTACCATTCGTACGATTATCTTTAAGAACGGTAAAGCTTATGTTCAAGCTGGGGCAGGTATTGTCTATGACTCCGTTCCAGAGAGTGAATATACAGAAACCGTGAATAAAGCTAAGGCTCTCTTGAAATCGATTCGTATGGCTGAAGCCATCTTCCGTCCTGTCAGCAATACAGATACGTATATTACGAATTCTGATTATTATCTTACTCTAGGGAGGTCATAATCATGGCTGAGAAGACAATCATTCAAAAAGCGATTGCACGTATAGTAGGTGGTGAACACCTCACACGAATAGAAGCACAAGCCGTCATGAACGACATTATGGAGGGATCAGGGACACCAGCACAAATCGGCAGCTTAATTACAGCAATGCGAATGAAGGGCGAAACAATACAGGAAATTGCTGGATTCGCTGATAGTATGCGGAGTAAATCACACCGAGTAGAAACTGAAAGACTTAATCTACTAGATACGTGTGGTACTGGTGGAGATGGAGCAAACACCTTCAACATCTCCACAGCATCCGCGATTGTGGCTGCAGCCGGCGGTATTCGCACTGCGAAGCATGGGAACAGGGCAATGTCGAGCAAAAGTGGCAGTGCCGACGTGCTTGAAGCGTTAGGTGTGAATATAACCTTGAACCATGTGCAAGCTTCTCGTTGTCTATCTCATGTAGGAATTTGTTTCATGTTCGCTCAGGTGTATCATCAATCCATGAAGCACGCTGCTGGTCCTCGTCGAGAAATCGGAATACGTAACATATTCAATATGCTAGGTCCGTTGACCAACCCCGCAGGAGCAGATCGGCAGTTACTGGGTGTATTCGAACGAGGCAAAACAGAAATTATTGCGCATGTCTTAAACGAATTGAGGCTTAAGCGAGGTCTAGTTGTATCCAGTCATGATGGTTTAGATGAGATCAGTATCTCTGCCCCCACACAAATTTCCGAACTGAAGAATGGTGAAATTAACACTTACGATATTACACCAGACGAGCTTGGTCTAAGAGCTTATGATATCAGTGAAATTGCCGGTGGTGACGCACAGGAGAATGCTCAAATAATTCGTAGTGTATTAGCAGGTAATCAGGGCGCTAATAGAGATATCGTACTTGCCAATGCAGGGGCTTGCTTCTATGTCGCTGATCGCTGTTCATCTATAGCCGAAGGTGTTAAGCTGGCGGCTGAAGCCATCGATTCCGGTAAGGCGGAATCTAAATTGCGTGAACTAATTCGATTCACAGGAGAATTCAACCATGTATCTTGATCGTATTATCGCCACTAAGCTAGAAGAAGTTGCACAACTGAAGACAAAGACCACCATACTGGAATTAGAGTCAATTATTGCAATACTACCTCCAACAAGAGGGTTCGAGCAGGCATTAAGAAAGCCTAATCGAACAAACATGGGCCTAATTGCCGAAGTGAAGAAGGCATCACCTTCCAAAGGTTTAATCCGTGCAGATTTTAATCCAGTTGATATTGCACTAGCTTATGAGAAAGCAGGGGCTGACTGTCTATCCGTTCTTACGGATGAACAATATTTTCAAGGCTCGAACCTTTACTTGCAGCAAGTAAAGGAAGCTGTAAAGCTACCACTATTACGCAAAGACTTTACTGTTGATGAGATTCAAATTTATGAAGCACGAGCTATAGGTGCGGATGCTATTCTACTTATTGCTGCAATATTGACTACAGAGCAAATGTTCCAATTTATTAGTAAAGCGCGGGAATTACAACTTGATGTATTGGTTGAGGTTCATAACCAGCACGAATTAGAACGTGTCCTTGAGCTTGACGCTACTTTAATTGGCATCAATAATAGGAATCTAAAAACCTTCGTAACAGATCTTTCTACAACAGAGCAATTAATTAGTATGATTCCTACAGGAGTAATAAGGGTAAGTGAGAGCGGGATAACATTGTCTGAAGAGATTCAATACTTGTCCTCTGTAGGATCTGATGCTGTACTAGTCGGAGAGCATTTCATGCGACAGCCTGATGTAGGAGTAGCTGTTAATGAGCTATTAGGTCATACAGTTAATAAGGGGTGAGAGTAATGAACGTCACAAAATCTACGATAAAAATTTGCGGGTTGCGAACGATTCCGATGGTCGTATCTTTGGGTACACTAGCGATAGACGATGTAGGGTTTATGTTTGCTCCTAGCAAAAGAATAGTAACCGCAGAGTTCGCGGGAACGATGATCAAGGCTCTTCGCATGACAGGCAGCTTTGCAAGAGCCGTAGGTGTGTTCGTAAATCCTTCGTTAGATATGTTAGCCCAAACACTCAACGCTGCTCCATTAGATGTTATACAGCTCCATGGACAGGAAACTCCTGAATTTTGTAGAGAAGTCAAACAAAGATTTAACAACATTACGATTTGTAAAGTATTTGCTGTGAGGAATGAAGGAGATCCTACGGTTATCGCAAGTCAGTTGGATCCATATCGGGGAGTATGTGATTCAATATTGCTAGATACCTATGACCCACATATTGGTGGTGGGACAGGTGAGACCTTCGCTTGGAGTCGTATTCCCTCCTATCAAGCATGGGCTCGAGCAGCGGGAATACCGCTTATTGTGGCAGGTGGTCTGAAGCCAGATAATGTGGGTGAATTAATTAAAACCTATCAGCCTGATGGTGTTGATGTATCAAGTGGTGTGGAGATAGAAGGGATAAAAGATATACTCTTAATAAAAACATTTATCGAAAGGGTGAGGCAGAATGATAAGTAATGTACCTGATAAACAGGGCAGATTCGGCAAGTTCGGAGGCAGATTCGTCCCTGAAACACTAATGAATGCTCTGCTTGAGCTAGAGGAAGCTTACAAGCATTATTCTCAGGATCCTTCATTTATTGAGGAGATCCGGTATTTACAACAGCAATATTCGGGTAGGCCTACTCCGCTTTATTATGCAGATCGATTAACTAAAACCTTAGGTGGAGCCAAAATATATCTAAAGCGTGAGGACCTAAATCACACAGGTGCTCACAAAATCAACAATGCTATTGGTCAGGCTGTACTGGCTAAGCGTATGGGCAAGACTAAGATTATTGCAGAGACTGGTGCAGGACAGCATGGCGTTGCTTCAGCTACCGTTGCTGCTTTACTTGGGATGGAATGCAAGGTATTCATGGGCGAAGAGGACACCAAGCGGCAGAAGCTGAATGTATTCCGTATGAACCTACTCGGAACAGAAGTCATTCCAGTATTGTCAGGTACGCGCACCTTGAAGGATGCTTGTAATGAGACACTTCGTTATTGGGTCAGTAACGTGCAGGATACGTATTATATTCTTGGCTCGGCTACAGGTCCTCATCCTTACCCGATGATGGTCCGTGATTTTCAAAGGGTAATTGGAGATGAAACGAAGCTGCAGATCTTAGAAAGTGAAGGCAGACTACCAGATGCTCTGGTCGCTTGTGTAGGTGGTGGAAGCAATGCGGCGGGTATGTTCTACCCATTCGTAGACGATGTGGGCGTCCGTCTAATCGGAGCTGAGGCAGCAGGCAAGGGAATTCATACAACTGAGCATGCGGCTACAATGACAATGGGAACACCAGGGGTATTCCAGGGCTCGATGAGCTATCTCTTACAGGATGAGTTCGGTCAGGTTCTGCCTGCTCACTCTATCTCAGCAGGTTTAGATTATCCCGGAATAGGGCCGGAGCATTCCTATTTGAAAGAAATCAAGCGTGCGGAATATTACCCCATTACCGATCAAGAAGCGCTCGATGCCTTACAGTTATTATGTCGCACGGAAGGTATTATCCCTGCGTTAGAAAGTGCACACGCCGTTGCCCAAACAATGAAGCTAGCTCCAACGATGAGTAAGGATGAAATCATCGTGATTAGCCTGTCAGGTCGTGGAGATAAAGATGTAGAGTCCATACAAGCCTATCTTGGAGGTGAGCAGAATGAATCACATTGATGAAGTATTCATCAAGCTTAGGGAAGAGAAGCGTGCGGCACTTATTCCTTTCTTAACCGTGGGGGATCCTGACTTGGATACATCGATTGAGATTATTCAGCAGCTAGAATTAGCCGGTGCGGATATCATAGAATTGGGTGTTCCTTATTCCGACCCTCTTGCTGATGGTCCAGTTATTCAAAGGGCTTCCCAGCGGGCATTAGTGCATGGAATAAGCATATTGGATTGTATCGGAGCAGCATCTAGGGCAAGAGTTCTAGGTGTCAAGACACCTTTCATTCTATTTACTTATTATAATCCTATCTTACAGTTAGGATTAGAACGTTTTTTCAGATTACTTACGGAGAATGGAATCAGCGGTATGATTATACCTGATCTTCCTTATGAGGAGGATGGAGAGGTTAGAAGACTGTCAGAGCAATATAATATTCACTTGATACCATTGGTAGCGCCAACTTCGAATGAACGAATAAGGCAAATATCGGCAAAAGCTGCTGGGTTTGTTTATTGTGTATCCTCTTTGGGCGTAACAGGTGTGCGTACCCAATTCTATGAGGGTATTGACCAATTTCTTGAAACGGTCCGTGAATCTACAACACTACCAATTGCAGTTGGTTTTGGAGTATCAACAAACGAGCATTTCCGTGCATTCGCCGCGAAGAGTGACGGAGTTATTGTAGGAAGCGCTATAGTGAGAACCATCGAAGAGGTACTCCCATTACTAATTAATCCAGATACCAAGGCAGAGGGATTATTATATATTCAACAATTCGTAAGGGAATTAAAGGCAAATTGATTCTGAATTTAACCGAGATAAAACTGGAATGCTTGGACTATATAGGGTATCATATTTAATACATCTTGCTCGCGCACTCATCCAAAACATAGCATATGCTTACGAAGTAGTTTTTTCGACTACTCGCGTAGTCATCCAAAACATAGCATATGCTTACGAAGTAGTTTTTTCGACTACTCGCGTAGTCATCCAAAACTTTTAGGAGGTATTATCTTGATTAAACCTAAAGCGAATGTCGTTAATCTAAAGGCATATCAACCAGGCAAACCGATTGAAGAAGTCAAAAGAGAGCTAGGGCTTACTGAAATAACTAAGCTAGCTTCCAATGAGAATCCGTTCGGTTGTTCAGATAAAGCGAAACAGGCAATTATAGAAGAGATGGACAATATTAGCTTATATCCAGATGGTGCGAGCCAGGAATTAACAGCTGCAGTTTCTGAGCATCTTAGTGTGTCACCCAATCAGATTATTTTTGGAGCGGGGTCAGATGAGGTTATCCTAATGATTGCACGTGCTTATTTAGTTAGTGGTGACGAAACCGTGATGGCTACTCATACATTCCCACAGTATAAACATAATTCGGAAATCGAAGGGGCACATTGCATCGAGGTACCACTCGTGAATGGTGCGCATAATTTGATGGGCATGTTAGCAGCAATTACGGATAAGACCAAAATTGTATGGATTTGCAATCCTAACAATCCTACAGGCTCAATGGTTACACAGCTTCAGGTAAAAGCCTTTCTTGAACAGGTTAGTCCCGATGTGTTGGTTGTCTTAGACGAAGCTTATTGTGAATATAACACTTCGCCAGAATATCCGAATGGTCTGCAATTATTAAAAAACCACCCGAATTTAATTCTACTCAGAACCTTCTCTAAGATATATGGTTTGGCATCTCTTCGAATCGGGTATGGTATCGGGCACCCAGATGTAATAAGGATGATTAACCAAGTTCGTGAGCCCTTCAATACAACTCGATTGGCTCAAGCCGCTGCTAAGGCTGCTTTACAGGACCAACAATTTGTTGATTCTTGTAGAGAACAGAACGCAATGGGGCTTAGATACTTAAATGACAAATTTACTGGTCTAGGATTAAAGGCTTTTCCTGCCCATGGCAATTTTATTATGGTGGATACGAACAAACCAGCGGATAAAGTATTCCAAGGCTTGCTCGAGCTTGGTTTTATCGTTCGTGGAGGACATCAGCTTGATTTCCCAACATCCATTAGAGTCACAGTAGGCAGCACGGAGCAGAACACGAAATTCATTAATGCTCTGGAGCAGGTTCTGCAAAATATTACAGTAGAAGTGAACTGAGGACGGTTTCAGTGCTACTCTGACGGAATGAGTGAAACAATGAAGAAAATTGCAATCTTTGGAGTTGGGTTGATTGGAGGGTCGCTGGCGTTATGCTTTAAGGGGAAACCTGGTTTGCATGTCATCGGTTATTCGAACAATCCCAATTCCACTATTAAATACCTAAAGCATGGTGTGGTCGACGAGGCTACTACCTCTATTGAAGATGCAGCGCTGGATGCCGATTTCATATTCCTATGTGTCCCAGTAGGAATGCTGGAATCTTATCTCCAGCGCCTACATAAGTTAAAGCTAAAAGCTGGATGTATTATTACTGATGTAGGAAGTACCAAAAATTCGATTGTACAATACAGTGAGAAGCTACAACAGAAGGGTATTCATTTTATCGGTGGACATCCAATGGCAGGCAAGGAGAAGTCTGGTGTTGAAGCAGCCACATCACATTTGTTTGAGAATGCATTCTACGTACTTACTCCTACCGCTCAGGTGCCTGAAGATGTTTACGAGAAACTCGTTGAATTACTGAATAGGACTAAGGCCCAAATTGTTCGTATGGATCCACATATGCATGATCAAATCGTTGGAGCCATAAGCCATTTACCTCATATTATCGCTGTTGCATTGGTTAACCAAATTTCGAAATATAATAAATCCAACGATTTATACCAACTACTAGCGGCTGGTGGATTTCGGGATATTACTAGAATCGCCTCAAGTGATCCTATAATCTGGCGAGATATTCTACTTAACAATAAAGACATATTGCTTGAATTACTTCGCGATTGGAATGCTGAGGTTTCTACTTTCATTCAATTGTTGGAAAACGATAATGGAGAAGGAATAGAGCAAGAATTCTCTCATGCAGGCTCTTTCCGTAATCAATTACCTGAACGCGGGAAGGGAATTATTCAATCGCAATATGAAATTTATGTAGATGTGCCTGACCAACCGGGTATTATTGGGAAGATCGCGACAAAGCTAGGAGATCATAAAGTAAATCTGAGTAATATTCAAGTTATTGAGAATAGGATGGATGATCCAGGGGTGTTAAGGTTATCTTTTCGTGAAGAAAAAGATATGGAGAAAGCTGTCGATCTTCTGAAACAACTGAATTGTATGATTCATGTTTAGATCACTTAAGAAAAAAATAATAAAACGTTTACATTTTTCCGTTGACAGAATGTAAACGTATACATATAATAAAAGTACAGTATGGTTTCTCTCCACTCCTATCCGAAATATATGGCACTCTGTGCAACCACCGAAAGGTGGCTTTTTTTTTGCTTGTACAGGTATTTTCCTTTATATGGTAACGTACAATGATATGAAATAAATAAGTATTTAAGGAGAAGCTTTTGTCGAAAAAGCAGGAATTCCTTCACTCGATACAGAATTACATGTATTACTGCGTATTTCTATATGACATTTGATTAACTTTTATTATAGATCGCAACTTTTTGCTCCCAGTATGGTAATAAGAGATATATATGCTGGGTAGCCCTTGGAATCGTGAGGAGGGCCGTTTGTAATGACCGATTCCCAGCTTATTAGAGAAATTAAAGACGGCAACGTCCAGATTTATTCTGAATTGATGGCGCGTTACGAACGCAAAATCCTCAGTTTTATTTATCATATGCTTAAAAGCGCCCATCTTGAAATGTTCGCTGAAGATTTGTGCGCGGAGACGTTCTATAAAGCCTATCGTAGTCTCCAAACATTCCGTGAGGTAGAGGCTTCCTTCTCTACTTGGTTGTATACAATAGCTAGGAATACGGTATTAAGTGAAATGCGTAAGCACAAGAATAATATGGTCTCCCTTGAAGACAGCGGTTTTATTCCTCAATCGGCTGCAGGAGATTCACCCGAACAAACAATTTTGCGCAACGAGAAAGTCACCATGGTTAGAGATGCGATTAACAACTTGCCTGAGAAACAACGCTCTGCTCTTATTCTCAGAGAATATGATCAGTTGGATTATCAGGAAATTGCTAATATATTAGGTCAAACCGTTAGTTCAGTTAAATCTTTATTGTTTAGGGCGAGAGCAAGCGTAAAAACGCAGTTAGAACCCTATTTAGCGGAGCCTATGTTTAAAGAGTATGAAGGGATGAATCAGCGATGAATTGTAATGAATTTACTGAAATTCTTGTAGAATACTGGGATTTGCCGGACAATGACATACGTAAAGTCTCCGCTAATCGTCATCTGAACACTTGTCTAGCCTGTCGAGAGGAATTTGAGATATGGCAAACAAGTGCTGACTGGATCCGGTTTTCTCGTGAGCCTGAGCATGCCGTGGATTCATTTAAACCAGTATCGGCAGATGTTATGACTCGTATTTATAAGGATGAGTCTTGGCGAATACCACTAACCTTTAGAAGCTATACCTTTTCTTATAAGGTTAGAAGGAATATTATGGCAACCTTTTCCTTGTTCATGGCATTGTTCATCGTAACCTTCATCAACTCTTTGACTGCAGGGCCTGACATCAATACAGATTTTAATCAATTAACGGGTATTATAGATACAGCACATGCCAACGAATTGAATGTGAATCGCAACCCGACTATGTTTGATGGGATGCCAGTAGCGAGCATAAGTGCTCCCACCATAGTAAGAATGGGACCGATTCAAACTTATACAGATTATCTATTGGCTTTGAGTATCCTAGGGTTTGTATTCACACTTCTTATTATGAACTGGTTATCTCGTCTACGCGCATAAAGACAAGCCTCAACCCTGTGAAGGGGTCGAGGTTTTTTTAATCATTGGAAAGCGAGGATTTTCATGACTCAATTTGCTATTGTGCGTCACGGTGTGACGGATTGGAATGTAGAAGGGCGTATGCAAGGACATCGGAACATCCCTTTGAATGAAGAGGGATACAGGCAAGCAGCTCGAATTGCTGAACGGTTGAGACAAGAGCATTGGGATGCTATTGTATTCAGTGATCTCCAGCGTGCTGCTCAAACCGCAAAGTGTATTGCGGATGCAAGCGGCATTGAATGTAGAATTGCTGATTCTCGTTTGAGAGAGCGTAACTTTGGACAACTAGAAGGCACTACACTAAAGGAACGAGATGCTATATGGGGTTCGGAATTGAAGCTTCCTGATCATGGCGTTGAGGGTGACGAACAACTGCAGGCTCGTGCAATCGATTGTATGGAAGAGCTAGCTGGACAATATAAAGGGCTGAAAATTGTTATCGTCACACATGGTGGCTGGATTCGCCAATTTATTAAGGGTGTTTTTCCTGGTGAAATGCATGAGCACCCTAACAATACTTCACTAAGTATCGTTAGTAGGAAAACCGAGGAATGGTTAACTTTGTTATATAATTGCACTTCTCATTTAACTATTGAATAAGAAGTTATTGGATAATCTAGGCATCACGCGCATAATATCCGCTTAAATTCAAATAATGGTAATATAACTCATGCTCGATTGGAGGAATTACCTTGAATTTAGCGGATATGCTTTGTTATGCTGATATCCATCAGTTGAATAAGATTGCCCAGCATTATCAATGTGAATGTAGTGGGAATTCAAAGAACGAGTTAATTCAAGCGATTCTGAATGCGATTTACCGGAACGAATCCTTCAATAAATTAATAGGTGATATGACTATTGAAGATATCCGGTTTCTAAACTCCATGCTATTCGAGAGTAGCGTCACATATAGCTTGGAGGATCTTACTGCTCGTGCTAGTCAGGCTAGGTTCACTCCTGTGGAAGGCGGTGCTAACTTATCCAGAGAGATGATTAGTGCCTTTAAGCAGAAGGGTTGGTTATTTAATGGGTATTCCCATGAAACCAAATATGTATTCCATGTTCCTGATGATCTGAAGGAAAGAACATGCAAAGCATTACAAGGGCGCTTTCAATCAAATCTTGATCGAGTGGATGAACCCCCTGCTTATCGTGACGAACAGAATGTGTTGGCGGATGACATTAGATATTTGTTGCGTTATCTTGCCCAGGAGGATGTACCATTAACAACAGATGGCGCTATTTATAAAAGAGTACTCCTTCAGCTACTGGATGGCATGACGGTGAAGGAGCAACCGCTATCTAGAGGGGGATGGCGATTTGGATATGGACGTCGATTCCGCGATTACCCGGATCGATTCTCATTAATTTATGATTATTGTTATTATAACGATTTAATAAGAGAACAAGATGACCAACTACAGCTAACTGATAGAGGAAGGCAGCATGTTACTGCGAATCGCAAAGAAGATCTTGGACAAATCTTTAGACTATGGATAAGATTATATAAAGGACCTATTCCCAATATATTGGCACTTACTCATTGGGTTCAAAGACTGGCCAATCGATGGGTAACAGCAAGCTCACTCATTCAAATCCTGAGTCCGATGGTCAAACCCTTCTACTACGATAATGCCGAGACGATTGTAGAACAGAGATTACTACAAATGATGATGCATCTGGGATTGATTCGTATAGGAGAGAATAACAACGGTAAGGTCGTACAAGCAACACCATTAGCATTAACTGCTATTCGAGGTGTAAAGGTAACGGATGAGGAGGTAATCACTTTTCAGAAGTAAACATACATTAGGAGCGATATATATGTTATATGAATTCAAAGGTATTAAGCCTGATGTGCATGAAGCTGTTTATATGGCAGACGGAGTCAGAATCATTGGAGATGTTAAGATAGAACAAGATTGTTCAATATGGTACAACTCTGTGCTTCGCGGAGATTTGGCTGCCATTCGGATTGGTCAAAGAACGAATATTCAGGATGGTACAATAGCTCATGTCAATTTGAATCAGCCACTTCTCATTGGTGAGGATGTATCAGTAGGTCATGGTGCGATAATCCATGGTTGTACCATTGGTAAAGGGGCATTAATTGGGATGGGAGCCATTATTCTGAGTGGAGCTGTTATTGGTGAGTATGCTCTTATTGGTGCTGGATCTATCGTAACTGAGAATAAGATTATTCCTCCATACACACTTTCTCTAGGCTCGCCTGCCAAAGTAGTTCGCGAGCTTACGGCGGCGGACCTTAATCGAATGAAGCTTACAACAGACAGTTATGTTCAGAAAGGTAAAGAATACATCGATAATGAAATGAGGTGAGGTGATGAAGTTTAGTGATATTGATAAAGAGCAGTGGCCGCAGCTTAAGCCTTATCTGGATACGATTTTACTTCCTATAACGGGTTTAACTGGATCTGAGGAGCCATGGGAAGCAACCCTTGGACTTGAGGAGCTAAGAGATTTAATTGATGCCGCTGAGGGTCCTGTCCGCGGACGTGTTGTTGTGTATCCGGCCTATCATTACATAAGAGAAACCACCATCCAAGAGGAGCTACAGGAAATCTGCCATAGATTGCGAATGAATGGCTTTGTCTATATTATCCTCGCAATAAGAGCTGATATCCTTCCTCAGATCGACAAGCATTATTGTGATCTATTACTATCTTATTCGGATTATAAGGGCACTGCACTAGGTAGTATGAAGAAAGATGTACAGCAAAAAATCGTTTCGATGTGGAATGCGAAGTTGACTCATTCAAAGATGTGACAATATATGAACAATTACATATGGGTTACGAGTATAATTAGGCTGGATTTCTTGACTGGTTGTGAGCGTGTAAGCTATTATATTTATGTTCGTTATATTTTATCGGAATTATATATGTAGTAGTATAAGGGGGTAGAGAGCATGAGTGATATGCATAAACAAGATAAGCACCCTTCAGGTGATAAGCCTATATTGAAGAAGGAAATGACCCGTAGACAATTTCTAACCTACACCTTGGGGGGGACAGGCGCTTTTATGGCTGCAGTGCCACTAATCCCGATGCTTCGATTCGCCGTTGATCCTCTTCTGCAAACCAAGGGTGAGGGTGATTGGGTGAAGGTTGTCGAAGAAGCTAAGATTACTACGGACCCACAGGAATTCACTTTTAGCAAATTGCAAGTTGATGGATGGTATAGCAGTGAGCCTGAATTTTCCGCTTGGATAACTAGGGATGAGAGTAATCAGATCTATGCGTTATCACCTATCTGTAAGCACTTGGGCTGTACGATTACTTGGAATACTAAAGAACAGTATCCCCAACAATATTTCTGTCCTTGTCATGATGCACGGTATACGAAGAATGGTAAGGATCTTGCCGTTGCATCCATTCCACTAGATCAGTATGATGTGAAGATAGAGAATGGATTTGTCTATTTAGGTACTTTGATGCCTAACAAAAGGGTATAGGAGGAGGCATAATTCAGATGTTAAAAAACGTTTATAATTGGATTGACGAACGTCTTGATATTACGCCGATGTGGCGGGACGTTGCCGATCATGAGGTTCCCGAACACGTTAATCCTGCACACCATTTTTCAGCTTTTGTCTATTGCTTTGGAGGACTAACCTTCTTTATTACCGTTATTCAGATACTTTCAGGAATGTTCCTAACCATGTATTATGTTCCAGATATTATTAATGCCTATGCGAGTGTGGATTATCTACAGCACAAGGTTGCCTTCGGATCCATTGTTAGAGGGATGCATCACTGGGGGGCTAGCTTGGTCATCGTGATGATGTTCCTACATACACTGCGTGTATTCTTCACAGGCTCATACAAAAACCCTCGTGAAATGAACTGGGTCGTAGGTGTTCTTATATTCTTCGTCATGTTAGGCTTAGGATTAACAGGTTATTTGCTACCTTGGGATAATAAAGCATATTTTGCTACTAAGGTTACTATGGAAATTACATCCTCCGCGCCATTTGTTGGTGGATATATCAAATCCTTATTACAAGGTGGAGATATTGTTGGTGCCCAAACACTAACCCGATTCTTCGCGATTCACGTGTTCTTCCTTCCTGGTGCACTCCTTGGACTATTGGGGGCTCACTTCTTCATGATTCGTAAACAAGGTATATCAGGACCGCTATAAACTTTTTAACCGAAAGGAGGAGAATGGTGTGGCGCACAAGCACAACGAAGAAAAAATCCATTATGTGGGTGATTCCCGAATTCCAATTAAATCTGACCGACCAACTCCGCAAGATTATACCGCTTATCCAGGGAAATCAGAGGCATTCATTCCGAATTTTCTATTAAAGGAATGGATGGTTGGTGCAGTGGTATTAGTTGGTTTTATGGTTCTTGTATTATCGCATCCAGCACCATTAGGATACCTTGCAGACCCTTTGAATGCTAATTTTATTCCAATGCCGGATTGGTACTTCTTATTCATGTATCAGCTTCTAAAGTATCCGTATACATCAGAAAACTTCAAAATACTAGGCACCATTGTCATCCCAACCTTCGCGTTCGGGGCATTAATGTTAGCACCGTTCCTAGACACAGGTAAGGAAAGAAGGTTCTACAAGAGACCTATTTCTTCGATTCTAATGATTGTATCGATCATTGCTGTATTCTATCTGACTATCGTATCATGGGATCATTATCAGCATGAGCTTGAAGCGAGAGGTATTACACCGGAACACTTCCTTAAGGAAGAAGAAGTTATGGCTAATAAAGGTAAACCGCCCGAAGCAAGTAGACCTGATCCTAAGTCTTTAGCTATTGTAGCTGAAGATGATCCAGCCGCTACGATATATGAAATATCTACGTGTATCTCATGTCATGGTGATACCATGAAAGGCGGAGGGTCGATTCCTCCACTCAGAGGTATTGGCGATAAATATACGCAGGAACAGATTATGGAGATTATTCATAACGGTATTGGTGGTATGCAAGCTCAATATGATGAGAATATTGAAGCTGGTTTAACCGAAGAGGATATAAATGCACTAGCAGGTTGGCTTGCTCTTCAGAAAGCTCCTGTAGAATAAACGTTATAAACACACAGCCTGACCGGCAAAACGGTTGGGCTTTTTTTTGGATAATGTTCATCAAAAACGTTGGGGTGATTACAATGGCAAATACGCAATTGGACGAGGATAATGTGTGGCGTTTTTTCTGGAGTGAGCACTTCTTTTTCTCGAAGACAATGTTATGGTTATTATTCATTACGAATGCAGCGGGTACGGTTTATGGATACATATGGTACGGAAATCAGCTTAAGCTTACATACGAAACAATGGAGCGATGGTTATTACCCTTCGTACCGGACAGCCCTACAGCTAGCCTGTTCTTTACGCTCTCATTAGGATTTATCATCATTGATAGATCTTTGGCTAGGGGAACGGAACATTCTTTGACCTATAAAGGAATTAGAGCTTTTATCGATGTGTTCGCGGTTGTTACTTCGATTAAGTATGGCATATGGGCCGTTGCGATGATTGCTGCTGGAGGAGCGCAAGGTGACACCATCGTCTGGCAGGAATGGATGTTGGTTGTTTCCCACCTCGGTATGGTACTACAGGTCATCCTATTCTCACGTTATATGCGCTTCGGTTTATTTTCTATTGCACTTGTTGCGATTTGGGTGTTCGTCAATGATTATCTAGACTATCACCGTCTGATCTATCCATGGCTACCTAATGTCCTTGAGGATGATTTATCCGTTATAGAAATTTTCACCGCTTTTCTAAGTTTTATTGGGTTATTATCGGCATATCTTATATATCTACTACGAAAAAAAAGAATGTAACAACAAAGTTAAGGTCTAACATAGGACATCCTCCCATATGATGTGTTGAGGAGGGATGTCCTATGTTAATAAAAGGCCGATACTGGTCTCTTTTCGTTGTATGTACGATCATTATGATGATGATTACTGGCTGTGCTCGTCAATCGGATGGACTAACACCAACGTTGGTGGCTCCACAGAAACAAGAGAAGGCATTGAAACTATTGAATGCTTCTGCTGAGGCGATGTATAACCATGCAAAAGGCGGGAATTACGAAGAAGCACGTATTGAGCTTGATCGATTCAGCGATCTACTCACCACGGTATCTTACCAAGGGATTACTACATTAGAGGGAGTCAATGCACTTACACAAACCGTTGTGGCAGCTCGCAGGATATACAATGGCATTCAGATATCCGATAAGGATGCGTTAGTTGCGGCAACTCAATTGCGACTTATTGCTGATGCGTTAACACACAAGAACAATCCCATGTGGTTGGAATACGAGCAGGTATTAAAGAATGATGCCGATCAGCTTCGCGAAATGACCAGTCAGAGCAATGATGTTGGCTCTCTGGCGTCTCTCCAAAGGCTTCACAATCATTACTTAATCATTCAGCCATCCATCATCATCACAAGGGATATCTCACTGGTTGAGAAGGTTGATTCGTTGTTTAGCTTCTTGACAGCGGAATTATCGAAAGGCAAAGTTAATTATTCGACTGTCAGTCAAGGCTTAGAGCATCTTCATATCGTTCTAAATGATATGTTCGAAAGCTCAGACAGTCAAACCATAGTACCTATAATGATTCAACAGAATAATGTAATATGGACGGTCTTTATCGCTTCTGTCATTATTAGTGTTCTATTCTATGTGGCATGGAGAAGATATAGAGAGCTATAAAGAGCACTGGATAGTTTACTCGTAATTGTACCAATGCAGTCAGGTGTGTGGAATCACTCTAACCTAAATCCCTCGCCTAACACATCGTGTACATCACTAATGATCATGAAGGCTCTAGGATCCGTATCGCGAACAAGAGCCTTCATACGCCTAATTTCATGACGATATACAACACAATAGACGACCTGCTTAGGTTCTTGTGAATATCCACCTTTGGCGGGGAATAAGGTGACTCCACGATCCATGACTCTGGTAATATTCGCAGCTATTAATTCAGAGTGGTCTGTTATTATCGTAAAAGCCTTGGCGGCATAAGCTCCTTCTTGAATGAAATCAATCATTCTTGATGCAATAAATACGACAACTAAGGTGTAGAGTACTTTCTCCTTAGAGATATAGAACAACGAAGTGCCGATGACCACGACATCCATAACTAGAATGAATTGTCCCATACTCCAGCCCCATTGCTTCTGTACAATCCTTGCAATGATATCCGAGCCCCCAGTTGTCCCCCCATAGCGGAATACAATTCCTAATCCTGCCCCTAAGGTTACTCCTGCGTAAAGTGCGACTAATAGGTAATCGTCCATCATAATAAATGGGCTTAACCATTGATATTCAATAGCAAGCTCCATGATCCACAAGAAGAACGAAAGCGACACGGTTCCGAATATGGTATATACCATTGTATATTTGCCGAATACGTGCCAGCCTATGATGAATAATGGAATATTCAATACAAGCGTAGTTAAGGAAGGAGGGAGTGAAAGTGAATAATTGAGCAGCAGTGCCACTCCTGTTATTCCACCCTCCATCAATAAATTAGGGATAATAAAATAATGCAGACCGAATGCGTATATAGCCGCACCGATCATAATAGGGAGATAGCGACTAAGCAGCTTTCTAATGTTAAATCTAAGCATCCAATTTACTCCTTAATCATTCTGAATCTAACGCTATTTCTTTAGTATAATCAAATGTTCGCCTAACCAACAAGAACTAAAAACATCATTGTGTTCAAGCCACCTTTAAGTTAACATGGATATAGTTTTAAAAGTTATGATGGATGGAAGGAACAGGGCTATGTCCGATAAATCTATGCAGCTTATGCAACAAGAAGTGGATCAATATATTGCGCAATTTAAGGAAGGTTACTTCGGTCCGTTATCTATGCTTGCGCGAATGAGTGAAGAAGTAGGTGAATTAGCAAGAGAGGTAAATCATCTGTATGGTGAAAAGCCTAAGAAAGCAACAGAGGCTGATAATTCTATTGAGCTTGAACTTGGAGATATTCTGTTCATAACAATCTGCTTTGCGAATTCGTTAGGAATTGATCTAAGCGAATCCTTTGATCAAGTGATGTTAAAATTTCAAACAAGGGATAAGAATCGTTGGACACCCATTAACACAGAATCGACCTGAGCTTCATATGTTGTATCATCAACCTTCGTTAAATCGGGAGGAGGGTGGTTGTGTATGGATGGGAAACAACACATTCAAAAAGCTTATGAATCTATCATTCATCAGGACTTCGAGCAGGCTATCGAGTGGTTTGAGAAGGCTGTTGCTGATGAGCCAATAAATGCCTTCTATCGTTATAGTTTATCGATTACGTATGCGCGCAGTAACAAACTGAATAAGGCTATTGAGCATGCGGAGGAAGCTTGTCGTCTTGCACCAACAACAGAGAATTATCTTCTTCATCTTAATACGTTAAAAGCTAAGCATATACTTCTTCAAACAGAGCAGTGGTTATATAAAGATCATAAACGTTTGGGTGAAGCGGAATCGCTATTAAAGGATGCCATTCAGTTGGATCCGCTATCTCTAGAAGCCTTACTCATGCTAGCTCTAGCCTATGGATTACAAGAACGATATAATGAGGCTGTCCAAATATTGTTAGAAGCATCAAAGTTAGACCCGCAGCATGCAGAGGTTTCACAGCTTCTTGCAGATTATGAGCTTATGAAGAATAAACAGAAGTACCATTAGATCTAGCAATATATCCTAGAGATAAAGACGACGAAAGGTTATGGTGAGTATTCGTGACAACGCAACAAATTCGAGTAATTGTAACAGGAGCGGGCGGTCGAATGGGTCGTGAGGTTGTTCGTATGGTTCTGAATGACCCTGAACTAATATTAGTTGCAGCTGTTGACCCTTCAAATGTCGGAAAAGATGCAGGTAGGCTCATTGGTATTGAGTCTTGTGGCGTGACCGTATCCGATGATCTAGAGCTTTCTCTGGTAGAATCTCGTGCGGATGTCATGGTGGATTTCACTACACCACATACGGTATTGATGAATACAAAGCTGGCAATTCGTCATGGAGTGAGGCCTGTCATCGGGACTACAGGATTCTCACCGAGTGACATTGAAGAGTTGGACAAGCTTAGTCGCGATAAAGGAATTGGTGGAATCATTGCACCAAACTTCTCTATTGGTGCTATTCTCATGATGAAATTTGCAGCACAAGCCTCCAAGTATTTTCCCGATCTTGAAATTATTGAATATCATGGCGAACAGAAGCTTGACGCACCATCGGGTACTGCTATCAAAACAGCTGAGTTAATTTCAGAAGTTCGTAAAGAACACCGTCAGGGAAATCCTCAGGAGCATGAGACCATTGATGGAGCCCGCGGGGGTTATTATAACGGCTTCAGAATCCATAGTGTACGTTTGCCAGGTGTATTCGCTCAGCAGGAGGTTGTGCTTGGTGGATTCGGACAATCTCTCAAAATTAGACACGATTCCTACGATCGAGCTGGATATATGCCAGGTGTGAATGTAGCAGTGAAAAAAGCAATGGAACTATCAGGTATAGTTTATGGATTTGAACATTTTATCGATTAACGGGGAGTGTCCAACCAATGAATATAGCTCTGATCGCGCATGATCGCAAAAAAGACGAGATGGTTAACTTCGCAATTGCATATGAACATGTCTTTGTGCGCCATTCTTTATTTGCTACTGGGACAACAGGTTCTAGAATTATGGAACAAACCAAGCTGACGATAACCCGATTTATGTCTGGTCCTCTGGGTGGCGATCAACAAATTGGCGCAATGGTGGCTCAGAATGAGATGGACTTAATTATATTCCTTAGAGATCCTTTAATGGCTCAGCCCCATGAGCCGGATATTACGGCTTTATTAAGGCTTTGTGATGTACAAGGTATACCTCTTGCTACGAATGTGGCAACAGCGGAAATTCTAATAAAAGCGCTTGATCGTGGTGATTTTGCCTGGAGAGAGCTCGTACATAAATATAAGCTGGGTGAAGGATCATGAGCACAAATCTCGATATACTCATATTCGGAGCACATCCAGATGATGCAGAAATTGGCATGGGGGCTACGATCTACAAGCATACCAAGGCAGGTAAGCGGGTTGGGATATGTGATTTAACTCAAGCGGAGATGTCCTCTAATGGAACTGTGCTAACTCGAAAACAAGAGGCAGACGAAGCTTCAACCATTCTTGGCCTAACAGTTAGAACGAACTTAGGTTTACCTGATCGAGGTTTATTCATGAATCTGGAAACGGTACAAGCCATTACACGAGAAATACGACAGCAACGTCCGCGTATCGTGTTTGCTCCATATTGGATTGACCGTCATCCGGATCATATGATGTGTAGTAAGCTTGTAGATGAGGCAGTATTCAATGCGAAGCTTCGTAATTATTTGCCTGAAGTGTCTCCGGTTACCGTAGAGCGAATGTATTATTATTATATTAATGATCATTACGAGCCACAGCTCATTGTGGACGTGTCTAAGGAATATTATATGAAGAGAGAAGCACTCCTTGCCTATAAAACTCAGTTTGAAGCGGCGGATGACACAACTAATTATGTTCCAACACCTATTAACCAAGGGTTCCTAGAGCGTATAGAGGCTCAGGATAGCTTATTAGGACAGAGGGCTAATTATAAGTTCGCAGAGGGTTTTGCTAGCAAACAGCCTTTACATTTTAATTATTTCTAGAAAGCTTATGCTCGAAGTAGTTTTATCGATCACTAGTGTGTTCATTTAAAACTTAGCTTATGCTTACGAAGTAGTTTTGTTCGAATGATTTTACTCCGTAAATCATATTGCTACACAAAACTTTAAGGAGAGACCCAAGCCATGCTGAAAATCGGAATAACCTGCTACCCTTCTTTGGGGGGATCAGGAGTAGTCGCAACAGAGCTTGGAAAGCTCTTAGCTGAGAAAGGCCACCAAGTCCACTTTATTACACATAACATGCCTTTTAGACTGGGTCAATTCCAGAAAAATATATTCTACCACGAAGTAGAAGTGAATGATTATTCCGTTTTTCGCTATCCTCCCTATGATTTATCTCTAGCTAGCAAACAAGCACAGGTTGCAAAGATGCAAAATTTGGATATCCTACATGTACACTATGCAGTACCGCATGCGATCTGCGCTTATTTGGCCAAACGTATGGTAGGAGATCATCTTAAGGTTGTTACGACTCTACATGGTACAGATATAACTGTACTTGCCCAGGATCAGTCTCTTAGTGACTTAATTCGATTAGCTATTAATGAAAGTGATGCGGTAACCGCAGTTTCAGACGACCTAATCCGAGAAACTCGTCAAGCATTAGGAATTGTAAGACCGATAGATTTAGTATATAACTTTGTGGACAAAAGGGTTTATTACCCTCGTGGATGTAACATATTAAGAACTGATTATGCCGAGCCTAACGAAAAAATACTCATGCATATATCCAACTTCCGCCCAGTAAAGAGGGTGGGGGATGTGATTGATATATTTGCCAAGGTAAACGAAAAAATTCCATCACGGCTTCTGTTTGTAGGAGAAGGGACGGATTTGCCAAAGATCTGTAATAAGGTCAAGGAATTAGGATTACAGGATCGTGTTACATTCCTTGGGAAGCAAGACGAGGTTGCACAGATCATCTCACTTGCAGATATTATGCTGCTGCCTTCGGAGAAGGAAAGCTTTGGTTTAGTAGCACTTGAAGCTATGGCTTGTGGAGTACCTAGCGTCGCTTCTAATGCAGGAGGAATTCCTGAGCTAATCACACATGGTCAGACGGGTTATCTTGCCCCAGTGGGCGATACAGCCCTGATGAGTGAATATGTGATCCGACTGTTGTCAGATAATGAACTATATCGATCCTTCTCAGACGCTTGTATTCATAGGGCTCAAACACAATTCTGTGATAAACGACTAACGGAACAATATGAACAAATCTATTATCGATTATTGGGCCTAACAACAAAGCTTGAAGAAACTGTATGTACTCCGCAATAAAGCTTTACCAAAGGTGATGTAAATTGATGACAGAGCGACGTAATATAGAACAAGCAACCTATATTGTTGAAACCCTAATTGAGCATGAATACGAAGCTTACTGGGTTGGCGGGTTCGTTAGGGACACTCTACTTGGTCGCCCTACACAAGACATTGATATTGCTACCTCAGCCGAACCAGAGCAGGTTATGGCCTTGTTCGACCGCTGTAAGCCAACCGGGCTCCAGCATGGAACAGTTCTAGTTATTGTTGAGGGTATACCCTTCGAGGTGACAACCTTCCGCCAAGAATCAAGCTATGAGAATTATAGACGACCCGCTGAAGTTACCTTTATTCAAGATATTCAGGGTGATTTGGGCCGCAGAGATTTTACAATGAACGCGATGGCGATAGATCGATCGGGTACAATTATTGATCCTTATGGTGGACAGGAGGATCTTCGCGGGGGAATTCTTCGTTGTGTGGGGGATCCGTTTAAGCGCTTTGGTGAAGATGCTCTTCGCATGATGAGATGTATTCGATTCGCTGCTGAGTATCGTCTGACCATTGATGAGGTGACCTGGGATGCATTACTAAAGCAGGCGTCCTTGTTAAGCCATATTGCAATGGAGCGGGTTAGAGCTGAGCTTGAACGCATTGTGATGGGTAATGATGCCGGAAGGGGCCTTCATCTATTCGTCGAAAGTGGTTTGTTCCGACATTTCAAATCAAACATATCTCTTAATTTTGAGCTTCTTACTAAGGTCGAGCAGGAGCAACTAACGAATTGGCTGTCGGGGATAGAGGAGCCCGATGTCCGTTGGGCATTATTGCTTTTATTACTGGGTACAAGCTCTGATGAAGCGTCAAACTATTTACGTACATTAACTTTCCCTAATCAGAGCTTCACGAAAATCAGTCAAATATTGTCCTTCCATGAATGGTATTTGGGTGAAATGGCAAACCCCGCCAATAGCTCTAATCCCGCACTGACGTTGAAGCTAGCTGCGGTGAAATATGGAATCATAGTCACCAGACAGTGGCTTGAGATCATAACATGGGTAAATGAGCTGATGATTAGAAGATATCCATATCCAGTTGATTGGCAAGAGCTAGCAACACAAGGGGAGCAATGGTTATTGGAGCTTCCTGTCGTTCATCTCCATGATTTGAAAGTAACCGGTAGTGATCTAATCAAGGCGGGTTGTAAACCTGGTCCTAGGATTGGACAAGTATTGCATAGTTTGTTAGAGGAAGCAGCATTAGGGGTAATAGAGAACGATAAGAAACTGCTTATGCAGAGGGCTAGTGAGCTTATTGCCGAAAAGAGTGATTCTCAATGAATGACCAAATTGTACAGTACTTCATGAATAGACCTGAACAATTCATCTCTGGAGAGCAGTTAAGTCAGTCTCTTAGCTGTTCACGTACCGCTGTCTGGAAGCATATTCAGGAGCTGAAGAAGATGGGCTATCGCTTCGAAGCCACTCCTCGTAAAGGATATAAGCTCATACAGAAGCCGGAATTCTTACGTGCGGCTGAATTAATTGCTGCATGCAGCTCTAGTACGCTTGGACGTCACATCCATCTCCATGAGAAGCTAGAGTCCACTCAAACCGAAGCACATCGCCTGGTGGCTAATGGATCTGGGCATGGAACTCTGGTAATAGCTGAAACTCAAACATTGGGTCGTGGAAGAATGGGTCGTCCTTGGCACTCCCCAGCAGGACTGGGGATCTATATGAGTCTAGTTATTACTCCACAATTAACTTTGCCATATGCGCCACAGATCACCCTTCTAACTGCTGTAGCATTGTGTAGGACGATTAGAAAAAATTATCAAGTTGATATTGGAATAAAATGGCCGAATGATCTCTTGATTAAGGGTAGAAAGGTTAGTGGGATTCTGGTCGAGTCAAGCGGAGAGGACGAGCGAATACGTTATATGGTCGTTGGTGTGGGAATTGGCTGTAATTTAGATTCAGCGGATTATCCTGAAGCTCTTAGAGAGATTGCCACTTCGTTATACATCGAAACAGGTGTTAGAATTGTTCGCACTCAGTTAATTGCCAGTTTCCTTCAACAATTCGAGGAACTCTATGGGCTATATCTAGAACAGGGCTTCGCACCAATCCGTATTCTGTGGGAATCATTAAGTGTATCCTTACATCAACCAATACGGGTCTTAAGTGGGGGAGAATGGATAGAAGGAACGGCATTTGGGATTGATGAGATGGGGGCTCTCATTGTGCAGAAATCGAACGGGGAAGAATTACATATTTATTCTGGCGAATCAATTATATAGAGTGATCATATAGTTTTTTTTGTCAATCTTTGATATAATAACGCTACGAGGCGATATCAGTTCTTACTTGAATCGCACTCATAGCGTAACCTACTTACCACAACCTCATAGTTAACGGATTCTGCTCTGAGCCGTATGGACCGAGACAGATAAGAACGCAACTACATCTATTTCAAGTGGAATCCTTCTAGCTGATATGCTGAGGGATTTTTTATATGGTTGAATATTAATGTTATTAACTATTCGTTTAATAAACTCGAGAGGTGAACCTACACTATGGATGCTCAGAAACCAGTTAGTACTGCTAGTCTAAAGAGAATGAAACGTGAGGGAATTCCTATTGCGGTCATCACAGCTTACGATTATCCCTCAGCCAAGCATGCGGACGAAGCTGGAGCAGATGTCATACTTGTTGGTGATTCTTTAGGGAATGTTGTACTAGGATATGATTCAACACTGCCCGTTACATTGGACGATATGGTATATCATACAAAAGCTGTTACACGTGCAACACGACGTAGTTTTGTTGTTACAGACATGCCTTTTCTCACTTATCACGGGAACATTGATGGGACATTACGTAACGCAGCTCGACTCATGCAGGAGGGTTTAACCAAAGCCATTAAGATGGAGGGTGGACAAGAAATTATACCAGCGATTGATGCATGTGTGAAAGCTGGTATTCCTGTTATGGGCCATCTAGGCTTAACACCTCAATCGATTCATCAGCTTGGAGGTTATATTATTCAGGGGAAGACAGAGCAGAAGGCTCAACGATTAATCGATGATGCTAAACGATTGGAAGAGGCTGGTGCATTCTCGATAGTGCTGGAGCTCGTTCCCGAATCATTAGCTACACATATTACAGAGCAACTAACGATACCGACAATTGGTATTGGTGCTGGGAGAGGTTGCGATGGTCAAGTGCTGGTATTCCACGATATTCTGAATTATGGAGATCCTCATCCGAAGAAATTTGTTAAAACATTCGCCAATATAGGACACCATATACATCAAGGTATCTCTGATTATGTGCGTGAAGTAAAGAATCGTAGCTTTCCAGATGAGAGCCATGTATTCCAAGTTGAGGATCAAGAGGTTAGACAACTATATGGTTCCACTAACAAGAAAGAGTGATGATCTATGCAAGTATATAGCCGGATAGATGACCTGCAAGAAGCTATTCATACTTTTCGAACTAAGGAATGTGCTGGTCAATTAATAACGGTGGGATTTGTTCCAACTATGGGTTATCTTCATGCTGGACATGAAAGCCTTCTCCGTCAAGCTCGGAGCCAGAATGAGCTTGTAGTATTGAGTATCTTCGTTAATCCTTTACAGTTTGGTCCTAATGAGGATTATGACAAGTATCCTCGGGATTCAGAGAAGGATTTGCTGCTTGCTGAGCGATTAGAAGTGGATATGGTCTTCCTACCCTCCGTCGAAGAGATGTATCCTCAATATCCATTAGCGACGCAAGTTTCAATAGGTGATGTGGCAACTAAGCTCTGCGGGGCATCCCGTCCAGGACACTTCAACGGAGTAGCTACTGTGGTCTCTAAGTTATTCAATATTGTAAAGCCTGATTTTGCTTACTTTGGACAGAAGGATGTTCAACAGATCGCCGTTATTCAACAGATGGTACAGGATCTGAACATGTCAGTCCGAATCATTCCATGTCCGACCGTCCGTGAATCCGATGGACTAGCGCTTAGCTCCCGTAACGTTTACCTACAACCTGAAGAGCGGTCGCAATCGGTAGTATTATCTAAGGCATTGAACAAAGTTGAAGATTGGTTGAAACTACCTAACATAACTACTGAACAGATTGAGGAATGGTTAGCCTTAGAAATTATGACAGCTCCATTGGCTCAAATTGAATATGGATCCGTTCTTGCCTATCCATCACTGCAACCATTAGAACAAGGAGTTCCCATTAATGAATGGGAACGAATGAAAGATGATGTGCAAATTGTTATTGCATTAGCAGTCAAGTTTGGTCGTACCCGACTAATTGATAACCGAATTATTAAGCTTAAATTTACAGGAGGTGCTTATTATGTTAAGAACGATGATGAAATCCAAACTTCACCGCGCAACGGTAACCGAAGCCAATCTGAACTATGTCGGTAGTATTACGATTGATCAGGATTTGATGGAGATGGTTGACGTTTATGAGAATGAAAAGGTTCAAATCGTGGATAATCATAATGGTGCAAGATTTGAAACATATGTTATACCGGGACCTAGGGGCTCCGGTGTGATCTGCCTGAACGGAGCAGCGGCTAGGCTTGTTCAGCCTGGAGACAAGATCATTATCATTTCTTATGGTATGATGACAAGTGAAGAGGCACGAAACTATAAGCCATTAATAGCTATCCTTGATGAGAATAATCGGGTGGTTCAGACAACCAAAGAAGAACTGCATTCCACTATACTATAAGTAAGTTTTTGAACAAGCTCTATAATTATACCTTTGCTCGTCTCAGCTATTCATGAGGAGTTGAACCACATTATACGCAAATATGCAGTTCTCGACTTCGAAACAACGGGCGCAGAATCCCATGACCGAATCATTCAGGTCGGGCTCGCTATTATCGAGGACGGAGTAATTACACAAACCTACTCGTCATTCGTTCGTCCTGGAATTCCAATTCCAGAAACGATTGTTCGATTGACGGGTATTGATCAATCTATGGTTGTTGAGGCGCCAGAGCTCGATGATGTCCTCATTGAGATGCTGCCGCTTCTTAGTGATTCTATTCTAATTGCACATAATTCCTTATTCGATCTTGGATTCCTCCAAAGAGCGCTTCTTGAGGCTGGATATGAGCCTTTTAACGGAAGAGCTTTGGATACACTTCATTTTCTGCGATGTCTATACCCAGGTTTGTCGAGCTTACAGTTGGGCCGAGTATGTCAGGCATTAGGCATTCCACATGAACGTCAGCATCAAGCAGATAGTGATGCACAGGCTACCGCCAATTTATGGTTACATTGTCTAGAACGTGTTCATAAGCTACCTTTACTCACGATACAACGTTTAAGCAGTATATTATCCGTATCACCCATGTACGAAGACATGGTATGGTTCCTTCAAGAAGTAGAACGTGATAAGCAAATTCGCAGTGATGTTGTCGAGGGATCTGATCATTATTATCGTCAACTCCACCTTAAGGTGAATGACTGGGATGAAGATGAGGACGAGCTTAATCGTTCTATTGCGGCTGCCTACTCAGAGGGTGAGGGCGAGTTTTCTGATTTCTATGATCAGTTCAAACCACAGCTGCAGCTTAAATTTAAGCGTTTCGAGGAGCGGGAAGGTCAAGAGCAGATGATCCATGAGGTGCATCAGGCATTCTCTGAAGGCCAGCACTTAATGATTGAGGCAGGTACGGGAACGGGTAAATCACTGGGATACCTGATACCTTCGGTCTATTATAGCGTCCTTAACGAAGAAAAGGTTGTAGTAAGCACCCATACGATTAATCTGCAGGAGCAAATTCGCCAGAGAGATATCCCTTTATTACAGGAATTGTTCCCTTTTCCATTCAAAGCGGCTGTTCTCAAGGGAAGAAGCCATTATTTATGTTTGCGTAAATTCGAGAATAAATTGAATACATCTGATTATGAACATCCCAAGGAGGATCCTCTAACCGCTGCTCAGATGGTCGTTTGGTTAGGTGAAACGAGTCATGGTGACGAGGAGGAGCTTCATTTTGCTAATAGAGGTAAGGATTTCTGGCGTTCTGTTGAGAGTGATACGGATTCCTGTCTAAACCGGGCTTGTCCATGGTTCAAAAAATGCTTCTATCATCGTGCTCGGTATGAAGCGAATGTGGCGGATATCGTCATAACGAATCATTCGTTATTATTCACAGATGTCAAAGCTGAGAATCGTATTCTGCCTGCATATCGTTATCTAGTCATTGATGAGGCACATCAATTCGAAGAGACTGCCAGTAAGCATCTAGGGATTGACGTTGGCTATTATACAATGGTTAAGGCGCTGTCGTGGTTGTATAAGGACAATCGCAGTGGTTTGCTACCACAGCTCATCTTTCGATTACAGCGACAGGAAGAGGATGCTAGCCGAGATGCAGCAGTCCTATTGGAAGCGATGATTCCTGAAGTACTCAAGATTAAGGAAGAGTGGGATCAATTAACAGATCGACTATATAGCTTGTTAACAGAGAGTGGAGATTCATCATCTGAGGTGGGGCAGCATGTACTTAGATTGAAGAAGGGCTCTCTGCCGTCTGGTTGGTCCGAGGTTATTACGTTAGAAGACAATATTTATGTACGTCTAACCGATATCTTGAAAAGCGTAGAGCGAATATCAGGAGAATTAAAGGAAAGTCAGGACAAGTATGATCTACAGAGCATATTAACCGATATGAATGGTTCGACGAAGGATTTATTCCGACTGCGGGATTCTATTCGACTTATTCTTCATTGTGAGGAAAAAGAGGAGCCCTTTGTGTTCTGGATAGAGGCCCATCCTTATTATCGTAGTAAGTCTATCCAGTTGATTGGAGTTCCCATAGATGTAAGTCCAATGCTGCAAAATTATTTCTTTGAGAATAAAGAAAGTGTGGTTATGACCTCAGCTACATTATCCGTGGAGAAATCGTTCCAATATGCTTGTGATCAGCTCGGTTTGCAATCCTCTCTAGATGCTAATAAGTTAAGAACGGTTCAATTGCCATCTGCTTTTAATTATCGGGAGCAGGCTTTGGTCTGTGTTCCTAGAGATTTTCCTAGTGTCAAGGGTAGCGCCGATCCTGTATTCCTATCTGCATTAGCCAAATCGTTAACAGAGGTTGCTATTCAGACCAAAGGGCGTATGCTTGTGTTATTCACCTCTCATCGGATGCTAAAGCAAATTCATGAGATGATTCGCGATCCATTAGCAGATCATGGCATTCAGCTTCTCGGTCAGGGAATGGACACGACTAGCCGCAGCAAGCTCATTCATCTGTTCCAAGAGCAGACAGCAAGTGTATTGCTTGGAACGAGCAGCTTCTGGGAGGGCGTAGATATTCCTGGTCAGGCGCTAAGCTGTCTGGCGATTGTAAGGTTACCCTTTCAGCCGCCCAATCATCCGCTAGTAGAAGCGAAGAATGATGCGATTAAACGTAAGAATAAGAATCCATTCATGAAATTATCCGTTCCGCAAGCTGTGATCCGCTTCAAGCAGGGCTTTGGGCGTTTAGTGAGGACATCTCAGGATAGAGGCATTGTCATTATCTATGATACTCGTGTGATTGATACGGCATATGGCAAGTATTTTCTGTATTCCTTACCTGGACCGAAAATTGAGCATTTGCCTACAGACCAATTAGTACCACGAATTAAGGATTGGATGAAGATAGATTCGGAAATGTATGAGCGTGAGGGGGAGAATGCGCATTGAAAACCTTGAAAATTTCTGATGCTGTTGTTAGAAGACTACCGGTTTACTTGAGGTACCTGGACGAGCTAAGTATGAAGAATGTTCAAACCGTATCCTCGCAGGACCTAGGTACCAAGCTGGATTTAAACCCTGCGCAAATTCGTAAGGACCTTGCTTATTTTGGTGAGTTTGGTAAGAAGGGAATCGGGTATGATGTTAATTATTTAATCGAGAAAATAAGGCAAATTCTAAAAATTGATAAGATGATTAATGTTGCCCTTGTGGGTGCTGGAAATTTGGGGCACGCTCTGTGCAATTATAATGCATACTTGAAGGATCATATGAAAATATGTGCGGTATTCGATGCAGCTCCAGTGAAAATCGGAGAGAAGATTAATAACATTACGGTTCAGCCCATGCGTGAATTATCTGAAACGATAAAGCAAAAGGGAATTCGAATTGGTATTATTACAGTACCTGCTCATGAAGCGCAGCTTGTGGCTAATCTATTCGTAGAAGCCGGTGTTGAGGCGATTCTCAATTTTGCTCCAGCGATCATTAAGGTACCTATTGAAATTCGAGTGCATCATGCGGATTTTACAACTGAGCTACAAAGCCTAGCTTATTTCTTAGATTAAGGAATGCCAACCTATCTTGAAAGGATGAAAGATGAGATGACCAAGACGTTAATAACTAATGGGACCTTCGTCACTATGGATGATCAATTGCCTGTTGTAATAGATGGGGCCATGATGATGGAGAACGATACAATTACATATATAGGTGCTCAGAATGAAGTACTTAGAGAACAAGCCGATACAATCATAGATGGGACAGGTCGCTGTTACCTGCCTGGATTCGTAAACACTCATGGCCATGCTGCAATGTCACTGCTGCGAGGTTATGCCGACGATTTAAATTTGCAGGTTTGGTTAGAAGAGAAAATGTGGCCGATGGAAGGGAAGTTTACCAATGCGGATGTCCGCGCGGGGACTATGCTATCCATCGCTGAGATGATTCGAAGCGGCACAACGAGCTTCGTAGATATGTATGACAAGATGGATGAGGTTGGAGCAGCCGTTGAGCAGACAGGCATGCGTGCTTGTCTGACAAGAGGCATCATAGGATTTCCTATTGAATTACAGCAAGCCAAGCTGAAGGAAGCTACAGATTTCGCTAGGAATTGGCACCGTACAGCAGAAGGCAGAATAACAGCTATGATGTCGCCTCATGCACCTTATACATGCCCACCAGACTTTATTACGAAGGTTGTAGAAGCGTCTATTGAACTAAATTTACCGATACATACACACATGTCAGAAACTCAGAAGGAAGTAGATCTAAACGTTCAGCAATATGGGGCTCGTCCAGTTGAGCATCTGTTGAAGCTAGGCGTATTCGATCGTCCTTGTTTGTTAGCTCATGCTGTTCATTTGAATGACGAGGAAATTGATATCCTAGCTAGTCATCATGTCCATGTCTCCCATAACCCAGGTAGTAATCTCAAGCTGGCAAGCGGAGTGGCAAGGTTAATTCAGCTTCGCCAAGCAGGTGTGCTTGTCTCATTAGGTACAGACAGCTCGGCAAGTAACAATAATTTGGATATGTTCGAGGAAATCCGACTAACCGCATTAATTCATAAAGGTGTGTCAGGTGATCCGACCGCCATCCCAGCGATGGACGCTCTAAAGATGGGTACAATAGATGGAGCACGTTCGATTTGGTTAGAGCAAGTGGGAATGCTACGTGCTGGTTACAAGGCGGACTTCATTGCGGTTAATATGGAGCAGCCTCATTTTGTACCAAGAACAGACATGGTCTCCCATTTGGTCTATAGCGCATCAGGTTCTGATGTTACAGATGTATGCATTAATGGAAGATGGGTTATGAGGAAGAAGGAGCTTCTTACTCTAGATATGGAACGTGTTATGTTCGATGCAGAGAAGAGCTTTCAGGGATTACGATGAAGAAGTCAGTAGGAATCATAATAGGAGTATTGGGCTGTTCCTTGGTCCTGTTCACATGGTTCTATTCCTCAGCCAAAGAAGGGTTTGTTCTTGCTGAGAGAGAGGCTATCGAGCATGCCCTTCAAGAATCAACATTAACAGAGGTAGACCATGTCGAATTCTTCGCTGGAGCTACGAATTATACAGTGGTGTTCGGTAATAATATAGAGGGTGAACCCTTGTTGGTTTGGGTAGGTAACGAGGAGATTCATGAAGAGAAGGCCTCTGATGGGGTTTCCAAGACCACTGTACGTGAGCAAGTTATTGAGCGACAAGGACCTGTTACCTTTGTGCGAACTACGCCTGGTAAGCTAAGTGACCTTTGGGTATGGGAAGTGTTCTATAAGAAGGAAGAGTCGAATGGAATGCGCCATTATTATGATTATTACACATTCACCGATGGTGAGTGGTTGGATACGTATACGTTAGGCTTAGAACAGTAAAATTGTAACTACCATACATTACATCAAGGAATCGTATATACCCTGTGCTATACTCATGATATATCAATCATGATTTATAGAGAGGGAGTTTTTGTATGAAATTACGTCCAATGCCTATTATTTCGACTATTCTTATAAGCTCTGCACTCCTCTTCGGAGGATGGTTCCTATATCAGAATACTGCGGTTAAGAGCCCGATTGAAGAGCTCGTTCAAGGTATTCCAGGTATTGTTCATTCCAATGTACAAATAGATAGAAATTCTGTTGATCTGACTTTGCAGTTATCGGAAGATGCTGAGCTGCGTTCTGTTTATGAACAAATAAATAAAAGAAGCGAGACCGTAACTGGGAACAGAAGTCTGACCATAAATCTGGATAGCCAATCCTCTGATCAGCTAGATCAGTGGTGGTCAGAAGCGTTATTCAGCGTAGCGCAGGCAATGGAAACACGGCAATATGGGGACATACCCAAAAGTTTAGAGGAACTAGCCAAAGGTACCAGCGGATTAAAGGTCAAAATCGATATGGATGCAGAGAACGTATATGTTCACCTAAACGAAGGTTCTCACCACAAATATATTGTATTGCCCCGTACCCCAATAGAGATGGGGGTGTGGCAGAATGAGTCGGTATAATAAAGAGATCATGATTGGAATTATCCCCGTAGCGATAGTATTCTTGCTGTTCATTCAAGTGAATGTTGTGCCAATATTATTTGTCGGAGTTATCTTGTTCGCTATATTCTACTATACAAGAATGAAAAGTAACGGAGCGTTGGCGAATAATCGTAGAAGTAAGGCGAAAGCACCTACCTACTTATCTTTTGACGATATAGGTGGGCAGGAAAGAGCGAAGAAGGAATTGAGAGAGGGATTAGATTTTCTTATCAAAAGAGAGCAAACGGATCACTTCGGCATCCGTCCGATGAAGGGTATACTTCTAACAGGTCCTCCTGGCACAGGGAAAACATTGCTTGCCAAAGCGGCTGCACAATTTACTGGCTCCGTCTTCCTTGCATCATCAGGTAGTGAGTTTGTAGAGATGTATGTAGGTGTAGGTGCAAGTCGTGTTCGTGATTTGTTCAAGGACGCTCGTCAACGTGCTATCAAGGAAGAGAAGGAAAGTGCGATTATCTTCATCGATGAGATTGATGCGATAGGCGGCAAACGAGACGGTGGTCAACAGAAGGAATATGATCAAACTTTAAATCAACTATTAACCGAAATGGACGGCATTGATAGTGAGGAAACACCACGGATTCTCCTAATTGCAGCAACAAATCGTAAAGAAATGCTTGATCCAGCATTATTGCGTCCAGGACGATTCGATCGTCAGATTGAGGTTGATCTTCCAGATAAGAAGGGTCGTCTGCATATCCTACGTATTCATGCGAAGAATAAGCCCTTGGATGATCTTGTTGATCTAGAGAAGCTCGCTGATGAAACCTTCGGCTTCTCCGGAGCACAATTGGAAGCGGTCATGAATGAGGGAGCTATCTATGCGATGCGCGAAGATCTCAAGCTTATTGGTCAATCGCATCTATCTTCTGCGATCGACAAGGTTATGATGGGGGAACGAACGGACCGCGAGAGCACCAAGGACGAGCGTGACCGTGTTGCTGTCCATGAGCTGGGGCATGCATTGGTTGCTGAGATTGTCAGACCTGGTTCGGTCTCACAGGTTTCATTAAGTCCTCGAGGGCAAGCGTTAGGCTATGTACGTCATAACCCGCAGACCGAGCAATATTTATATACCAAATCCTTCTTAGAACACCAGATCATGATAGCACTAGGTGGATCCGCTGCTGAAGAGCTCTTCTATGGTGATCGGAGCACTGGTTCGAGGAATGATTTTGAGCAGGCGCTTGGTATTGTTTCTACGATGATGGATGCAGGTTTAACACGGCTAGGCATCATGGATCGACGGATGGTAACCACAGAACAGCTGATGACTGAGAATGGATTCATACTAGATGAGTTAACAAGCCGCACAAGGGAATTATTGAAAAAAGAAGAGCATGTTTTCCAACGCTCATTAGAAATCATGCAGCAAGAGGAAGTGCTCTCTGGGGATAGATTTAGAGCCTTGTTACTCAACGAGCATGTGTCAGCCGTATCAACTGCATAGAAGAGTATAGGCATCCCAAAAGTCACAAATGACTTCCTGGGATGCCTTTTATTTAAGACAGCAAGGCAAAACAACAACATCGAGTCACATTAAACGCGCCAACCCGGCAATACCGTCTTAAAAGTGTTTGGACGCGGACATTTGTAGCAGTAACCCGACATTACCGTCTTACAGGGACTTGGACGCTCTAACCCGACTTTAACGTCTTACAGGGGCTTGGACGCAGGCTTTGGTAGCTCTAACCCGACTTTAACTTCTTTCAGTTACTCAGAAGCAGCTTCATCTGCCACTTTCCAGTATATATGAGTTTTTTGGAGTAGATGGAGTAGATGGAGTAGGTAAAAGGGAGAAATGTAAATGGCATTAACGGTGGATGGTATTGAAGGTTATAGTCGGTGGTAGATTGTCAAGTTATGTTTGGTTGAAGGAAACACCACACATTTACACTTAATATATACAACATGAGGGCAAATTGAGGGAATAGTAACGATATGCAGTTATTCCATCAGAATGTTAAGAAGTAATTAAATTATCCATGATTTAATTGTAATATCGCAATTATTACAAGATAGCGATTAGATTTAATTAAATTAATTGTATGTATGCAACTAAATTGTCATAACATATGATTTCGCTCGTGATAACTGACAAACAAGCAAACCTTGAAAAAGTGAAATATATCACAGAAAGTTGTATCATAGTCGTATAGTTTTAAAGTAGATAGGAATTTGCCGTAGAGGATGATTATATGATGAAAATCAATAAAATTGGCGTTATTGGAGCTGGAACGATGGGGCAAGGCATCGCGGAGATGCTCGCCATTAAAGGTATAGAAGTGTTCCTCGTAGAGAAAACACCTGAGAAGCTGGATCAAGCTTGGAATATGATCGTGATCAGCTTAGATAAACAGATTGAGAAATGGGCGATCACGATCACCGAGAAGAAGCTTATTTTGTCCAAGATACATAAAATCAATAAATTTTCCAGGCTGAGTGAGTGTGACATGGTTATTGAGACAATAAGTGAGGATTTGGATGCGAAGCTCGATGTATTCTTAGAGCTTGATAACATTTGCCCACCTCATGTCATCCTAGCAAGCAATACTTCGACACTAAGTTTAACGGAGCTAGCTAATTCCACAGAGCATCCTGAGCGTGTGATCGGATTGCACTTTCTCCATCCTGTCTCGAAAATTCATCTCGTGGAAATCATTCGGGGTCTGAAAACCTCTGAAGATACCTTACAGAAAACTAAAAACTTCGTAGAGGAGATCATTCAGAAAAAGGGGATTATGGTTAATGAGTCACCTGGATTCGTAACTACTCGATTAATATGTACGCTCATTAATGAGGCGATGCATGTACTTAATGAGGGTGTAGCCTCCGCTGAAGATATAGATTCAGCTATGCGGATTGGCTATGATTTTCACTATGGTCCATTAGAAATGGCCGATCGATTCGGATTAGATGCCGTATTGGCTGCCATGGACCGGATGTTCCGTGAATTTGGTGAGCTTAAGTATAGACCGTCGTTCCTGCTGAAAAAAATGGTGCGTGCAGGAAATCTTGGAATGAAGACGGGAGAAGGATTCTTCAGTTACGATAAGGACGGTGACCGTATACTATGAAGGTGTTAGTCATAAATGCAGGCAGCTCATCGCTTAAATACCAGTTATATAACATGTTGGACGAGAGTGTATTAGCTAAAGGTAAAGTTGAGCGGATCGGAATGGAGACTGCAATGCTAAGCCATGAAGTACCCCATCAGCCTGAGGTCACTGTAGTAGCTGAGATTCTAGACCATACATCAGCTATACGTCGAGTTGTAACTGCATTGATCCATCCTGAGCATGGCGTAGTAAAGCAAATAGAAGAGATAGAAGCCGTTGGACATCGTGTTGTTCATGGTGGGGAAACCTTCTCCTCCTCTGTGATGGTAAACTCAGAGGTTCGTCAGGAAATTCGCCGCTTATTCGATTTAGCTCCGCTACATAATCCTGCTCATATGATGGGTATTATAGCAGTTGAATCCGCACTCCCACTTGTTCCTCAAGCTGTAGTATTCGACACAGCATTCCACCAAAGCATGCCACCTGAATCTTACTTATATCCCATACCAATGGTCCTTTACAACAAACACAAGGTTCGTCGATATGGCTTCCATGGTACCTCTCATGCCTATGTTAGTGAAAGAGCAGCAGCCTTTCTAGAACGACCCATAGAGCAATTAAAAATGATCACCTGTCATATAGGGAATGGAGCAAGCTGTACGGCTATACTGAACGGTAAATCCCACGACACCAGTATGGGAATGACTCCACTGGAAGGCTTAATGATGGGAACAAGAAGCGGGGATTTGGATCCAGCTATAGTACCTTATGTGATGGCCAAAGAGGATTTGACCATCAATGAAGTGAATTCTATGCTTAATAAACATAGTGGCTTGATAGCTATCTCTGGAATAAGCAGTGATGTACGTGAAATTGAGCAAGCCATGCATGCCGGAGATCATAATGCTAAGCTGGCGTATGAGATGTACGTATACCGATTGCGGAAATATATTGGATCCTACACGGCAGCGATGAATGGATTAGATGTACTTGTATTTACAGCTGGTGTAGGTGAGAATTCCGCTACGGTAAGGGAAAAGGTGTGCACGCAGCTATCCTTTTTTGGAATAGAGCTTGATTCACAGGCAAATCTTCGTCCAGAACGTGGTGAGCGAAGAATCTCAAGCAATCAATCGCGAGTACAGGTACTGGTCATTCCCACCAATGAAGAATTAGTCATCGCTAGAGATACGTATCAACTGATTGCAAATGCTAAGATGAACAGTTAAAATTGGGTCTACAAACCATGAGCAAGTAAAGCTATGTGTTGGGTACATGCTCTGAATAACAGTGTGAGTGGAGGGATCAAACGAATGCAACAGAAGTGTGTAATTCGAGATGTTGGCAAATATGTTGGACAGCCTGTCACGATCGGTTGCTGGCTACATAATATACGTTCTAGTGGCAAAATACAGTTTCTACAACTTAGAGACGGTACCGGATTTATTCAAGCAGTTGCTGTAAAGAGTGAATTGCCTGAAGAGGTCTGGGATCATGCCAAGAGCCTAACACACGAAAGCTCACTGTATATGACCGGTATTGTTAGAGAAGAACCTCGCAGTTCGAGTGGGTTTGAGCTTACTGTTCAACACATCGATATTATTCAATTAACAACTGAGCAGTATCCGATTACTCCAAAGGAGCATGGTGTTGATTTCTTAATGGATCATCGTCATCTCTGGATTCGTTCACCACGTCAACGAGCTGTACTAATTATACGTGATCAGATTATTATGGCAATTCGCCAATTTTTTCATGAGCATGGTTTTGTTTGTGTGGATCCACCGATTCTTACACCATCATCATGTGAAGGAACAACCAATTTGTTCCATACCAAATACTTTGATGAAGATGCATACTTAAGTCAGAGTGGTCAGCTTTATATGGAGGCTGCTGCTATGGCATTGGGAAGAGTGTATTCCTTTGGCCCAACATTCCGAGCTGAGAAGTCGAAAACCCGCCGGCATCTTATCGAATTCTGGATGATTGAGCCCGAGATGGCGTTTGTAGAACACGAAGAGAGCTTGCAAATTCAAGAAAGCTTTGTTGCTCATATCGTGAGCTCTGTATTGGAGCATTGTTCGGCGGAGCTTAAGACATTAGAGCGGGATATATCTAAGCTAGAAAGTATTAAGGGTCCATTCCCACGCATTCATTATGACCAAGCTATAACCTACCTACAGGATAATGGTCATGAAATTACATGGGGAGATGATTTTGGGGCACCTCATGAGACAGCTATTGCTGAGAGCTATAACACACCAGTATTCATTACGAATTATCCAACTGAGCTCAAAGCGTTCTATATGAAGCCTGATCCGAATCGACCGGATGTCGTATTGTGCGCAGATATGATCGCTCCAGAGGGTTATGGTGAGATTATCGGGGGTAGCCAACGTATCGATGATCCTGTATTGATGGAGCAGCGTTTTAATGAACATGAGCTGTCGCAGGATGCTTACAGATGGTACTTAGATCTAAGGAAGTACGGTTCGATTCCTCATTCTGGCTTTGGTCTTGGCTTAGAGAGAACCGTTGCTTGGATATGTGGATTGGACCATGTTCGCGAGACCATACCATTCCCGCGATTGTTAAATCGTTTGTATCCATAAGAATTGAATAGTCTTTAGAAGGAGTATGAATTATGTCTATTGGAAACGGTATTCTACTAGCACTAAGAGAGGGATCTGTTAGCATTCCAAACTTATTAGTTCAGAATTATGCAAAGCTTGGGCTAGCTGAGATCGACATGATGTTAATTATTCATCTGGTTGCCTTCAAAGAGAAGGAGAATAATGATTTTCCTACAATTGAAGAAATTCAGATGCGTATGACCGCTTCTCCAGAACGGGTAATCCAATCTATACAGAAGCTAATGAGTGATGGATGGATCACAATAGATGAGGACATCGACCCGGAGTCAGGTATTCAATACGAGCATTACAATATAACTGGTGTATACGAGAAGCTGTCCGAGGCTTGTGCGGAATTCTATAGAGAACGTCAGCAGCTTCTTATGGGTAGGCGTGAATCAGAATCAGCAAGAGCTGAAGTAGCTGCTGCACATGCTGAATTTCACGATGATAGAGCGGGGGGTACCTCTGAAGCGAACATGTTCGTGAAGTTTGAAACCGAGTTCGGTCGCCCACTTTCCCCTATGGAATGTGAGACAATCTCAGGTTGGTTAGATCAGGATAAATATGCGGAAGCACTAATTCTGGCTGCTCTGAAGGAAGCCGTATTCGCAGGCAAGGTTCACTTCCGTTATATTGATCGTATCCTACTAGAGTGGAATCGGAATCTAGTCCGCACTCCAGAGCAAGCCAAGGAGTATGCTGCAAGATTCCGCAGCGGGGGATAGGATAATCGGACAATTTGATTAGTAATTAATTAGTAATGTAGACAATCAATAGCCACTCGAGGAGTGGCTATTGATCGTTACACGGATGCATTATCCCAACTAAACTAATCCACTCTAAAGGTAGCTATTTGGTAATCATGTGAAGCTTCACCGCATATTCGAACAAATATTCGAATGCCTCAAGATGACGCTTGGCCTCGAAAGCATTAGCCCCCCATGCATATATGCCGTGTTTGCGAAGCAGAATTCCCGGAATACGAGGAACCATACGTGATTCGATAAGAGCAGCGATCCTCGGGATATCGGCATAATTCGGGAGAATCGGAATCTCAATCTGCGCATCCTCATCCCAAATATTGAATGCCTTGATCAATTCCACGCCATCAATAGGAACGTTATTACGCTCCCAGAACAGCTCAGAAGCCAGATTATTATTTACTGTATGTACATGGAATATAGCCCCGCAGCCCGTCAGCCGATATATTTCTCGGTGAATGATGGTTTCGGCAGAGGGCTTTAGTTTTGTCGGTTCTATGGGCATCATCTGCTCATCAACGAGCAGAAAGTCCTCCGGCGTATTGAGCGATTTATCCCTACCGCTTGATGTGATCGCAAAGGTAAATTGTTGTCCACGCATTTCGCCGACCCGCATGGAGAGGTTGCCACTTGTAGCTGGAAACCAACCTCGTGCGGACAGATTAGTTTTGATTGCTGAGAGCTCGCTGATAACGGTTTGTTTTTCTTCAAGGGTATATGAGGTGGTCATTATATATGCTCCTTTGGCAGAGATTTATGATCAATTGAGTTATATATGTTAGCTGGAATGTGATTCACTATGAGCAGTTATCGCGTTAAGGTGCTCCAAGACATCGAAGAAAGTTTCGTATGATTTGTGTCGTAGATTTGTTTCTAGGCACCGTTCTAGCAAATGGGATCGAGCGAACACTAAATCTACGATCTTCGAGCCTTCAAAGTCAGTGAGGCTATCACCAATGAGAATACGATAATAGGTATCTCGCGAATATTCGCGAATAATTCGTGTTTTGCACATCCCACACTCATTATGACAATGATCATCACAAGGGTTTGGCCACAAAATTTCAATATACGCTCCTTCAAAATTACTGAAATTGCAATAAATATGGTCCGATTTTATATCAAATGGAGCTAGTATGGGATATATGAAAAAGTCGATACCCCCACTCGTTACAAGAAAGGGAATATTCGACTGTTTACAGTAAGCTAATAGCTCAGTAAACCCTTCACGGATGCCAGCATTATCTAGTACGTAGGCTTGAATTTCTTGCTTTTGCTCAGATGGGAATAATGCGAACATCTCACCAACTGTGGCTTTCAGGCTTTTGCGACCTGCTAGCAATTCCTCTAATAAATCCTCCCACCCGGCGGGGTTAAAGTGCTTCATTAGAGCAATGATATTATCGTTTAGCGTTATCGTACCATCAAAATCACAGAAGATGATGGGTTGTTTACCATCAATCTGGATCAAGTCCGCACCCCCCATAGGCGTATGGCCTCTGCCAGCTCCTGATGTGTATTCGCATATTCCTCCAATGAAATTCCAGAAGTAGTTGCATCAATGGCTTGTCGGAAGGCTCGTCCACCAGCGGCGGCTCCCATAGGATGTCCGTGGACACCTCCACCAGCGTTTACAACCACATCATTACCAAAGTCACGAAGGATGAGGGGAACCAGGCCAGGATGAATACCAGCAGAAGGAACCGGGAAGCTAGTAGCTTGTCTAGAATCAGACGCTAACAAAGCTTCTTTGATCGCCAAATTCTCCTCGATAGGCATAACTACGGAGCCATAAGGAGAGGGGAATAGGACAAGATCTGCTCCCGCAAGACGCATAAGCTTACCTAGCAGTAAGGATGCACTAATTCCATGGTAGCTGGAAGGATAGATGGCACCTGCTAATGCTGGATGAGCGGCTATGGGAACGTTGATCTCCGGATCAGCGGATAGCTCGTGTAGAGCATCGAATCCGTAAGCGAGTACGTTGAACAGCAACGCATTGGCTCCAGCAGCAATGGCCAGCTTAGCTTGTTGACCCAGCTGTGAGGTTTTACCTGTCAAATTAACGGCATAGAGTAACGATTGACCGGTTTCTCGTTTCGCCTCTTCTGCAGCGGACATACAAATATGGACTCTTTGTTCTATAGGCGTCAGAGGGTTATCGAATAGGATTTCATCATCCTTAATAAGATCAACTCCACCTAATGCCTGAGCTAGAAATTGTTCGCGCAGCTCGGGAAGGTCGTAGCCTATAACCGATTTAAAAATACTCATTAGTAAAGGACGATCAGTAACATTCAGTAACTTACGCACACCCTGGATTCCAAATTTCGGTCCTGAGAAATGGGTGAGGAAACCATCAGAGAAGCTGAGATCGATTAGACGAATCCTTCCATCCATCGACAGCTTACCGAAGACGGTAACGAGCAGGGCTGGGATGTCTGCCGAGAAATTTACATCGGGATAAGCAATCTGAATATTAGCATATCTTACTTCCGATGCAGACTCTACAACTTCAACGGAGAGCACCTTACCTAGATGCTTCTCCATCGCAGCTTTCTTAGCCTCAGGGAGCTCGGTCCAGCTCCCCACAGTTAAACCTACGGCAATACCTTGCGCTTTCTTATGGAAATCGGCCTTATCGTCGAATAGGCGATAAGTCGCTACGCAGTAGGAGCTCATCATTAACACTTCCTAATCATTTATTAATAGAATTAACTTGATCAGCAATGGCAGCACCTAGCTCGCCAGCTCGTTCTGCCGCACGGAGCACGGCTTTCGAGATATGGTCAGAGACCCCGTTGGCACTCATAAGCTCGAGAGCGGCTTGGGTAGTTCCGCCGGGCGAGGTGACTTTCTTACGTAAATCAGCTGGATTTTCCTCAGTTTGAAGCACCATATTAGCTGCTCCGAGAACAGTCTGAACCGTTAACAGCCGAGCAGTAGACTCGTCGAGCCCTCCCGATATTCCACCTGCAATCATGGCCTCCATCACATAATAAATATAAGCAGGACCACTACCTGAAACACCTGTTACAATATCCAGCAGTGACTCTTCGACCTCACAAGCAATTCCCGTAGATTCAAATATATCTCTAGCCAGCTGTCGTTGTTCTACTGATACGCCTTCAGAGTAACTAATACCCGTTGCACCGAGACCAATTGTACTAGAGGTATTCGGCATACATCTTACGATAGGAAGAGAGATTCCAGTAAGTGTCGATATGGAACGTATAGATAACCCCGCTATCACGGAGATAAGCAGCTGATTTGGCTGGAGTAAGGTGCGATACATACGTATAGCCTCTACAGCATCCTTGGGTTTCATCGCTAATACGATTATCTCGGCTTCAGTAATCGCTTGCTGACGATGCTCTTCTTCAACTGCACCTATAACACCATACGCACGGTGCAAGTGGTGAAGCACTTGTAGGTTTCCCCGATTGATCATTGTGATTTTCTCAGGATTTACTTTATTTAACTTGGTTAACCCTCGCACAATAGCTTCAGACATAGAGCCTGCACCGACAAAACAAATGGAACGATCAAATAATGAATGCATCTTGTTCCTCCTGGAATATTAAAAATAGCCCACGCTGTAGATATTAATTTCTTATTTTAACTGGCCATTGCCATAAATAATATATTTGGTCGATGTAAGCGCGGGTAAGCCCATTGGACCACGAGCGTGTAGCTTCTGTGTGCTGATCCCAATCTCAGCGCCAAAGCCAAATTCAAAGCCATCCGTGAATCGCGTAGAGGCATTATGGAAAACAGCTGCTGCATCGACTTCGTTAAGAAATTGAGTAGCATGCGCTTCATTCTCCGTAACGATACACTCCGAATGCTGAGTACCATATTGCAGAATATGTGCAATGGCTTGATCAACATTAGTGACAACCTTCACAGATAGAATGTAATCATTGTATTCAGTACCCCAATCCTCTTCGTCGGCAGCTTTAGCCCATGGGATAAGATTACATGTCTTGGAGCAGCCACGAATTTCTACATTGAGATTTTTGAATTGCTCTGCTAGCGATTGGAGATGATCCTTAGCATAGTTTTCGTGTACTAATAAGGTTTCCATAGAGTTGCATACGGAGGGGCGTTGGACCTTGGCATTAATAGCTATGGAATCTGCCATGGTTACTTGGGCACCATCATCGATAAACGTATGACACACTCCAGCTCCTGTCTCAATAACGGGTACCTTAGAATTCATAACCACATTCTGAATAAGAGAACGCCCACCCCGAGGAATAATCACATCTAACACACCATTCAGCTTGAACATCTCTTCTACAGATGAACGATTCGGATCATTGATGAGCTGCAAGGAATCTAAGGGAATACGGGAGTTCTTGAGAGCTATCTTAAGAACCTCAATAATCCGATCATTAGAATGAAGCGCTGCGGACCCGCCGCGTAGTACCACGGCATTGCCAGTTTTTAAGCATAGTCCAGCGGCATCCACCGTTACATTCGGACGAGCTTCGTATATGATGCCGATGACACCGATGGGTACGCGAATCTTACGAATGTATAGACCATTAGGCCGAGTAGTTTCCTCCAATGTGTCGCCAACGGGATCAGGTAACTCAACAATCTGACGAAGTCCCTCCGCCATGGATTCAATTCTTGCTGGATTTAAGGCTAGACGATCGAGAAGCGACTCTGAAGTGCCATTCTTTCGTCCTGCCTCAAGATCGAGTTGATTCGCCTTGATAATAGAATCCTGCTCCTTGACCAAAGCTGCCGCCATCAGCAGCAGTGCTTCGTTCTTCTGTTCTGTTGACAACTGGCTTAATACGCCAGAGGCTACCTTAGCGAGCTGTGCCATTTCTCTTACAGTATTCATAAAAAATTACCTCCTTGATTTTTGTTGCCTTGTCAGGCAGGATGAATTTGGCGATTATTGTGACAAAAAGAATCGTCACAATGATAATTACCTGCAATAATACAGTTAAATCGAAAAAATTTTATCGAGTATTAACTGTAGAAGTACATTTATTTGCAGCTACTACACCCTTATAATATCGATTTCTCGAAAATAACTGTAATCATGCATTTAAACTTCTTAAATGAAGTCCTCAACCTAAATTTAACTGTATTATTACATCTAATCCAAATAGCACTAACAAATCAGGGACGAATCAAGAACGAATCACGTACCATAAACGAATTTACAAACGACTAACCCTCCGACGACACCCATTCATCTCGATGAATAACCTCAGGTCGTATAACTTCAACTCGTTTCTGTACTTCATCCAGCGATAACCCTGCAACAGCAGTTAATTGCCATGAAGCATAATTCACAACTCCACGTCCGATAGGCTGTCGTTCTGTACCAATAACCTCGACAACATCCCCTGGGTGAAACTCACCGATAACTTCACGAACACCTACGGGAAGCAGGCTTTTGCCACCATTCAATAAAGCTCGCTTGGCACCATCATCGACGATAATTGTACCTGTAGGAGAGGAATGAAAGCCAACCCACTGCTTCTTCATAGATAGTGTATGTAGAATGGTTTCGAAGTAAGTGCCTTTACCAGTACCCTGAACGGCTGTTAATAAATCACCTGGCGTGTTGGCTTGGCCGATGAATACGGGAATCCCACCACGTGTAGCAATACGCGCAGCTTCGATCTTGGATCTCATGCCGCCTGTGCCAACAGAAGATCCAGCTCCACCAGCGATACGGAAAATTTGTTCATTAATTTGATCCACACGTTCGATCTTGATCGCTTCTGCATTCTTACGTGGATCTGCTGTGTATAGACCATCCATATCGGTAACGATAAGAAGTTTGTACGCTTTAACTACATTAGCTACTAAGGCAGATAACGTATCATTCTCACTAAATTTCAGCTCATCCACCGCTACGGTATCATTCTCATTAATAATGGGAATAACGTTCTGCTTTAATAATTCCTCGATGGTCATAAGAGCGTTATTAATTCTTTTGCGATTCGAGAAATCAGGTCGCGTTAAGAGCAGCTGTGCTACACGGTGGTCATATTGAGAGAAGGCTTCATTATAAGCCTGCATGAGTAGTGCTTGACCTACTGCGGCGGCGGCTTGCTTCTCATGTAAGTGTTTAGGCCGTTGAGCGTAACCAATAGAACGAAACCCAGCAGCCACAGCTCCGGATGTGACGAGCATGACAGCGTAACCCGCTTGCTTGAGGCTAACCAGCTCTTTGGCGAAGAAATCTATCGATTCCCGGTGAAGTCCACCTCCTGGGGAGGTGAGGGAGCTGCTACCTATTTTGACTACGATAATTGGATTCATTAGACAATCACTCCGTTAATAAGGCTAGTAAATGGGTTGCTTTGCAAACAAACGTTGAGATACGGTAGACATTTACTATATAATGCAGAATAGCATATCATTTTTCTATTCGAAAGGGAATGAACATGATCATACAACCGAAAATTCGCGGATTCATCTGCACGACTGCACATCCTACTGGCTGCTCGGAGCACGTGAAGGAGCAAATCTCATATGTACAACAACAGCCAAGTATCAATGGACCGAAAAAAGTACTCATCCTCGGTGCCTCAACCGGCTTTGGACTAGCATCGCGGATCACGGCAGCCTTTGGCAGCGGAGCAGCTACAATTGGTGTTTTCTTCGAGCGTCCGGCTGACAATGGTAGAACGGCCTCGGCAGGCTGGTATAATACAGCGGCCTTGGAGGATGCAGCTCGTGAAGCGGGTTTATATGCGAAGAGTATTAATGGTGATGCCTTCTCCGATGAAATCAAACGTAATACCATAGACTTAATTAAATCAGAGCTGGGACAAGTGGATATGGTTATCTATAGCTTGGCGTCTCCACGTCGGACTGATCCACGTACTGGTGAAACGTATACCTCTGTGCTCAAACCGATTGGCAATGATTATACTAGTATAACAGTTGATACCAATGCAGGTGTAGTCTCCGAAGTATCTCTAACTGCAGCATCCCAAGAGGAGCAGGAGCAAACGGTTAAAGTCATGGGTGGCGAGGATTGGAGAATGTGGCTGGAGGAGCTGAAGGCGGCAGGAGTATTAGCTGAGGGCGTTACAACGGTTGCTTATTCCTACATTGGACCTGTGATGACCCACTCTATATACCGTGAAGGTACGATTGGTCGGGCTAAGGATCATTTGGAGAAGACTGCTCATGAATTACAAGACTATTTAGAGGATATGAATGGTCGAGCTTATGTATCGGTGAATAAAGCGTTGGTCACTCAAGCAAGCTCTGCGATTCCTGTTGTTCCATTATACATATCCCTATTATTCAGTGTAATGAAGGAAAAAGGCATCCATGAGGGCTGTATCGAACAGATGTATCGCATGTTTGCTGACCGATTATACTCGGGAGCTGATGTAGCTACAGATGAGAAGGGTCGCATTCGTGTAGATGATCTTGAGATGCGCGAGGACGTCCAGCAGGAGGTCGCTAAGCTATGGGACAAGGTAAACTCGGATAATCTGGCCGACATCTCGGATATTGAAGGATACCGTAAGGATTTCTTGAAATTATTCGGGTTTGGAATAGCTGGCGTAGATTATGAGGCTGAGGTAGAAGCGGTTATAGATTTAAAATAAGAATGAATAGTACCGAAGAATGGGCGAAAACCAAAAAGCTATCATGTGGGTTGATCAACCTTAATGATAGCTTTTTGGTTTTCGTAAAAATCGTAGAATTCACCTCATACACCTTACTTGCAAACCTTCAACTACCATTCACATGAGCTTCTGACGAGACATGCGGTATTGACCTGGGGATATGCCCTGATGCTTGCGGAACAGACGGACAAAATAATTCATACTTGGTATCCCTACCTGCTCCCCAATCTCACCGACCGTCTTATCACTCTGAACAAGCAGAACCTTGGCTTTCTCTATCTGTAGGTGGTGTCGATATTGCAAGGGACTTAAGCCAGTAAATTGCTTGAGACACCTAGATAAATAGTCAAAATGAAAGTGTAAGGTATATTGCATGTTCTCGGCGCTAAATGGCGTTAATAAATGCTGGTTCAAGTAAGCAATAACCTTCTCACTCAAACTGTAAGCTCTTGTATCCAGACCTGTGTGTAGAACAGCTTGTAGTTGATATAATAAATGACTTGTCAAAGCATGTAACTGCAGAGCATTCTTCATTGAGAAAGATCGGTGTAGCTCTACCATCTCATCTAGAGTTGGAATGATCGAATCTAGATTGAGATGAGCAAACTTCGGCAAATACATGAATTGTTCAGTTGGTTCAAGATCCTTATCGGTGCCTTGTCTTAGTAAGGTGGACCATGGAATCTGATCCGGTTGTACGATTTCGATTGGTGCTGGATGGACAAAATGGAGCCAATATATCTCCGTATCTGAATCCACTGGGCGATGACCCCAATGGGTTTTTCCAGGCTCCAGAACAAGAATGCCGCCCACCCCTAGCTCGTAGACCTCATCCTCCTCTGTCATATAGTGCTTACCGCTAACAACAATGATAACATCATATACCTGAAAATTACGTTTATTGTGCTGCATGCCTGGAGGCCAGACGGAATGCCCAACGGTAATGAATTGTGGCAATGGGGGAATCCGCATTACTAAGCACTTCATTTATGTTACCCCCTCCAGTGTAAGAGAATATTAGAATTGCTCTAATAGTAGAAATTGTACTATAAAAAGCAGAAATAGGAACTCTCTTTTTTTCGTGCAAGTCAGTATCATTAAGGATAGCTTCATACAATTATTCGTAAGTGGGAGGTTTTATTGTGCGGTTCAGACAAGTACATCTCGATTTTCATACTTCGGAGGCCATTCCCGGTATTGGTATTCATTTTTCCAAGAAACAATTTCAACAGATGCTACTGAAGGGGCATGTCGATTCCATCACCATCTTCTCCAAGTGCCATCATGGTTGGGCTTATCATCCTAGTCAGGTGAATGAACAGCATCCACATCTTACGTTTGACTTGTTAGGATCAATGATCGAGGCTGCCCACGAGATTGATGTGAGAACGCCAGTGTACCTATCTGCTGGACTGGATGAGAAACTAGCAAGGCGTCACCCCGAATGGTTAATTCGCAATCAAGAGGATGAGACGAATTGGGTGAAAGGCTTCATGGTTCCAGGCTATCATCAATTCTGCTTTAATACGCCTTATCTGGATACCCTAGTTACACAGATTGAAGAAGTCGTTGAGAATTATAATGTAGATGGAATCTTCCTAGATATCGTTGGCGTTCGTCCGTGTTATTGCCAGAACTGTGTAAGGACAATTCGTGAACGAGGTCTTGATCCGCGTGACCTAGCAGCGATGCAGCAATTATGGGAAGAGACATATGCCAATTATACACGCAGAACGAATGAGGCCGCTCAGAAGCTGCGACCAGATCTGCCTGTGTTCCATAATGGTGGACACATCCGCAAGGGGAGAAGAGATTTAGCTCAGATGAATTCCCATCTAGAGCTTGAATCATTACCAACTGGTGGCTGGGGTTATGATCATTTCCCATTATCTGCACGATATGCCCAGACGCTCGGTATGAAGTATCTAGGGATGACAGGAAAGTTCCATACAACATGGGGTGAGTTCGGTGGGTATAAGCATCCGAATGCACTAAGGTATGAAACGGCGCTTAGCCTAGCTAATGGTTCTCGTTGCTCGATAGGAGATCAATTACATCCAGAAGGGCTTATGGATGAAGCGACTTATACGCTAATTGGGTCTGCCTACAAGGAAGTAGAGGAGAAGGAAGCTTGGTGTATGGATACTACGAATATAGCTGACGTGGCTCTGTTAAGTGTAGAGGCCGTCTTGAATGATAATGACAAAAGCTCCAGTGAAGTGAGAGCGGGCGACTCCGATGCAGGGGCAGTTCGTATGCTTCTAGAGGGCAAAATATTATTCGATGTTATTGATACCGAAGCTGAATTCCGTTCGTATAAGGTCATTATTTTGCCGGATATGATCACCATGAACCGTTCTTTAACTGAGAAATTACTCGCTTATGTAAATCAAGGTGGTAAAGTGTTAGCTACAGGTAGATCTGGTTTAGATCAGGATAATGCCTTTGTTCTTGATCTAGGAGTTCGTTGGGTTGAAAAAGATGTGTACCAGCCGAGTTTCTTTAGACCGAGCTTTCAGCTACCTAGTCTGTCCAATGCGTCTTTTGTCATGTATGCGGAGGGTCATAAGGTTGAGCTAACTCAAGGTGAAGAGCTTGGGAGTAGGGAGAATTCATACTTCAATCGAGATGTATTCACATTCTGCTCTCATCAGCACACACCTAGTACCCTGACTTCAGCAGGACCTGGTATGGTTGAAGGAGCTCATGGTATTTATATCGCTTGGAACGTATTCGCGGATTATTGCCAGAAAGGAAGTTTATTCCTAAAAGAAATCGTTCTGTACGGTCTGCAACGTCTACTTCCACAAATCACGTTACAGACGACTTTATCTGCTCAAGGCGTTGTTACCTTACAAGCTCAAGAGGAGCATAGTCGTTGGGTACAGCATTCACTTTACGCTTCGCCGGTCAAACGAGGCCGCGATATCGAGGTCATCGAGGATCTATTACCGGTGTACGATACGGAAGTACGGGTTCGTGTATCTCAATCTGTAAAGAAGGTATATATGGCTCCGCAGTTAGAAGACCTTACGTTCACTCAGGTGGGCAACGTTGTTACTTACTCGGTTCCAATCATTCATGGTCATCAGATGGTTGTATTACAGTTCTAAAACAAACTAGTAGTTGGTATCCCGTGGAGTAATCCATGGGTTTTTTGACGTTTTAAAATCATGAAATAGTTACTTTACAAAATAAAGTAACTTTGATATAGTATGTTTATTGCAAATTTAAATAAAGATGTAGGAGTGATATAATGAATGCTACTGTTGAGGAAAAATCGGCAATTGAGGTTTTGTTAAGTCGTCATTCTGTTCGCAGTTACAAAAGGGATGTTCAAATCAGTGACGAACAACTTACAGAAATATTTAACTTAACCTCAGGTGCTCCATCAGCTTGGAACCTGCAAAACTGGCGTTTTCTTGTAATTCGTGAGCAAGCTAAGAAAGATCAATTATTACCTTTAGCATATAACCAACAACAAGTGTCGGATGCTTCTGCTGTCATCATTGTATTAGGGGATTTGGAAGCGAATCTTGTTGCGCCTTCAGTATACGAGAACAAACCAGCTCATATTCGTGATGCAGTACTCGCTCAGATTAACGGTGCTTATGCCAATAACCCTCAGTATGCTCGTGATGAAGCGATACGAAGTGCATCCTTTGCTGCTATGCAGCTGATGATCGTGGCTAAAGCAAAGGGATATGATACTGTTCCTATGGGCGGTTTCGATAAAGCAGCAGTCAGAACGTTGTTAAATATCCCTGATCGTTACGTAATCAACATGATGATCGCTTTAGGTGAAGCAGAAACAGCAGGTCGCGCATCAGATCGTCTTCCGCTGGAGCATCAGATCATTCATGAAACCTTCTAATTGTTGATCTCCATAGGATAACAAGGGGCTGTTCCACTATTGGTGGAACAGCCCTTTGAGACTGTCGATTAATTCGCATTGTCACGTTACGAGTGAAAAGATGGTTTGCCCAAGCTCAAACAACTTGGTTTAAGTTCCTTGATTTCACTCTTTACTTTCCAATATGCGAATTAATCGACAGTCTCCCTTTCTGATTTCACATGTATTTTACTATTCTATGGCATTAGAACAAATTCAATCGACCTATTCGTTCAACAGCTTCCTTCAATCGATCTTCAGGAGCGAGGAGACCTAGGCGAACATAACCTTCGCCAGCCGTACCGAAACCAATGCCAGGCGCTACAACAACGTTCGCTTCGCCCAGTATCTTGTCGGCAAGTTCCGCTGAGCTCCAGCCTTGGGGGATGGGTAACCAGCAGAAGAAGCTTCCAGCAGGTGGAGTGGCATCCCAACCAATCTGTCGAAGCGCGGAGTATAGTACATTCCGTCGGCTCTCATATGTAGCGACAAGCTCCTTCACACAATCCTGAGGTCCATTCAACGCTTCAGCTGCGGCATGCTGGATTCCACCGAAGAGGCTGCAATAATAATGGTCTTGAATCAGATTAATTAAGCGGATAATCTCAGGATTACCAATGGCATAACCCACACGCCAGCCCGCCATATTATAAGACTTGGACATCGTGTAAATTTCTATTCCAACCTCTTTGGCTCCAGGTGTTTGTAAGAAGCTAATAGGACGTTTACCATCAAAGCCAATGGCGCCATAGGCATAATCGCTAATCACAACAACGTTATGTTGATCAGCAAATCGAACCGTATCTTCATAGAAGGAGGACGAAGCAATGGAGCCTGTCGGGTTATTCGGATAATTAATAAACATTAATTTAGCTTGATCTGCAATTTGATCTGGAATCTTAGAATAGTCTGGCAAGAAACCGTTATCTTCCGATAGGGTCATCATATGCATATCTGCTCCAGCTAGAGCAACGCCTGACCAATAGTCGGGGTATCCCGGATCCGGGACTAGGCATAGGTCTCCGCGGTTAAGCAGGCATTGACTAATTTCTACTAAGCCTGCCTTGCCTCCGAACAGAATCGCAACCTCGGTTTCTGGATCTACTACAACGCCATTATCCAGCTTGTAGCGATTTGCCATAGCCTCCTTGAGGAAACCAAAGCCACTGAATGGCGGGTAACGATGATAAGCTGGATTCTCAGAGGCTTCCTGTAGCGAACGAACGATGTGTGGAGGAGTAGGCTGATCAGGATTTCCCTGACCTAGATTTATTACATCCCGCCCCTCTGCGACAGCTGCTTGCGCTTTTCGAGTGAGTGCAGCAAAAAATTGGTTAGGTAGACTCTGTAACCGTTGGGCTGGCTCGATGGTTATCTTCGGTTGATAGGGCTTACTATTCATCGGATTATTCAACTCCCGTACAAATTTGACAATACAAATAATGTACCAGAATCACAAAACAATTGAAATGCCCTTCACTTATCGGTAACATGAAGAAGTACTAATTATTAGTTCTTAGTACGGCTAAGGGAGGTTCTCTTATGAAGATAGCTGTATTCGGCGGAAGTGGTTTTATTGGTGGTCACTTAATACGTGAATTGGTCGAACAATGCGAGCAGGTCGTTAACGTATCTCGGTCTCTGAAAGCTGATGTACTTGATCAAGTAAAGAATGTGACCTGGGATGAGCTAGAGGTAAATCCCGAGATATTAGATGGCTTTGATGCTTTCGTGAATTTGGCTGGAGAATCCATTAATCAACGATGGACGAAGGCGGCGAAGGATCGGATCCTACAATCTCGTCTGGATGCAACAAATCGGATCGCACGACTGGTGAGAGTGTTAAAGAATAAGCCTGAGGTAATTGTTAATGGATCAGGTATGTCGATATATGGATATTCAGATACGGCAACCTTCGATGAGAAAAGTCCTCGCAAGCTGACTGATTTTCTGGGAAGAACAGTCGACGAATGGGAGAAGGCCGTAAACCGCATTAAGGATGTTCGTATTGTAAAGCTTCGCATCGGATTAGTGCTAGGTAAGGATGGCGGTGCATTCCCGCTTACGGTGTTACCCTATCGTCTGTTCGCTGGAGGTAAGATTGGAAGTGGACGACAGGTTCATTCTTGGATTCATATCAAGGATATGGTTGGTATGATTATATACAGTATCCTACATAAGGAAGTGAATGGAGCAATCAATTGTACGGCTCCAAAACCCGTTACCAATGCTGAGTTAGGTAGGACAATTGGCAAGGTATTAGGTCGGCCGCATTGGTTTCCTGCCCCGGGCTTTATGTTCAGGCTCATATTGGGTGAGATGTCCGAGGTTATTCTGAAGGGACAGCGTGTACTGCCCAAACGAATGCTCGATTATGGATACATATTCTCTTATTCCACATTAGATCGTGCATTGAAGCATATCCTACTAAAACCAGATAAAGAGTTGTAAGGAGACCATACTAATGAATACACAACGACTTCATGTCTGCTTGCTGCAGATGGATATTCATATTGGACAGCCTGATAAAAACTACCAAGCCGTGCACGATCAGCTTCAGGCGGCTGTAAGTGGAGCGATAAAACCTGATGTGATTTTATTACCTGAGATGTGGAATACGGGTTATGCATTAGATCGAATTCAGCATTTAGCGGATCATGAAGGGCTGAGAACCAAGAAGCTCATAGCTGAGTTCTGCCGGGAGCATGAGGTCAATGTGATTGCTGGATCGATTGCTGATCTTAAGGGTGAAGAGGTTCGCAACACCATATATGTATTTGATCGGACAGGTGCTGTAGTTGCGGATTACTCCAAAATTCATCTATTCCGACTTATGTCTGAAGAGAAGCATCTTGTGGCAGGTAATCACATTGGACAGTTTGAGCTTGAGGGTATCCATGCCGGCATGATGATATGCTACGATATTCGATTCCCTGAATTAACACGCAAGTTAGCACTAGGTGGTGCAAAGGTTCTCTTCATTCCAGCAGAATGGCCGAAACCTCGTTTGCATCATTGGCGAACATTACTGACCGCAAGAGCTATTGAGAACCAAATGTATATTGTTGCTTGTAACCGAATGGGCTCAAGCGATGGAACTGAATTCTTCGGACATTCATTAATTATTGATCCTTGGGGTGAGATCATTGCCGAAGCTGGTGAGGAGGCAACGGTCCTAACAGCGGAGCTTGATCTAAGTCTGGTTGATCAGGTTCGTGAGCGTATACCCGTGTTTGAGGATCGCCGACCTAAGCTTTACTAGAATCCCGAGCTTGGCATTTCCGTAAAATCCCAATTTAGGGCTTTTGAACTATTGAACCCTCCAAAAGTCCGACATATAATAAGTAAACATTAGCAAAAAACGACAAAGGCAAATCCGTCGAAAGGCGGAGACGCAAAGTTATGGGTCTAAAGGATGAACTTGTTCATTCAATGATCGCCAAACTTCCGAAGCAGATGCGACCTACTCTCACAAAGACATCCTAGACATCCGTCTCACCTCGGTGAATACGGATGTCTATTTTTTGTTGTCAGAGATGGAATTATTTATTATTTATGGATGAGAAGGGGTACATGGATGAGGGAATTTATTCGTAAACCGTGGTTGATTGTATGCTTGGCTTTGATTTTGGTCATCACTAGCTTTCCTTGGCCAGGTCCACAGAGAGCGAATGCTCAGCTTCCGACAGCCGTGGATGAGTTAGTAGGAGATTGGCTCCCGCAGCCTGGAGTGAACAATACGAATTCGCCCTTTCAATTTGGCGCACAAGGGGGAGCAGGAACAGCTGGAATGCCTGATATTCCGTCATTGGGACAGGCTGATCCAACGGCACAATCCGCAGGCGGCATGCCAATTGATCCCGTCTCACTTCCCAGTGGATCGTTGATCTTGAACCAGGATGACATGGTGATCGATGCACCGGGATTCCCGATTACGCTGCAACGGATGTACCTCAGTGAGCGTAAGGCTAATGATGGAGCATTCGGATTCGGTTGGATGTTCCCATATGCACATAAACTGCAGATGTTCGCCGATTTCAACATCGTAGAACAACGGCCGGATGGCTCAGAGATCAGATATACGTTCTATCCCGCTAATGCGAATCAATATGTGGATTCCTTCGACGGGGATTCGATGATTTATTACAATCTGAATCAAGGCACTTACATATCGGATGAACCTTATGGGTCGAAGCTGGAGCGTCTTTCGCAGAATGAGTATAAGCTTACGACACCGGAAGGAATTACATATACATTCAAGGGTTACGATGCTGTATGGCGTGAACAATCCAAGGACGCTGGCAAGCTTCTGGCTGTTCAGGATCGTAATGGGAATACCGTTTCGTTAAGCTACGATAGCCAGGGACGATTGACGGTAGTTACCGACAGTGTTGGCAGAGCACTCACACTAGAATATACCGGGGATCGAGTATCGGCTATCGTTGATGTGCTAGATAGACGTACGGTATATGCTTACGATGCAGCCGGCAACCTATCGAGTGTAACCCGACCTGATGGATTGGTGTGGACGTATACCTATGATAACGAGCATCGACTTACCTCAACAACACGACCGGACACGGGTGTAGAAGCGTTCGTCTACAGTGGGGATCGTGTCATCCGATACACAAAGGCGAATAGCCTAATAACGAATATGAATACCGTACGAATGAGAACATAGTAGAACGACGAGATGCTCTAGGCGGGACAACGATTTATGAGACCGATGCAGAGGGTAGAATTGCCCGCATGGTGGATGCAGCCGGAAGAGAAGAGACGTATACATACCTATCTACAGGACGTTTAACGGACAAGGGTACCCCGGAAGGGATAACGAACACGGTGTATGATAGCAAGGGGAGAGCTACAGATGTAGCGGCCCCGGATGGCATTCGTACAGTGACTACATATAACGAATGGAATCAGCCACTAACGGTTACACTCATCTCTTCAGATGTCACCCAAGAGGCTCAAACCTGGACGTATACCTATGATATTCGAGGGAATTTGGTTACGATGACCGATCCGCTTGGGCGTTCAGCGCATTACACCTATGATGCTAGAGGATTGCTGACTTCACAGACCGACGAATTAGGTGCAACAACACACCTGACTTATGATGCGTATGGTCAGATTAGTACCGTGACGGATGCATTAGGTGGGGAGACGGCCTATACGATTGATGCAGCTGGTAGATTGCTAGAGAATGTATTACCGAACCAAAGTACACGCACCTTCTTCTATGATGCGGAGAATCGGTTACAGCAGGTAACAGATAGTTCGGGAGGTCAATTTCAACGAATATACGACGATAAGGGCCGTCTAGCGAAAACCGTATTACCTGATGGTGCACAGACCTCGTTCCAATATGACCCGCGCGGACGGTTAACTGCAATGACATCACCAACTGGTGAGCTCACTCAGTGGAAGTATGACTCGCTAGATCGTATGATCGAGATCATTCAGCCTCTTGGTGCTTCGTTATATTATCAATATGATGCGATGGGGCAGTTGACCGAATCGTACGGAACACTAGCTGCTAAGACGAAAAATCAATACGACGCGGCAGGCAGATTATCCAAGCAGACGATACAAGACCGGCAGACGGAATTTATTTATGATCCAGTGGGCAGGGTTAAATCCATTAACAATGCTGGCCAAGTAACGTCACTTACCTATGATGCATGGGGCCGCGTGGAATCGATGCTGCTGCCGAGCCAAGCTGCGTTAAGCCGCACGTATGATGCCATAGGCAGAGTTACTCAGACCAAGGATGCCTCTGGGGCTATCACATCCTACGAATATGATAGGATGGACAACCTGGTGAAGCGTACGGATGCCTTAGGTTACTCCGAACACTATGTCTATGATGCACTTGGACGTGTGGTTGAATTTGAAGATGCAGAAGGACGCAAGACCCACTATGAATATGATGCATTAGGTCAGCTCGTGAAGGAGACCAATCCATTAGGACAGACGGTCTTATACGAATATGATGCACAAGGTCTGTTGATTCAAGTGACTGACGAGCTGGGGCATATATCCACTAACGATTACGATTCACTAGGACGTCTAATTAAACAAACCGATAATAAGGGTAATCCATATTCGTTCGAATATGATCAATCTGGTCGATTAATAGGGGTAATAGACCCTTATGACAATCGCTCCGAATTCCAATACGATGCATTAGGTAGAATCGTTCAGATGATAGATGCACTTGGTGCACAAACGACATTTAACTATAACCCGAACAGCCGTGAAATCCAGATCACGAATGCCTTGGGAGAGGTTACTACAGCACGGTTTGATACCCAATTCCGTCTAGCAGCTTTAGTAGATCCGCTTAGTCGGACGACACAATGGCGTTATGACGAGAATGGCCTTCTAATTGCCGAGATTGATGCAGCGGGTCAGGAGACCGGATATGCGTATGATGAGGTTGAACGACTGGTAGCTGTAACCGATCCCTTGGGCCGCAGAACAAGTATGGTTTACGATATCGCCGATCGTATGGTCGAACAGATATTTCCAGATGGCTCCACACACAGTTTTACCTATGATCTCTTAGGACAGCTTATTGAGAAGCACAATCAGGCTGCCATCATTAATACAACGGCATACAGCTACACCCCAAGTGGGAATCTGCAATCTGTGGTCAATGAGTTGGGTTATACAACGACATTCACCTATGACGCATTGGACCAATTAAAGACGGTTGTAAATCCTAATGGCGCACAGACAAGCTATACGTATGATGCATTAGGGAGACAAACGGGCCTAACCGATGAGATGGGTTATTCCGAGTATTCGGACTATGACGAGTTGAACAATCTCGTTGCCTACACAGATAAATTGGGTGCAGTCTGGAAGTACGATTATGATCGTCTATCCCGACTTATTAAAGTAACCGATCCCCTGCTGTCCGAGCAATCATTCGAATATGATGCGATGGGCAATATACGCAAGCATACGAATGCCTTAGGAGGGCAGACCGCTCTAACCTATGATAGGCTCGGTCGTGTCATTCAAGAAGAGAACGCACAAGGTGCTAAGGCGCTTTATGAATACGATAAGATTGGAAACCTGGCCCGTCTGCAGGATGAACGGGGCGGAATAACCAAATTCGCCTATGACAACCTGAATCGCCTGACCGAGAAGGTCGACCCAATGGGTGGTAAACGTTCGTATGAATATGATTCGATTGGACGGCTGATTCGCAGTGTAGACGAAGAAGGCCGTACAGAAGGATACCAGTATGATGTCATGGACCGATTGACCAAGGTAACGGATCCACTTGGTTATGTGACAGATTATGCCTATAACGTACTTGGCGATCGGATTCAGATGGTCGATGGAGAGGGTGCTATAACCAAGTGGGGATATGATCCGATTGGTCGACTAATTCGGGAGACGAATCCTCTCGGAGAAACTCGACGGTATCACTACGACCGTATGGACAATCTAGTTAAGGAGATTGATCCGGACGGCAAAGAAACGCTCAACCAATACAACCTGAGAAACGAGCTTGTGAGTAAGCAATTGCCGGGTGGTGAAACGTTATCGTTCGCCTATGATGCGGAAGGCAACATCCTGGGCTCGGTGTCTGCAGCGTCAGAGCAGCGGTTCAGCTATGATCCGCTAGGACAGGTCTCCTCCTTCACCGACGTAACGTTAGGGAAGACGGTAACCTTCGACTACGATAAGGCAGGTAATCGGGCACGCATAACCGATCCTGAGGATCGCACGATTAGTTATGCCTACGATGCCTTAAACCGAATGGTAGCAATGACCGATCCCGATGAGAATCGGACCGAGTATGTGTATAATGCGGCCGATCAGGTGGAGCAGATTATTCGTCCGAACGGCATTAATTCCACCTATGCCTACAACGCGAATAACTGGGTAACCGAGCTGAAGCATGAAGGGAATGGACATCAGACCGCCTACCTATACACCTATGATCAAGTAGGCAACCGACTACAGCAGCAAGAAGAAGACGGTGCAGTAACCAATTATAGCTATGATGGCTTAAACCGACTGACCCAAGTATCATACCCTAGAGACAAGATCGAGCAAGTGAAAAGCTCGTATTATAATCCACCTGAGCAGCTGGAGAAGATCAAAATCCCGGTTGGCATCCAAGAAACCCTCGAAGAGGATGGAGAAACAGAAGCAACCGATCCGAACGAGGAGATAGCTTCGGCTACAGTAGTAAATAAGCTGTCTGTAGCTGCACCCGGTGGAAATGGCAATGGGAATAGCGGCGACAATGGAAATGGAAACAATGACAACAATGGAAACGACGGCGGTAATGACAACAATGGAAACGACGGCGGTAATGACAACAACAATGGTAATGGTGGGGGCAATAGCAATAGCGGAGGCAACGGAGGAAGTAACGACAATAGCAATAACGGGAATCATAACGGCAGTGGTGGTAATGGAAACGGTAATGGAAATAGCAAAGAAAACAACGGTAATGGAGGTACGAATGGCAATGTTAAGGACAAGGACAAGGAGCCTGCCCCGGTAAATGGGAAAGGTCAAGAGAAGGTAAAGAAAGAAAATAAAGGTCAGGGATCAGGCAAAGGTAAGAATGCAAAACAACCGAACGAGAACGCGAAGTTCTATCGTGAGATTCTTAACGAAGAGTTAACCCTTGCTTCTGAGAAGCCAGACTATCTCATCGATCCCGTAAGCAATGTGGATTATGTCTACGATGGCGTAGGCAATCGCACGCGGATGATCTCCGATGGACAGACAACCGAGTATACGTATGATGAGGCCAATCGCTTACTGCAAGCTGGCGAGGAAAGCTACAGCTACGACGGTAATGGCAACATGACCGAGAAGAGTAACTCAACGGGTACAGTGAGATACAATTACACCGGGGACAACATGCTGCAGGGTGTTTACTATGATGACGGTACGAAGGTAGAATATGAGTATGATGCCTTCCGCAGGAAGGTGTCCCGAACCCAGGGATTTTATGATCCAACCAAGATTGAAGAATATACACAAGCGTTCCAGAAGGAGCTTGACGAAGCGGATGAGCAGAGCAAATCCTTGGGGAATGGACACAGCAAAGGGAATGGAAACAATAACGGAGCCAAAGGTCAGTTAAACGCCATAACCCGCGGTAACGGAGAGAAGAAAGGGCTGTTCGACAAGCTGCTGTCCTCAGAAACCACTCGTTATCTGTATGACGGCATCAACGTCATGAAGGAGTATGGTGATAACGGTCAGCCACTCGCCCAATATTACGAGGCGAATGGACAAGTCGTCGCCCGCAAGATGTTCGGCCTGCACGGACAGAAAGCACAGGGCTATGAAGGCAACATCCAGACACGCGGCGGCTTAATGTATTACCTGACCGATGCCATTGGCAACGTCATGGATGTGACTGACCGCACAGGCGATACGGTCATGAAGTACCGTTATGATGCCTTCGGTAACCTGTTCACCCAGATGTCCGCACCCTATAACAGCGTGGGCTTCACTGGGAAATCCTATGATGCCAAAGCCAGCCTGATGGACTTTTCGGCTCGATGGTATAGTCCGAAGAACGGACGCTTTATCACAGAGGACCCTTATACCAGTGTCGCGCACATGCCACAAACCTGGAACGCGTACGCGTATGCCAATAACAATCCGGTAAACTATACTGATCCAACAGGGTTATATTGGTGGTGTGAGAGTGGCGTTTACTCCCATGCTCCACCGTGTCAATATGAAGCGAATAAAGTGTGGAAGGATGACCCAGTGGACACTGGTTCTGGTGGTTCTTCCGGTGGAGGCTCAACTGGTGGGGGTAGCACCGGTGGTTCGACAGGTGGAAGCTCTGGTGGATCTTCCGGAGGTTCCTCCGGTGGAAGCTCTGGCGGTGATCCAACTCCACCGCCTCCCCCACCGCCAACTTCAGAGGAGATTGCGGCTGGGAAGCGAAGTCAGGTGGCCGTCTATGGAGTGGCTTCATCCAAGTCGACAATGATTAGTAAATCTGGCACGACACAGAAGCCAACATACGGATATGCACCAAAACTGACTTCGCTAAAAGTGACAACATCCGGAACAAGTGTCCCAACTAATTGTGCAGTAGATAAAAGTTGTGATCTTACTGTATATATGGTTGCAGGAATAGAAACAAGCCAACACTTTTTTAATGATTTTATTACAGAAATTGAAAAAAAATATGATTCTGAAGGTATGAATGTGCATATAGCCAGAATATTTCCTTATGGTGATAATTCAGAAAACATGTTATCTCAAATGATCGATGTCAGGCATGACTTTGGTTTGTCTGTAAACAAAGATCATAAATCAATAGGAGGACAAAATGCAAGGGCAGATATGAAAGAGAATTATGGTGGTGGAGAAATAGTAATAGTAGGTCATAGTGGTGGTGGTGTCGCCGGTTATCATGCTGGTAAAATGCTAGAGGAGTTGGATGGATACGATGTTAACCATATTGTTCAAATTGGCTCTCCAAAGGTGAAAATTGCGCCATCCTTTCAAGATCGGGTTTCTTTCATATATGACAAATGGGATCCGGTACCTAGATTAGGAAACTGGGATGGTGGTTTTTTAAATCTAAATCCAGTTAAGTACGCTCCAAATGATCGTGATACAATTGATATAATAGGTAATCATGCTGATTATTTTAGTAAGACCACAAAGGATGAACATGGTATATCTAATGTGAACAAGACTATGGAAAATGTATGGAATCGGATTAAACCATAACAAGGGGTGATAGTTTTGACTAGGTGGAGCAGATGGAATATGTATATTAGTGTCATATTAGCATTGCTGGTTATCTATTTTATATATCTATTTATCTTTAATTCTATTAGTCCTGTGGGTTCAACGATTAGTCAGAAAAGGCTGATAGATGATCTTAATGTGCTTGGAAGAAAGCAGTTAGATATTGTAAATGTACAAGTATACGAAAACGGAATAAATGAGGACTTGACTATAAAAACAGAAGATGGGGAGATCGATAGGCATAGCCGAATAATTCTCGTTAATACAAAGGGAAAAGATACTTCTAGATTTCATGAAGTTGAGCATGCAATGAGAATTTGGCTGTATTTAAAAGAACGTCAAATATCTTTTTCCATTATTGCAGTGGAAACTAGTTTCAATGAAAAGTGGGTTAACGATAATAGTGCAGTAGTCATAATAAAAAAGAATGAATTTGAAGATATTTACAGTTCTATCTCAATGGAAGATATGAATGTAGAAGAACAAATTATAATATTGTCACAAGCGTGGATCGAAAAATATGAATACAAAAGAATGCCGATGTAAAAGCAAACCCCTTAGGGAGTAAAAGAATGCTAACTCGTAAGAAACTGATGTTAATAGGAGTCCCGTTGGAACCAAATTAACAGAGAAAATGTTAATAGATGAAGATAAGATTATTCAAAGGTTAACTCAATCTTGGATACATCAACCTAATTACCAAGGAAGGGTTTTAGAATGATACGAAGAGTTAGCATGTATATTTGCTTTTAGAAAAGAACCTTGATGGGAATCTCATATTCCAATCAAGGTTCTTAAACTGTATTTTTTTGTAGCGATTTATCAATGAACATAGTTTTGAAAGAAAAACAAAAATCCAATGTCGTTGCTGTGATGGAGAGTGAAAATGTGGTTTGCCGCGAGTTTTGGCTTTAAGCTCCTACCTATGAAAGTTTATAATTAAGGGAGCTTAAAACAAGTAAAAGTTTTCGAAGAAAACTCGCTACGGGAGCATATGCTTCTCAGATTAGGCAAGCCACTTTTCACTCGCAATCAGCCCAAGCGACTTTTTTGGTGATCTCATTACGTTATCTATATAACGTGAGGAATTAATATTTTAATAGGACAAGGGAAGGTCAAGAAAGAAAATAAAGGTCAGGGATCAGGCAAGGGTAAGAATGCAAAATAACCGAACGAGAACGCGAAGTTCTATCGTGAGATTCTTAACGAAGAGTTAACCCTTGCTTCAGAGAAGCCAGACTATCTCATCGATCCCGTAAGCAATGTGGATTATGACTACGATGGGGTAGGCAACCGCACGCGGATGATCGCCGATGGCCAGGCAACCGAGTATACGTATGATGAAGCCAATCGCTTACTGCAAGCTGGCGAGGAAAGCTACAGCTACGACGGCAATGGCAACATGACCGAGAAGAGTAATTCAACGGGTACGGTGCGATACAATTATACCGGTGACAATATGCTGCAGGGTGTTTACTACGATGACGGTACGAAGGTAGAATATGAGTATGATGCCTTCCGCAGGAAAGTATCCCGCACACAGGGATTCTATGATCAAGCCAAGATCGATGAACATATTCAAGCCTTCCAGCAGGAGCTTGACGAAGCGGATGAACAGAGTAAATCCTTGCCTGAACAAGCCAATGGTAAGGGTAACGGACTCAGCAAAGGCAATGGAAACAGTAATGGAACGCAAGGTCAGTTAAACGCCATAACCCGTGGTAACGGAGAGAAGAAAGGGCTGTTCGATAAGCTCCTGACCTCAGAAACGACTCGCTACCTCTATGACGGCATCAACGTCATGAAGGAGTATGGTGATAACGGTCAGCCACTGGCTCAATATTACGAAGCGAATGGGCAAGTCGTCGCCCGCAAGATGTTCGGCCTGCACGGACAGAAGGCACAGGGCTATGAAGGTAACATCCAGACACGCGGCGGTTTAATGTATTACCTAACCGACGCCATTGGCAATGTCATGGATGTAACTGACCGCACAGGCGATACGGTTATGAAGTACCGTTATGATGCCTTCGGTAACCTGTTCACCCAGATGTCCGCACCCTATAACAGCGTGGGCTTCACAGGCAAGTCCTATGATGCGAAAGCTAGCCTGATGGACTTCTCCGCACGTTGGTACAGTCCGAAGAACGGACGCTTCATCACAGAAGATCCATATCCAAGCGTGGATCACATGCCACAAACCTGGAACGCGTATGCGTATGCGAACAACAACCCGGTGAACTATACCGATCCGACGGGGTTGTATTGGTGGTGTGAAGCTACGATAAATGGTAAGTTCTATGAGCATGCCCCGCCGTGTCAATACGAATCCAGTAAAGTGTGGAAGCCCGATCCAGTGGACACTGGTTCTGGTGGATCTACCGGCGGAGGTAGTACCGGTGATTCAACAGGAGGAAGCTCTGGTGGAAGCTCTGGCGGTGACCCAACTCCCCCGCCTCCACCACCTCCAACTCCGGCAGAGGTCGCTGCAGGGAAGCGGAGTCAGGCTTTCAGCTATGGGGCAGCTATGTCGAAAAAATCATCGGTAAGTCAATCAGGTACCAACAGGAAATTATTATCTAGAGATGTCACGATATCCGCAGCATCGGAGAGTAAGGTACCAAGTTTTATAGATGTGTTGAGTGGATTTAATGAAGCAGCATCATCTTCATTAACATTTGGGCTTTCCGATTTTTTAAATGATGGTCCTAGGAAAGGTCACGAAGATGATTACTATCTTGGTCAATTTCTAGGTTATAATGTCACAGGCATGGTTTCTGCAATTGCAGCTGCATTTAGTGCTGGGGCCTCTGCAGGAGGTGCGGCAGTATGTGCCACGGGTGTGGGCTGTGTTGTTGGAGGACCAGTTGCTATTGGTGGAGCAGCAGTCGCAGGGTATCAAGCTGGAGTAAGTGTCTATGCTTTTAGTCAGGCTGGGGAAGCTTGGAAAAAATTCGAAAAGGCATCTAAAGTAAGCGAATCAACTAGAAAAAGCATAAGAGATAAGGGTCTGCCTTCAAATGGTCCAATGCGGTTCATTCCAGACAAGAAAAAAGGCGTAATAATTAAAAAAGAAGGGAATACCGAATATTATGTTGATAGATTCGGTAATGAATGGCGGGAAGGTCCATATCATGGAGACCCTTCTTTAAAATTTACCAATGAATGGGACGTTACTCTATCAAAACAAGGTGTCAAGGTGTGGGGTAAGCTTGCAAACACCAAAAATGGGGTTACGTATGTAAATGTTAGGCCTGACGGCTACTTATCGCATTAGGAGGAATTCACCTTGATAACTATAAGGTACAAATCTCTTTATAGATCAAAAGAAGAATCAAAAGGGGCTGCAAAGCTTTTGCTAAAAAAACTTAATTCGTCGATTAAATCTGGGTCAATGGTTGCAAATGATAAAAAAAATATCGCTGCTAAAACATTTTATCTGACGACTCTAGATATAAATTTAAATGATGAGATAGTTGATTACACAAAAGCAAATGAGTTTTTGCAGGTATTGTCAAACAATTGGAAATGGAGGTTCGCGTCAATCCATACCAATGAACTTAATATCTTTGTTGATAACACTAATATTCAAATTCCATTTATTAAGGTGATGTTAGACAATCAAGAAAATGTGTTAGGGTGTAGATTTTTTGTAGAAGGTGACTCGGAAAAAGATGTATTAATCAAACTAGAAGTCATCATTAAAAAAGCTTCTATAAATTATTATTTAGGAGATGTATCAAAATATTTCAAGATCGATGATTGTTATATAATCGATGTTATGATTCCATTTAAAGGAAATGCTATTAAGGAATTGAAAAATATTCTTGTAAACTTTTCGAATAAATGGATATTTACTGGACTAGAAGCTTATACAGAAGAATGTGCATTAGATGAACATATAACAGAAGTAAGCGCATCGTTTAGAGAGGCCGTACTATAGATGCTAAATCGATAGGCGGAATGAGCAATTCACAACAGGAATAGTTTCGTGAGGCTGAAAATGAAAATGAAATAGAAGGCTTTATTATAATTTTAAGAACCTTGATGGGCTTATGCCTATCAAGGATTCTCTTTGACTCCATTATATAGTTACGAAGGACAGTTGGATAACCCTCTTAGCTTGAACTGGTATACGCTATGTTCATAATAAACCCATGTCGACGCTGTGTGATGGAGAGTGAAAAGTGGTTTGCCGCGAGTTTTGGCTTTAAGCTCCTACCTATGAAATTTATAATTATGGGAGCTTAAAACAAGTTGTTTGAGGTTAGGCAAGCCACTTTTCACTCGCAATCAACCCAAGCGACTATTTTGGTGATCTCATTAAATTATCTATCTCGTGAGAAATTAATATTTTGATAGGACAAGGGAAGGTCAAGAAAGAAAATAAAGGTCAGGGATCAGGCAAAGGAAAGAATACAAAACAACCGAATGAGAACGCGAAGTTCTATCGTGAAATTCTTAACGAAGAGTTAACCCTAGCTTCAGAGAAGCCAGATTATCTCATCGATCCCGTAAGTAATGTGGATTATGTCTACGATGGGGTAGGCAACCGCACGCGGATGATCGCCGATGGCCAGACAACCGAGTATACGTACGATGAAGCCAATCGCTTACTGCAAGCTGGCGAGGAAAGCTACAGCTACGACGGCAATGGCAACATGACCGAGAAGAGTAACTCAACGGGTACAGTGCGATACAATTACACCGGGGACAACATGCTGGAGGGTGTTTACTATGATGACGGTACGAAGGTAGAATATGAGTATGATGCCTTCCGCAGGAAAGTATCCCGCACACAGGGATTCTATGATCCAGCCAAGATCGAAGAACATATTCAAGCCTTCCAGCAGGAGCTTGACGAAGCTGATGAACAGAGTAAATCCTTGCCTGAACAAGCCAATGGTAAGGGCAATGGACTGAGTAAAGGGAATGGAAACAGTAACGGAGCCAAAGGTCAGTTAAACGCCATTACCCGTGGTAACGGAGAGAAGAAAGGGCTGTTCGATAAGCTCCTGACCTCAGAAACGACTCGCTACCTCTATGACGGCATCAACGTCATGAAGGAGTATGGCGATAACGGTCAGCCACTCGCCCAATATTACGAGGCGAACGGACAAGTCGTCGCCCGCAAGATGTTCGGTCTGCACGGACAGAAAGCACAGGGCTATGAAGGCAACATCCAGACACGCGGCGGCTTAATGTATTACTTGACCGACGCCATTGGCAACGTCATGGATGTGACCGACCGCACAGGCGATACGGTCATGAAGTACCGTTATGATGCCTTCGGTAACCTGTTCACCCAGATGTCCGCACCCTATAACAGCGTGGGCTTCACAGGCAAGTCCTACGAATGTATTACCTTATTATTTTTGGGGAAATGATAGATAATATAATAATCTATGGAGGATAATATATTGTTACTGCTAAGCCATCCAGTCCAAAGGTTGATGGTGCAAGATGTCCACATTTAGACGGAAAATATGTCCAATTTCTGTATTCATGCAATTTTGGATAAAAACTATGATGGGCTAGAATGTCCATTTTCCGGCTTTTTTAGCCCAAATTTACGTTGATGAGCTGTTTTGGCCGTTCTACTACACGATTTGGACATTGACGATCGACTTGCCACAAGGGGATACTAACCAAAATAAAGAAGCAATGGTAATCCTAGACAGAAAAATAAAGTCCTAAACTACCGCAGTTCTATTGAGCTATCGTAACCATGGTTGACATGAACCCTCTAAGGATTATTCTATTTCTTCATCTTTTTGCTTTTCTGAAGAAGTTTGGATTCTCCTGTACGTTCCCATTCTTCTACTGTTTCATATGCTTTTTCAGGCGAATATCCTTTTCCTACAAGAACTCCCATTAGAATAAATTCTTGAAGAATGTGAGTAGAATTAATTCCTTTTTTAACATCCTCTAACCCTTCATTCACCAAAAATTCAGTGTACTGTATCCATTCATCTGGAGTTTTGCCATAAATAACAATCTTTCCATTGCCATGACCATTAGCTTCTTTGGCAGCCAATGCATCTGATTTGGTAACATGAACAGTACCAAAAGGATGGTTAGGAGGAGAATATATCGAATAAAGTTTCAGCGGAATATTACCTGTATTGGTTAAATTATGCCATGTTCCAGCAGGTATCATTATTGCAGAATCATCATAGACATTTTTTTTGAAGTTTAAATTATCTTTACTCTCGCCCATTTGAACAATCCCTTGTCCTTGCTGAACACGTAAGAATTGATCAACGTCAGGATGCATTTCCAAACCAATATCTTCGCCAACATTGAGACTCATTAAAGTAACTTGTAAATGTTTCCCTGTCCATAATGCAGTACGATACGTATTGTTTTGCTTCGTGGCTTCATTTATATTAACGGCAAATGGGTTGGGTCCATAATCTGTTAGCAAAGTACCTCCATTACCGTCTGAAAAGCGAGAAGAACCCAATCGACTTGCCTGCTCCATCTCATTAGGAAAAGTCCAGTAAACAGGCTGTCTTCCGTAGTTATACATTGGTACATTAGGATAATAGGGATATCGATACATATAAGGAACATAGTACACTTTTTTCAAACCCTTCACAGTTTTTATAATTAGCCTATGCACTATTTAAGGGATAGGTACTTTGTATATGTTTACATATTTTTTGCGATTGGACAATTCACTTCATTCGCCTAACGTCATATTGTGTAAGGACGATTGTATTGAGGGGAGTATGGGAATGTTTTATTACACAAATCAATATAGTTTTAACAAGTCGGGTGATATGCAACTGTTTGCGGATATAGCTAAGGCAATTAACGGCGAATACAGTGCAATTATTTGTTATGAACAACTAGCTAAGCTTGCTCAGACAGAGGAAGCTAGAAAACAAATTCTTGAAATCAGACAGGATGAAATTAGGCACTATCAAACTTTCTCGCATATTTATGTAATGCTAACTGGAAAGCAACACACGCCGCAAATGATCGAACAGTGTAAAGCAAAATATACAGAGGGGCTTCGGGCTTCGTTTAAGGACGAACAAGAAACAACTGATTTTTATCTCGATATAGCAGGAAATACAACTGATCCATACATCAAAGATAAATTCCGCCGTGCATCATCAGACGAACAAAATCACGCTGTATGGTTTCTTTATTTTCTCACAGCTTCTAATAAGGCTAGTTTGGAAAGACAGCCTGAACCAGCTAATTATGGGGCGATAGGTGCCTTGCAAGCTGCCACATTAACCTTATCCTCGATGCTAACTTATGCATTGCAAGACGAGTATTTAGCACAAGCAAGATATGATTCTATTATCTCAGCTTTCGGAGGTGTTCGAACATTCGTTCAAATCAAAGAGGCAGAACTACGACATGTCGATGCTCTATTGCCGCTCTTTCAAAAATATAACACGCCAGTCCCACCACAAAACATTGCCGAAATGCTTGTTTCGACACCAGAGACAATTAAGATTGCTTATGCTTTAGGTGTGCAGGGCGAAATTGATAACATTGGAATGTATGAGAGGTTTCTGACATACGATATCCCATCTGATGTGCGTGCAGTCTTTACAAGATTAAGGGATGCTTCCAGAAATCATTTAGCGGCATTTGAACGAGGATTAGCAAGGGAGTAATATCAATCAAGTTAAGCCGTGTGTGATCCTGATCCAGTAATAATGGTTACATTTCTTTGTCATCCAATTGATATGAGGTAAAGTTGGATGGGCAAACAAAACCTAATTTAAATTTATTAACTATGGAAACCTTGGTTGGCATCGCGCCTTTCAAGGTTTCTTTTATACCAAATTCCAAATTGACGGTTTATTAATGATAGTTATGAAAGAAATACAACAATCCACGTTCGACACCTAATAGATGGATATGGCTTGCATTTGAACCTCAGAACTAGCGAGAATAGCAGGACAGAGAATGCTTATTTAGAAATCACATCGTACGATGTTAAGCAGTCGAGGAATATACAATCTTTCAATGTCGTTGCTGTGTGATGGAGAGTGAAAATGTGGTTTGCCGCGAGTTTTGGCTTTAAGCTACTACCTATGGAAATTTATAATTAAGGGAGCTTAAAACAAGTAAAAGTTTTCGAAGAAAACTCGCTACGGGAGCATATGCTTCTGAGATTAGACAAGCCACTTTTCACTCGCAATCAACCCAAGCGACTTTTTTGGTGATCTCATTACGTTATCTATATAACGTGAGAAATTAATATTTTGATAGACAAGGGAAGGTAAAAAAAGAAAATAAAGGTATCGTGAGATACTAAACGAAGAGTTAACCCTTGCTTCAGAGAAGCCAGACTATCTCATTGATCCCGTAAGCAATGTGGATTATGACTACGATGGCGTAGTCAACCGCACGCGGATGATCGCCGATGAACAGACAACCGAGTATACGTATGATGAAGCCAATCGCTTACTGCAAGCTGGCGAGGAAAGCTACAGCTACGACGGCAATGGCAACATGCCCGAGAAGAGTAATTCAACGGGTACAGTGCGATACAATTACACCGGGGACAACATGCTGGAGGGTGTTTACTATGATGACGGTACGAAGGTAGAATATGAGTATGATGCCTTCCGCAGGAAAGTATCCCGAACACAGGGATTCTATGATCCAGCCAAGATCGAACGCGAAGTTCTATTGTGAGATACTAAACGAAGAGCTAACCCTTGCTTCAGAGAAGCCGGACTATCTCATTGATCCCGTAAGCAATGTGGATTATGACTACGATGGGGTAGGCAACCGCACGCGGATGATCGCGGATGGCCAGACAACCGAGTATAGTTATCGGCTTTCCATCAGAGTCTACTTTCTCTGGTGGAATTTTTTTTTGTTTGACTGCAGTATATTAATGTTATTCAAACGTCTAACAACTGGGAGGAGGGGAAAGACATCGATGACGAACATTTGGTCGACCTGATATTGGCAGGTGACAGCGAAGCATTCCATATATTAGTTGAACGGCATTCCAATTATATCTTCCAAGCAGCATACGGGGTGCTACGTCATGTTAAAGATGCTGAGGATGTCGCCCAAGAAGCGTTCGTGCAAATCTTTCTTTCCCTTCCCAGGTATGAGAGAAAAGGTTTGAAGAGCTGGATGGCGCGAATTTCCGTTAATAAAGCGATTGATTATAAACGTAAGCTCGCGAGGCGCAAGGAGCAATCAATGGATGAGGATGCGAATGCACCACCAATGATCATCCAAGATCGGCATGCTAATACTGAACAACAAGCGCTTAGGAATGAGAGACAACAATTGCTGAAGCTTAACATGAATAAAGTTCCAGCCAATTATCGGGATGTTGTCATTGCGTATTATTTTGAAGAGAAGTCATATCAACAAATTGCAGACGAGCAGGGTGCGGAGCTGAAGACCATAGCGTCCAAGCTGCATCGAGCCAAGCACTGGATGAGGAAGCATTGGAAGGAGGACGATTACGTATGACCCATTATACAATTCAAGAGTGGAAGGCATATATTCAGGGTGACGAATTGGACCGAGCTCTGATGGATACTCATCTGCTCGAATGTGAGCATTGTTCAGAAATTTATTTGGTCGCTGTTGAGGAGCTTCACGAGGATCTGCCACAGCTGATGAACTTAGAAGCCTTTAGTAATGCAATTATAGAGGAAATTAAGCTTTTACCGAAAAATAACACCAATGAATACCGACATACAAACAACAAAAAATGGTATATGAACATGTTCTTCCACTATACCGTCGCAGCAAGCTTAACGCTGATATTAGTTAGCTCTGGCATATTCGACCAAATGTTTGACCGGGTCTCACAAATTTCACATAGTACCGAACAAGCTAAGAAGACAACGGTATCTGAACAATTAACGAATAAAGCAGGGAAATGGTTAGATGCCATTCCTACCAAGATGAAAGAAGGGAAACCATGAGGAAAAGTGGAACAAAGGCATTCTTGTTAGGATTATTACCGGGTATGGGTCATTTGTACTTAAATAAATTTGTTAGAGGAATCCTTTACCCTGCAGCATTTTTATTCATTCTGGGATTTAGCTTCATGATAGCAGTAGCCGTGCATCATGGACCGGAGCCTTTTTTTGTAGGTATAGTCATTGCTTTCTTCGTAGGGGTCATCAGTCTAATAGATCTTGTCATTACCTCGAATAACTATTTCAGTAAACAAAATTCACAGGAGACTCCTATAGGTATACCGTCGGAAGGAAATCTCAATATTCCCGAGGATAGCATCTCAACCAAAACCATTATCCTCTCTCTGATTCCAGGACTTGGACATATGTATATGGGTTTAATGTATCGGGGTTTAACATTCATCATTGGTTTTTTTGGAATTGTAACGATGATATTCTTCATTACCGCATTAACAGGAGAAGGTGGATTTCTTGTCTTTCTCGGAGCATTGCCTATTATATGGATATACAGCTTATTCGATGCCATACAGCTTCTGCACCGGAAGAATCGCGGTGAAGATTTGGTTGACCGAAGCATTATAGAGGAACTAGATGAGCATCGTGAGCAAGGTCGGAAGAGTAAGATGCTTGCCACCTTCTTATCCGTGTTCCCTGGTGCTGGACATATGTACCTTGGCTTGCAGAAGCGTGGGCTACAGCTAATGGTCGCCTTCTTGTTCTCCATTTATATACTGGATGTGCTGCATTTATCTCTTTTCTTGTTCTTAATTCCAATCCTTTGGTTCTATAGCTTCTTCGATGCACTCCAGCAAATATCCAAGCATGCCAGAGGGGAAGCTCATGATGTTCCGATTGTGGATTGGCTCATCAATCATCAGCGCTGGGTCGGCATTGCACTATTAGCTCTAGGTGGATTTTATATTCTGGATCAGGTAGCTCTACCTATTCTGTACGAATATTTTCCCGATTATAGATTGAGTTATCTATACGAGCGATATTTTCAGACGACGGTTGTATCTATTCTGTTAGTAGTGGGTGGGATTTTCCTGCTGAAGGGTAGTAAGAAGAAACAGGCAAAGGCAGGTGAGACCGAATGAAGCAGTGGCGTGTAGGAACCATATCTATGGGTGTTGCCCTAGTCTTGTTAGGTGTTATGCTCTTCTCATCACAGTGGAGAGGGTTAGAGGCTCTCGATACATTCTTAACCTGGTGGCCGATCATATTCGTACTCTTAGGACTCGAATTATTAATTTATTTAGCGTTGTCCAAGTGGAATAATCCTGTGGTGAAGTATGATATGTTTAGTGTATTTTTCGTAGGATTTATCTGTATGATATGCATTGGTTTTGTAGTGCTGACCTCTTCGGGCTTGATGCAGGAGATTAGATACTCAATAAACTCCGTGGATCGAATGGAAGCTATTCCAAGTATAGAAGAAAAATTACAGTCTCAAGTGAAGCGGGTTATTGTACTGAATTATAATGGCTTTGAAATTCAAGTAGGTCAATCAGCAGAGCAAGCTGTTCCATCGGTTCATGTGTTCGGCACATATCGTTATTCCTCCTCTGAGGGAGAGAATGATCTTAAGCTTCCGGATTCCATTGTGTCAGTTCGTACAATTGGTGATACGATGTATGTTAGTATCCAACAGCCTCCGCGAAGAAATGGGATTTATTCAAGCTATCCGCAGATGAATGTGACCGTGGTCATTCCAGAGGGTGTTACTACTGAGATCACTGGGAATCATAAAATCATTTAAATCTTCTGGGAATTCTTTATAACCTCGGTTAATGTATCGATAAAGGCTTCGGCGGCTTTGGAAAGGTATCTGCCCTTACGAGAGGCGATGACAAGTGTTCTAGTTGGACATGGCTCAGCTAATGCGAAGTAAGTAGGCGCTGAGGCAATGCCACGGTCTCTGGTTACCATTCGAGGTACTAACGCTATTCCCATTCCAGCGGCAACTAGAGATTGTACGGTCTCGATGTTGCTGCTTTCGAATACAATGTTAGGCTCAAATCCAGCTTCTCTACATAGATCGATGGTGATCTGTCGGAAGCCCTGCCCTTTTTTGAGTAGTATGAATGGTTCATCCTTTAGCATGCTCATATCAACTGGTGAGCTATTCGGATTACTCTCTAATGTAAGGTGATGTTGAGGGGGTACAGCTAGGCAGATTTCCTCTTCAATTAATGTCTGGTAGATGAGTGCTGTATGATCGATGGGTAAGGATAGTAAACAGATGTCGGTCTGACCACTTGCGGTTAAAGCTTCTAAATTTGCTGTAGTTTCTTCGACAAGTACAATTTCAATATCTGGATATCTGGACTGAAATACGGGAAGCACGAGTGGAAGAATATGAGATCCTGTTATGGGCAGACTACCTACAATTAATTTACCTTTACGCATCTGGGAAATATCACCCATCTCACGCTTAAGCTGCTCGACATGATCGATAATTTTCTGGGCTTGCTCCATAAAGGCACTACCTGCGTGGGTAAGCTCTACTGAATTTGTATTACGTTGGAATAGTAAGACACCGATTTCTTTTTCTAATTTGGATAATTGTTGGCTTAGGGATGGTTGAGCAATGTGTAATTTTTCGGCTGCTCGGGAAAAGTTCATTTCCTTGGCTATTTGCAGCGCATATTGAAGTTGACGAAGCTCCATGGAATAATACCTCCTTGCGGTTATAGGGTAAACCTATTAGAATTATAGATATTATATCTTGGAACAATCAAGAAAGAAATGATATTATGGTACTAAGTAAATTTGATGAGGTGAATGAGATGGGTAAAAAGACATTATACGAGAAAATATGGGAAAGTCATGTTATTGATCAAGAAGAGGGCAAGCCAGCAATCATCTATATAGACCTTCATCTTGTGCATGAGGTTACCTCTCCACAAGCTTTCGAGGGACTTCGCTTATCTGGTCGTACCGTTCGTCGTCCTGAATTAACGTTCGCAACTATGGATCACAATGTACCTACGCAGGATCGTTTTAATATTAAGGATCCTATCTCCAAGCAACAAATTGAGACGCTAGAGAAAAATTGTCGCGATTTTGGAGTGAAGCTATATGATTTGAACAGTGCTGATCAAGGTGTTGTTCATGTTATGGGTCCTGAGCTCGGGCTTACACATCCGGGTAAGACTATCGTATGTGGTGACAGTCATACTTCTACACATGGTGCCTTCGGTGCATTGGCATTCGGTATTGGTACGAGTGAGGTAGAGCACGTTATGGCTACACAATGCTTGCAGCAGGTACATTCCAAGACGATGGAAGTACGTGTGAACGGTCAGCTTAAGCCTGGTGTAAAAGCCAAGGATCTTATTCTTGGTATTATCGCTAAGTATGGAACGGACTTTGGAACAGGCTATGTTATTGAGTTTACAGGTGCTGCTATACGTGGATTATCGATGGAGCAACGGATGACGGTTTGTAATATGTCTATTGAGGCTGGCGCACGTGCAGGAATTATAGCTCCAGATGAAACTACATTCGAGTACCTTCGTGGACGTGAATATGTCCCTCAAGGTGCCGCTTTTGATAAAGCGGTTGAGAAGTGGAAGCAGCTGACTACGGATGAGGGCGCAGTATATGATCGCACTGTAGAGATAGATGCCGCTGCTCTAGCTCCACAAGTAACATGGGGAACTAGTCCGGGTATGGGAACGGATATCCTATCCTTAGTTCCAGATCCGAAGAGCTTTACAACCGAGAATGAACGTAAAGCTGCTGAGAAAGCTATTGAATATATGGGATTAATTCCTGGAACACCAATGACTGAGCTGAAGATCGATCGTGTATTCATCGGCTCATGTACGAATGGACGGATCGAGGATTTGCGTGCTGCTGCTGAAGTGGCCAAAGGTTACAAGGTAGCTTCACACGTTAATGCTATCGTGGTTCCTGGCTCAGGTCGTGTTAAGATTCAAGCTGAACAAGAAGGATTGGACAAGATATTCAGTGAGGCAGGCTTTGAATGGCGTGATGCTGGTTGTAGTATGTGTCTTGCTATGAACCCTGACGTGTTAAGTCCTGGCGAACGTTGTGCATCTACCTCTAACCGTAACTTCGAGGGTCGTCAAGGCCGAGGCGGAAGAACACACCTAGTCTCTCCAGAGATGGCGGCTGCTGCGGCCATTATGGGTCACTTCGTTGATACACGCGATTGGAAATTCAAGGCAGAGGTAAACGCCTAATTGGAGAGGGGATAAATCAATGCAAGCATTTATTAAACATACAGGAATCGTCACTCCAGTTGATCGCGTTAACGTGGACACGGATGCCATTATTCCTAAGCAATTTCTAAAGAGAATCGAACGTACAGGCTTTGGACAATACCTATTCTTCGAATGGCGTTGGTTTGAAAGCGGAGAGGTTAATCACGATTTCGAGATGAATAAGGATCGTTACAAAGGCGGTTCCGTACTCATATCTCGTGCCAACTTTGGATGTGGATCCTCCAGAGAGCATGCTCCGTGGGCTATCCAGGATTATGGCTTCCAGGTTATTATTGCTCCGTCATTCGCTGATATTTTCTATAATAACTGCTTTAAGAATGGTATCCTACCTATTAAGCTTTCCGAGGAGCAGGTGGAGCATTTCTTCCAGATGACTGCGGCTCATGAGGGCTACAAATTATCTGTTGATTTGGAGACGAAGACCATTACGGACGAGCACGGATTGACGATTTCCTTCGATCTAGATGAGCATCGCCGCCAATTCCTTCTACAAGGATTAGATGATATCGGATTAACATTGAAGCATGAGAGTAAGATTACTGCTTTTGAGCAGAAGCGTCTAGCTGAAATTGTTGTCTAACTTTTGGTTTTCGTGAAGAGCTGTTACCATCAGCAGAATGCTGCTGATGGTAACAGCTTTTTTGATGCAGAGAATGGCTGAAACTGAATTCTAAGTCGAGTTATACCTCAAGCACAGAAAATGTGCTTATGGCGTGATTGGATGTGTTGCTTTAGACTATGAATCTTCGCAACTTTATGATTCTATTAACGTCTATTAAGAAAGGTGACCCATCAAGCTGGATAGTTTTCTCTGTCAATTCATAGGCTGCTTTGCTAGAATAATACTATAGCTTGGAGAAGCTCTTGTAGTTTCTAGTTAGCAACTTAGAGGTGATAGTATGAAACGATATTTATTCGCCGCTCAGATTATCATTCTAGCTTTGTTACTTCCTATGTTCTCATACGCTAATCTAGCAGAGGATGTAAGTAGTATCGTAGATTCAGAGGATAGGTCTTATTACCATGATGTGAATGGGCTTACAATGAAGAAATCTGTACATACGGACATGAATGGACCTCTATTTAGCAAACAGCCTAGTACCTTACCTAACAACATCTCTAACCGTGAATACCTGATGAATCACGCTCTCATGGCTAACCAACAATTAAGATCAAAGTCAATTAAGATACTAATCGATGCAGGGCACGGAGGGCGAGATCCTGGGTCCATTGGAATAAGCGAGAAGGAGGAAAAGCTCTACACGCTTTCATTGGCTCACAAGGTATATGATCTGCTACTAATGGAGAGCAGCATTATGCCTTTAATGACTCGTACAGATGATTCTTATTTAACTACCCAAGATAGAGTGGTTATGGCAAATCAAGAGCGAGTAGATGTATTCATTTCTTTACACGCGAATAGCTTTACCAATAAGAAAACTAGAGGAACTGAAACCTATTATTACAATCGTAATAGTATTACTCTAGCTCATATAATACATGAACTTATGGTCCAGGCCACGGGCTTCCCAGACCGTAATGTACGGAAGATGGATTATGTCGTAATAAAGGAAACTATCATGCCCGCCGTTCTTCTAGAGATTGGATATTTATCCAATCCAATGGAGGAGATAATTATGACTACCGAGAGCATGCAGGATAAAGTTGCGAATTCCATCGTTATGGGTATCAAGCAATATATCAAGTCAGAATTATAATTACATAGGTTGAGGGGAGAATAACTATGATTAACGGATTTAAGCTTTCGATGAAACAAATATTAATGCTTGTACTAATTGTATGTCTACTGATGCCACAAGCAGCTTTCGCAGTAGAAACTGGAGGCACTACTACTGTACCTAACGGAAAATTTTCTGACACTAGTACTCATTGGGCTAATAAGCATATTACGAAAATTGCACTATTGGGCTTTGCTCAAGGTAATGCGGGTGAATTTGCTCCATCCGATTCTATATCTCATCAAGAAGCGATTATTATGCTGATTAACATGATGGGTAAGAAAGATCAAATCAACTTAGAGACAGAGGCGATTCTTCCATTTGAAGTGGCAGCATGGGCTAAACCCTATGTAGTCTTAGCTCTTGGAGAGAAGCTAATTAATATGCAAGAAGAGTTAGGAACAGTAACTGAGGATTGGGGAGCCACTTCTGCAAGCCGCGAATGGATTACTAAGCTGATTGTTAGAGCTCTTGGCCAGGAAGAGCAGGCGGTGCTTGCCAGTGATGATGAGACTGGATTTACAGATTCCGATCTGATTGGTGACGGTTATGCTGGATATATTAACATTGCTCAATCCTTGAATATTGTGAAAGGCTCCGATGGAAAGTTTAATCCAACTGGGCTAATTACTAGGGCAGAGATGGCCGTTATATTAGGACAGGCAGAACAACATCTGACTGTGCGCAGCTCAATGATCTCAACGGGAATAGTTCTTAGCTCGGATGGAGTTTCTATTCAAATCCAAGAAAGCTCTGGCATAGTGGAGACTTTATCCCTACACCACGATGCGGTATTGTACATAGAGGGAAGTAACAGTCCTATTCAAGCTTCGGGTATAAGTGTAGATGATTATGTGACCGTTATTCACGATCAAGGTGTTGCTTATTATGTAGAAATTTCTGATCAACAAGTCGTCATGCAGTCATTCACGGGTACGATGGAATCTATCTCTCTAGTCGATCTCACAGTCTCAGTGAATATTGATGGTGAATCTCAATCATTTAGATATGTAGATGATGTGGTTGTCATGTCAAATTCGGGTAATGGACTTTCTCTATCATCTCTTACGGTGGGCAGTACACTAGAGCTTAAACGGATTAGGGATAGCGCGAGTACGGATATCACACAGATTATTGTTAAGGCTGCACCCGTATTCAAGACCGTTATAGGTACGGTGGCCAATATTCAAACTGTAAATCGTATTGTGGAAATGACAGAAACTAGTACAGGAACCACAGTTGCCTATAACATCCCAGCTTCTATCGAGATTACGAATGGCACTAGAACTTTAACAAGCCTTAAAGAGCTTTATATTGGGGATGAGGTTACCGTTGATTTAAAGGATGATGTAATAACTTCTTTTGTAGTTACGAAATCTAGTATTATTGTTGAAGAGGGTATTGTAGAATCGGTTGATGTTGAGGGAGAGAAAATATTCTTCTTAACTCCCGAAGGTAAGATCGATGGATACTTTATCGGTGAAGGTGTCCAAGTTCTAATATCAGGGTTAAATGCAGCCGGAATTGTGGATATTCAGAAGAATGATGAGGTTATTATTGAATTGAATGGTAATTTCTTGGTCACCAAGATCACTGTCAAGAATCGAACAATCGAAACGAAGCTTGGACTGGAATTCTTCTCGTATGATGCTGATGCCAAAGTTGTTTATCTAAAGAAAGATAAAACCTCTATAGCAGAAGCTTATGAGATTAACGAGAGTACAATTCTCGAAGCGAGCAACACGACGGTTACTCTAGCAAATTTAGGTACTTACTTTACCAAAGGCAAAAAAGTAGATATTACTTACTCAGGTAATCGGATTATGGTGATGAAACTTTCTACCAATTATGACGGAAAATTAGTAGAGATTAATACGATTACAAAGACGATTAAGATCAACTCTGATTACTATGGAGCAATGTCTATCAATTATACAAACGTACCCACAGTGGAAATTTTCGGAAAAACCAATGCTGCTTTGTCTGATCTAGACATTGGAGATCAAATTCAAGTTGTACTCGATAGCAATCAGGTTAATGCTATTCAAATCAAATTATTGCGCACACAAATTTTTAAAGTAACTACCAAAACCGCCTATAAATTAACGGTTACAGGTGAGACTTTAACTGCACTTGATATATATAATTCAATATCGGTGCCAATAACGCACCATTCAAAATCAATTGCTACGTATGCCGATATCACAGAGAATATGTATATTGAAGTTACAATGGCGGGATTAACAGCAAAAAGCATATACATCCCAGAAGTGACAATAGGCGAGCTGACTGCAGTAAATACAACAAGTGGTTCACTTACGATTAATGAGTATGGCGGGGTAGCCAAGACAATTTCCAGCATAACTTCGGTAAGAGTTAACAAGAATTCAATAATAACATCCACACTAGCTTCAATAGCAGTTAATGATCGTGTATTGGTTGTTGAAGGGACGAATGGTATTCATTGGATTACAGTAATTACACCAGTTAAGAAAAAATTCCTTGCATATACAGCATCCACTAAAACTGTGCAGCTTAGTGTAACTCTTCTCACGGATCAGAATAAATTTGTGCTTGCTGATTATGCTTACATTCACAAAGGAACTCAAGTCTTAACAGCAACTTCTCTTGTCAGAAATGATGATGTTATGGTTTATATTCTAAACGGTAAAATTGCTGAAATTGAAAAATTATAGAAAAGTATAGTTATTTCGACACAGAGCAAACACAATTATGTGTTTGCTCTATATCTTTTTTTCGAGAATAGTTGATCTTAGGGGCTGGATTCGGTAAACTGTTGTTCGGAGCTATTCATTCGAATCACCCTGTTGTTGGGAGAGGAGGCTAAAGACAGCCCATGAAGAAACAGGTTCGATATATCCTGGATACGATAGCCGGTATGTTCCCCGATGCCCACTGCGAATTGCATCATTCCAATCCATTCGAACTGACCATAGCTGTCTTATTATCTGCTCAATGCACGGATGAAACCGTGAACAAGGTGACCAAAGATTTGTTCCACAAATACAAGAATCCCGAAGACTACATAGCTGTTCCACTTGAAGAGCTGGAGCAGGATATTCGACGGATTGGATTATACCGTAATAAGGCAAAGTTTATTCAAAGCTTGTGTCGCATGCTATTCGAGGATTTCCATGGAGAGCTACCTACCAAGCATGAAGATCTAGTGAAGCTACCGGGTGTAGGTCGCAAAACAGCGAATGTCGTTGTGTCTAATGCTTTTGGTGTACCTGCAATAGCTGTGGATACGCATGTAGAACGTGTAGCTAAACGACTAGGTTTAGCCGGACAAGCTGATACTGTTCTTAAAGTCGAAGAGAAGCTAATGAAACAGATTCCCAAGGAAGAATGGACGGATACCCATCATCGACTTATTTTTTTTGGTAGGTACCACTGTAAGGCACAGAATCCTCAATGTATGATTTGTCCCATGGTCGATACCTGTCGCGAAGGCAAACGAAGAATGAAAAAGAAGAATTCGACAAAAATACTATAAAAAGATAAGGTTGGGATGAAATGAGATGTATTTCTGTATACACGAAGGATTTTGAAGTTTTCTCTGATATTTATGAGGCGATTATTGACACTCCAATGCTTGAGAATGAGGAGAAGGAAATTGATGGTATTGTGTTCTCTGATTCAGGAGAAATTGACGATGAATATGTGAATCGCTTGAAAGAGAAGCCCGAAGTCGTTGTTATGAGAATTAAAGACAAGAATATAACGATATTGCAGCATGGTGAGGTTTTCGAAATCTTCTTTCCAGAGTTGAGCCTTCAGAGCTAAGATAACGATCAATGACCAATAGAGATGATAAAGAGGCCGGGTCTGACCCGGTTTTTTTTTCATTTTATCTGAATATAGAAAGGTAGTTAATTGCAATGTCACTTATAGCCGTATTACAACAAATTCAAGCAGCCATGTCGGAACGTGGTGATCATGTTCATGCTAATCAGACAGGTCAATTACTTGACAAGCTACATCGGCATAAAACGATTATCGCCATGTGTGGTCACTTCTCAGCGGGTAAATCCAGCTTAATCAATACCATGTGTGGTGCAACCGTGCTAGCGTCAGGTCCAATTCCAACAAGTGCAAATCTAGTCATGATCGAGAATATAGAGCACAGCCCTCCAGAGGCAGTTGTGCAATTCAAACGTAAATCAAACGATATGCTCAGGGAAGAGATTGTTCCTTTGGACCAAATAGATGAATTAAGTAAGAATGGGGAAGAAGTGGAACGGATCGATATTCGATTGGCAGTTCCGTTATTAGCCGACCAGCTTATCTTGATGGATACCCCTGGTGTTGATTCAACGGACGATGCGCATCGGATGTCCACCGAATCGGCCTTACACCTAGCGGACGTTGTGTTCTATGTTACGGATTATAATCATGTCCAATCAGAGGTGAACTTTAATTTTACCAAAAGACTGAAGGACTGGGGTAAGCCCTTATATATCATCATAAATCAGGTGGATAAGCATAATGAACAGGAATTAGAGTTTGAGCGATTTGTTGCTGACGTCAAGAATGCTTTCTCCGACTGGGGTATTCAGGCGAATGGTTATTTGTTTATCTCTGTTAAGCAGCCAGATCATCCCTGTAGTGAATGGTATAAACTGATGGCATTATTCGAACAAATTAAGCTGGATGCTCATGCGATTCTTCAAGCAAGTGTCGTCTTATCAGCTACTCACCTAGTTAAGGAGCACGTTCAGCATGCCTATGATAAGGATGTACACCAGGAATTTGATGGGTTATCCATCGAGCAAGTAAGACTACAGCTGGGTGAGCTTCAGGAAGCTAGTGAGCAATCGAGGCAAGCTCCAATTAAGCTTAAACAGCAATTTCGCGATGAATTAACTAGATTAATTCATAATGCCAACATTATGCCAGCTACTGTAAGAGATCTGGCAGCTGATTATTTGCAAAGCCGAAAGCCAGGTTTTCGAGTGGGACTATTATTCAGTGATGCGAAGACAAAGGCTGAGGTCACTAAGAGACTCCGTCTATTAACCGAGATGGTACAAGATCAGACGGATAAACAGCTGGTTTGGCATTTGAAGCATCTGATTCAAAGCTACAAACAATTACCTGAGATCGCCCCTTTACTACAGAAGCAGGAGTTCGTATTACCTGAGCTTCAACCGTATGTAGATGAGAATTGGATAGCTTCTCAAGTTAATATGTCTGCAGGCTTTACGAATGAATATACGATGGTCTTCGCTGGCCAGCTTGCTGAGCATATTAAGATTCACTATCGCAAGCAGGCAACAGAACTATTCGAATATATCACTGCGGCTTATTTGGACAAGGTGGTCTATGGATCAGATAATATTCAGGTGAAAATTCAAGAATTATCGCGTTTATTATATGAGATGGAAGATATTGAGCTACAAGAGGTTGAGAGAAACGAATATTTAACGATACTCTTATCTAAGCTTGAGCAGATTCAGGTGCCTACGATTAAATATCCAGACCCTGCTACGATGTTAGAAGGTTTACCTGCTAATCCCATAGCTTCGTTGTATCCAAGTTTGTCACAGGAGCCTTCAAGCCCACCCTTCTCCTTGTCGATCCCTGGTGCTTTACAATCTCTGGATCAAGCAGCTGAAGCTAAGCCTAACTCGTTTGAGTATCGTTCTGTGATGGAGAGGATGGCTCAACGACTATCAGAATCCGCTGCTCTTCTTAAACCCATTCAATCGCTATCGAATATCCGTCTATCTATGCTAGAAAGATCCAAGAAGCTAAGAGGTCATCAATTTACGATAGCTCTCTTCGGAGCCTTCAGTGCGGGTAAGTCGTCCTTCGCGAATGCATTAATGGGACAAGCCGTGCTTCCTGTCTCACCCAACCCAACTACGGCTGCAATTAATCGAATTGTTCCAACGAATGAACAGTGGCCACATCTTACCGCTCGTATCCGAATGAAATCTGCTGATGCTGTGCTGGCGGATATTCGTCATTCCTTTAATATGCTAGGGGAAACCCAAGTCTTTGAATCAATAGAGAGCGCTGTAAGGGCAATAGGCTCGATTAATAGCGGTAGAGTAACAAGTAGAGGCAAGGCTCATCTGTCGTTCTTACAGGCCATTGAGCAGGGCTGGATGGATAGCTACAAGCGGTTGGGTACGGAGTGGAAGGCTGAGGAGGACGAATATAGACAATATGTAGCTAATGAGACCAAGTCCTGTTATGTAGAGCGTATTGATCTTCATTATAGCTCTCCCTTGACTGACCAAGGAGTTATCCTGGTGGATACACCTGGTGCGGATAGTATTCATGCAAGGCATACAGGGGTTGCTTTTGATTATATTAAGAATGCTGACGCAATTTTTTTCGTAACCTACTATAATCATGCATTCTCACAAGCGGACAAACAATTTTTATTACAATTAGGGCGGGTAAAGGATAGCTTTGAATTGGACAAAATGTTCTTCATTATCAATGCGGCTGATCTTGCAGATTCCATCAAGGAGCTTGAACAGGTCATTGAGCATGTGAATAAACAGCTGCAGCTTCACGGCATTCGAAATCCACGTATATTTCCTGTGTCTAGTCGCCAATCCTTAGAAGCTCGAGTAAAAGAAGATCGTGAGGCTTTGGGAAGGACCGGTATGCAGGCGTTCGAGAGCAGCTTTTCTAAGTTTGCTGTCGAAGAATTAGCAGGTGTTGCCCTTCGGTCCGCTGAGCTTGAGTTGGATAAGGCTATGAAAGCTGTACGTTCTGGCATAGAACAATCTCGGTTAAGTGCCGAAGAAGTACAACAGAATTTGGAGTATCGGAGATCCTTACTGCCGATTGTCCGGGCTGAGATTGAGTCACATGTTGAGCAGCTTGTTACCTCAGATATACGTCAGGAGTTAAGCGAGTTACTATTCTATGTGAAACAACGGTGTGGTTTCAGGTTCGGTGATTGGTACAACGATTCCTTCCATCCATCCGTTCTACAGGAGGATGGGAGGAATATGAGCATGGCCCTATTATCCGCATGGAAGCAATTACAGCAGTCTGCATCTATTGAGGTATCCCAAGAGGTACTAGCAACGTCTCTTAGGATGGAAAATTATATTCGAATGCAGCTAGATAGATGGAGGGATAGAATATTGCTCATCATTACCGAGCGTGTAGTAGATTACAGTGCTGAAGAGCTTGTTCTAGATGCCTTCACTACTCCACAGGTGGATGAAGCTATACATGAGCCCATGATGGATATTAAAGTGCTTAAAAAGCATTTTAAGAGCGCCAAAGCCTTCTTCGAAGGGGAGGGTAAGGGGCAGCTTAAAGATGTTCTTGACCAAACCATAGGTGATGTTATCAGTAAGTATGTCGATGAGCATGAAGTTCGACTAGGTAGCTATTATGAGCAATTATTTATTCAACAAGTCCAACACGTTTCTCGTTTAATACTCGAGCAATACCGAATATACGGTGAGGGATTTGCTATTAATGACAATACTGTCATCGACATGGTAGACATAGAAGCCAAACTCACACGGATAATGCATTAATCCGCTTGATTTGAATGAGAATGGTCTATCCTGTGAACAAATTAAGAACATGCATCGAATTTTAGCTTAATATCGTCTATTCCTCTCGTTGATCGTTATTCTTGATGGTGCTATAGTTTCTAAAGCTAAAGCATCCCAGTTTTCTAGGAGGGTAAGAATGGACGTATTGAAGCAATTAAGAGCCTATTATTGGAACGAACGTTGGTTATTAGTCGTCTCTATTATTTGTTTAATCCTATCAACGGCAATTGGTGTAGTTTATCCGCTCTTAATGCGTTATCTGATCGACGATATTATCAAGCTCGAGAAGTACAATGAGGTACTAACACTATCCCTTATTGTATTCGCCGTTATTGTCGTTAAGGCTATCTTCCAGGGCTTGCACGGCTTAACAGGTAGTAGATTAGGTAATCGTGTTGCCTACAATCTACGGAATGCTCTCTATCAGAAGCTTCAGTACTTATCCTTCCAATATTATGACAAAGCCAAAACAGGTGATTTAATGTCACGTCTTACTGCAGATATGGACGCGGTTCGGCAATTCATCGGTTTTGGTTTTGCGCAGTTCTTGAATTTGTTCCTCATGATCGGCTTTGGGGCAACGATTATGTTCACGATCCATTGGCAGCTAACCTTAATCACATTAGCAACCATGCCTCTATTAGTATATACAGCTATCCGCTTTGAGAGTCGAATTCATCCGCAATTCCAGTTAATGCGTCAGGCAATGAGTAATCTAACAACGGCTGTTCAAGAGAACATAACGGGCGTGCGTACGATTAAGTCTTTTGCTAGAGAGCCTTTTGAAGTAGATAAGTTTATGATTCGCAGTGACGAATATAAGAATAACCAAATTGGTGCCGCATACATATTCTCTCGATATTTTCCCTTCATGGAAATTTTCTCGTTATTATGTGTTGTTTCCTTGTTGTTCGTGGGTGGTAATTTGGTTATTAATGGGACGATTAGCATTGGTGATCTTGTTGCTTTCTTTACTCTGATCTGGTTTGTAATCGGTCCTATGTGGGGAGTTGGGTTTCATATTAATCAATACACACAATCCAAAGCATCGGGAGAGAGAGTGCTAGAGATATTAAATCATTATATTCATGTCAAAGATCGTGAAGATGCGATAGCGCTTAAGAAGGATCAGATCAGCGGACATGTGCAATTCGAACATGTGAATTTTAACTATCCAGATTCTGAGCCTACTATTATTGACTTCTCGCTGGATGCCCCACCCGGGACCGTTATAGGTATACTTGGAGGCACGGGTTCAGGTAAGTCTACGATCATTCAACTATTACTCAGAGCTTATAATGTGAAGAGAGGGCAAGGCTCGATCAAGCTTGATGGGATGGATATTCGTGGCATTCAATTAGAAAGTCTACGTCAAGCCATCGGTCTCGTATTCCAGGAAACCTTCTTATTCTCGTCTAGTATCCGTAATAATATCTCTTATGGTATTAAGAATGTAAGCATGGAAGAGATCATTCGAGCAGCCAAATTAGCTCAAGCACATGAATTTATTATGGAATTGCCTCTAGGCTATGACACCATTGTTGGAGAGCGCGGAATGGGTTTATCCGGTGGACAGAAGCAACGAATTGCGATTGCTCGTGCATTGATTAAGAACCCGACGATTCTCATCATGGATGATTCAACGAGTGCGGTTGATATGGAAACGGAGCATGACATTCAGATGGGCTTGAAGGAAATTATGAAAGGCCGAACCACGTTCATTATTGCTCATCGGATTTCCTCGTTGAGACATGCCGATGAGATCATCGTGTTGGACAACGGTAAGGTCATTCAACGAGGGAAGCATAAGCAATTGTTAGAGCAGGATGGACTATATCGCGACACCTATGCTAATCAGTATGCAGATCTGATCAAGCAGCCGGAGGTGCAATCATGAGTACAACGGAGAAAGCTCTTAAGTCAACTCGATTCATATATCAGGACGATGAAGTCTTGGAGAAACCTTTCGATTGGAGTGTACTCCGTCGTTTGGGCGTCTATTTAAAGCCTTATAAGAATAAGATGATTCCTGTTATTCTTCTGATGTTATATGGAGCCGTTACAAAGCTCACCGTACCATTCCTAATTAGTCTGGCCATCGATAATGTGATTGATCCTGACACGGGTAATGGGAATGTCTCTTTCTTAGCCATATATGCGGGAACCATATTAGGCTTATATCTAATACAGCTATTCGCCAATAAAGTTCGCATTCGGATTACGAATATCATTGGACAACAGGTTATAGGTGATATTCGTAATGAGCTGTTCAGTCATATTCAGAAGCTCAGCTTTCGTTTTTTTGACAAAAGACCTGCGGGGTCCGTCCTTGTTAGAATTACGAATGATGTGAATGCGCTGCAGGATCTGTTCACGAATGGTGTTGTGAATATACTTATTGATGTTGTACTCCTGGTCGGTATTGTTATCGTTCTATTGACACTTAATTTCAAGCTAGGGCTTGCGATTATGCTGACGGTTCCTCTCATGTTTATTGTATCTACGACATTACGGAAGCGAATTCGCAGATCCTGGCAGGAAGTCCGCTTAAGACAATCAAGGATTAACTCACATCTCAACGAGAGCATTCAAGGAATTAAAGTGACACAAGCGTATACACAGGAAAAAGAGAACATCGCCTTCTTCGATGAGATGAATACAAGCAATCGTCTTTCTTGGAATGTAGCCTCAGGTCTAAATCAAATTTTCACTCCAGTGTTAGAAATCACAGGGGGTATTGGGTACTTCATTCTGTTCTGGTACGGTACAACGTTAGTACAGAGCGGCGAAATTTCGATTGGTCTATTCGTAGCATTCGCAACCTATATCTCGCAATTCTGGGAGCCTATTAATCGACTTGGACAGATGTATTCGCAGCTATTAATTGCTATGGCTTCATCGGAGCGAATCTTCGAGTTCATGGATGAGCGTCCTTCTGTAGAAGAGAAGGAGTTTCCTCTTGAGCTACCGCCTATCCGTGGTGATATTAAGTTTAACCATATTGTGTTCGAGTATGAGAAGGGTCGACCAGCATTGAAGGACGTGGACTTAGAGGTTAGTGCTGGTCAGTCAATTGCTCTAGTAGGTCATACTGGCTCGGGTAAGAGCACGATCATAAATCTACTCTGTCGTTTCTATGACCCTGTAGAGGGTAGCTGTGAGATTGATGGTCACGACCTTCGTGATATATCTATTCATAGCTTACGATCCCAGGTAGGTATAGTTCTTCAGGATACATTCATATTCTCGGGATCCATTCGTGATAATATCCGATTCGGAAGGCTAAATGCGACGAATGAGGAGGTTGAAGCGGCTGCACGTGCAGTTCATGCCCATGATTTCATCTCAAGAATGGCGTATGGCTATGATACGCAGGTGGAGGAGCGGGGTAATGTATTGTCGATGGGTCAACGTCAGCTCATTTCGTTTGCTCGCGCGCTTCTGGCTGATCCACGAATTCTGATATTGGATGAAGCGACAGCCAGCATCGATACCGAAACTGAAGTGAAAATTCAGAGTGCGCTGAAGGTGCTGTTGGAAGGAAGAACATCATTCATTATTGCTCACCGCTTGTCAACGATTCGTCACGCTGATCAGATCATCGTCATGGACCACGGTAGAATTATGGAGCAAGGTACACATCAAGGACTGATCGATAAGAAGGGTATATATCACGGGCTCATCGAAGCACAGTATCGATTCCTAGAGGAAGTTATATAACGACCTGCGTTAGTAGTGCAATTAGTGTCGTACTTACACCCTTGCGTCAGAAGTGATAATAAAGTCGTACTTACACCCTGTGTCAGAAGTGATAATAAAGTCGTATTTACACCTAATCAGGTGTAATTTACTTCAAATTAAGAAATATATGCAAAGTTACAACTAACTCTCGGTAACAAGGTTAATTTCATGGATTATGGATCAAATAAGTGCATATTGTTACTAAATTCCTAATGTCCCATTTAATAAGGAAATTTAGTTGCATATATGCACTATTTTTTTCTTGCTCTTACTGCACCAACCCGACATCTACGTCTTATAGCTTGATTGAGTGAGCTGTTAGTTGAGTTTGTTATAGTATTTATTTGTTGCTCATGCAAAACTAGGCACTTATCGCCCAACTTGTGAATAGCTTATGAAGAAGTAATCACAAGAAACGGGGAGATTCGAGAATGCAGATCGAAGTAGTCAATCCCGGGGAGTCTCTATGGCAAATAGCTAACCGCTATGGTGTAACAGTAGATAGTATCATTCGTTTGAATGATCTGGATCAACCAGAGAGACTTGTCCCCGGTCAGGCACTGGTAATTCCGACAGTAGGCGGCTACTATACGATTCAACAAGGAGATTCCTTCTATTCAATCGCCAATAGGTTCGGGGTAAGCCTCCAAAACTTAATTCAAGCGAATCCGAATGTAGATCCCACCCAATTACAGGCAGGTCAGGTGGTGCGAATTCCGCAAGCGCCGAGACCGATTATCGAATCGAATGCTTATTTACAGCCGTCAACTGCAGAGCGGGACCGAGCATTAGTAAGAGAGCATGCAGAATTATTAACCTACTTCAGCATATTCGAATATCGGGTATTGCGAACGGGAGAGCTTGTGGAGCCAAATGATGCTGAAGCTTTGGAAGCTATTCGAGCAACCAACGCTAGACCTATGATGGTTCTTGCGAATTTTGAAGAAGGTAATTTCTCGCCTGAGATCGCTAGGGCTATCTTCACGAATCCCACAGCTAGAGAAGCTATGATAGCTTCCATTATTCGAACGATGAAGGACAAAGGCTTCAGAGCTCTCAATATTGACTTTGAGAATATGTACGCTGATGATCGTGAGCCATATAATCAATTTCTACGAGAAATAACAGCTAGACTTCATCAAGAGGGCTTTCTTGTTTCAACAGCTCTAGCTCCCAAGACGAGTGCCACGCAAGTTGGGCAATGGTATGAAGCTCATGATTATAGAGCTCATGGTGAGATTGTTGATTTTGTCGTTATCATGACATATGAGTGGGGCTGGTCCGGTGGACCACCAATGGCTGTAGCACCGATTCCGCAAGTTAGAGCCGTTCTGGATTATGCAGTTTCTGTAATACCACCTGACAAAATCATGATGGGCGCACCTCTTTATGGTTACGATTGGACACTTCCCTTTGTACCTGGAGGGAAATTCGCTCGTGCCTTCAGTCCCAAGGCTGCAGTAGCCCAAGCTAGGAATGTTGGGGCGAGCATTCAGTACGACCCGGTTTCTCAAGCGCCGTACTATAGCTATTATGATGCTGAGGGTAAAGAACATGTCGTCTGGTTCGAGGATGCTCGGAGCATGCAAGCTAAATTCGATATAATCAGAAATTACGGACTACGCGGGATTAGTTATTGGGTGCTAGGCAACCCCTTCCCGCAGAATTGGGCATTGCTGAGGGATAATTTCATCATAAGGAAGATATAAGCGCGACATAATTCGAGTTTCTTTAGAAACTACCCTTAGTAGCATGTCTGCTGGGAGGTAGTTTTTTGTGTGGATTGCTTACTTAACCTCTACAAAGTCTCGAAGACGGATATTCCGCTTTGCAGGTGTATAAACAATTTTCTCCGTGCCATTTTTCAATACTTTATTTACTGTCAAGTTGCAAAATTTATGTAGAAGTTTTACTCTAAATGGAGTGTGTTCTTTATGAATTACTAATTACCTATGAATGTTATCATTTCGAAGGGGGTAATAGATTGAAATCATCAGGCTTCATATGGGGAACTGTCGGAATAGCAGCTTTATTATCGTCTTTATTACTCGTCTTCGGTCTTGTATATGCGGTGAATGACGTTGTTAATCCGACCAAGACATTATTCGAGGATGAATCGAATGTTCCTGATACGCAGCAAGACGAGAATGAAGATGGTCGGATAGAAATTGTCGCTCTTGGAGACTCATTAACTAAGGGGACTGGTGACCGTATGGGTTTAGGCTATGTCGGTTACATGAGGGAGAAGATAGCCGAAGTTACTGGAAAGCCTGTATTTATACTGAATAACCTTGGTGTAAATGGATATAGGACAGAGCAATTATTAGCGGACTTGAATGATAATTCAACAATTGTTGAAACCGTCGCGAAGGCGGATATCATTGTGTTCACAATCGGTGGCAATGATTTATTCAAATATGTTAGAGAAGAATTGGATGTAACCTCTGCTACATTAGACCCAGAGGAGCTATTCAAGAGTATTCCGGAGCCTGCTGAGCGGCTACAACAAATTCTTATGCGGATCAGTGAGATTAATCCCACTGCAACAATTGTCTATATGGGCCTGTTTAATCCTTTTCTTGATTTGGATGAGACTCGAGCAACATCCCTGGCGATAGCAAGATGGAATGAGACTGCCTATGCATTCATGCATGCCTATCCGAATATGATTTTGGTTCCAACGGCCGATTTATTCGAGAAGAATTTATTGAATTATCTATATAACGACCATTTCCATCCGAATCTGGAAGGTTATCAGCGTATGGCAGATCGAGCAGTACAGGCTCTATATTAATCCTTACGAAGTAGTTTTATCGATCACTCGCGTGACGGCTGATCATGATGTTGCATTCGCAACAACAAGACAGCTACATCAAAAACTTAAGCTTATCCTTACGAAGTAGTTTTATCGATCACTCGCGTGACCATCAAAAACTTTGAGGTGAACGGATATGAGTAGCTCAGCTGAGCATGTTCTGTCAGTCAAGAACCTGAAGAAAAAGCTCGGTAAAACCATGATCATTAAAGGGATTTCCTTCGATATCTATGCGGGTGAAATTTTCGGCTTCTTAGGTCCGAACGGCTCTGGGAAGACGACGACAATCCGTATGCTTGTTGATTTAATTCGACCAACAGAAGGCACAGTGACTGTATGTGGTTTAGATGTTCATAAGCAGCATACGGAAGCGCTAAAGCTGATGGGCTCCATTGTTGAGAATCCAGAAATGTATCCATATATGACCGGATGGGAAAACCTGGAGCACTTCGCTAGAATGGTACCAGGAATTGGGCAGGATCGGATTCAAGAGGTGGTAGATATCGTTGGAATGCACAATCGGATTCATGACAAGGTTAAGAATTACTCGCTGGGTATGCGTCAACGGTTGGGTATTGCCCAAGCATTACTAGGTAAACCTAAGCTGCTTATTATGGATGAGCCTACGAATGGACTAGATCCACAAGGGATTAAAGAATTGAGAGAATTTATTCGTCGATTGGCCAATGAAGGTATGAGCTTGTTCATCTCAAGTCACCTACTGAGTGAAATTCAGCTGATGTGTGATCGTGTGGCGATTATTAGCCACGGTGAGGTTATCGCGGTAGGTAGGGTGGACGAGCTACTTGAGCAATCAACGGGCAAGGTATTAATTCATGTTGACTCTCACGAGAAGACGATGCAGGTTCTAGAGAGCTTCAACGGCTTAGAAGTTGCAGAAGCTGAAGAGATAGAAATGGCGGAGCTGATGAGAATTCCTAATACAACAATATTAGCTGTCAGAATGGATATGGCGGAGATTGCTCAGCTTAATCATGCACTGGTAGTGGCGGGCGTGAATGTATTCGCGATTCAAGTCAAAAAACCATCACTTGAAGAGCTGTTCCTTAATTTAACGGGGGGTGAGAGTATTGACTAGCTTATACCCTTTGGTAAAGAACGAGGTACTGAAGATCCTGAAGAAGAAACGTTTTCTAGTTGTCATACTTGTACTTGCTGCTTTAATTCCAATTTTTACATATGCCCAGCTTAAGGTCGCACAGAATCTACAGGAACAATTTGGATCAACGGATTGGAAGCTGGAAACACAGCAGCGCATAACCGATTACACCAATCGTCTTGGAAGTGCACGAGTTCCTGAAGAATGGAAAAAATATATGATGGTACAGGTTCAGCAGCTCCAGTACTATCTAGACAAGGACATTAATCCACAATCCCCGAATGGAGTAACTTTTACCAGAGGCTTTCTGAGTGAAACGGTATCGTTATTCGTGCCACTGTTGGTCTTAGCTATAGCATCGGATTTAGTATCAGGTGAACGATCGGGTGGAACGATCAAGATGCTATTAACCCGACCTGTTAAGAGGTGGAGGATACTAGCGAGTAAATTAATTGCACTTACGATGTTCGTATCATTAATTATTATCATGACCATTGTATTAGCATATCTAATCTCAGGATCGGTATTCGGATACGGTGGATGGGATATGCCAGTGCTAACTGGCTTCCAAGTAGATGGTACAGAGGTGAACACAGCTTACGTTCATGCAATTGATCAATGGCTGTTCTTAATTATGCAGGGTGGTCTTGCATGGTTCTCAGCAATGGCAGTGGCATGCTTGGCCTTGATGGTCTCCGTACTCGTGCGAAGTACGGCCGCTAGTATTGTGATCATGATGGCGTCGATTATTGCCGGGTTGATTCTGGCTAATATAGCTTCATCCTGGGAGAGTGCCAAATATCTCTTCATGGTAAACCTAGATTTGCCTGATTACTTAACAGGGCAGTTACCTCCTATTGAGGGCATGACGTTACCATTCTCCATGACAATTCTCGCTATATGGGCGATAGGCTCGCTAATTGTATCCTTCGGCGTATTCACGAAGCAGGACATTCTTAATTAGCAATCGAATAAATGGTTGTGGATTTCTATTATTTTGTGTGGAATTCTTAAGTTTGTACTCGCTTGTTCCCAAGTCATGTTATAATGCATACCGAAGCAAGAACGTTGCACCATTGTTGAAAGGGGCTAGAGAATGGCTGAGCAGTTAGATATCTTCACGGGACTTCAAGAGAAACAATCTACCTATAGTGATGACGATATACAAGTTTTAGAAGGCTTAGTGGCCGTACGTAAACGACCGGGAATGTACATTGGTACAACAAGCTCCGCAGGACTTCATCACCTCGTATGGGAAATTGTCGACAATTCTGTTGATGAGCATCTTGCGAAGCACGCTTCTAAGATTGATGTTATCATTCATCGTGATCATTCAATTACCGTAATGGATAATGGACGCGGCATTCCAACAGGGCTGCATAAGACAGGGATACCTACACCACAGGTGGTGTTCACCATACTCCATGCGGGTGGTAAGTTCGGAGGCAATGGCTACAAGAAGTCAGGTGGCTTGCACGGTGTAGGTGCTTCGGTAACGAATGCCCTATCGGAATGGCTAGAGGTCGAAATTTATCGTGATGGTCGAATACATAAACAACGCTTCGAATATTGGGTTGATGATGCGGGCAAAGAGCATGTCGGAGCGCCGGTCACTGGGCTGCAAGTATTGGGCAACACCAACAAAACCGGGACAAAGGTAACGTTCAAGCCGGATAAACGAGTGTTCCAGAGCTCGATTATCATTAATTATGATCCGTTGTATGAGCGGCTGCAGGAAATTGCCTTCCTAAACTCAGGACTCAAGATAACACTCAAAGATGAACGAACCGATAAGCAAGAGACATTCCAATATGACGGCGGCGCAAGTCATTTTGTGAAATTCCTGAACGAGGATAAGACAGTGCTGCATGATGTCATCCATTTCCAGATGGAGAAGGATGACGTAGAGGTTGAGCTAGCCTTCCAATATAATGACGGCTACACGGAGACCATTGCCTCCTTCGTTAACTCTATTCCAACAAGGGGTGGAGGTACCCACGAAACAGGCTTCAAAACCGCATATACCCGGATTATGAATGAGTATGCTAGAAAAGCGGGAGTGCTCAAGGAGAAAGACAAGAATCTCGAAGGCACCGAACTACGTGAAGGCATGATGACCGTTATCAATATCAAGATGGGCGATGTTGAATTTGTCGGTCAGACGAAGGATCAGCTTGGTAGTGCAATCGCAAGAACGATTGTAGATGCTTGTGTATCAGAGAAAATGTCCGTGTATCTTGAGGAGAACCCACAGGTAGCACAGTTGCTACTGAGAAAGGCTGTACAAGCTGCTAAGGCTAGAGACGCCGCCCGTAAAGCAAGGGAAGAAGTACGTAGCGGTAAGAAAGGTAAGAGTCAGTCACTAAGTATGGGTGGTAAGCTAACACCGGCACAGTCCAAGGATTTCACGAAGAACGAATTATTCATCGTGGAGGGGGATTCAGCTGGAGGATCTGCTAAGCAAGGCAGGGATTCTAAGTATCAAGCGATATTACCGCTTAAAGGTAAACCGATGAATCCAGAGAAGGCCAAGCTTGCTGATATTATGAAGAATGACGAATATCGGTACATCATCAATGCAATAGGGGCTGGAGCGGGAGCAGATTTCGAACTCGATGAATGTAATTACAGTAAGATTATAATTATGACAGATGCTGATATGGATGGTGCGCACATCCAAGTGCTGCTGCTAACCTTCTTCTATCGATATATGAAGCCGCTCATTGATGCGAATAAAGTGTATATTGCCAAGCCGCCCTTATATAAAATTACGAAAAAATCAACCAAAGCCAATGCACCTTTCCAATATGCATTCTCGGATGAAGAGATGGCGGATGCAGTCAAAAAGTTAGGTAATGTTGATATCCAAAGATACAAGGGACTAGGTGAGATGAATCCGAATCAGCTCTGGGAGACGACAATGGATCCGGAAACGCGATTAATGTATCTCGTCCAGATTGATGACGCAGCAAAAGCGGAACGTCGTGTATCCACGTTGATGGGGGATAAAGTCGATCCACGTAAACGTTGGATTGTAGATAATGTAGATTTTACCGAGATTGATGAATAAGTGGGTGAATGAGGTTATATGAGTATAAATGAGAAATTTACGCCAGCCTTTCTAGAGGATGTAGTGGGAGACCGCTTCGGCAGGTATTCCAAATATATTATTCAGGATCGAGCAATCCCCGATGTGCGTGATGGGTTAAAGCCTGTTCAGCGTCGTATTCTCTATGCCATGTACGATGCAGGGAACACAGCGGATAAGGCCTATCGCAAATCAGCTAAAACCGTTGGAGATGTTATGGGAAATTTCCATCCTCATGGAGATTCCTCCATCTATGAGGGTATGGTTAGGATGGCACAGCCCTGGAAAATGAGCCATATGCTCGTGGATGGACACGGAAACTGGGGCTCCATTGACGATGATCCACCAGCAGCTATGCGGTATACAGAGGCTCGATTATCTAAAATTGCTGTGCAGCTATTAAGGGATATTGAGAAGAATACGGTTGCTTTCAAAGATAACTTCGATAATACGGTTAAAGAACCCGTTGTACTTCCTTCACGGTATCCAAATTTACTTGTTAATGGGGTTAGTGGGATTTCCTCAGGGTTTGCAACGGAAATTCCTCCTCATAGCTTGAGTGAGGTTATTGATGCGTGTGTAGCTATTATGGATCAACCGAATATTAGTCTGGACGAGCTATTAAAGATTGTCCAGGGCCCTGATTTCCCAACGGGTGGTATCATCATGGGTGAGGATGGAATTCGTGAAGCATATGCCACAGGCAAAGGTAAGATATTCATACGTTCGAAGACGGCGATAGAGGATCTAAAGGGTGGCAAGCAACAAATTGTCATTACCGAAATCCCTTATCAAGTTGTCAAAACACGATTAGTCGTAGCCATGGAGAATCTTCGTATAGAGAAGAAGGTCGAAGGTATTGCCGAGGTCCGCGATGAGAGTGGGCGTGACGGTCTGCGTATTGTCGTCGAATTGAAGAAGGATGTCGATGCACAGGGTATTCTTAACTTCATGTTGAAGAAGACGGATCTACAGGTCGCTTATAACTTTAATATGGTTGCCATTGTTAATAAAGCGCCTAGACAGCTAGGCTTCAAGGATATTCTAGTCGCCTATATCGCTCACCAGAAGGAGGTTGTGACCAGAAGGTCACAGCATGATCTGGATAAAGCGGAGGATAGAGCCCATGTAGTTGAGGGACTTATCAAGGCGTTGAACATTCTTGATGAGGTTATCGCAGTCATTAAGGCTTCCAAAAACCGCCAGGATGCACAGAACAATTTGGTTGCTACATTCGGTTTCTCTGAACGTCAAGCTGATGCTATTCTCATTCTCCAATTGTATCGCTTAACCAATTTAGAGATTGGCTCATTGACGAAGGAAATGGATGAGCTACATAAGCTTATTAACTACCTTAAATCTATATTAGCAAGTGAGCGCAAGCTTATGTCTGTTATTAAAGATGAGCTAGCCGAAATCCGTAAGGAGTTCGGTATCGCTAGACGTTCATCCATTCAAGGACACATTGAAGAAATTAAAGTAAATCTGGAGGTTATGGTAACCTCGGAGGATGTTTATGTGACCTTCTCCAACGAAGGGTATATTAAACGTACGAATAAATCCTCGTTCACTCGCTCCGGTGGAGAATTAGACGCTAGTGGGGTGAAGGAAGGCGACTATATCTCGCGGATGATCGAAGTGAATACCCTAGAGAATCTACTCCTGTTCACGAAGAAAGGCCAATTCTATCTATTACCGGTTCATCAAATTCCTGAGCACAAGTGGAAGGATAATGGTACCGCGGTCGTGAACCTTATTCCATTGCCTAAGGATGATAAGATCATTCGTATTCTTACTGTGAAGGATTTCGAGGGTCCAGACCGGTCGCTTGTATTCGTCACTCGTAATGGACAAGTGAAACGTACAGAGCTCAAGGAATATATGACAAATCGTTCAGTCGCTATAGCAGCGGTTAAATTGAATGGCCAGGATGAGGTTATTGATGTTCGTGAAAGCGATAGTAGCAAGGAGCTTCTCTTAGTCACGAAGAACGGAATGGCAATCCGATTTAAGGAAGACGAGGTTAACCCTATGGGCAGGGTGGCCACGGGAGTAAGAGGCTTAACATTAAAAGCTGGTGATGAGGTTATATCCGCATTATGGGTTGATGGTGACGAAGGTGAAGTGATCGTCATCTCGGATAAGGGCTTTGGTAAACGATCATTATTAATGGATTATCCGATACAGGGTCGAGGCGGTAAAGGTATTCAAACCTTCGAATTTAAGGATGGCAAGCGCGTTCGTTCGAATGGTACAGAGCTTATCCAAGCGTTATTCGTGAAGGAAAGCTATGATATGAGAGTAATCTTATCGGAGCAGCCTGTTGTTATCGTCTCGACAGAAAAATTCCCTATCGAAGATCGCAAATCGATCGGTAAAGGAATTATAACGCTGGGTAAGACGGAACGGATTGAGGATATTCTGCCTTTAACCTAGCGTGTCCTTCGCTGTATTCAAATTGACATCCTCGCTCGAACATGTTATAAAGTGAGTTATATAAATTTCAATTTAATAGGTAGTGAAGAAGGGAATCAGTAGCGTTATTATCGCTGTTCTAGAGAGCCGACGGGTGGTGTAAGTCGGTACACGAGCTAACGCGAATTACATCCTGGAGCTTCTTAATCCGAACCCGTTTATTAAATGGAAGGATAAGACGGTTGTCGACCGTTATCCGACAAGAGTGGAGAATGTATACTAACATTTTCAATTAGGGTGGTACCGCGATGACTCGTCCCTGTCTAAAGACAGGGATGGGTCTTTTTTTGTTAACTATTCGATTTAAAGGAGAGATTTATTAATGACCCAGTCATTCAAGCCTAACAACGCCTTAGCTTTATTAGAGGATTTAGAATATCGTGGTTTGGTTCACCAGATGACAAATCGTGAAGGACTTGAAGAGAAGCTTCAGGCTGATAGAGTTGTCTTATATAGTGGGTTCGATCCGACTGCGGATAGCTTACATATCGGGCATCTGCTACCAATTTTGTGTTTGCGACGTTTCCAAGAGGCGGGGCATATTCCCATAGCATTGGTTGGTGGGGGAACTGGACTGATTGGTGACCCGAGTGGGCGTTCCACGGAGAGGTCATTGAACACAGCGGATACCGTTCTTGAGTGGACGAATAGACTGAAGCAGCAGCTTTCCCGATTTCTTGATTTTAATAGCAAGACCAATCAGGCTGAACTTGTAAGTAATTATGATTGGCTTGGGACGTTGGATGTAATTACTTTCTTACGTGATGTTGGCAAGTACTTTACAGTTAATTATATGCTAGCTAAGGATTCAGTTGATTCTCGTCTAGCTAACGGTATATCGTTTACCGAATTTAGCTACATGATCTTACAAGCCTATGATTTCTATAAGCTCTTCAACGAACATAATTGTTCGTTACAGGTTGGCGGTAGTGATCAGTGGGGCAATATTACTGCGGGTCTTGATTTAATCGGCAAAATGGGTGGAGGCGATGCTTACGGAATGACGATGCCTCTAGTCACTAAAAGTGATGGGAAGAAATTCGGCAAATCTGAATCGGGTGCCATCTGGCTTGATCGAAGTAAGACTTCTGTTTATACCTTTTACCAATTCTGGATTAACACGGACGATAGTGATGTTGTGAAGTTTCTCAAATATTTTACCTTCCTAGATCGATCACAAATTGCGGAGCTTGAAACGGAGCTGAATACCCGACCTGAGAAGCGAATGGCTCATAGGGAATTGGCTAGAGAAGTAACCCGACTCGTACATGGCGATGATGCTGTGGTCAGTGCGGAGAAGATTACGGAAGCGTTGTTCTCGGGTGATGTTACACAGCTTAGTGAAACAGAGCTTGTCGAAGCACTTCAGGAGATGCCGACCACTGTGTTAGCTTACGAGGATGGGATTGGTTTAACGGAGCTTCTCATTGAGGCTAAAGCCGTACCCTCTAAGAGACAGGCTAGACAGGATATCGAGAGTGGAGCCATATACGTTAATGGTGAGAAGCAAACAAGTGTCGATACTGTAATTACTCAGGAACAGCTGCTTCACAGCAAATATGTTGTACTCCGACGCGGGAAGAAAAATTACTATTTAGTTCGATTTGATTAGAATACATGCTTATTAATGTCTAGTATGATGGCATATGTCGAGAATGAGAATACGCCTGAAACGATGAAAATCGTTATTGGGCTTTGGACCAATAAGTAAAGAGTCAGAATAGAATATAAAGATCAATAAGCAGGTATTGGCGCCCTGCTTATTTTTTATGTTCAAGAACAATAAAACTTAATTACAATTAATCTTTTCCACAATAACTAATTGGGCTTATGGTATTGTTTAGACAACTAAACAAATGTCATTATGAATGAAGAGAGCAGGAGCTAAACGTGGAGCATACATTCGAATTGAAAAATCTAAATACTGAAGTAGCTACGATACTCGACATACAGGATGCAATGAATAAGGGAGAAGTTACTTCAAGAGAGCTTGTCATGTATTACTTGTATCGGATTGCAAAGTATGATCAGGATGGACCCATGATCAACTCTATTATGGAAATTAACCCGGATACGATATTTATTGCAGAAGCCTTAGACCAAGAAAGAAAATTAGTAGGCGTTAGAAGCCCATTACACGGTATACCCATATTATTAAAAGGTAACATTGAGACCAAGGATAAGATGCGGACAAGTGCGGGTGCGTTGGCTCTTCAGAACCATGTAAGCTCGAGTGATGCATTCCTAGTTCACAAACTAAGGAATGCGGGTGCAATCATCCTTGGAAAAGCGAATCTGACCGAATGGGCAAATGGTATGTCGTCCTCCATGTGGGCTGGGTACAGCTCAATAGGAGGACAAACCAAGAATCCTTATGGAGATTACTTTCCCGGGGGGTCTAGTACGGGCAGCGCGGCAGCTGTTGCGGCAAATTTTACTACGATCTCAGTGGGGACGGAGACATCTGCTTCTATTCTTAGTCCTTCCGTACAGAACGCTATAGTTGGTATAAAGCCAACCGTAGGTTTAATAAGTCGAACAGGAATCTTACCGTGGACCTTTTCTCAGGATACAGCTGGACCCATGGCTAGGAATGTAACAGATGCAGCAATTTTACTAGGCGCTCTAGCAGGTAAGGATGATAGTGATCCCGCAACCTGGAAGAACGAACATTCAACTATGGACTACACTGCATATTTAGATATAGATGGTTTGAAGAAGTCTACCATAGGCATATACCGGAATGTACAGCCTGATAAGTACCGCGACGTAGGCGAATATGACGAGAGATTATTTAATGAAGCCGTAACAATATTGAAAGATTCTGGAGCGAATGTTGTAGAAGATATAGAAATTCCATCGTTCAATAAAGATTGGCGATATAACAAAATGAACTATGAATTTAAGCATGTCGTGGAAAATTATCTGGAGAGTCTTCCAGCACATTATCCTATACATACCCTTAATGAGCTAATTAAATGGAACGAGCAGAATGCTGAGAAGGCTCTGAAATATGGACAAGATGCTCTGGAACATAAATCACAGCTAGATAATCCACTTAAGAATCCACAGTACATCCTAGAATTAATAACGGATTTATATGATTCGCAGAATATGGGTATTGATTATGCATTAGAGAAATATGGCTTGGATGCTATCCTATTTCCATCCTATGTTGGGGCTGATATATGTGCTAAAGCGGGTTATCCATCCATAGCGGTTCCGGCTGGATTTCAAGAGAATGGAAGAGCGTTCGGGCTTACCTTTGCGGGAACTGCATTCAGTGAAGCAACGCTAATTCGTATTGCCTATGCATTCGAACAAAAAACTAAACTCAGAAGAATGCCGGATTTAATGTAAATACTCGATATGAAGGATTTAATACCCAATTTGGAGAATATAACCCAAAAGGAAGGTTGGAGGGTATTAATTGGACAAAAAAATTGTGCAGTTGGGAAACTACAAATTTAGTGGTATTGATGCATCGTTAGTCGGTGCGATTAAGTCGGTTTCAGATTATTACCAAATCCCTTTATCCACATCATGGATTTATGGTATGACCGGGATAGCTTTTTTACACATACTTGATGAAAGCCTAGTGGAACCCAATGGGGGGCCGCCAGAGCCAGAGGTTTTTCGCCTTGCTCGTAATTTTGGAGTAGAGGTCCAGGGGTTGCATGTTTACGCTGAAGATGAACAATTCTTAGACTTGCAGCTTGAGGCATGGGAGAAAGCAAAACTAGCAATGAACGCGGAACAACCTGTGTTTGCTAAAAATCTGGATATTGAAAATCAAACAACGGTTATCATTGCTTATGATGATGATGGTTATTATACGCATTCCTGGCATACCGGTTATGAGCATTGTGATGATGTGGTACCTTGGAGATCATTGGGACGAAGTTTATGCCCTTGCATCAACTGTGTAAATGATCGAAGCTCATCTCACCCAAACAACGCGGTTGGTGGATTAATTTCATTACATTGGGCTACTAGAATCCAACCTATAGATGAATTGACCGCCCTAAAAGAAGCTCTTCGATTTGTAATTCGTCTAAATGAAGAAGAAGACTACACGTCTTTAGGAAAAAGATATTCGGTAGGTTCAAAGGCGTATGAAAGATGGATATCTGCACTGGAGAGTAATGATGTAGATAAATACTTTTTTAGCTTATTCATAGAGGTTCTAAATGAGGCGAGGACTTATGCGATTATGTTTTTGGCGGAACTAAAGGGAAGGAATCTTGGTATAGGCGAACAAATCATTAATGAAGGGATAAATTTATACACGGTTGTTGCTTCTAAATTTAAGATTCTAAGAGACATGTATCCATATACAGAACCACACGAGAGTGAATTACACCATAAAGAAGAATGTATAGCTCTTGTGAAAGAGTTGTACCAATTAGAGAGGGATTGTTTTCATTATATTAAAAAATTTCACGCAAGCATACCCTAATAACCGTTGGAGGTGAATCCGAATGAGAAGTGAAGAAGAAATGCTAGATTTGATAATAGGTACAGCCCATGAAGATGATAGAATTCGTGCAGTCTATATGAATGGTTCAAGAACCAACCCTAATGCTCCAAAGGACATCTTTCAGGATTACGATATTGTTTACGTGGTGACAGAGACAGCTTCCTTCCTAGAAGATGGACAATGGATTAATAAGTTTGGTGATTTGCTGATCAAGCAAGAACCAGATTTATACGACCAGCTTGCTGGTAAGGATATGGAATTTAGTCGATCATACGGATATTTGATGTTATTCACAGATGGAAATCGGATAGATCTTCATATCGAGACGAAAGAAAATATGATGCAGGGATGTTAAGGATAAACTCACTCTGCCATTATTAGATAAGGACAATTGTTTACCGTCCATAGGAGCTCCAACAGATATTGACTACCAAGTACAGAAGCCATCTGAAGCACTTTATATGAATTGCTGTAATGAATTTTGGTGGTGTCTGCAGAACGTTGCCAAAGGAATCTGGCGAGATGAATTGCCGTACGCCAAGTTAATGTATGTACATACGCCAAGGGCATCACTGGATATGATGGTTTCATGGTGGATTGGCATACAGCACAACTATCAGGTTTCATCCGGAAAGATGGGAAAGTATTTCAAAAGGTATCTTCCAGAATTATATTGGGAGAAGTATAAACAAACGTACTCTGACGGTGAATATGATCATATGTGGGATTCTGTATTTATAGCTTGCGAATTATTCCAAATTCTAGCTATCGATGTTGCAGAGTACAGTAAATTTACTTATCCCATTCATGATGACGTCAATATGACTGAATATCTAAAGCATGTAAGAAAATTACCTATAGATACTAAGGAGATATTCTAACTTAATCTGGAATTTGATGTACTTTATTAAAGAGAGGAATTGATTATGAGTTGGAGACAGATGACGTCGTTATTGGAATTGATGGTGGTGGTACCCATACGCGAGTTATGGTCGCAGACTTTAAGGGAAATGTGTTGTCGTATATAGAGAAGGGCTCTTCTTCTCTACACAAGGATTTACAAGCGAGTCATAATGTCCGGCGGTCTATTGAAGAGGCACTCAGCCAAGCGGGAAGTAATGTGAAACAGGTACGAGCGTTGACGGCAGGAATTGCCGGTTATGATAATGAATCCGATCTTGAATGGGTACATTCTTTGACAGAAGTAGAGGGTCTAGATTGTCTAAAAGCACATGTCAACGATGCTGTTATAGCACATAGCGGGGCACTACTCACTGAACCTGGTATTGTGGTAATTTCTGGAACAGGATCTATCATTCATGCTGTAACTGAAGACGGACGACAGATAAGGAATTATGACTTGCACCATTATGCTGCTAGTGCTGCCAGATTTCTAGCCTATGATGCTACTTTCGAACTACTAGCAGGTAATATCGATGACAGCGATGAAGAATTGGCGAGTGATATCCTAGAATTCTGGAACCTTTCATCTGTTAAAGAGTTATCGCAGATCGCGTTGCGAGGCTTTGTCGCTGATAAGAGAGAGCGAAATAGAAGGTTTGGAGAGCTTGCTCCAACCATTACTAAAGCGGCAGTTCAGAATAGCCAATTGGCCCAAATAGTTTGCGACCGTGCCGTTCATCAGATAATGGTAGGCGTGGAGATTCTTGCATCATACTTTTCTAACAGAGAAATTAAGGTTTCATTAATTGGTAGCGTCATCAACAGTGAATATATCCAACAAGGGCTCGTTTCTAGATTGATAGTTGGTAAAAATAGAAGGTATCAGCTAACTCAGCCCACATTCTCGCCAGTAGCGGGCGCAGTGTTGTTAGCTCTTAAACAATTCGAGACTTCGATTGAACCAGGATTATTGCATAATCTTAGTCTTCATCCGCATTCTAAGGTTTAATCACGTTAATCGACAGGTGTATCTCTCCACTAAAAGCTTTACCATTCCAAGGAGGACTCACGAATGAAGATTACAGTACAAATGGTACTAGATCGTCTTATCGAACCTGTAGGATTATTGGAACAGACTGTTGATACGCTGAAGAGCGGAAGTTTGGATGCTGAAGTCCACAAAGTAGCCGTTGTATTTATGCCGACGTATGTTGCAATTAAGCAAGCGGTCGAATCAGGAGCTGATCTGATTATCACCCATGAACCGACCTACTACAACCATATGGATGAAGGCGAGTGGCTAAGAGGTAACCCAGTATATGAAAAGAAGCGCACACTTATCGAGGAGTCGGGTGTTTCGATTTTCCGGTTGCACGATTACGTCCATGAATATGAACCTGACGGCATTCTCATTGGGATGCTGAAGAAGCTCGAGTGGGTAGCTTACGCAAATCCAGAGGAGATGAACCTACTGACGCCACCATCCAGTGAGCAGCATACGGTCCGTACTATTGTCTCCCATCTGAAAAGCAAGCTTGGCATTGAGAGCATGCAGGTGGCAGGAGATCCTGACCAGCCAGTGAAGTGTTTCGGATTGATGCCCGGGGCGTCAGGTGGTCGCTCACATATCCAATATCTTGGGAGGCAAGATATTGACCTACTGATCGTTGGTGAGACCAATGAATGGGAAACGAATGAATATGTAAGAGACGCCGCCGATATGGGACTTGCGAAGGCACTAATCATTACCGGCCATCAGAAAAGCGAGGAAGCAGGTATGTTAACCGTCGTGGAGATTATCCGTGAGGCGTACCCTAGTCTTCAAGTAGAATTCATAGCGACCCCTATCGCGGTTCAGCGCATCTGAACAATAGTGATACATAATTTAACCCATAAAGCGGATATAATAATTAGTAAATATATATTGAAAAGTGGGTTTTTATGAAAACGAGGCATAACATAAGATTAACGTCTTCAGAAATCACACAGCTATGGGCAGCTTACATGAATGACAGTATGGCGGTTTGTGTGCTTGAATATTTTGTGAACAAGGTAGAAGATACGGAAATCCATCCTGTTCTTGAATATACATTAGAATTGTCGTTAGCTCACATTGAAAAAATATCAAAAATATTACAAAATGAAAATTATCCAATCCCAATTGGATTTGATCAGGAGCAAGATGTAGACGTACACGCTCCACGATTGTATTCAGATACATTCTTTCTTAGATTCATCAAGCAGATGGGTCAATTAGGGATGAATGCTTACAGTTTAGCGGTTGCACTATCTGCACGTGATGACGTTTATGATTATTTTTCCGAATGTTTATCTGAATCCAATAAACTTCATAAAATGGCATGTAAGGTTTTGCTGTCAAAAGGACTTTATATCCGTCCACCATACCTTCCGACACCAGATAAAGCTGACTTTGTGCAAAAACAAAAATTTCTAACGGGCTGGTTTGGTGAAAGAAGACCTATAACTGGAATTGAAATAGCTCACCTCTTCGCCAATACGCAACGTAATGCATTAGGCATCGCAACTTTATTAGGCTTCGCTCAAACTGCAAAGTCAAAAGAAGTAGAACAATATATGGTAAGGGGTTCTAAAATTTCTTCCAAACATGTGGAAGTATTCAATTCCATTCTACGTGAGAATGACCTTTCTGCTCCTATGACATGGAATACAGATGTAATGGATAGTACGACTTATGTTTTTTCTGATAAGTTAATGATGTTTCAGGTAGCAGCCTTGAATGGAATCGGGATTGGATATTATGGTGCAAGTATGGGGACCAGTCCAAGACGTGATTTGGGAGCTCATTATGCACGCCTGATTGCGGAAGTAGGACTGTATGCGGAAGACGGTACAAACATGATGATTAATAACGGATGGTTGGAAAGACCACCACAAGCGACCGATCGTGAAGAGCTGATTAATATTTAAGTGGGAAGATGAGGAGTATTGACGAAACTATTCTGACTGTCCAATTCTGGACAGTTTTTTATTGTCTATTGACATGAATTATTGGATTAGTGTACTATCACATTAGTACACTAATGATTTAGTTGTTTTCTAAAAAAGGAGAGATTTAAATGAGAGCTTGGATTGCTTTATTCAAAAAAGATTTTAAATTAACAAGAACAGTATGTTTCGTTGGACTTATAATTAACTTTCTGATAGCAATGCTGACGTTATATGTGGGTAGGGATACAACTGGTAATACGTTGTTTATGTTCATCCCCCTTGCAGTTGCAGTTGTCTTTCATATTCTTTATTTTCCAATTATTGTGTTTATCAGTTTGAAAACCGAGGCAAACCAGCTGCATTTATGGCTACATAATCCTCAACCGGCTAGGACATTATTATTCAGCAAAATAGTGAATGGGTTGATGATGATGACGATATCACTACTAACGTTATATGTGATGACAGGACTGTTGATCATACCCAACTTCAATTTAATCGAAGCGTATTGGACGGATGTCTGGATGGCGGGATTATTCATGTTTCTGCATATTATTATGTTCTCTCTCGTTATTGGCATTTGGGTGATATTCCTATGGACCCTATATCATTATCTTAAATTTAAGATCGGACGTTGGAGCTGGTTAGTCGTTATCGGGGCAGTCATCGGACCCTGTTGGATAAATGCCCTATTCGAATCCACTAAACTATATAACTTATTAGTGGAATGGGGAAGCATGACCTATACCTATAATTTTCCGTTTTTTTCAGAGAATCCTACACAAGTATATGCGGGAGAGTATCTCTATAACACGCTGATAATCATCGGACTATTCTATTTAAGCGCATGGTTCAATGACAAAAAAATTGAGGTGTAAGCATGGACGAATTTAATACATCAAAGCCGATTTATCTTCAACTGGCGGATCGGATCAATCGACAGATTGTAAGTAAAGAGTTAAAAGCAGGCGATAAGCTTCCTTCTGTCCGTGATATGGGGATCAAATACAGCGTTAATCCAAATACAATTCAACGTACCTACAGTGAGCTGGAGCGTGAAGGTATTCTTGTAACAAGAAGAGGTCAAGGTACATTCGTTACGGAACAAGAGGGTCGTCTGGTTAAACAACGAGAAAATTTGAAGCATGAGCAGATTCAATTGTTCGTCCAGGTCATGCAGGAAATGGGATATAGCACCAATGAAATCATCTCAGGGCTACAGGATTATCTGAACAAATTTGATAAAGGAGATGAGAAACGTGATTAAACTGACTGATGTATCGAAGACATATAGAAAGCAGACTGCACTTAAGAACATTTCATTAACGCTGCCCATAGGGAAAATTGTTGGTATCGTTGGAGAAAACGGCAGCGGAAAATCAACTTTATTAAAGCTTATTGCAGGGCTTTCGCTTCCGACAAGTGGTCAGGTAACTGTAAACGGCGAAACAGTCAATCGAAGAATTAGCAAGATCGTTTCTTATTTATCTGAGCTAGATTCGTTTTACTCTATGTATACGGTTAAGGAAGCGATCGATTATAAGGCCTCACAATTTACTGATTTTAATTACACTAAGGCTGAAGAAATCATGAAATTTATGCAGCTTGATTCGGATAAGAAAATCAAAAACCTCTCCAAAGGAAACCGCGGTCGGTTAAAAATCGTGCTTGCGTTGGCTAGAGACGTACCTTACATCCTCATGGATGAACCGTTGTCTGGACTTGATCCTATAGTACGAGATTCTATCGTCAAAGGAATGATTTCTTTTGTGGATTTGGAATCTCAGACACTTATCATGACGACCCATGAGATTAAGGAAATTGAGCCTATCTTAGATTGCTTTATCGCGGTCAGAGACGGACTCATCATAAGAATGGCAGATGTAGAGCAATTACACGAATCCGAGGGATTGGGTATAACGGAGTGGATGAAAAAGTCATACATGTCATCCTAATTCGGTGCTGGGTCAATAAGACAGCCTATGCTTACGAAGTAGTTTTATCGGTTACTCGCGTAATCATCAAAAACTTTTGATGGGAAAATAGCCCTACAGCTCCGTTCGAAGAGTGACCTGGGAGCAAATTGTCTGCTGTAAAGCGGGAAACCCGCCTTAGAGAGTGACCTCAGCGGAATATTCACCTATAAAGTAGTGATTCAAAGGTTAAACCTCATTTTCAAATCAGTTTGAGCCCGTTAGGGCATCACGTTTAGGAGGAATATAAGCTATGAAAGCAGTGGTATACACCGAGTATGGCGCTCCCGATGTTCTTCAGCTACGCGAGGTAGAAAAGCCTATTCCCAAGGACAATGAAATACGGGTAAAAGTCTATGCGACAACTGTAACTGCTGGGGACTGGCGTATGCGAAAGGCTGATCCATTTCTTGCAAGGCTCTACAACGGTCTTCTAAGGCCCAAAAAAGTAAATATACTAGGATTTGAGCTAGCTGGGGAAGTGGAGGCGGTAGGCAAAGATGTGAAACGGTTTACAAAAGGTGAACAGGTTTTTGCATCCTGTGGTATAAGTTTTGGTGCTTATGCTGAGTACAAATGTTTGTCTGAGGACGAGGTGGTGGCAACAAAGCCGGCCAATATGACCTATGAAGAAGCCGCAACAATACCTATTGGGGGAATGACAGCATTACAGTTTCTTAGAATGGCGAATATCCAGAGCGGACAAAAAGTGCTTATCTATGGCGCTTCAGGAAGTGTGGGTACTTATGCGGTACAGCTTGCCCACTTTTATGGGGCAGAGGTTACGGGGGTATGCAGTACCACAAATTTGGAATTGGTGAAATCTCTGGGAGCCGCCAAGGTCATAGATTACACCAAAGAGGACTTTGCTCAATCCGGAGAAACCTATGATATTATTTTTGACACGGTGGGCAAGAGCTCGTTCTCAGGTTGTATAACATCACTAAAGCATAAGGGAATCTATCTTAGAGCCTCCGAAATGAGGCTATCCCCGATAATTCGAGGATTATGGACTTCAATGACTAGCAGCAAGAAGATTATAGGTGGTACGGAAGACACGAACAGAACGGAAAACTTAGTATTGTTAAAGGAGCTTATTGAGGCAGGTAAGTTAAGATCGGTCATAGATAGAAGCTATCCGTTAGAACAGATTGTCGAGGCTCATAGCTATGTACAGAAGGGGCATAAAAAAGGAAATGTGGTCGTAATTGTGGCCTATAACAGAAAGGGACAAATAGAATGAACGAGGTCTCGTTGTTTCGCCTATATTTACTGAGGGCATTGTACCTTCTTATTATTGTAGGGCTCGGTATCGTGGTATGGCCTGGAGTTATACATCAAGAACAGCCGTGGGAACTGAACGAAGGAGTGGTCGCCTGCATGTTGGCCGCCTTCTCAGCATTGTCCGTCTTGGGGCTGCGATATCCGCTGCAGATGCTGCCTATACTCCTATGGGAATTGGTGTGGAAGTCGATCTGGCTGATCATCGTAGCGATCCCACTGTGGACGACAGGTCAGATGGACGAGTCAACCTGGTCGGTGGCCTCATCCGTCTTGATGGTCGTGATTTTTCCTATCGTCATTCCTTGGCGCTATGTGTTTGCACATTATGTGAAGAAGCGCGGAGAGCGGTGGCGCTGAAATTAAGTATTGCCAGAACGAGTTCAGAGGTGTTCATATATACAAGATAAGGCTGCAAGTTGGGATGAGCTGATGAAATAAAAGAACAATGATTTATATTACTGCGCATATTTTTTCATAACATTATAATATAGGGAATTAAGAGACTAAAGGCTTGAGGAGAGAATATATGATGAATAGAAAAGTCATTGTGGTTACAGGATTGGTCGCTGTTGCACTAGGCGTATATTTGTTTGTAACCAGCTTAGACAGTAGTGTGTTGAATAAAGCTGATGTGGCAAATATAAAACAATTGGTGCATGATTACAGTGTAGGTAACATAAAAGCTGAATCCGCCTCAATCACTTCGCGACAACTCATAGTGACCAACGCTGACACTAGCAAGCAAATCTATGACTTGCCTAAAGACGAATTTTTCATCTCCATCGCACCGTATATTGAGCATACACACCCTTGTGCAGATCACAGCTTGACTAGCTGTCGAGGGGAATTAGCGGACAAGGAGTTTAAGGTACACATCGAAGATATGCATGGAAACGTGATATTGGATCAAATGATGAAATCTCAATCTAATGGATTTATTGATTTCTGGTTGCCTCGTAATGAAACGTATCGAGTAACAATTGCACATGATGGGAAATCACTGGTATCCGAGATCTCCACGTATGAGGGTGATAACACATGCATGACAACGATGAAGTTGACGGATAACAAAAGCACCTAACCGGGTGCTTTTGTTATATGGTAATATAAGTTAATAGGCGAGAGTTAATGTGCTGGAGGGACCATTCGTCTACTAACTGGATAAGAAGCTAATGATAATAGTGGCGGTACTGGACTGTGTTATCCGTTCACTGCTGCCACTGTCCCTGATGTATCGGACCGGGAGCTCAAGGGAATGCCATCTTACAATAACTCAATAGGGAGTGTTCAGGGAAATGGATAAAGTCATGTTTATTGAAATCGGTATGGGAATTGATCTACATGGACAAAACGTGACAAAAGCTGCTATTAGAGCCGTTCAGAATGCGATACACCATAATTCAATGCCCGGTCTACGTTCTGTACTACCTAATAACGACTTACACAACATGAAAGTTAATGTAAGGCTGGCTGTTCCCGCTGATGTGGAGAAGTTAGACCTAGCAGCTATAAAAGCAGAATTACCTTACGGTCAAGTATCCTTCGAAGTTGTTGATGGAGGAATGCTAACACCAAGCGGTGTTGTACTTACAGATAAAGGAGATATAAATGATCTTGTCTATGTGGTTATAGCGTCCGTTGAAGTCGGTTATTAAGTAGGAATACGTTATTAATCAGTGCTCTAATTGAGGGGCTTACGATTTGTTGTATGGGATGGTTATGCTTATGTAGTAAGTGATGAGTATGTCACTGAAGTAGATCGTAAAATTGGGCATGTCACTAAGTACTCAGACATGGAAACATATTCGGGTAATTTATCAAATTGGAATGGAAAGTTCGTTGGAGGGTAACGGAAATGTGGAACACGTACAGCGTAAAAACAATGAAATACAATTGTTGTCTATAGATGATGCGTTCTCTCGGATTATTGAGGAACTAAGATTAATTATTTAGCAATAGCGTTGAGCGCGTAAAGAATCGTTACTTTATTACGTCCTATAATTAGGGGTAGATCCGAATGATGAACAAGCTTTATTGTTTCCAACAAGATGAAATCGAAAATATTATTAAACGATTTGGTAACCATTTTTATGAAAAGGTTATGAGGGACATCGGAGTGTATGCGAATAAGTGGACTTTAACCTCCTTTCAGCTTATTCCTTCATATTCTGAAAACCTAGTTTTTAGATGCTATTCAGCAAACTTTGGAAACGTAGTGCTCAAAATAGGTAAACCTTCTTCCAGAGAAATTTACACGGAATTCAATACTTTGTGTCAATATGACGGGAGACGATTTTGCAGAGTTTTTGAAGCAGATATTGAATCTGGCGTTATACTCGAGGAGTGTGTAAAGCCAGGGAATCCCTTAAGGGATGAGAGTTCTCTTGATACAAGACTATCCGTATTTTGCTCTCTTTTTAACGATATGCATATAACGCCAATTCAAGAAGAAATCTATCCGACTTACACAGAGTGGGTTGGTAGGATAACAGAATACATGAGCAAGCGACAGGATTGTAAAGAATTATATCTGCATATGAAAAAAGCCAAAGATATATGCTTATCGGTTTCTTCGTTGTATTCACAAAAGATGCTACTTCATGGAGATTTTCATCATGATAATATCTTGCTTAGTAATAATGGAGAGTATATAGTGATTGATCCAAAAGGAGTAATTGGCGATCCTGTATTTGATGTTCCACGTTTTATATTAAATGAATTTGATGACGAAATAACCACGGAATTATATAAGAAAATAAGTGATATAATAGGCATTTTTGAAATAAAACTAAATATTCCTCACGATGTCTTAAAGCAATGCCTTTATGTGGAAACCACAATGGGAGTATGCTGGAGCGTTGAAGACGGTGCAACCCCTGAGGAATATTCGACTCTTATTAGAAATGTTGCTTTCGCAGAAGCAATTTTGAATACTTGATAATATTCAACGTGCTAGGTAGATTTAAATAGTAAGTTTATTCTTATTCATTCATTTGGAGGAAGTGTCATGGATATGACGCGACATGGACTAAACGAAGCTATGCAGCTTGCTTCTAAAGGTCAGATTGAAACTTGGATTCACAACTTCCTGAACTCCGATGGCGATAATGTTGGATTGTCAGAAGGTTTAAGACAGAGATCAAATATGTGATCGTATAAATTCAGGCTGGGACATGCCGCCACTAATTATTGAAAATAGGAACGGTTTATTAAGTGTTCGTGATGGTAATCATCGACTTGGACAATCGTTCAGTAATAGGCCTCCTTCTATTCAATGAAGTAACGGTGCGAACGGAGAACGTTTTGATGATCGGGATCAATTCGATAATCATCCACTGAACAAACGAGGCAGGTTAGCGTAATGAAGTTAAAATGCACTTATATACATAAAAAGAAAAATTCACTAATTTGTCGAACGTTATAAAGATGGTAAATTTAAAATAAAAAATGAGCATAACTTTTAAAAGAGTGAGAATGTTAACACAACGAATGGATGTGATTAGATGGTTAGTGATATGACTAAGGACATTATAAAAAAACTAGATAATTATTGTAAATCTCTTAGCAATATGGGTTACTTAAATGGTTCGGTTCTAGTTGCCAACGAAGGTTCTATTTTGTTAAGTAAGGGCTATGGAATGGCAAACTTTGAATTTGAAATCGATAACTCACCACAAACAATATATCGTATCGGATCCATTACCAAACAGTTTACCGCTGCTGCCATATTGCTTTTACAAGAGTCCAACGTCATAAACACCAATGATGTTGTTTCGAGATTTTTACATGATTATCCTAGAGGTGACGAAATAACGATCCATCATTTATTAACTCACACTTCAGGAATACCTAATTTTACAAGTCTGAAAGATTATAGAAAGACTATGAAACTTCCTATGATACTTGAAGAGACTATTCATGTGTTTAAGGATCTACCTCTTGGTTTTGAACCTGGAGAAAAGTTTGAGTATAGTAATTCAGGCTACTCACTTTTAAGCTATATTATTGAAACTGTTACAAATAAGACTTTAGAATCCTTTTTACAAGAAAAGATTTTTAATGTCTTGGGTATGATGAACACAGGTTTTGACAACAACAAAACAATAATAAAAAATAGAGCTTCGGGATACGAAGTATGGGGCGAAACCGTAAATGCTGAATATATTGATATGTCAGTCCCCTCTGGAGCAGGTGCAATGTATTCAACAACTGAGGATTTATACATATGGAACCTAGCCATGCAATCAAAAAAAATATTAAATAAAGCTTCATCCGCGTTAATGATGAAAACGAATATGGGGAATTACGGATACGGTGTATTTGTTTATGAAGAGGAAATTAATAAACTTACTAGGAAAGTAACAGGTCATGGTGGTGGCATTAATGGATTTCTGTCAGAATACAGATGTTATATTAATGAGGATATTACAGTAATTGTGCTTTCAAACATTAGTACAACTCAAGTTGGGAAAATAGCTAATGCCTTGGCAAAGATTGCTTTAAAAGAAGAAGTCGGATTACCTAAGCTTTATTCAAAAATCGATATGGAGCTAAAACAATGTGAGCGTCTAATAGGAGATTACAAGATGGAAAATATACCCAACACTACATTAGAAGTTACTAATCAACTTGGAAAATTGTATTTATCAGACAACAATACATTTAAGTTTGAAATATGTCCTTTTTCTCATGAAGGTGAAAGCATGGGGTTTTTTACCCATGGAATGCAAGGAACAGCTACATTTACCAAAAATGAGATGTATGTAGAGTTATTTGGAATATCAGAAATAGCTGTAAAGTTATAATCCCTTGATTAGGGACGGGAACGGAAAATTCGTTCATGATTAAGATTAGGAAAATCTAGATGAATAATGAGGACAACTAACCTAACGGAGACGAGAGCGGAATGAAGCAGATTGCAGAGGCAATCTGCTTATTCATTGAAGTAACTGGCAGAATCGTGGAACAGATATATCATCTAAACAACATAAATGCTTTTGGATAAAATAACCATGAAAACTTTTGTTGAAGGATATCGTCTATACTGTTATCAGTGTTTGTATTTTATTGAAATGTTGAACGAACTGGAATAGAGGTAAATTTATGAACTATAATAAAATTAGCAATATTCTTGTGTTTGTTGTAAATAGTATCACAACATATTTTTCTGCTTTTTTGTATTTGTGGAGTGGCCATACAACGTCCATTTATTGGACATGGTTTGTATTGGTTGTGACAAGTAATATTCTATTTATTATATATCCAAAGAATTTCTCACCCGTTGTTAACTTTATTGTAAAAATTATTTTACATGCCTTCACTACATTTTTGTTAATGTTGATTTTTGGATGGTTGTTTATTGAAGCGTAAATTACACTTTAATGGTTTGTCTTTGCTAAATAATGATGAGTTAGAGATTATCAAAAGCACATTATCTGGTATTATTCTCACGAAAGAAAATGTCCCAGATATACTTGAAGCATATGAAAGGGTAAAAGGTACGGATTTACCTCGAAAAATTTCCTTTGGTAACATAAAAAGACAGACAGGACTGAGTTAACGGATAACTCTAACAGAAACCGAACAACGGAGCTACTGAAGAATCGGCAGCTTCGTTGTGTTAAAAGGCAGATTACTTATAATTGTTGTTTACCTTTATCGCAGTACTAAAAATGCTATAATTGTAAAATGTAAACAGAGATGAAGTGAGGGATAACAATTGCAAAATAAGCTGCCTTTATTTATTGTAACGGGTGCAAGTGGGTCAGGGAAAACATATGTAGTTATAGAACTAAGCAAAATAATGCCAGAGTTTGATATTTTCGACTCTGATAATATAGTTGAGTTTTTAGGGGATGATTGGGAGAAAGTGCGTAATATATGGCTACGCGTTGCACGGAATATTGCTCAAAGTGGACGCATGACTATCCTGTGTGGGACAATGATGCCTTGGGATATCGAAAAATGTGTGGACTTGCCTTACTTTAAGCATGTTTATTATGTGAATCTACATTGTGATGAGGAAACTCGTGAAAATCGATTACGCGAAAGAAATTGGTCAACTGATATGATTCAGGACCACAAAAACTTTGCAAAACGATTACTTGAAATTGCCGATACGGAATACAACCCACCGATGCCTACAATTGATACAACAGGAGCTGAGGTAAGCAATGTTGCTCTACAAATTAGGGAGTGGGTTCTCCGATACTCCGATATATATTTTCTAAAGAACATTAGTACAACGCTCTAAGTTTGGTGGTTACGCTAACGGATTATGAGAGTTCAAAACTTACACTATGAAGCTGCCGCACGATGAACGGCAGCTTCGCTTCGTTATAGGGCAGAATTACTCAGTGGAAGTATAAATTTAGTTGAGCTTTCCACTATTCAAAAAGGAACTATTTGTTAAATGTCGAATATTTTAGTTGTCGATCTAATATATTACCAAGCGTACTTGAGAGGAGATGAAAGCAAATGGAAACATTAGAAACTCCATTTATTGGAGGGGTACCTGCAGTGTTCATTCATGTGAAAGATCTTAGGAAATCTGTAAACTGGTTCAGTCTACTACTAGGGAAAGAAAACCCAGAAACCATAAGAACAGATATTCATATTTTTGGATTGGACAACGGAGCTAATATATTTTTAATACATAAAGAAACACCTGAGCCATGCAACCAAGTGTTGTGTAGTCTTTCCGCACCTGATCTTGTGAAAACTAGAGAATTTTTTGAATCTAATCATATTGAATATGAAGACCATAATGAAGAGACGATTTATTTTAAAGACTTGGATGGGAATATACTAATGGCATGTAGTATTTAGTATATTATACGGACGGGACAGGTGATGCTGAATGAATACGAATATTCTTACAAATATCCAAGTTGGCTTGGGAAGGGTCGATACGATTTATATCCCTGTATCAGACTTCTGGAAGTCCAAAAACTGGTATGAAAATGTTCTTGGGTTAAGATGGGGTGGATATTGTTTTTATTTGGATTCTGGTCCTTCAATAATGCTTTGTGAGACTAAAGACCATTCGATCCCAAAGTTTAATTTCATTGAGCGAGATGGTTACGAAATGTTCGTTATAACCTTCCAGTCGAGGAGCATCGACCAACACCAACAATTCTATGAGAAACTAAAAGCAAGCGGAGTTGAAGTCGAGGGTATTGAGGATAGAGGTCTTTGCGGTGAAAATTTTAAATTCTATGATCCTGACGGCAATAAGTTCGACGTTTGGAATGGTGACTATAAGCACGAAACTGACCCGCAATGGGTTGAACCAGAATTATAGTTGGAGCTTGTAGGGTAATAACAAATTTATGGGAATGCCATAACAACGAGGAGAAGATGATCTTGAATTCAGATTGGAAACAAGCTGAGGAAGCATTGGGGAATATTGAGATTGTTGGTCATGAGAACAATAAGCCTGTTTCCATCATCGGTTTTTCTGAAGATTTACGTTGCATCGGCATCGGAACGGATGCAGCGGTCTTCTATTACCCGGACACCCCTAATTACGCATATAAAGTGTATTCTGCTCAGGCATTAGAGAAAAAGGAAGTGGAAGCAGGAATATACAAACGCTTAAAAGGATCGCAATATTTCCCCCAATGTTACGGAGTCGGACCTAACTATTTGGTTTTAAGTTTTGAACAAGGAGTTACCTTATATGATTGTCTTCTACAAGGTGTCCGTGTTCCAGAGCAAGTGATCCAAGACGTTGAGGAGGCCCGCGAGTTTATCCGAAGTCAGGGACTGAACCCAAGGGATATTCATCTAAAAAATGTTCTTTTGCAAGACGGAAGAGGAAAAGTTCTTGATGTATCGGAATATATCAAGGAAGGAAACGATAGTCGATGGGAACACTTGGTATGGTCATACAAACATTTTTATCCTCTAATATACGATGTACAGGTACCTTTATGGATCTTGGAAACCATAACGAATTGGTATAACCGGATTGATACGGCAAGTTTTGGAATAGAAGACTTCTCTAAACGAGTGAGTCAGCTTTTCTTTGGGGAACGCAAATGAACTGCCTCTTTTGTTGCATGCAGAGGACCACTCAATAAACGGGCTGCATAGTAACAATAATGGTATTATTAGGATGAAAGTTGTGAATGTAAGGAAGTGGAAGTTTGGAAATACCCGATTTGAATATATTTATGATGTGCAGCTCCTATATAGATCTGCGGTTCGTGAAATGCCAGAGGGCTTTTAAATATAGGTCTAAATGCAAAGTGGTAGAGGAGGCTACGTATGGATACTAACATTGCTCTACTGGTAAAAGGCGCGTTCCATTGGAACGCCGATCATCTATGTTCAACATAACGCTAGACCTGGAAAACCTCTCGAACCAGGGACTCCTGGGTGGGAGTTACATCCTGCAATTTCTCCCAGTGTAGGGGATACAGTCGTTCAAAAGACGACTCCAGATTCTTTTCATGATACCAATTTACATAGGATACTTTCTGATAGAGGAATAAAAAAACTTATTCTGACAGGTATCCAAACTGAACTTTGTATAGATACAACTTGTCGTCGAGCTCGGAGTTTAGGGTATGATGTGGTTCTCGCAAAAGATGCTCACAGCACGTGGAAGAGGGGCCAGTTAAGTGCTAAGAAAATTATCGAGCATCACAATAACCTGCTGTGTTGGTTTGCAGATGTAAAAGAAAGTTCAAGGATTGAGTTCTAGGTTCATTATGATGAATTGATATCGAGAGGAGAGAAACAAATGATCAAAGTAGAAGAGGTAACCACAGAACAGCAGAGAGGTAAATTCGGAGGAACGTTTCCAGTTCGTTTAGTCTCAGACTTTAGAAAGTCGCAGGAATATTACCGTGATGTACTTGGTTGTGAGATTAGTAATTGGGGACATGTGACACGTGACGATATGACAGTTATTTTGCAGCAGGCGGTCTCAAATGATGATGTACGACCAAACGCAGTATCGAAAAAGCGTCCAGATTATCCGACTGAATTTGAAGGTCCTGACCACGGATGGGACTCTTTTGTACATGTTGAGTGGGATGATTTAGATCTCATAGTAGAAGAAGTACGTAGTAGAGGTGGAATAATTGCAGTCGAACCATTTGTTAATTCACACGGTAAATGGGAGTTCAGAAACGCGCATTTATCAGATCCTGACGGATATAATATCGTACTAGGTGGGATGCGTGAACGTGTTAATTCATAGTAAAGAAAAAGGAGTCTAGCAATGAATGAATTTATCAAGGCATTAACATACGTAAATGAGCAAACACAAGGGGGTGGGGCACGAATATGGTTTTCGAGGTGGCAATTGAAGAAAAGCTCTTCGATAGTCTTAATCATTATATATTTGATATACAAAATCAGGTATCTGCAACGGCAGCATCTGTGTTGATAATTCAAAATGGAGTTGTTATTAACGAATGGTACTCTGGAAGACATGAGTACACAGAACTTAGTCGGAAAGTGGATGCAAAGTCACAATTTAATATTGGATCGATCCGCAAGACTTATTTAGGGTTCGCTATCAGTCTTGCACTTTTTGAAGGAAGAATAAAAAGCCTTAATGATCCTGTTACTAATTATCTTAATGATCTAGACGAAGACGTGTTTACTGGCACAACCATTCGTCATCTGTTAACACATACACACGGATTGAATGGTCCACTGAAGAGAAATTTCTCAGCAGGGGCTGATTGGGAATATAATAACTCAGGCGTCAACCTTCTAATAAGGATTGTTCAAAGGGTATTCAACCGCCCCTTAGCCCGGGTTATTGAAGACGAAGTTCTAAGACCATATGGACTCTCCGAAACAGGTTGGAGAAAAGAAAACAATGAGCAGCTCGTTTGGGTTAACGAAAGCTATGCGGGAGAACAGGGAGGAGAAGCGAACCTCTTTGTTAGTACACGGGATCTAGCATTTTGGGGATACTTGCATCTTACCAAAGGGAATTATCAAGGGGAACAAATTCTTCCCAAATCTATATTTGAACAAGCTGTGAGGATCGTTACTCCAGCCGAACTTGATGATACTTTACCGCGCAATGGATTCTTTTGGTGGGTACAAGATAAGCCACGCGCGATATCCGAACTGGGAGTACAACTTCCAATGGGGTCATTTCAATCATTCGGTATATTTGGGAATGCACTGTTGGTTATACCTGAACTTAGCGTTGTGGCAGTTCGAATGTTTAATCAAACCAAACGCAATCCCACAGGTTACGATTATTTAAGAGACATACAAAACTTTGGGAATAAGGTTTGGGAATGCATTCTGTCTCAAGAAGAACTAAAAAGATAAGATTGCTCGTTATCAACAACCATCTTAGTAGGAGAAGATCCATCTTCAGACGATTTAGGCTAGACACCTCTCCACTCAGAGAAATTCAAGATTGGGTAACATTCTACAGCAACTTCTGGAGTACATTTCAGTTTCGCACTCAGCCGTCCGAATATTGGGATGGCATTATTGACGGAGAAGTGCTTATTGTGGAAGCACCAAACCGGGTGTCCTATACTTGGGCCAGCGGAGGGGAGATGCACACGGTAACCTAGACGCTGGAGGATTTAGGGGACGGAAAGGTGAACCTTCATCTCGAACAAACCGGATTCGCCAATGCTCAAGGTCTGGAAGGTGCTAGGTATGGCTGGGGTAAATGGCGCAGTGAGCTTGAAAAGGTATTGGAGTAGTTATTGAGGATGATCATTCCTCACTGTCAGCGGATTAAAAAATTGGGAAGGGGTGTTCCTTGATGACAAAAGGTGAAAGGAATTCTAAGATTGATCCATTTTTTAGTAAGGCTAAAAAATGGAAGGAAGAATTCGAGCTGTTGAGAAATATCGTTCTTGACTGCGAGTTGACCGAAGAGTTTAAGTGGATGCATCCATGTTACACGTTTCAGGATAAAAACATTGTTCTGATACATGGATTTAAAGAATACTGCGCGCTTCTGTTTCACAAAGGTGCCTTGTTACAAGATCCCTATGGTATCCTAATCCAACAAACAGAGAATGTGCAGGCGGCGCGCCAGATTCGGTTTACCAATGTTCAAGAAATAGATGAGGTGCAGCTTATCTTGAAAACTTATATCGATGAAGCCATTGAAGTTGAAAAAGCCGGTTTGCAAGTGAATTATAAAAAGACTACGGAATACATAATTCCTGAAGAATTACAAAATAAATTCGTTGAAATCCACGGATTGAAAACTGCTTTTGAAGCATTGACGCCGGGACGGCAAAGAGCGTACATTCTTCATTTTTCTACTCCCAAACAATCCAAAACTCGAGAGTCAAGGGTTGAAAAATATTTGCCGCATATTCTGAGCGGAAAGGGATTAGATGATAAAAATATCTAGCTCAATGTCATTCAAAGCCCTTTTTTTCGTTAAAGAGGTTAAATCCTCTTAGATAACTTCTACTTTCAATAAATTCAATGGAATCAGGCATCGTCACCTGTGGTGGAAGGCAGAGGGTTCCTTTTTGAAATCCAATCGGAACAACGACACCATCATTCTCATATATCTCCTTAATTTTATTAACATAATAATTCAGGTCTTGCCACAAGCCCCCCATGATATTCTTAGCTTGTTGGTCATCAGCTTTTTCAATGAAATATTCCAAAACTCTTAAGATGAGTGTTTTTTCTTGGTATGTAAGCCAAAGTATTCCTAGTTTTGATGAGCTTATACGGTTTTTCAAAGACTGATACCCTCTTTTTTTATTATGATTCCAATGATTATAGTTTATTTTTCATTAAAAAACAGTCACTGTACTTATGTTTATTTAGTGGGGTACAAATTATGAACATCAGATTATGCTATTGAAGTAACGGATACTAAGATAGTTCAATACCAGAAGGGCTGCCTCGTGGCAGCCCTTTAATCCGTAACTGTATTCCAAGGCGATGAAATCCTGCGACGAGTGAGTATATGTAAGATAAACCATTAAAACTGAGGGACGGGCAGTTTTCTTCAAGCCTTGAAATGGAGACAATGACAATAGAGGGGATGATTTCTTATGAATAAGCACGACTATTTACATAGGGAATCATTTACACGTTGATAACTGGAAAGATGAGTTTACTCCCTTTATTGAGGCGATAGCGTGGGAAAGAAATGACGGAACAAATCTGTAATCTTAAGACCAACGAAGAAGCTTATGAGCGGTTTCGGAAATGGGTTGACGAAGTGTTGAACCGATATAGGGATAAAGCAATATAAGACATGAGAAATAAGGGAGTTGGTTAAATGAAATGTTTTGGTGAACCGAAAAAACGTATGATTTAAAAATAGAAGGAGACGTTGCGACTGACCCTATATGGTGCAATCAGTGCGGCTGCAATTTAGATTTAGATGACATTCCAATTTCAGATGATTTAAAAAGAGAACTTATGTTCAATTTAAGACAGTGCTTAAGGTGTGTCGTATAAATATTTATTCTAAACCATTGCATTCGATAAAAATTTTATTGAAGTATTTAAGCAAGTATGTTACTCTAGGAAATAAGAAGGGAGACGTCTTAATGTCAATAACGGTAGGGAATGAAATGGAAACCATGATTTCAAGCATCAATAGCAAATATTCTTTCTTGTCACCTACGGAACAGAAGATCGCCGAATTTGTGATGCAGAATCCTGAGAAAGTGATTTATTTATCTGTTACCCAGGTTGCTGATGAGCTAGAAGTCGCCCAATCGACTGTGACAAGGTTTTGTCGCTCAATAGGCTTAAGGGGCTACCAGGAATTAAAAATTAAACTTGCGAGAGATATGGATAACAAGAATAAACCTGAATTTGAGGAAGGCAAGATGCTGTTATCTCAAAAGCTGGCCCAGATCGCTATAAGTAACATTCAGGACTCGTTAAGGGTGATCGATCTAGAGGAAATGCAGAAAGCCATTACAAAGTTATTGGCAGCTAGAAAAATAGTCATCTTCGGTTTAGGGGAGTCTGGTCCGATTGCCAATTTGTTAAAGTTTAAATTAATTGGACTGGGACTGGCTGTCGATGCCCACACCGACGTTCATCTGCAACTAATTAGTGCTGCACATCTGAATAATCAAGATGTAGCTATAGGTATTTCGCAGATGGGGAGCACCATGGATGTGGTCAATGCTATGAAGAAGGCAAGGGAAAGCGGAGCCCATACCATATGCATAACAGGTCAAGGCAGATCACCGATCATTGAATTTTCAGACATCAGACTAGTTTGCATGGGTAAAGGAATCTCGGAATTAGAGAAGGATTTAAGAAGCAAGGTGGCGTTATTATTCTTAGTTGAGCTGCTTGTAATCAGTGTAACTTTACAGCTCTCTGGACAAGAGAGCCAAGCGGAGCATTCGAAAACAACAGAATCCATCTTAGAAAAACTATATTAGTCCAGAAGGGGGTTACTACATTGATTAATTCTTTAAAGCGGAAGCTAATTGTTTCCTGCCAGGCTTGGGAAGACACTCCCTTCTATGGAGCCAATTATATGCATGCTATGGCGGAGTCGGCTCTCATGGCGGGAGCTGGTGGAATTCGTGCTAATGGCCCTGAAAATATTCGGGAAATCAAGAAGACTGTGAAGCTGCCAATGATCGGAATTTACAAGCTTCCAGATGCAAGAGGAATTAAGATTATAACACCGAATTTTGAGGCCGCAAGAGAGCTGGCTGAAGCTGGAGCGGAGATTATTGCGATCGATGCGACCCGAGAAGCCAGATCGAATGATGAGGAACTTGCCGAATTTATTGAAGAGATAAAAGCTAAGTTAAAAGTTCTTGTCATGGCTGATATTTCAAATTTTGACGAAGGAGTACGGGCAGAGAAGGCTGGTGCTAACTTGGTGGCAACAACAATGTCGGGTTATACATCTTATACGAAGAAAACCGAAGGTCCAGACCTTGAGCTGATTAAACAATTAGCGGCAGTTGTAGCTATTCCTATTATCGGTGAAGGAAGATATGCAAACCCTGCACAAGTGAATCAAGCTCTTGATTTAGGAGCGCATAGCGTTGTTGTAGGTACGTCTATAACTGCACCCTGGGAAATTGCTGCACGGTTTGTTAGAGCCATTACACCATAGGTGGGATGAAATATGATATTTCTTGGGATTGATGGTGGTCAGACATCCACAAAGGTTTGTTTATATAATGCTGAAACCGAACAGTCTTATATGGAAAAAGGTCCCCCAATAGATCATTTGATAAATGCGGTTGGTGTGGAGAAAGCTCGTAAGGGCATTCAAAATTCTCTTAAGGCGATATTGTTAAAGGTTGATGGAACAGTAAAGATCAAAGCGGCTATGGTAAGCATCAGTGGACTTCTTAGGGAACACGAGCAATTAGTCCAAGGGTGGATCAATGACTATTGTCAAGTTGAGGAGTTCCTTATAGAAGGAGATGCGATAGCGAATTTAGCAGGAGCATCAGCCGGGAACAATGATGGCGTTCTGATCATTGCAGGTGGTGGGAGCTTAGGTTATTACTTGGATGAGGATGGCAATGAATTTGTGTCAGGAGGCTGGGGGCATATCCTCGGAGACGAGGGAAGTGCTTATAGGATAGGGTTAAATGCTCTAAAACAAGCCATTCTTGATGCAGATGGTCGAGGAGAGCCTACGATTTTAACTCAATTACTACTCGAGCATTTTCAAGTGAATTCCTATTGGGATATTAAGAAAAAGCTCCATTCCGAAGCCATCTCCCGGAAGGAGATCGCTGACATATCTGTCATTGTAAACGCTGCCGCGGACAATGGTGACACTTTATCACGAATTCTTCTGCGGAATGCAGGTAGAAGTCTTGGAGAGCTGGCCATCTCCGTTCTAGAAAAAGTCGAGAAGCATGGTATATACAGACCCGATAAAATTTATCCGACCGGAGGGGTTTTCCTTTCGAAGCATTGGGTAAAGCAAGCTTTTGAAGAAACGCTTATCCAGTCGTATCCCCATCTACATATTGTTGAGCCCTTGTTTCCACCGGTTATAGGAGCAGTTATTCTTGCAGCTCGGAAGGTCAATGTAAATTTAAATATAGAGAAACTCATTCAAGAATAGGAGGTTTCATCTTGCATTCAATCGGAGCGGAACAAGCTTTTGACCTCATTATGAACAATGTGAATCAATTTAAAGCTAGCCAGATGCCTCTTGTTAAACAAGGAGCGGGACTACTAAGCAATAGTTTATTGCAGGATGGCGTTATTCATGTATTTGGTGCAGGACATTCACGAACCTTCGGCATGGAAATGTGTGGAAGAAGCGGAGGATTAGTGCCCTTGAATTTAGTCGGTCTTGAGGATTTATCCGGTCAAGGGGCTGCTGAAGGAATTACGCTCATTGATCTGGAGCGCGATCCGCAAACAGCCCATCGGCTTATGGATATGCATGACGTAAGAAGCGGAGACGCTTTTATCATCGTCTCTAATTCCGGACGAAACGGATCTTCCGTAGAATTGGCGCTTGAATGTAAGAAGAGAGGAATCTCCGTGATCGTGGTCACATCTATACAGCATTCTAGCAACGTATCTAGCAGACATCCAGGGGGATTAAAGCTGTACGAGGTTGCCGATTGTACCATTGATAATTGCTGCCCTTATGGAGATACATTAATTGAAATTCCGGGCATGGAGGAGAAAACAGGTTCAGCATCTACGGTAGTAGGAGCTTTCATTGCTCAAGTATTGACCGCAGAGATTATTAGGAATTATCTAGATGCTGGGAAAACGCCACCTGTTTATATCAGTGCAAATATAGACGGTGGAGATGAGCATAATAGCAAGCTTCAGCAGCTTTACAGCCATCGTAAAATTACTTACTAAACCATCTAAGGCTTCACCTGTTTTCCAAGCAGTGCATGTATAAAGACTGGGGTTTGGGATTAGGTATAACATTAAAAGGAGGAAAGTCGCATGGGTAAAGAATGGAAATGGTTGAGTACAAAAAGACGTTCGTTTGTAGTAGTTTCATTAATGTTAGTAATGGTGTTAAGTTTAATGGTAGGCTGCGGCAACAATAATAATACAAAGGGTGAAAGTCCTAAGCCGACGAATACACCTAAACAAACAGAAGCGCCGCCAGAAGTGAAAAAGGAAGATGTAAAAATTGTATTCTGGCACTATTTAAATGATCGTAAGGATTTGTTAGAGAAGATGGCAGCCGACTATCAAGCGAAAACCGGTGTGCAGGTTGATGTTCAGCTCTTTGGTGGAGACGGCTTTAAAGAAAAAATCACAGCTGCCGCACAAACCAAAACCCTTCCTGATATCTTCACCTTTGCTGGTGGAGAAGGTGATCTCGCCAAAATTATCGAAATTAATGGGGTTATGGAGATTGGAAAAGAGAAAGCGGATTTATTAACGAAGTTTCCGCAAAACCTGGTAGATAAATATTCTTACAAAGCAGATAACATCTATAAGGTTACAGAGCTTGGGACATATGCGCTCCCGATGGATACGAATAATATGCAATTTCTATACAATAAGGATTTATTCGCTCAAGCAGGTATAGCAGCAGCGCCAGCAACATGGAAGGAATTCCTAGATGCTATTGATAAGCTGAATGCCAAAGGAATTGCTCCGTTAGCCACAGGTTTAGGCTCATGGGTTGGAACGTCTATGACGGAACCCTATATGTTTAATTATCTGGGTAAAGACAAACTGCTTAGCACCAAGCAAGGTAAAGAACCTATGGTTGATTCAGAGTGGGAGAGTGTCCTTGGGATATATGCAGAGCTAGCTGAGCATAAAGCTTTTGCACAAGGGATCGCAACGATGGATCTCCCGAAGGCAGAAGAATTGTTCGTCAATGGTAAGGTTGCAATGATCTTCGATGGATCATGGGCAATAGGTGTGTTTAATGGAATGAACAAGGAATTTGTAAACTACGGTGTATTCTCTCCGCCAAGAGATGAACGTGCCTCTCATGATGTGAAGATTCCAGGCGGCGTAGGTGTACCTCTTGTTGTCGGCAACGGTACTGAGCATAAACAAGAAACGCTGGATTTCCTTGAATTCCTGCTCTCCAAGGAGCAGCAAGAGCTGTATGCAGCAGAAAGCTTCAATCTACCAGCTAACAGTGAAGCTACTGGTGGCAATTTATCAGAGGCTCTTACCCAATTTGCTAAAGGCGCAGCCATGATCTATGAGACACCGGGTTCCTTTACGCCAGAGGTTGAAGTGATTATGCAGAAGGGTATTCAATTAATCATTCTAGGTGAAGCGACACCTGCTGAAATTGTTAAACAAATGCATGATAAGACCAAAGATAATGTAGCGGCTGGAAAACTGTTCTAGCATTCAATAGTAAGTCAAACCCATGGTTCTATCAAATACGTGTTGATAAGCCATGGGTTTTTCTTTTCGGGAGGGGATAGTTTAAAAGAGTTCAGAAGTACGTCTAAAGTAAACCGATACCGCATTAAATCACGGATTTGACGGATGGGTAAGGGCGGTATAAAGCTGCTGAGAACTAAACCGAATACCCTTGACATATTTCGGATTAGCAATGACAACATCACAGTCGTTTTCCAAAATATTAAAAACAGGGTGCCAATACTTGCCTGTCGGCTGCAACAACAAAGTTTATAGTGGATAAGGCAGACATTGACTGTTTGCTACATAATAAACGGGAATTGTTTATACAAAGTTTAGTTTACGTGCTCTAAGGCACACTTATTTGTACTTGAAGATAGCAAACGACACATCTTATCATGCGGGCAGCAAAATTGAACTGCACCACTCACCTCCCCGTGCTCTGTAGTGTATCTGCTTATCCAATTGCATTATAGCAACTAATAAAGGTGTTGAAGAGTACTTTCATTACATTTTTGTGCCTTGAGCACTGCGAAAGGAATGTAGCTTATCATGAGTAATATAGCACCTGCCAGCAAGAGGCTGGACAAAGAGAAAATGTTTAATCTAGTATATGTTGTGCCGGCTGTGCTTATTTTTATGGTCTTTTCTATATTTCCTATCTATCGGACGATCCAATACAGCTTTACGAATTCAAATGGTGTTACCTTTAACCACAACTACATCGGTTTTGATAATTATGTTCAAGCACTGACCGATAAGATCTGGTGGCAGGGTGTAGGCAATGGTTTATTCTTTGCCATAGCCGCCCTCATCTTTATGAATTCTATTGCTTTGTTACTTTCGCTGTCAGTAAATACTGGCATTCGAGGCAATAAAGCATATCGGGTTATATTCTATATTCCACCGATTCTGTCGGGGATTGTTGTGGGTTATTTGTGGAAGTGGATCTATGATCCGGATGGCTTAATTAATTTGACATTGAATGCAGTTGGATTGAAACAATGGACTCATGCATGGCTTGGGGAAACCGGAACCGCGCTAACCTCTGTTTCTATAGCATCGATGTGGCAGGGAGTCGGTGGCTCATTCATCTTATTCCTGGCTGGACTTCAAGGTATTCCTGCACAATTATATGAAGCTGCGAAGATTGATGGAGCAGGAAGGCTTCAGCAATTAATATATATCACGATTCCATCCTTACGCAGAGTATACACCTTGGTGAACATCTTGACGATACTTGGAGCTATGCAAATATTCAACCATGTGTATTCCATGACTAATGGAGGACCCGGCTATGCTACTGAAGTGCCTGCGTTACGAATTTACCGGGAAGCCTTCCGAAACGGGGACTTTGGTATGGCCAGCACATTCTCCGTGTTATTCGCGCTTATGCTGTTTGTAGTATCCTTCATTCAACTGAAATATTCACAAAATGATGATAACTAGGGGCTGCAGGTTATATGAAATCACAAGAGTCTAACCCATCTGGAGAAAAAAGAATAGGCTTGCTCAATCATGGGTTTCTGATTGTTTGGGCAATCATCTCATTATTTCCGTTAGTCTGGATGATCTCTACATCGCTTAAGGAAAATAATGAAATTTACACGAATCCCGGACTGCTTCCGCGTAATGTGCTCAATTTCAAAAACTATGCGGATGCGTGGATGTTCGGTGAATTTAATGTTTATTTTATGAACAGTGTCCTCTACACAATTGTAATTATAACGGCTGTTGTTTTTTTCTCTTCCTTAGCGGCATATGGCTTATCCAGACTGAAGATGTACGGGAAAAGCTTCGTTTACTATATGTTCCTAGCTTCTCTAATGATTCCGATTCCCGGTGTCTTCGTTGCCATCTATATTGTTGTTTACCATCTTGGTCTAGGGAACTCTCGGATGGGATACATCCTGCCGATGATTGCCCTAAGCTTACCCATCTCTATCTTCATCCTGAAATCCTTCTTTGATGAGATGTCCAAGGAAATACAAGAAGCCGCCATCATTGACGGAGCGAACAATTTCTATATTTATCTGAATATTATGCTTCCTATCTTAAGACCGGCCATAGCGACAATTATTATTCTCAATATGCTGTCGGTTTGGAATGAATTCTCACTTGCGCTTATCTTGTTTACAGATAATGCATTCATGCCGATTCAGAAAGGCTTATCCGTCTTTGTCGGTCAGTATTCCACAAGATATGAGCTGCTTATGGCTGCAACCACGATTTCTATTATACCGATTATTCTGATTTACATGCTTATGCAGAAGCAGTTTATTCAAGGACTCACTGCAGGTGCGATTAAGGGATAACAATTTTTAGGAGGGACATTATGTTGAAAAAAGTATTGGTTTTCTTCACTCTTTTATTGATAAGTGTACTGGGGGCATCTGCTATTTGCTCGGCTTCGGTGGATTATTCGGACATTATTGAAAGCGAATCCAATTGGATTGCTTCCCTGCAGGAGCCTTCGGGAGCAATCGTGATGACCAAGGATCATACCTACTCCTATCATGGGGTTGAATCGTATAAGGTGGAGCCTTATTTCGCTAATTTAGCCGTTATTGGCATGCTGGAGAATGCGTCTAAAGACAATCTGCGTGCTGCAAAAAGGTGGATGGAGTGGTACTTGGACCACTTGAATGACCCCGATTACAATACGCTCAGCGGAACGATCTACGTCTATTATCTAGATGTGGCTACAGAGGAAAATTACACAAGCTCCGACTATTATGATTCTACTGATTCTTATGCGGCAACTTTCCTAACCATGTTGGAGAAATACGTTCTTGCCGGAGGGGATCGAGAATTTGTTGCGGAGCATAAAGAGGAAATCATACAAATTGCCAATGCCATGCTAGCAACGATGCAGCCGGACGGTTTAACGATCGCGAAGCCGGATTATGCCATCAAATATCTAATGGATAATTCGGAGGTTTATGAAGGCTTGAGAAGTGCAGCGTGGTTAGCTGAACATGTATGGGAAGACGTAGCGCTAACTGAACACTATCGAGCCCTGAAAGCTTTGAATTCCGCGGGGATCGAGACGCTTTGGAGTAGTTCTACAAACAACTATAAAGCTTATGAAGGTGTAGGTACGGCGAACTGGAATATCTTCTATCCGGACGCAACTGCCCAGGTATTCCCGATATGGAATGGGGTTATGGATGCAGATGGGCAGAGGGCTGGCGACTTATACGGGAGCTTAAACACCTTTCATCCGGGCTGGCCATATCTGAACACTGCCGATGAATTTGCCTGGAGTATCCTAGCCTATTCGGCAGCAGTCATGGGAGATAAGGGTAGAGTTGATGCATTCTTGAACAGTGTGAAAGCTGAATATATCGATCAAGATCATCAATGGCTGTGGTATAACATGGAGGCTGGCTTTACCGCTCGGGCGGCAAGAACGATTCGAGATCAGACGAATGTGGCATTGAATAAGCCTGTTATAGGCTCAGACAACCTTAACAAGCTGGTGAAAATTAACGATGGCGATTTGAATAATAGCTGGAAGGGATCGAAGAAGACGGATTGGATTCAAATCGATTTAGGACAAAGCCAGACGATCAACCGCATCCTGATGAAATGGAACACAACCTATGCAGATCAATATGAAATTCAGGTGTCAGAAGATGCGAATAGCTTCACTACTGTATATACAGAAGCTGCTGGAAACGGTCAAACAGACGATATTCAATTTGCGGATACCCAAGCTAGATATGTGAAAATTAACTTTACCCATGCTGTGGGAAAGATCAACTTAAGAGAAGTTGAGGTGTACAACGAGGTTGTCATCGTACCTCCCAATCCGAATCTTAATTTAGCGTTAGATGCAGTGGCAACAGCTTCCTCCGACAATGAGAATGCATTCAAATCCATTGACGGAGATGCAACAACACGATGGTCAAGCGATGCTAACGATAACGAATGGTTCCAGATCAATCTGGGCTCCATTAAAGCGATTAATAAAGTGGTCATTGACTGGGAAGCGGCTTATGACAGAGATTATGCTGTCCAAACCTCGATTGACGGTAGCCATTACACGACAGTGTACACAACCTCGGCAGGAGACGGTGGTACGGATTCAATCCGGTTTGCAACTGTTAATGCTGTGTATGTCAGAATAGTATGTACAACCCGAGCTACAGGATACGGCAGCTCCTTCTGGGAGGTTAGCGTATATAACGACACTTCAAACCCTTCCACTTTACCTAATTTGGCCTTGAATCAACCGACAGATGCATCCACTCAAGCGGCATACAGCAATCTATCCGTAGATGGAAGCTTATCGACCCGTTGGGGCAGCGATCCTCTGGATGATCAATGGTATTCCATAGATCTAGGTTCTGTGGAGAGCATCAATAAGGTGGTTATTGATTGGGAAGGTGCATATGATTCAGCGTACGCAATTCAGCTATCATCAGATGGCGTTACTTATACAACGGTTTATGCTACAACGACATCGACAGGCGGAACGAATATCATTGTATTCCCTTTAACAGATGCAAGATATGTGAAGATATTATGTATAACACGAGCCACACCTTATGGCAGCTCCTTTTGGGAGGTAGGTGTTTATCAAGATTTGAGCAATCTGTTTGTATCGCCAAACCTAGCATTGAATAAAACGGCATCAGCCTCAACGAACACAGAAATTGCTTACAGATCCATCGATGGAGACCCATTTAGTCGCTGGGGAGCAGAAGCTTTAGACGACCAATGGTACCTAATCGATCTGGGTTCAGCGCAAAGCATGAACCGTGTAGTCATTGACTGGGAAGTCGCCTATGCATCCTCCTATTCAATCCAATTGTCTTCCGATGGCAATAATTATACGACGGTATATTCAACAACAACGGGAGTAGGCGGATCTGAGACAATCACCTTCGATACCTCCAATGCTAGATTTGTAAAAGTACTGTTAACTACCCGTGGAACTCCTTGGGGAAGCTCGTTCTGGGAAATCGGAGTATATAACGACGAGGAGTAATTACTGCAATACGCATACCGCGTAACACAGCTGAGACGATAATCTTGTTAAGGCTGTGTACGCTTATCACGATAATGAAAGCGCATACATGAGTGTGGTGGGCTTAAGGGGGTGTTCCATGGCTATTTAATTTTCATCAAGCAGGAATAAATCGAACCATGAACACCAACTTTTTAAAATTGATTGAAGAGGAGTTTTGATAATGGCTAAAAAAATAACCGCTTTTATTGCTGTATTGCTGTTCAGTATTGGTATCTCAGCAGTATGCAGTGCGTCTGTAGATTACTCAGGAATTATTGAGAGTGAATCTTCTTGGGTAGCAGTTTTACAACAGCCTTCTGGAGCCATCGTGATTTCCAGGGACAAGACCTTTGTCTGGAATGGCGTGACGAGTTATAAGATCGAACCTTATTTCGCCAATTTGGCAGTTACAGGTATGCTTGAAAATCCGACAACCGCTAACATCCTCGTTGCCAAGAAATGGATTGAATGGTATTTCGCACATTTGAACCAGCCTGATTATAATGGTATTAATGGCTCTGTGTATGTGTATTATGCGAATATAAGCACGAATGCCGAAACCTCCTCAGCAGGGTATGACTCGACAGATTCCTATGGAACAACCTTTGCCACTCTATTGAAAAAATACTATGAGGTGAGCGGGGATAGTACGCTGCTCATCAACAATAAGTCAAATATCGAGATGGCGGTAGACGCTGCTATTGCCACACAACAAACCGATGGTCTAACCTATGCCAAACCCGATTATCAAATTAAGTACTTAATGGATAATGTGGAGGTGTATGAGGGATTAGCAAGCGCAGATTGGTTGGAGCGAAACGTTCTAGGAGATACAACCAAAGCGAATTATTATCTGGGTAAGAAGAATCTGAATGCTACTGGGATAGAAACATTATGGAATGCTACGAATAATAATTATAATAGCTCCGCTGGACAAGCATCTAACTGGGGAGTATTCTACGCGGATGCAGTAGCTCAGGTATACCCGATATGGACAAGCGTTATTGCTCCTACAAGTTCGCGTGCAATCGGCCTTTATGATACCTTGAATGCAAATTATCCTGGGTGGCCTAGTCTAAGTACGCCTGATGCATTTCCATGGTCCATATTGGCTTATTCAGGAAGTGTGATGGACGATTCATCGAGGGTAAACACTTTCCTTGAGAATATTCAGAATACTTACATCTCCACAGGGCATGGATGGCCTTACTACAATATGGAGGCTGGTTTTACCATCAGAGCTGCTAAGAAGATTAGGGATAAAGACAATCTGGCTTTGGCAAAAACGGTTTCAGCATCGGCCAATTCCGGTACCGCCTCGAATGCCAATAACGGAGTATTATACGACAATTGGACGGGTGGAACAGCTAACAATCAATGGATTCAAGTGGATTTGGGAACCAGTAATGCGATGAATCGATTGATAATAAAGTGGGGTAGCACATACGCGACGCAATATAAAATTCAAGTATCGGATAACGGAACCACCTTCACTGACGCTTATTCAGAAGCCGCGGGTAATGGAGGTACGGATGATATAGCATTTACAGATGTTACGAAGAGGTATGTGAAGTTATTATTTACGGCAAAAAGCAGCTCCAACGGAGTGGATTTAGAGGAATTCGAACTTTATAACGATAACACAACGCCGGTAGCACCAACGAATTTAGCATTAAACAAGACAGCAACCGCCTCCAGCTTTCCGGCCGATACCCAGAAATCCGTAGACGGTAACTTGGCTACCCGTTGGGGAAGCGCATCGTTAGATAACGAATGGTATAAAGTTGATCTTGGTGCCTCGAAGACTGTAGATCAGGTAGTTGTTAATTGGGAGGCAGCATACGATTCGGCGTATTCTGTCCAAATCTCTACAGATGACATTACCTATACGACGGTATATTCTACAACAACAGGTGATGGTGGAATTGACACCCATTCATTTACTCCAGCAACAGCTAGGTATGTGAAGCTTTTATTAACTACGCGTGCGACGATATGGGGAAGCTCCTTTTGGGAATTGGAAGTGTATAATACCAGCGGGACTCAAACGCCACCCCCATCTCCTGCTCCTAATTTGGCATTGAATAAAGCAACTATGGCTTCTAGCAATGTTTCATCAACCGGCCTTTCTGTAGATGCCAATCTAACTACCCGTTGGGGAAGTATATATGCAGACAACGAATGGTATACAGTTGACCTAGGCATGTTATATTCGGTGAGTAAGGCTGTCATCAATTGGGAAGCGGCTTACGATTCGGTATATTCTATCCAAGTATCAACCGACAATCTTAATTTTACAACGGTATACACTACATCAGCCGGTGATGGAGGAATAGATACTGTTACCTTCGGGGCGCAAATCGCAAGATATGTTCGAGTATTACTTACGACAAGGGCAACTGGTTACGGAAGCTCTTTCTGGGAATTTGAAATTTATCAATAGCTAATCTGAGTTGATTTAAATTCATTAGTCGGAATAATCTCTGAGTAGGGAGATTATTCCGGCTTTTTCTTAACGAACAGGAAAGTATTCGTCTATTGTCGATTCATGAATCGCCCATCCATCCTGATACACACTCGTTTCTTAGAATGAGCGTATTTGTCACAACGGTGATATATTCTTGGAAAAACAAGAATTCACATCAAATAAAATGTCATTTGAAGATTTTGTTGGTTCGCTTCAAAAGCGCTTTAGAACGATAGCGGAATGAAGCAGATTGCAGAGGCAGTCTGCTTTTTCATTGAAGTAACGGGAGCATAGTTTAGTTATAAAAGTATCTTTCAAAAAAGTGTGTGGTATACTTTCGAAGCACGAGACTTGAGGGGGATGAAAGAAACTATGGAGGACTCTGTAGTTATGCAAGCAGAACGAATTGCATGCGATTTTCTGCGAGAACAAACAAAAACATCTTACTTAATCATAGGTAAAGGTATCACAAATCAGGTTTGCGTAGTCGAAACTAAGAGCCATAAAGTCGTTGTCCGCATGAACGATAAAGATACATTTCCAAGCTTTATCAAAGAAAAATGGTGTATCGAACAAGCAGCCGCAGTTGGCATTCCTGGACCTGAGGTGTTGTCCATTGGCATCGTTGATGAAATAGCCTATATGATTCAAACTTTTATAGATGGCAACAACGGGTTAGACAGTACGGTTCCCAGGTCCGATATTTGGAGGCAGCTTGGCGAATATGCCAGTCATATTCATTCGATTCAAGTGAAAGGATACGGAGACAATCTGATTGATCCAGTCCATGGTGAGTTTCAGTCATCTTCTCATGCAGGATCGGACGGCAGCTGGCAAGGGTATGTGCAGTATAATATCAATAGTTTGACTGAGTCTGATCGGTTGATTGAGCTTGGAGTAATTACTCAGATGGAATCGCAGAGAGTAAGAAAACTGTTCGAGAATCTGAAGAAGGAAACGTTCCGGTTCGGTTTAAACCATGGAGATCTCTCTATTAAGAATACGATTGTCAACCAGGCAAACCAAGTTATATTGCTGGATTGGAATGCAGAAGTAAACGTGGTACCACATGTAACTGTTATTCAATTGATGCATTACCAAATACTAGGACTAGAAGAACGCCCAAATATTGAGGAATTCAAAGCGTTTTTAGACGGGTATGGGATAAATGTAAAAGACCTAGCTGACATGAGGCATTTGCTGCTTTTAAGGGCTTTCGATAATCTCAGGTGGGCTATTGATCGAAGTCCTGATTTGATCGAACCCTATACCGCATTTGCGAAACAAGTCGTTGACATGATTATGGATTAGTTAGCAGAGATAGAGCGATGTTTTTAACTAATGGTGAAGAATATGATTAAACGGAAACGATAGTTTAATACCAGAAGAGCTGCCACGGGGTAGCCCTTTGTTAAGCTATACGAACTGGCAGAATAGCTCAATAACGTCACCTTTTTCTGCTAGCTGGCAGTTTAGTGCAACTTTCCAAACGTTGGAATCGTAATGATTATTAGTTGTGATAAATGAGCGATTATTTTGTGCGTTCAGTATAGAGGATTGGAGGTGCAGCTGTGAAGAAGATATTAATAGGCGGAATACTTATGTGTAATGGGGCTTTAATCTCGTTAGCTGTATTGATAGCCGCTGCTTTATATGTCCCAAACATTACCGCATGGTCTGGTACAAAGCTTTGGTACGCCATATTCGGCGCAAAACAATATGGAAACGAAGTTGTACAGAGTTTGTCTTTAGGCTTCCCATTCGTAGTTGGAACAATATTGTTTATTCTTGGTTTGATTGTTGTAGTAATCGAATATTTTAAAATCGACTAACTTTACGATGAACGATGGTAGGGAGGCAAATAGCGAGGGAAGGGCAGTTAAACGTAGCTATTTCATTAGCTAATTGTCTATTATGTACATAAGCAACCTCAGCAGGCGCATCCAATTTGACGAAGAAGCAGAACTTGGAGCAATCTATATTCTGCCAATAATACAATCCCAAGGAATTGGAAGTCAATTATTAATCGCAGCAATTAAAGAATTAAGCGGAATAAAAAACTTATACGTTGTTGTAGAAATAGAAACTTTATCGGTAATAGGTTTTATAATTCTAAAGGATTTGTAACTCTTAACGAGTTTGAAGAACAATTAGATGGGCATACACTAAAATTGGTGAAGATGGTTTTGAAGGTTGGGTAAGGGGACAATGAATATGGTTTGCGTAATTCCTAAGCTTCATTTAAGTTGAATTCAATCACTATGACATGGAGCTCAGCATGGTTTAATTGAATTTAGATTGCGATAAAATGGTGCGAAAGTAGAATCCGCTGTGAAGGATGCCATCAAGTTTAATCGGTATACTTTTCGATTGGAAATCGAAAAATAACTGGTCAACAATCCTTTAACAGCTGGCGGTAAGCCTTCGCAAGAACCACAGAATTATATTAAGGCATCAATATAGAGAAGGATGATAAGGGATGAAAACATTCGTATACTCTGATCCACATTTCGGACACGATGCAATCATCAAGTATGAAAGCAGACCGTTTGATAACGTTAATCACATGGATAAGGAGTTAATCGATAATTGGAATGAACACGTAGGAAAGAACGATTTGGTGTATGTACTGGGAGACTTCTCCTTCTACAACTTAGCTAAGACGGAAGAAATCGTACGTTCTCTAAACGGTAGGAAACGCCTTCTACTAGGCAATCACGATAGAGGTCATTCATTAACGTGGTGGAAAAAAGCGGGATTTGAAGATGTGTATGAGCATCCGATATGCTACGGCGGATTCTATTGGTTCTCACATGAGCCTATGTATGTAAATAGTCACATGCCGTATGTTAATGTCCACGGTCACATTCACGGTCAGAAGTACGAGAGTGAGCAATATGTAAATGTGTCAGTTGAACACACTGAATATAAACCTGTATTATTTGAGATAATTTCAGCTAGATTTCAGAAGGAGCATGAGAATGAAACCTTCTGATGCGATAATATAAAGCAATCCTTGTAGCAGAATTTTATCGACTAGAAGACCTTACTATTCTGCACAGCAAGACAATTTAGATACATCTTTGTCGAATGTTAGTGCTGCGGTAAGACCAAATTTTACAGCTAACGTGCCTGCAAAAAACTCTGTATTCGGAGTTCTTCCAGAGGAGATAAGAAGTTGTTCGGCTTCAATCATTTTCTTCTCACCATTTACAAGGATGTGGATTTTCTTCAATTCTCCTTCTTGTTTAATCCGTTCATATGCTACCCCAGTAATTATACGCACCCCTTGTTTAGTAAAGCTTCAGTTATCGCTTCTGATCAATTACAGAATGCAGGGCTTCAAGAGGTAAGACTGGCTGGCCCAGGCGCATTAGCTCGAACACTACCAGGTGAAATAATACGGAAGTTGCTCTACACAGAGGCGTATCGTGTACCCTTCATTGAGCGTTGCTATCAATTCGATTCTGAACCGTCGGTATGTGGTTTGGGAATTCACAGTTAAGTGGATTCGGGTAGAAAGGAATCAAAAACATTTACTTAAAATCCCACCTATGCGATTAGTAGACGGGAGTCCTTACTAAACATCAGTAGAAGGTTGCAGATAGTAATGTAAGTGGTAATCTATGTTACCAGATAAGGTACTTTGACTATAATTATTATTTACACAGTAAATACAAGTTTTCTTTGATATTATGTAGCTTGTTGAGACTAATAACGAGATTTTCAAAGGAGAAAGAATATGAACAAAGAAAAAAGGCTCTATTCTGAGAAAGACATCTTTATAATAGAGTGTGATGATATATTCTTACGTGAGTATCAAGTTAAGGATTTAGACGATCTATACACCATCACCCAACAGAATGAAGTTTTGAAATTTGCGCACAATTAATTGTGCGCACCTTTAAATTAGTGATGTAATTCAGGTTCTACCGTCTCTGAAATAGGTGGAATCCATTGATTTGCTGTTCGATTACGCTGGTTGATCGAACTATAGCCTGCATAATCTATTCTAAGCACGTCTGCTAAGTTTTGGTCGACGCTCACCAAGTCGTTACGACTAATCTGTGCAAAATCGGTTTTACCCATGCTGTACATAACGAGCTTCATCTCTTCAACACAGCTTTTTAAGAACTTAGCTAGATGCTCTGCACCTTCCTCAACATCAAGATCCTCTTTGAATTTCCCTAAGTACAGTGGGAGCTGTGGGGGAGGCTCTGTAGGCAGTGCCTTCGCCATTTGAGTTTGCATCAAAGCCACTAATGCAATAGATCCAATATAGACCGCGTCCGCTCCCAAAGCCATGGCTTTTAGGAAGTGTCCAGGGGTAGTTAATCCGCCACTAGCAATAACGCTAATGTCTTTCTTGACACCCCGTTGCTCCAGGTGTTGGATGGTTCTATTCAAGGCGTAGAGTGTAGGTAATCCAACATCATCCTGTAAGGTTGTGGGTCCCCCGTGGGTTCCGCCTTCAGCGCCATCGACTACGAAATAATCGATACCTGCTTCTATAGCTACATCTAGCTCCTGCTCGATATAGTGGGTAGCGCAGATCTTCACACCGACGGGCACATCATAGTCCCTTTTTAATGCCTTGATGGTGTTAATCAGATCCTCTTTGCTATTCACACCAGGTAATCTAGAATGAATCACGGCATCTTCGCCGGGCTCTAACTTTTTGGCGATTCGCAGGTCTTCACCTATTTGGGTAGATGACATACTCATGGGAGCTGAAGCCTGTGCACCTTGTCCGAGCTGAACCTCAATGGCATCAAGCTGCTTTAACGATTCATGAGTATTCATCCAACCACCACGGTTGTATTGGCCGATAAAATATTTGGCTTCTCTGCGCTCTTCATCGATCAACGGGGCCTCCCCCGAATTCGTTGCCGTTCCAGCCATGCTTGCCCCCCGGGCAAGGGCAATCTTCGCCTTCAAGCTTAGAGCGCCCCCATAGGACATTCCTGTAATTATGATTGGGATTTCAAGGTTCAATGGCTTTTTTGCTCTGGGGCCAATCGTTGTTCCTGTGAAGATCTGAACACCATCCTGGGTTGGTAATTTGAACATGTGTACGGGATTGAATAAAATCTTCTGCCAGTCCGAGTGTACAATTGGACTGCCCAAGGGTCTATTAATCGGCTTACCCGTTTCTGCTCTCATTCCTGCTTCGAAGATGGCTCTTGGCGTTAGCTTCTGCATGATGGTGATGAAAGAGAAGAGATTCTCGGTATAAGGCTCTTGCAACATTCTCCGCATGTAGTGATCCATCATCGTGTTCATTATGCTGTTCATCATCTTTTTGGTAATCCATTTAAACAAGCTTATCAGCTCCTAGTGCTTTCCGTTTGGACTTAGTGAGGGCTCTTTTTGAAACTTCTGTTCCCAGGATATAATTGTGCTCTCTATGGCTTGCTGACCAGCCGTAGGTGTTTGATACCAGCCTCTTTGATGCATCTCGTGAAATAACTTCGCATGTTGATCCTGAACCTTGCGTTGTATATTACCGAGTGCTATGCGAACTGACTTATTAGCTGCTTCCAATTCGGCTCTGCAGTAAGCAGAAGCCAAGCTTTTTTCCGAATGCATCATGTCTGTAAGAATCTCTTTAACCCCGATATTCATTACTGAACCTCCTCTTTACCATTGTGATTGCGGACCAGCTGCCATAAGTCCATGATGTTCTGTTGGTGCAAGGCAAGGGATTGCTGTATGTAAGGCAGTAGTTCATCATCTTTAACCAGTTCTGCATAGGCAATGGATTTCTTGACAGCCAATTCTTCGCTGCCTAGCAGCTCATGGATTTGCAGCAATTCCATCTGTGTTAATTGTTCCAACATTCTCACTCCTTTAATTTTTGGATAGTTTTTCCCGAAAGGGGATATTTTACACAACATTTGTGCTTGTAGTGGGTATATACGAACATAGAGGTAAACTAATGGTTGATAAGAAGGAGAGCATATGAGCTATTCAAAAATAAAACCCAAGAGCAAAGGAAAGTGGAATTGTTGGGGAAGAACAAAGGAAAACCTTGTTGGTAATTTAAATGTTTGACTTTAAATTTGGAAAATAGTAGTATAAAATAGGAACTAATGTTCTCTATATTTTTTGAGGAGTGATAAACATGATGTTTAAGAAATTAGAGTGCGTTTGCATATATACGAACGATATTGAGAAATCCCGATCCTTTTACACTTCCATGGGTTTAGTGGAAAACTGGAATATTGAACGGTTCTTGGAAGATGGATTTACCTGGATATTAGTTGGATTCAAATTTCCTGACAAAGATAGTTCCGAGCTCGTTATAAGTAACCACCCGGATAATAAATTCACAGAAGTAGAGATTTATGTTGATGATGTACGGCAAACTCATACAGAATTGAGCAATAACGGCGATGTCCAATGGATAAGAACCCCCTTTGCAACTGAGTCTGGGCATGTTGCTGTGATGGAAGCACCTGATGGTAATGTTTTCGTATTGGTTGGAAAGTAGTTGTTCGAACTCGGAGGTCGTTTAAGTTGAACATAAGATATGCTTTGTTTGAAGATATCGCACAACTTGAGTCTTTCTTTTCAAGGTATATTACAATAGAGAATAAGGCGGTCTACAATGAGGAGTTTCTTTGTGTCTTAGGGCTTCGGGCCGCCGTATTAAGGAAATGTATGGTTATCATGGTTTGGAAGGGCATCATCATCGCAGCAGCACGAATCTACCGAAAGAAGAATAATACGATTTCCCTGTACCAGTTTGCAGTAGAGGAGAATTATCGTGGTAAGAATCTCATGAAATTTCTGCTTTCACAAATTGGTTATCCTGTAATTGCGGCATGCCCATCAAACCTTGAGTTCAATATGTATTACAAAAACTCTAATTGGTCGTTTATTGAGTCAAAAAAGGGAATGAATACTTGGATGCTGGAGGCAGACTCACTTACTGAGATTAGTTATAATCCACATGAATGATTTGGGGGCTAAGTGATGGGACAAGCAGATGAGATTTACCGTGATTTAGTAATTGAAATTCTAGAGAATGGAGATTGGGATAAAGACCACAACGTTAGAACAACATGGTTGGATGGTACTCCTGCTTATACTAAAAGTTTAATTTCCAAACAGTTGAAATTTGAAAACTCAGAGGTCCCTATTCTTACTACAAAAAGAGTTCCATGGAAATCAGCCATACACGAAATTCTATGGTTCTATGTGAAGAGAACAAGTGATTGCTCATATCTGGATGATAATAAAGTGAAGATATGGAAAGAGTGGACAAATACATCCAATAATATAGGTAAGGCCTATGGGTACCAGCTAGGAAAACCAATTATGATAAAAGGTATGATTACTAACCAAGTTCATAATCTAATTGATCAACTAAAGAATAATCCTGCTTCAAGAAGGCATGTAATATCTCTCTGGAATATCGATGATCTTGATCAAATGGAGCTATACCCCTGTGTTTGGAATAACCAATGGCTAGTAAAACAAGGAATTCTTCATTTAGTTGTCAACGCACGGTCAAACGATATAGGTTTAGGTCACCCATTTAATATATTTCAATATTACGTTCTGCAAAGAATGATTGCTCAAGTAACAGGATATAAATTAGGATCACTTATATTTAATATCAATGATGCTCATATCTATGAAAGACATATTGATCCTTTAATAGAACAAATTGAACGCAGTACCTATCCTGCACCTGAGCTTTGGATAAATCCAGAAATAACAAGAATCGATGATTTTACTATCCAGGATTTCAAATTAATTAATTATGAATATCATCCTTCCGTTAAGATGGAGATTGCTATCTGATATCAATGGCAGATTAAAGCTATTGAATTTTTAGAAAGTTGGTTTCATAAGAGAGGGACTTTCAAAATAGAACATGAAGGTTACAGATGAAGTAACTAGGGGGATCATATGAAACAATTTAGTATTATGTTCATACTATTCGTACTTATCAATGCTGGTTGTTCTATGGAATCAGACATGGGGGCCAACAATAGTAACAAGCTTAATGAAACAGACTTAGAGGAACAAAAGAAATCACCTGAGCCAGAACCAGAACCAGAACCAGAACCAGAACCAGAACCAGAACCAGAACCAGAACCAGAACCAGAACCAGAACCAGAACCAGAACCAGAACCAGAACCAGAACCAGAACCAGAACCAACATCGATAGATAATGAACAGTCTTATAAGTATTATGAGTTAAGTCCTGTTAACCAAGCTGCTGAAAATGAGAGTTTAGTTGAATTTATAGAAGAATTAAATTTTAATATTGAAAAAAGAAATATTGATTTTCTAAGGAAATATTTTGATGATCAAGGAAAATGGGATTTTGGTGGCACTACTAAGGAGGAATTATTAGAAAGGTGGGATGAAGAGAGCTGGTTGGAGCTTCAGCAAGCCGTCTCACTAGGTGGTGTAATCTATGGCGAAGAAAAGACTTCATATATTGCTCCGTACACCTTCGAGTTATTCCCAAATGAATTCGATGCGTTTGAATTTGAAGTTGCTATTGAAGATGAGGTTGAAGTTTATATCGATAAAGATATTCATTCTAATGTAATAGAAATACTCAATTATACAATTGTAAAGAGGACCTACGAAGTGGATGTTTCCGGTACGAACTGGAAGAAAATAGAGTTGTGGGATGGAAGGGTAGGCTATGTTATCAGTGACAAAATCAGAAGTCCTATAGACTATCGAATTGCTTTTGAAAAGAAAGATAATGAGTGGAAGGTCATTTTTTTCCTTGCTGGAGATTAAGTATGGATACCTCGTGATACAACGTATCTTGTAACAATAGCACACGAGGGTAAGACGCAGGTATCCGCGATATCCACGTTTGAGAGTGATAACACATGCATTACTACGATAATTTAGGTAAAGGGGCATCAGGTGCTGCTGTACAAAATATGAATCTCATGCTTGGATTCGATGAAGGAAATAGTTTATAGAAGGAGGTTGTTTTAGTGAAATTAAACGATATAGTTTTAAACGAAATGAACAAACAGTTAAAACGAATAGAAACATGTTTAAACCTTTTGTCAGATGAACAAGTATGGCACAGATTTAAACCCAACATGAATAGCATTGGTAACTTATGTATGCATTTGGCGGGAAACGAATATCAACATTTTGTAAGTGGTATTGGTAAGGTACCTTTTAATCGAACGAGGTCAGAGGAATTTGCTATAAACAATGGTATATCCGCAAAAGAATTAATAAGACTACTCAAAGACGTGAGACGACAGTCTTCAAGCATACTAGAAGTTAATACGGAAAGTGATCTGAAAACAAACATCACCATACATTATTCAATCGATGATTGGAATAAAATGATGGTGCGTCCCGTTTTCGAAACTAAGCCCAATTATTCGAAGGATCTAGAAACAATGCTAATTCAAGTTTGTGAGCATTATAGTTATCATGTTGGACAAGTTGTAGTTCTAACAAAATTATTAATTGATAGTGAGGACAATTTAACAGGAACGTACCACTAACCGGGTGTTTTTTTATTAGTTATAGAGCATTTCTTTGTAATGAGAAGTGCTTATTAACTTTGTAAAGAACTCAAAGGGAATATTAGCTAGAAACAATAATAAATTATCATTTAACAGTCTAAATGTATTGCAAAACGATAAATTATGTGTTAAATTCAAAATGAAAATAACTAAGTGAGGTGCATGTTATGGAACGAGGAACAACACTCTTTTTAAAGCTAGCTGTTATTCTTATTGGAATCCCTGTCCTTGCTTTGTGCATATTTGTGGTGCCTGAGATAGGGAATTATGCAGCAGAATTGTATCTAGATATGGCTTATTTGAAATATCTCGTTTACATCGATTTATATGCAACGGCGATACCTTTTTACTTTGCTCTGTATCAAGCTTTTAAACTTTTAAGCTATATTGACAAGAATAAAGCTTTCTCGGAATTATCTGTAAAATCACTAAAGAATATAAAATACTGTGCAATCACATTCAGTATCTTATATGTGCTAGGCATGCCACTCTTCTATCTCATAGCGGAGTTAGACGACGCCCCAGGTATCATAGTAATTGGAATGGTCATGATTTTTGCTTCAATGGTTATCGCAGTCTTTGCTGCTGTTCTCCAAAAACTTTTACAAGAAGCCATAGATATAAAAGCGGAAAATGATTTAATAGTCTGATCTGAGGTGGGATAATATGGCAATTATTATCAATATTGATGTGATGCTGGCTAAAAGGAAAATGAGCGTCACAGAACTTTCAGAGAGAGTTGGAATCACGATGGCTAATCTTTCTATATTGAAGAATGGAAAGGCAAAAGCAATTCGATTATCAACTTTAGAGGCGATTTGTAAGGCCTTAGAATGTCAGCCTGGAGATATATTAGAATACAAAGTTGACGAAGACACTCATGGATCATGATGAAACGCATGGGCACATCATTTAAGGAGACCCTGTATGATTCTTCTGAGGCTGCTCCAGCAGTTCGACTGGAGCAAGTACCTGTTGTTCAGGAGATAACGTCAATGAAAGCAATAGTACAGCTCATGCATTTTGGCTATCATCAAGCGATGAGCTGCATATTTCCTATTGCGATCTTTGGAACTTTAGCTCTTTCTAGTGTAATAGAGGTACCCTTCATTTACCGTTATGATGCCATTCTTCTCATACTGCTCGCAGTGCAGTTCGTTATGTACCGCAGTGGATTGGAGACACGAGATGAAATTAAAGTGATCTGTGTCTTTCATTTAATCGGTTTATTGCTGGAAATATATAAGGTTAGAATGGGATCATGGTCATACCCTGAGCCTGGGTTTACGAAATTGCTCGGCGTGCCGCTCTATAGTGGATTCATGTATGCAAGTGTAGCAAGCTTTATGTGTCAGGTATGGCGTAGATTGAAGATGGACATGACCGGCTGGCCAGGGCTTACTTCTGCGGGATTACTAGGAGGAGCCATCTATCTGAACTTTTTCACACATCATTTTATTCCTGATTTTCGTTGGTGGCTGACGGCGCTTGTGCTCATTGTCTTCTGGAGAACGTGGATCATATATCGGGTACGAACCATTATATATCGAATGCCCTTGGTGCTGGCTTTTTTCATAGTAGGTTTTTTCATCTGGTTAGCCGAGAATATAGCTACATTCTTTAATGCTTGGAAATATCCTGACCAGTACCAAGCCTGGCAACTCGTTAGTTTCAGTAAGATTAGTTCGTGGTTCCTTCTGGTCATCATTAGCGTCATTATTGTTGCCCAGCTTAAACATGTTAAAGCTAACCGAAAAACGAAGGATTGACGGAGAACAAAGCACCTAACCTGGTGCTTTTTTATATGGTAATATAAGTTAATAGGGATGATTTCTATAATGATGGGTGGAAAAAAGAAAATGATAAGGAGATAACAATGGAAATTAATTTAGTGATTTTTATATCATCCATAAACGAACAATTAAAGAACAATACAGGAGAAGTCATGATGAAAACCTTTGAATCTAATATTCGTCCAGCAAAAGGTGATATCCTAGAGGATCCAGGATTCCATCCAGGGTTTCATAATGGGTATGAAGTTGTTAAAGTCACGATCAATTATGCTTCAAATGATTGCTTTGTTTCACTAAACCCACTTGTATTAGAAAGGGAAGAAATCAAGTTAGAAACCTATATAGAGAGACTTAAAGCACATGGTTGGCGTGTTGTCTCAAAAGAAGAATTAATAAATAAGGGATAAAAGAGCATTCATAGTTATATTGTAGGAGGTAGTTATTTGAAATTATATACAATTCGATTATCAACTATATTTCTAAGCTTATTATTGGTAGTTGGTTGTTCCAACTATCAGGACGGTTTACTTTCACGGGAACAGTTAAGGAGAAACTTGTTGAAGACGGATTGCTGGTTATGAAAGAATATGGCGGTAGTGATGAAGGTAGAAAAGAAGGAAATATATATGAAATCCCTGTTGATGACATAATAGAATATAATGTTGGTCAAAAATTAGAAATAACGTTTTTTTCAAATACAGATGATGATGTTTGGGCTTTGGATAAAATGAAATTCGAAATAAAATTAATCGATAACTAGTAATGCTAAACATGACTGCGACCGCGGTGCAATATGAGTTGAAGGGAGAAGGAGTATGATAACGCTCAGAAAAAGAACCGTCAATAACCGTATTGCGACTTTGATTTGCTGCTAGGGTAGCGCAGCTCCTTATTATAGGAATAACCTATAAATAGTAAGGTCAAAAGATATTTCTAATAAAAATTCATTCGTGATATCCTTCCATTAAATGGTATGGGGGTTTATATATGAATAATGTTTGCTCTGCGGGTGGTTTAATTATTAAAGATAGTAAAGTGCTCTTAGTAAAGATTACATATGGAGCAAATAAAGATTACTGGATGATACCAGGGGGATTTGTGGAAGAAGGAGAATCCTTCGAGGAGGCAGTTATTCGGGAAGTAAGGGAAGAAACGGGAATAATCGCTAAACCTAGAAGACTCATTGGTATTAGAACTGGAACTAAAGAGGGTCCCAATGGAATGGCTATGCACATCTATTTAATCTATGAAATGGAGTTAATCTCAGGTGATTTAATTGTTGATGGTTCCGAGATTTCAGACGTTCAATTTAGACTTATTGATGAGGTGCTTATTGATACCAAGGTTGTAAGTTTGACACGAGAAATATTACGTTCATATACGAATGTTATATCTCGCTCAGGATTATGTAAAGTTGTGCAAAGTATCCAGACAAATAATAAATATATCAGCTATGACGTTTACACATTAGGATAATGTGCAATTCCGATTAATTCTGCTGAAGTTAATGATGCACCTGTAAATTCGGCAGAATTATTTAAATAAAAACAAACTCTCCATATAATTATTTCAGGTAGTAGATTATCCTTTAATTAATTATAATTCTAGACTGGAGAAAACAAATATGAATGCACACTTATCCATCATGAGATTAGAAACTGAACGTCTAGTCATACAGCCTTATACGGAAAGTGATCTCATCGAATCGTTCGAGCTCATGCAGAATCCAGAGCTTTTTACCTATCTGCATATGGATGTAATGACATTGGAGGAGTATAAAGGATTGTTTCGTTGGTTGATTGATAGTTACAATACCCCGTTTGACCAGCCGTTTAAATATTCATTTGCGATTCGGAGCAAGGAGACAGGTGCTTTTGTTGGATGGTGTGGTATAGGCTTTCTGGATTTTATCGCCGATAATGAGCTGTATTATTTAATCGGAAGAGATTATTGGGGCAACGGTTATGCGTCAGAAGCCGCAAGGGTATTAACTACTTATGCATTCGATACAATTGGCTTAGATCGACTATATGCAAAGGCAAACTCACAAAATCTAGCATCACTTCGGATAATCACCAAACTTGGCTTTGAGTTCGAATGCGTACTGAAGAACTTGACTGGAGATAATCAAGATTGTAATGGTGAGTTCAAGTACTCATTGACTAAGGAACGTTATATATCACAAGTTGGAGCAATCTAACAAACGAGGGAAGAGTATAATAAATCACAAGAAGTGGACACTAAAAGGGGCTCTTTTGTGTTAATATAGGAAGAATACAAACTAAATAAGGTAGCGTCAAGAAGTTTGTGTATTTGAATTTAGGGTTGTCCATCGGAACGATGGATAAGTAATATTAGTGTCTTAAGGGGTGGGGGGATCCCCCCACGAAAATTTGAATTTTACGCTC
>Ga0101941_1000126_pt1 | contig 192838 bp, 141 predicted proteins | sample DewCreD2012metaG_3_FD_75242 | JGI IMG/M metagenome (GOLD analysis project Ga0101941, IMG submission 75242) | Hot spring sediment bacterial and archeal communities from British Columbia, Canada, to study Microbial Dark Matter (Phase II) - Dewar... ... | reverse complement strand
GCAGTGCGGTCTTGCTACTTGGAGCCGGACTGTGTCTGACGGGGTTCGGCCAACCACCACGGCAACAGGCATCATCTGCGCCAGCGCCTGCCGCGACCAAACCGCCCGGCACCTTGTCGTGATCGTCGGGCTGCAGGCACTTTGACGGGACAGCATCACCGCGGAAAACCCGTGCAATCAGCAGCATGGGGAACGCGGAGACGTCGGGAGGCGTGTGAGTGTGGGTGTGTGCATGCTGGCGTGTGAGCGATCAGCAGCATGAGGAACGCGGAGGCGCCAGGAGAGCATCCGACACCGCCGCCTGGAATGGACAAGCTGGCGGCCAAGGCTAACGCAAAGCAATCCCGGCCTGGAGATGCCCGGGGCCTTTCCGGGTTGGTAAAAAATTTTTTCGATTTTGCTCTTGACGAGTTTTTTTTGTGTACACTGCAGGATGGAGCAGCGAGGGGGCATCTCGCAGGAGCCAGCAGCGATGAAGAGCGGGGAGTTGCCCGTGTTGGCAGGTGCTGGTTGGGCGCGATGGTATGGCGCCGTGGGGCTGGTGTTGTCGCTGATTGTCGGCCTGGCGCTGGACCTCGCAGCTGGCCGGACCATTGTCAGTCGAGCGCTGGTTGCGGGCTGTTCAAGTGGCTCTTGTGTTGCTGCGGGGATCGGGGAAATGGTGGTAGGTGTATGGGCGGCAGTTGTTGGGAGAGGTGTAGATTGCCAGGTTGGCGACGGGGCTGGTTGGCTGGTAAGCCTGGGTGGGGGCAATGCTCTCCTGGGTCGATGGGCAGGGAACGGGACGCCAACCGGCGACGTGGTCGTTCGGGCGACCCTTGCGGGGTGGACGTGTGCGAGGCTGGCGGCAGGAGGGATGCAAGGAAACAATCGCCAGCAGTTCGGCCTGTCTGACGGGGGCTGAACGCGAGAGCGTGAATAATCCGAGGCAGTCTGGCGGACTCGTGGCGGGAGCGGGTCTGGACGGCTGCGAACCACATCAGGAGGTTTTGCCATGCGTGGTGCAGTGAGCAAGCTGTGGGACAAGCTATGGGGCAGTCGCTCCGATGCGTGGCTCGATGCGAGCCCGTCTTCCGAGGCGCGTGGTTGTCGGCCGCCTGGTATTGCAGGCAAGTGGCTGAGGCGCCTTCTGGCGGGAGTGGTGCTGCTGGCAGTGGCATTCGCATCGGCGTATGCGGTCTATCGCTGGCAACAACCGCGCTGGCCCGGCCTGCCCGCCGAACCCGAATTACTCGACTCCATCACCGCGGGATGTCCCAATCCAGTAAACACCTACGAAGGAGCGTTTCCGGATTTGTGGTGTGCTTCCCAGGAGCGGTGCAGCTACACACTGGATTGCAGCAGTCCTGATGCAGTCGGAGGAATGCCTTGCGGTTCCTGCATTGGCTGGCGAAACGGCAGATGCATTAGTTTAGCTGACAACCCTTCAGGCCAAAAGTGTGAGCAGTGGAGGCGGGACGAATGTTGCTGCCCATTGCGCAAAACCTGCCAAACGATTGCGGGCAAGAATCGGGATGATCCCGACGCAACTTACTTGGAATGTTTGCCAGTAGATTGCGACATCTGGGTAGGTACTTGGTATGAATGTTTTGGCCGCGTGCCACCTGGCGACCCTGGGCCCAACTAAAAAGCGGAGAGCCAGCAATGGGTATTGGATACTGCTGGGCCATCTTCCTCGCATTCCCTGTACCGCTGTTAGTGGGTAGTCCGCTCCAAACGGTGGGCGCGGAATCTGTGTCACCAACTCTGGAAGCGCCTGGCCAGGCGAAGATGGTGCCTGTGGAGAAAGCGCTGGGTATTTTGGAGGCGTTGGAGCGGCGTTATCGTACAGCACGATTCACAGCCAAGTCGGAGCCGGTCGTGATTGAAAATCCCTCCGAGCCATTTCGTGCCCGAGCTAAGTCCCCAGACCACTACCAGTACGAAGAAGTGGCTGTTGATTACGAGCGCCAACTTTACGTTATCCACTGTCGTGGTTTCACTCCCTCGCGTAGCCCCGAGGATAAACGCCCAATCGAGCGTTGTGGCTTTATCGCGTTTGACGGGAAGGAACACCGGGCCTTGCGGTGTATGGACCCCCGTACCGCTGTCGCTGAGAGGGGTCCGCCTGTCAGCACCTGGAGCCAGCTTGGTTGCATAAGCCACAATTGGGAACCTGGAAGCTGGTTGGACGATACGGCGTTTAGTTTCCCGCCTAATCAAGTCAGTACCACTTCGGTCAAGGGCAAGCCACTGAGCCAGTGGATACGTGATAAACGTGATACGGGGGAACTCGTGGGTATTGAAGAGTCTGCGCCGGGCATCTGGACCATCCGCTGGAAGGATACCTACACGCCAAGCAGCGGACGTACCTATGAGCGCATTGTGGTTACCACTTGTGATGTAAATCGCGGCGGCCTGGTGCTCGAACAAGTCGATTATCTGGAAGACGGGAGACTCTGGGGACCGCGTATCGTTTACACCCTGGAACAACAAGGCGAATTCTGGTTCCCGAAGATAATGGTTCGGTTTTCAGCTCCCCAGCTCAAGGGCCCGGTGATCGGCAGCCGCAGAGAATATTCCAATGTTCGCATTAATGAGCCGATTCCCGATGAAGTGTTTCGGCCGGAGTTTCCCAAAGGGACGCGGGTGCGGGACTATATTCGCAAGGTGAGCTATATAGTCGGGGAGCCGTTTGACGAGGCGCAGGCGATTCGGCGGTTTATGCAGGAGCACGGGTTGGCCGCACCGCCAGAGACACCGAAACGCTGGCCGTGGTGGTTGTGGGCGACTGGCCTGGGCCTGCTGATGTTAGTGCTCGCCGCACTGCTGGCCTGGCGGTGGCGCTGGTTGCGGTCGCATCTTTTGCGCAGCAGTGCGGTCTTGCTACTTGGAGCCGGACTGTGTCTGACGGGGTTCGGCCAACCACCACGGCAACAGGCATCATCTGCGCCAGCGCCTGCCGCGACCAAACCGCCCGGCACCTTGTCGTGTGGGTATCGCGCCGCAGTGTTCTGCCTTGAATATTTCGGTCGGCAATACCGGCCGTATATCGTGGACGCGTTGTTGCCAATCACGGAGAAAGGCGTCCGACTGAGCGACCTGCAAACAGCGCTGGAGGCGCACGGTCTAGATACGGTAGCCCGCAAGCAGGTAAGTCTGGCTGAACTGGAGCAGACGTTGCGACCCGAAGTGCTGGCGATTGTGCCGGTTCAGGTCACGTCAGGGCAAATGCATTATGTCGTAGCCGTCTTTCATCCCCAGCACGGAGCGCTGCTTGCCGACCCGCCGTTTGGTCTGATGTCGCTGCGGCAGTTATTGGGTGATCGGCAGGAGATGGAGCCTTCAGGGGTGGTTCTGTTTGTGCAACGGGCAAATCTGACAAAACCGATGGAGCGGTTGGTGGAGGTGGAACCCGCTGTGGTAGATTTCGGGACCGTACGCGAGGAAGAGCAGCAAGCAGTCAAGCCGCTGACGCGAAAATTGACAGTGCGAAATCGTGCTGACCGACCGCTGGCTATGTGGTTCAGCCTGGAATGCGGCCTCTCGACCAGCGAGGGACATCGCCTGTTAGGTGCGGGGGAGACCTGGGAGACCGAGGTGAAATTGCTGCGGTGCGGCCATACGCAAAGCACGGTGCTGGTCGAGCTACCCGACGGTAGTAAGAAGCGAGTGCGAGTACTGGCTCGGAGTGCCGACCGACTTGCCACACCGAAACCGTGGCCCGAATTGCGTCCCGATAATATTCGGCTCCAGGTGCCGTTGACGGCTCGGGCGGGGGATGCACTCACTGCCGTGGCCCTGTACGAAGCCCGTCTGGCCTTGCCGGAAGAACCGCGACTGACAGGTTTACCCGACTGGACGGAGGTCACGATCGAGCCGGCCACCGAGCGGGCTCGTTTCCTGCGAGTGCGTGTGCGGCTGGAGGAAGGGCTGCTAACGGAATTGCGGCAACTCGGAAATAAGACGGGCGAGTTCCGTGTCACTTGTGGCGATTGGCCTGTAGTCAATGGCAAAATCAGTCTGCTGCGACCGCGACCGGTGGAAGTCAACCCCACCGCCATCATGCTGACAGCCGCACAGCCCAGCGCTTCTATCCGCATCAAGCCGGCCCTGCCGGAAGTCCAAATCAAGGAGATACGCTTTCTCCACAAGCCTGCTGCCTTGACAATATCCGGGATGCGTTCCCAGCCGGACGGTTGGGACATCGGGATCGTCTGGAATGGCCAGCTCGACAACAGTGTTGTCGCCCTGTCCGGGGAAGCTATCTGTGAACCGAGCGGCCCGGAGCCAGTTGCTGTGGTCGTGCAACTGCGCCCTTGAACCGTTCCACGCTGGCAACTTTGCCCCATCTTTACTAGGATCGTCCACAAAGCGGCTGGAAACGCAGCCCGTGGGTGACCGCTGCCAAGCCTCTCTGCTTAGCAGGATAAGCGGCATGTCGCGATCGCGGTGGTTTCAGCATGGTGCTGCCTTAGCGGTTATCCTGTCAGCAGCACTGGGCCTGCGGTTGGCGGGCATTGCCACACAGGCCCTCTGGGCTGATGAACTGTTCTCCTGGAAACTCGCCAGTTTGCCGGTAACAGAGTTATTAGAACGGGCGACCGAACAAACCGCAGTCCACCCGCCCCTTTACTTTTTGCTCTTGCATTTCTGGATGCAACTCGTGGGGGATTCGGAAGTATGTCTGCGGTTGCTGGCGGTGGTACTGAGTTTGTGCGAAATTGCCGGCGTCTATACCCTGGCGGCGATGGTCAGCAGTTCGCCCAACAGTTCCGAAGCCAAAGCGTTCCCCTGGGCGGCAAGCGTAGCTGCATTGCTCGTGGCCTGCAATCCTCCGCAAATTCACTGGGCACAACAGGTACGCGGCTATACTCTCGCCTTAGCTCTGCTGACGTGGTCGGGCGTAGTCTTGCTGGCGACACTCCGGCAACGTTGGCCAGTTCCTTATCACGGTTGGCTTGTGTATGGCTTACTCTGTGCCCTAGCCGTCCTGACCCATTATCTGGCGGCGACAGTGCTGCTGGCGCAATATTTGTTCGCCGGCGTTTACCTCCTGTATTGCTGTTGGAAAGAACGTCGCGAACCGCGGGCAGCAACCCACGCTGCGGCATCGCGACAGCTGCTCGGACTGGGATTAGCCCTTGCAAGCATGCTTATCGTCCTGGCGCCCTATTTAGAGACGGCCTGGCAGCACATAGAGCTTGCCTGTTACAGCGAATACACGACTTTAGTCGGCTGGCGTCGTTTCCACTCGATACGGGACGCCCTGGTGGGCAATGGCATCATGGCTATAGACACAGCTTCCAACTGGGATTACCTCTATGCCCTGGTATTGGCGGGAGTGCTGTTATGGCTGGTGACCGACGGTCGGTTCGAGTCCTGGTTGGTCTTCTGTTGCGCCGTCATTCCGTGGGTGATCCTGAACATAGTTTCCTTGTTCTCCTGGCGGGATGCCTTTTGGAGCCGATATCTAAGCTTTCCCCAGGTCTGGTGGCTGCTGGCGACTGGCTTAGTATTAGGACGATGGCGATGGCCTTATCGCACCCCGGCAGTGGCCGCGCTGCTCCTTTATTTCCTGAGCGGAGTCTATCACTGGTACGGTCGCTTCCTGCCCGCACCTTCTAGATCCGTTCCGCAAGCTGGCATCGCTTATCTTCGCGAACATTATGATCCTTCAGAACCCCTGGTCGTTACCGGCTACCGTTGCTACTATCCGCTGGCTTATCAGACTCGAGGCTGGGCCAGGCCGCGACTGTTACTTCCAGCCGGAATGGACAGGGAATTCGTCCGCGGTGGTATGACGCATCTTGCCGATGACGAGGTGCTGGATGAGGCTCTTCTTCCTTATTTGCAAGCGCCGGGCGTATGGCTCATCCTCTGCCGCCTTTACAGTGGTTGCGAGCCGAATTTAGATACTTTTCCTGCTCACTGGGAACTTATTTCCAGCCATGGCGCCAGTCTTGAAAATCCCCATGGGTCAGACATGTATATCCTGCACTATCGTATACATGCCAGGCCAGGTCGGCCACCCGACCCATTCGCTAAATATAAGTCGGCAAATAAAGACGGCAGCAAGAGCAATAGACAGCCTTGATCCAACGGATCGCTCGCATAGCTTCTTCGGGGTAACTGACAACGCCCGATGCTACTGCGGCCAGGCTCCTGAGTGTGGCGACCGCCCGATCGCTATTAGATTCCATGAAGGGCAACCCGCAAGCCCGCTGGCTGATGCTCGGTCTAAGCTCCGCCGTGCTAATTGCCCTGGGGCTACGCGTGTATTATGCCATTTATATGCCGGTCTGGCTGGACGAAGCGTTATCCTGGCGACTGGCTAGCATGGATTGGACGGAAATGTGGTATCGTCTGCAGGAAACCGGCACGGTGCATCCGCCCCTGTACTTCGCGCTGCTGCGATTACAGATGGCTCTCCTGGGAGACAATCCCTGGGCTTTGCGGTGGCTATCGGTGATTTGTGGCACTCTGTTAGTGCCGGCGGCCTATTGGTTTGCTCTGGAATGTTTGCGCTCTGCTGGTCGCGGTGTTAGTGCGCATGGGCAATCACTGCCTGTCGGCGTCGGAATGTTAGCGGCCTGGTTGGTGGCTCTCAACCCCATGCAGATTCATCTTTGCTGTCAAGCACGTGGATATGCCCTGGCCTTGTTCCTGGTAGTGGCCACCTCCAGTTTAGTTCTTCGTGCCTTGCGGGAGACAAGACATGTGTGGCTGCTTTGGAGCGCCTACGTGTTGTTGACGCTGGCGGCCTGGTACACCCATTACCTGACCATGCTTAGTTCGGCAGTTCAGTGGCTCTACGCCCTGGCAGTTCTGCTGATTCCCAAATGCTATCTTTTCACCGGGACAGTGAGTACAAGCGACCCATCACAACCCCAACCGGTCTGCGGCTGGAAGTTGACAGGTCTGGGCGTAAGCGTATTGACCGTGATTGCGGGATTCATCCCCTGGGCCAGCATTTGCTGGACTCAGCTGAGCCATGCTCGAGTGGCTTGGCATCGCCCGCTTATGCCTGCGGAATTAACAGGAGAGTGGGGACGTGCTCTGGCCGGAAGTTTTTTCGACCCGCCTCATTTCGAGCTAAATGTATTAGATATTGGCGTGGTTCTGGTGGTTGCCCTCGCCAGCGTATGGGCAGTGCTTCGTGTTCGCCCGGCCGGATATTTATTACTGCTCCAGGCCTGGCTCCCGCCTGTTCTATTAGGCATAGTATCCTGGCTTTCCCCCAGGAATGTCTATAGTGCTCGCTATTTCTTTGCCGCGGAATTTACCTGGATAATCTTGCTCGCTATGCTTATACTGGACTCGGTCTGGCAATGGGAGCGCTGGATTATCTCGTTAGTTGCTCTAATACTGATGACCATAGCGCTAGCAACTCGCAGCGATTGGCAATATCTCGGTAAGTCTGTCGGTATGGCCGCGGTCAGGGACTATATTGCTGAGCAATGGCAAGACGGAGACATAGTGCTGGCGGAAAATCCGGCGGATTTCCTGGTGGCCCGGTATTATTTTCGGGCTTGTGAAATTCCAGTGTACTTATATGGCACTAGCAGTTCGCGGCAGGGCTATCGTGGCCGGACACATTTACTCGACGACGACCTGTGCACGCGCGAACAATTAGTGCAGTGGCGCCCCCAACGCATCTGGTATCTGCGCAGTGGGGCTTACGGAGTTTTTCCCCGCCTGGATTTACCGGAGCCCTGGAAAAACCAGGAAACGCGAGCATTTGCCAGACCTTTCTATTTAGAAGGGCCGCTGTATCTGACGCGCTACCGAAGGCAGGATAAGTGAATTCAATTGGAATAAACATGGGACGGTGAGAGCATTCGCAGCCAGGCTGGTCATCGTTCAGGTAGTCTGCTGCAATCTGTAGAATCTTTGGGAAGCGAAACTGTGTCGGCACATCAACCTAAGTCGGTTGCAATCAGTGTTATAATACCTGCATTTGACCGCAGCGAAGACCTGCCGCGGTTGTTTGCGGCCCTGGCGTCGCAGACGGTTGGTCGGGATAAGTTCGAGGTAATCGTCTGTGATGACGGTTCCGAGCCGCCACTAGAAACCATAGTTATGAGCCTGTTGCGAGAGCACGGGCTGGAAGGAAAATATGTTCGCTTGTCTCACCAGGGTCCTGGCCCAGCGCGCAATGCGGGATTAGCAGTGGCCAGTGGCGAGCTTCTGGCTTTTCTCGATAGCGACACCGTGCCGGAAGCGGAGTGGCTGCAGGCCTATCAGGAAGCTTTCCGCCGCGATAACCTGGATTTAGCAGGGGGTCTGATTGTTAGTGCCGCGGCCGCAGATGTTTGGAGCCAGGCCTTCAATTTCCTCATGAGCAGCAGTATAGGTGCGGCCGGTGCTCGAGACCCTCGGGCGATCTTTCGGCAGGCCTATATCCCGCGTACTGGAAACATGGCGGTACGGCGAACGCGGGCACTGGCGGTTAATGGATTTTGTTCGGCGAGCGTCGCCGAGGACTTAGATTTTAGCATGCGCCTGCTTGCGGACGGGGCGAAAGTGGGCTTCGTTCCTGGCGCTCGTGTCGTGCACTATGAGCGCTGCAACTGGTGCAAGATCGTTCGGGGCTGCTGGCGGCGAGGAGTTGCACGAGTCCGCCTGCAACGCCGGTATAAACTTAGGGAGCCAAGAGCTCTGCTCCCGGCCTGCCTCGTGATCATTCATTTGCTTATATTAGTCATCGGCATGATTAAGCCGCACTGGTGGCCAGTGTTGATTACTGTGCCCCTAACTTATCTTGCCGCACTGCTAGGCGTGGGACTGTATGCTAGCTGGCGTCTACGGCGACCGGTGCTGCTGTTTATCGTGCCGGTTTGCGCAGCCACCATGCACTGGTGCTTTGGACTGGGTTGGTTAGCGGCCTGGCTTTGGCCTAAGTCGCACCGCATGGACAAATTCAGCAACTCCCATCCGAATCCCACTTGAAGACCTGAAGCTTTCTCGAAGATGGATAGCTGACAGTTCCTGGTACAAGTAGCGCCAGAATTCTGTTTCGCGACCGAGCACTTACCGCGCCTGCTAACACTAGACTTAACTAACCTTAGTATCGGACGGCACGGATTGAAGACTGTATCAATGCTTGGGGCTGATACGAGGACGAAGTTGAGACCGGGAGATGCAGTGTCCGTATCGGGTCAGGTTTTCGATAATGACCAAAGTCGTGGAATGTCCGCGACACATTCTGAGATTCCGAGCGCGGGCGTGCCGCTACGTGTATCGCGGATACGCATGATGCCCGCGCCGAGTCGGGACTAATGCGAGGGACGCCTGACATGGCCTGGTACGCAGCGAGGAACGGTAGCAGGAAATCAGAAGTAATGGTGGCGAGCCTGACATTGCTGTTGGCTGTACCGGTAGTGCGTGCCCAGTCCATACATCGGTTGCACGACGGCGTGACGCTGTTTGTGGCCAACGACCAGGGTAAGGATTTCACGGTGCACCTGGGTGTGCGTGACCTGAACCTGTACGAAGTCGGCCCCCGCGAAGTGCTGGTGAAGGTGTACGATCCGCTGGGCCGAGCGGTCGTGCGGCAGGTCCTTCCCGATGACGGCATCACGCGACCGCTGTTCTAGTTGCCCATGGGCGGCTGGGATCACGAGGCCTGGTATCACGCCTACGCTCAGGAGAAAGGAGCAGCGCTATTGCGTTGGAGTGCTCTGATGGAGCCGGCCCGGCTGGCCGCAGTGCCCCAGCGCGACTACCGCTTTCCGGTTCGCGGCAGGGAACGCGGCGTCTATCGCCTGCTGATTGTCGGGGCGCTGGATCATGTCGTATCGGTGCGGCTGGAACCGGACATGCCTTATGCTGTGGCCGGGCATCCCGATTGGTTGCATGGTCACGGCGAGCAGTGGCGGCGGGCATATCTGTATGTGCCGCGGGGCAGCGTCGGACTGCACCTGGCGGTTGTGGAATACGATCAACCCCGGCAGCGGCGGGTCGTGGTGTACAAGCCGGACGGCAGCGAACTGGCGGCGACTGTACCGGGGCAGATTTTCTACAAGACGGTGGTGGACTTCTCCCAGCCTCAGCAGTTATGGGATCAGGTGCTGCGGCTGGAAGTGTCGCCGGGACAGAACGACTTCTTGCTACTGGTCAAGTTCCGACTGGAGAAAAACGTTAACGTGCACTGTCGGGGCGAGCGTGTGGTGCCGGCCGTGCTGGCTGCTGATGAAGCGACGGCCCGCGCAGTGCGCAACGGCGCCATTTACCACGACGGCGAGGTATTCTGGCACGGTTTCCAGGTCCGCTTCCACGACTGGCTCAAGAAGTTGCGCCCCGAAGATTTCGAGGTGCGCAACGACAAAGGAGAACCAGCCGCACCGGCACCGGGTTATCCGCCAGGCCAGAAGTTGCCGGTGCTTCCGCAACGTCCGAATTTCCTGCCGGTCAATGGGCCGTATGGCGCTCCGCCGCTTTGCGACCTCATCCTGCATCATTACCCGGCCCACAAGAACCGTGCGGCGTTGAACGTGGCTTTGCGTGAGCTGTTCGCCGGACTGCGTGCCATCGGGCCGAACGACCACGTCTCCGTCGCGCTGGGCGGGCCGTTTGCCAATCTCGCTTACGAGTTCAGCAACTACGCCTGGCAATACTGGCGGCCAGCCTGGCGGGTCTTGCAGCACAGCGACGCACCGGATGAGGTAAAAGCGATCGTCCGGGAAGCGTTTCTGGTGGCTGGCGATCGGCTGGCGTTCTGCCGCAGTTGGGAACGGGTCAACGGCAACGCTTACGCCCAGGTGCTGGCCGCCTTGCGTTACTGTTACGAAGCGACCGGCGATCCGCTACAGAAGGAACTGTTCGATACCTACTGGCAGCGCTTCGTCAGCGGCGGCTGGGGCGAGCGGGTGGGGGTCGGGCCTTCCGGGCCGGTGCAGGAAGGGTTCGCCTACGCCTACCACTATGCTTCGTACATCTTGACGACCTGGCAGGCGATCCTCGCCGATCTGCCCGATGCACGGATGCAAAAGGTGTACGATGGCGTCCGCCGCTGGTTCAGCTACACATTGGCCGACGACAACGTTCCCGCCGGGCCGTGGAGTTCCCGCACCCACTACTATCCCCACTGGAAAATCGAAACCGAGGGACCGTTCGCCTGGAAGGGGCTGCCGGGGCCGGATTTCACGGAGTCGGTCAATGGGGCTAACGAATGGTTCGCCTCTCGCCGGAAAAACTATTACATCTTGACCTATCACGGTCGGCTGACACCGAAATGGGAAACGCACAGCCACCTGGGGCAGTCGGGCTATGGCGGGGGGATGATCTGCCAGTTGCACGTGCCGGGCCAGGGGCTGGTGCTGGCATCGGTGCTGAGCGGCGCCTACGGCGAGAATATGGACGTTTCCCAATGGCGCGGTTTCCGCCTGCACACCCTGGCCGGGATTCAGGCCGACGACAGCCCCTTTGTCGCAGGAGATAGCGAACATTTCGACGCCCGATTAGTGGGCCAGCGCGTAGAAAGCTCCGGGCCAATCCGCGGCACGCCGCTTCATGTCTCCCGCGCCTACACCTTCCGCGACGAAGCAATCGTTTGCGAGGTGCAGTTGCGGGAGACACCGGACACGGACTTGCTCACCCTCTGGCTGAAAAATCCGTTCCGCGGCAAAGTGCGTGAGGCTTACGAACTGATTCCCTTCCTGCCGCAGGGAAAAGCCCGAGCGGGCCAGAAACCGAGCCCGACCCGCGTTACGGTACTCGGCGACGACGGTCAGGCGGGCGAGCCACTTGCGGATAAGCCGGTGGTAGCGCGTGGGGTGCTGCTCGATCGTGGCGGGTTTGGTGTGCGGATTATTTTCGACCAGCCGCGTCCGGTTTTCCGCACCGCTCAGGGTGTGCTCTTCGTGCGGTTGACCGATACACTAGTTCCGGCCAGCGAGGTGCGTTTTTCGTACCGCCTCATCTCGTTCGGCAACTGAAAGCAAAACGCATCGCCACTTCGGCTCCCGATCGAGCGCTTATGATGGCCGATACTGTAGCCGCAGAAGTCCATGTAACGCAGGTCGGCCTGCTGCTGTTGCCGCACCCGGCAATATCAAATGGTGGAAGCGAAGGCGCCAGCTGGCTGATTACGAGTCCAGGAGTTGCCTTGGCAGCCTGGGCTTTGCGCTGCCGCCGAACCAATCGTCCGTCGGTCGGTTTTCCAACCAGGCTAGCCAGCGGATCAGGTCTTCGTCTTGCAAAGCACGAAAGCGCGGGCCGTCTTGTCGCAACCCGGAACCACTACGGTAGTTCCCGAAAAGGAGGTTATCGGGGTTCTGTCCACTGCGCAACTGCACCGTGTAAGCCCCACCGACGGGCGCGCTGCTGCGCCAACCCGTGGGCAAAACCTCACGAACGCGGTAGGTATCCGGTTTGAGGCCGGTGAAGCGGTATCGGCCATCGCTACCGGTGGTCAGGCTTTTTTCGCCGGGATCGAGCCGACCGTTGTTGTTGGCATCGAGGAATACCTTCCATCCAGCCAAAACGCGCTCACCTGGGTCGCGACGACCATTGCGATTGCGATCCTCGAAAACCAGACCGCTGAGGCTGCCCGGTTGGTAATTGCCGAAATCTCGGGCGGCGACCTGCTGATGCGAGGCAAGCTGGACAGTGTAAGTCCCGCCGACTGGTGCGCTCAGCTGCCAGCCGCTGATAATCACCTCGCGAACACGGTAGGTGCTTGGTTGCAATCCCGTAAAACGGTAGTTGCCACTGCTGTCGGTGACGGTCCGGGGCTCGCCGGGGTCCAACCGACCGTTATTGTTTTTGTCCAAAAAGACGGTGCGGCCGGCCAAGCCAGGCTCGTTGTTGTCGCGCTGACCATTGCCATTCAGGTCATGGAACACCCGACCGCTGATGCTCCCGTCGGGGAGATTGAAACTCGGCAAGGAGTGTCCAGCCAACGCTCCGGCGAGTACCGGACTGATACTGCGCAGAAGATTGAGTGTTTCGCCATCCACGTCCTCGCCGCCACGGTTCGGATTCTTCGAGAACGTCGCGCCGAAAACCGGGCCAGCGGCGCGATACGGATCGTACAACAGGCTGGTGGCCGTGTTGAACAGATTCATGCCCAGCAATCCGTCCAGCGATGGGTCCACATCCAGCACATAGACGGGTACGTTGGTGAATTCCAACCATCCGCCGTCACTCCGCTGCAAGGTCAACGCATCGAGGGTGAATCCCGGCACATCCACAGTGCCGGCCACTCCCTGCACGGTGATTGAAGTCTCCGGATTCGACAGGTCGAAACCTAACGCGGTGGCCAACTGTGTCGAAATCACCGTCAACTGCGCTCCCGTATCCAGCAGAAAATGTCCACCACTCACGCTGGCCGAGCCTTCCTGCAAATGAACATCCGTAACCAGCGGCGAAGGGGATTCGGTGATGGCGTCGCCCGGATCTGCGTAATTGTCGAATCCAAACATCGTCACCGGGATGTACACCGGGTCCGTGCTTTCCGGCGGCACCGGCATTTCTTCCTGGCCGGCAGCTACGAAATGCAAATCCGGAAACGGGAGCACCAGCCCGGCAATCAAATCGGAGAAGTCTATGGTGAAGCTGTACATGTCCACATACGCCGCCAGTCCCTGCGGATGGTCGGACGAGGGATGCAGGATCGGTGTCCCGGTGATGGTCGGCAACAGTGGACTTCCCTCCTCGGTGCCGACGAATACCTGAATGTTCGGGGTGGAAGCGGTGGTGGGCCCGAAGGTAATGCTCAGCAACGGAAAACCCGACTCGTCGAAGCCAATGTCCAGAGCATGCAAACCGTCGGCCAATATGGTTCCCGGCTGGGAGACATCCCCCGTGATTTCCCCACCGATGCCTCCGGCAACAGCGCCGCCGGGCACCTTGATCGGAATTGGCGTGCCGAATTCCGTAAACGCTTCCTAGGCCAGCGCCGAAAACGTCACCGCCGACGCCCCGGTGTCGAAAATGGCGAAGTCGGCACGGCTGGCATCGCCATACGCCTGAATGGCGACAATCTGATCTCCGAACTGGTCAAGGTCTGGGTCGAGCGGAATAGTCAACTTGCTCGGATTGGTAGGAACCAGTCTGCCTTCGAGCACCTCAATTAGCAGACGCACGCTATAGCATGGCCTGGACATATTCGCTGCCCCCTGTCGAACGCTTTGCTGTGCTGCTTTCCCACGATGGGCCGCACGCCCGCCGCTCCTTCTTCCCCGCTTGGGCACATCCCGATTGTGCCGTTACGGCCGGTGAATCAGGTAACCCAAGAGCGAGGGCTGTATGCCTCACCTGCTTTGCGGCTTTCCAGCGTAACCTTCCTCGACGCTATACATTAGCCATATCCAGAGCGATTGGCCAGTAAGTGAGGCAATGTCGGCGCTGGGCGTTAGCAAACTGCCTGGAAGCCGGAAAACGCCATCTGGACAACCAGACTGGCCGATTTTCCAAGCGTACACGGTGAGGTTACGCCCACCGCTGCTGCGGAGTTCTGGGTTTTGCGAAGGCTTCTAGCAAGTTATGTCCGGCCGGGTGGCGCAAACAACACGCAACCTATGTTTCCGCCGGTTCGCTGGTGGGGAAGGAGCCGAGGATGACCACACGTTCGCAGTGCTCTTTGAGCGCTTCGAGGGTGCGGCGAATCTTGGGTTCGTCCTGATGCCCCTCGAAATCCACGAAAAACACGTACTCCGGCCGACCTGAACGTGCCGGAAACGATTCGATCCAGGTCAGATTGACCTTGTTCTGCTTGAAAACATTCAGGGCATCCACCAGGGCGCCGGGGCGATGCGGCACTTGAAACATGACGGCGGTTTTTTCCGGTACCTCTGGGGAATGCGGTGGAGACTGATTGGCAATAACAGCGAAACGTGTTTCGTTGTATGGGTAGTCCTCGATGTTGGAAAAGAGGATACGCAAGCCGTACCGCGTAGCCGCCTGCCGACTGGCTACTGCAGCCGCTCCCGGCTCGCGCTGTGCCAGTTCTGCCGCTGTCGCCGTACTCGCGACCTCGATGAGCTGTGCTTGCGGGACATTCTTGGCCAGCCAGTTGCGGCATTGCGACAGCGCCTGCGTTTTGCTATAGACGCGTCGGATTTCGTTCTGCGGGCAGTTGGCCATCAGGTGATAATGAATCCGCAGTCGCACTTCGGCACAAATCTTGATTTGCGGCATGCGGACAAACATTTCGAGAGTGTCCACAATGCGGCCATCGGTGGAATTCTCCAGCGGCACGACGCCATAGTCGGCCTGCCCGCGATTCACATCCTCAAAAACGGCGGCTATGGTACCCACCCGAATATATTCCACACTTTGCCCAAAGCGTTCCAGCGCTGCCAGGTGGCTGAAACTGTACTCGGGACCCAGATAGGCGATGCGTAAGACCTTCTGCAAAGCCCGCGAGCCACTCATCAGTTCGCGGAAAACGGCACGAACCGCTTGTTCGGAGAGCGGGCCTTTGTTCGCCTGCAACACGTGCCGCAATACTTCCTCTTCTCGTGCCGGCGAAAAGACTTCCGCGCCGTGATCGTTTTTAAGCTGGCCGATTTTCAGGGCAATGGCCGCTCGTTCGTTGATCAACTTTAGGATTTGCAGGTCGAGCTTGTCAATCTGGCTCCGCAACGACCGTAACTGCGCTTGCGACCGGCTGACGCTGCCATCTTCGCTCGACTTGCGACTCATGGCTGGCCTCGACTGAATTCCCTGATGCCATTGTAATTTATGACCGCAACTGTCCACTGTCAACAGTCCAATGGCGGATTTTCGGCTCAGCTTATGGCATTGCCACCTAAACCAAGGCGGCGTGCGCCTGGTTACTGCCATATTGGCATAATTGGCGGAGTGTGCCTTTTTGGCTATGCCAATCCTGCCGAATCGGCAAATTCGTGTTCTTCGTACAGCCGTTGGAGACCAATTTTTATTTGCAAAACTTTTTGGAGCAAATACTTACTACAATCTTTGATGGACGGATATCGCGGCACATTGCTTGCTTATGCATAGAATAGCAGTGAAAGAAGCTGGCTCAGCCAAGTGTCACGGAGTTGGTGAGCACAACCAGCCAACGCGGCAGTCGGCTTGAATCGGGCGGACACGGAGCAAGCAGACGCCGGCCCCTGATTGCTCGGCCAAGGGGAACTGCGATTCGCCATACGAAACTCGGAAAAGGAGCAGGCTATGGCTAGCGACGTAATCATCGGGATTGACCTGGGCACGACCAACTCGGTGGTTGCCGTTATGGAAGGAAACGAGGTCAAGGTCATTCCCAACCAGGAGGGCAACCGTCTGACACCGAGCGTCGTTGCGTTTACTGATAAGGGCGAGATTCTGGTTGGCGATCCGGCCAAACGCCAGGCCATTACCAACCCGAAACGCACTATTTACTCGATCAAGCGTTTCATGGGACGGCGTTTCGAAGAAGTCGAGCAGGAACGCAAAATGGTTCCGTATGAAGTGGTGCCCGACTCCAAAGGTATGGCCGCGGTTAAAATCGGCGACAAGATTTACACGCCTCCCGAAATCTCGGCAATGGTGCTGCGGAAGTTGAAGGAGGCGGCCGAGAACTACCTCGGGCACAAGGTTCGCCGGGCTGTGATCACCGTGCCCGCCTACTTCAATGATGCTCAGCGTCAGGCGACCATTGACGCCGCCGCCATTGCCGGGTTCGACCCCGAATGGGAACTGGAAGATCCAAAGACGGGCAAAATCGTTCGCCAGCGCATGCGCATCATCAACGAGCCGACCGCGGCCGCTCTGGCCTACGGCCTGGAAAAGAAGAAGAACGAGAAGATCGCGGTGTTCGACCTGGGTGGCGGCACCTTCGACATCTCCATCCTGGAGGTGGGCGATGGCGTATTTGAAGTAAAGGCTGTCAACGGCGACACCCATCTTGGTGGCGATAACTGGGACGAGGTGCTTATCAACTACATCGCCGATGAATTCAAGAAGGAAACCGGCATTGACCTGCGCAAAGACAACATGGCGATGCAGCGGCTCAAGGAAGCGGCCGAACGCGCTAAAAAGGAATTATCGGGGCAGACTCAGACCGACATCAACCTGCCGTTCATCACCGCCGATGCCAGCGGTCCGAAACACCTGCAGATGACCATCACGCGGTCGAAATTCGAGCAGTTGACAGAACATCTGGTCGAACGATGCCGTGGGCCGGTCATGCAGGCCTTGCGCGATGCCGGGCTAAAACCCAGCGATATAGACGAAGTCGTGCTCGTCGGCGGTATGACGCGGGTGCCGCGCGTCCAGCAATTGGTGCGGGAAATCTTCGGCAAAGAAGGGCACAAAGGCGTTAACCCGGACGAAGTCGTCGCGGTCGGCGCCGCGATCCAGGGACACCAGCTGCTTCTGGGCAGCAAATCCGAAGTGCTGCTGCTCGACGTCGTGCCGCTATCGCTGGGACTGGAGACACTGGGCGGCGTTTTCACCAAGATCATCGAGCGCAATACCACCATTCCGACTTCTCGCAAACAGATTTTCACCACTGCGGAAGATAACCAGACGGCGGTCACGATCCGTGTGTTCCAGGGCGAGCGCGAAATGGCGGCGGACAACCGTCTGCTGGCGCAATTCAATCTCGAGGGCATTCCCCCGGCGCCACGCGGTGTGCCGCAAATCGAGGTTACTTTCGAGGTTGACCATAACGGCATCTTGCACGTCTCGGCTCGTGACCTGGCCACGGGCAAGGAGCAGAAGATTCGCATCGAAGCGTCCAGCGGCCTGACCCAGGCCGAAATTGAACGGATGCGCAAGGAAGCGGAGGCTCACGCTGCCGAAGACCGTCGCCGTCGCGAATTGGCCGAAACTCGCAATCAGGCCGACAACCTCATCTACCACATCGAAAAAGTGTTGCGCGAACACGGCAGCAAACTCTCCAGTGCCGACAAGGCAGCCGTGGAATCGGCCATTGCCCGGCTCAAAGAAAAGATGAAAGGCGACGACATTACTGCTATTCGTCAAGCCATTGCCGAACTCGAACAAGCTTCCCACGCCATGTCGCAGCATTTGTATCGCCAGGCGGCCGGTGCTGGAACAACCACCAGTGGCGATGGCAGCCGCCAGACTGGCGGTCCATCCGAAGGCGTGATTGACGCCGATTTTGAGGTCAAGAAATAAAACCAACCGGCCAGGGAGGACCTACACGCTCCACTTGCCGGGAATGAATGGCGTTGGGGCGAAATCATTGCCGCTGGCGACCAAGGTGTCGACCTAACCAGGCCGCAATTTCACCGTCGCTACTGCGGCTGGTGGAAACATGCAACCAGAGTTCCGGCTGGCGGTGTCCGTCTTGGCGAAGCGAAGCGTGGACTTTTGCCAACCACGCGGACAATTCCGATTGGTCCAGCGCACGGTTACGGGCGTCAACGAGAGCTTCCAGTCGCAGCGGGTGCGGTGCAATGCGGCGGATCAGGTCGTTGGTATCGCCGTCGCCGTAGGTGAGCATACCGGGCTCGATCGCCGCCAGCGGCATGAACAAAAACGGCGAAGTTAGCGCCGAGCGATAAGTCGCTAGTTCACCGGTTACAATCACCGCGACGATTTGTTTATCAAGGGCGGCCAGCCGTAACGCCAACCGTGGACCGGTGGGGTCAGCAAAGGTCGGCAACTGGCCGACATCCCAGAAGACTTCGATTTTCTTAGTCGGCGCGTTGACCCGTGCGAGATTCGTTCCCCACACGGCAACGGTAAGGTGACCGGCTGAAGAATCGGTCTGCGCATGTTCCTGCCGGCGCAACCAGCGAAGCACCGCCAGCAAATCGAACAGACGGAGGTCGGCGGCACTGCCGCCCAACATCAACGCCGTCGCCGCGTGCGTCGCGCCGGAGCCTGTGCGACTCGGAACAGTTTCCGTCGCCGTTTCGCCCACACCACGGACATCCACCAGGCACATCTCGATACCCTTTGTCAGCAACTGCGCCAGTGCTCCCGCATGCTCACGCAAAAAGCGACTCTTGCCCTGGGAACACACCACGAGCACGCAGGGCCTGGCCTTTTCTTGCGCTGCTTCGGGCTGCAATAATAACACGGGAATCGGCATGCCGTCGAGGTTGTGTACGATCCACCACTGGGCACGAGCTCCGTGCAATTTCTCCTGGCGCAACGGAACTGTGGCACGAGAAGTCACTGGTCGATCCGCATATCGCCTTGCCCAATTAGCCCATACCTGGTCCGCCGTTTCGTATGTCCGCGCATGGTCGCGCGACCGCTCGCGAGGCATTGACCAACGTTGCAGCCAATCCGGCCAGGATAGCGGCCGGAGTTGTTGTCGCGCTGCGTCCGTCCAGCAAGTCAGCTGGGCAGGCGAATAGTGGGTCGTGTTTTCTCGGTCGGGAATCGGCAAACCGAACCAGACCTGCAACGCCTGGTAAACTCCGGACTGGCGATGCACCGTGCCGATATGTGTGCAATGAGTGCTTTCCGGAGGTTGGCCACTCAGCCGACCGCGCCCGTGAGCGTAGCGCAAGTGCTCGGTCGCTCCATACCAGCCCCAGATCTGCTGCAAACGTTTCCAGACCGGGTCGCGCTCGCGGTCCCAGCTGAACTCATGAGCATAGCAGAGCCGGCGCGGGGCGATCGCTCCCACGATGACCCACGGCAAAAATCCATCACGGGCCGAATGGATCAGGTTGCGTGTGGATTCCCAGGAGCCGCTACCCGCGTAGTTGAAAGAGACCTCAGCATCGTCTGGCAGCGGGAACGGGTCTTCCGGTTCCGGTCCGCCGAAGTTGAAAATCACAGCGGCAGCGAAGCGTTCATCCACGGCGGCGGTTATAGCAGCCACATCGCCTCCACCGGCCACGGAGCCCAAAATGCCGATCCGCTTTGGATCCGCCTGAGCACGCTTGAGCAACACCTCCACACCGCATCGCAAATCCCACACCATCCAGCCCATCAACGTTTCTCCCAGCAGGTACAACTGCGCTGCCGTGTTGTAGCGGAAGTAATAATCCTGCCGACCCACCCGGAATGGTTCGGGGAAACTTTTGGCGTCTACGAAAGGATGGGTCCGCCGCTCACCGTGACCGAGCAAGTCCGGCACCAGCACAGCCGATCCCGCTTTCGCCCACAGGATGCCCATGTCCTGCAATTCAGTATGCCATTTCGGAGTGTGATGGCTGTGCACCAGGATCAGCCCGGCTGCCTTTGCCTGGACCGGTTCGGGCAGATAGAGATTCGCACTGACCCACAAACCAGGCCGGCTTTCGTAGAGCAAGTTTTCGATGCGGTAACCTTCGCCGTGGATGCGTCCGGTCACCATTACCCGTGGCGCTGGTGGTGGAGCTTCGGGAATGGCAAGGGCCTGGCGAAGCTTTGCCAGTTTTTCCCGACGGAATTGCTCCCAATCGGCCCGACTTTGCAAGCCTTGCCATTGTTGGGTACTGCGACGATTCGCCTGCCGTAAGCCATCACGCAACAATTCCGGCCACGCTTGCCGTAAACGCTTTGCCTCATCTGACTGCGTCGGATACACGTCGGGCGAAAGTTGCAGTAATTCTTGCACCATGCGGTCGGGCGGTTTGACACGGTCTCCCTGGGCCGAACCAATCATCGCCGCTCCGACCAGAATCACCAGTAACCACGTGTTCCCCAGCAGACATTGCTTCATGGTTGCTGACTCCGTTGGGCAGGGACTTTTGGTGGGCAGGCAGTTACGGTATAAGGTAGCGAAATATCACACGTCGGTCATTTGGCTGGCTTGTGAAGCGAAGCCCCCTGGCACATCCTCGCGTAGGTTAAACCTCGAGGAAGCCGACGAGAATGTGGCTGGCCTCCGAAACGAATCACCACTGGCACACCTGACAGGGGGAAATTCGACGTCCGATGCTAAAAGGCCAGATTCAATCCCACGCGTGCGATGGTAGGAGCATCGTCGGTAACGCCGAAAACCGAGCTGGTATCCAATGCCATTCGTTCGCTGATAAACCAGATCAGACCAGGCCCCAGCACGATTTCGGTCTCGCTGACGAGGCCCGGCGTAACTATGTAGCCGTGCATAAATACGTTCAAATTCGGAGTAACTTGCCTGCTCAAAGCCCACAATAGCCAACCCTCAAGCTGAGTCCGCTCGGATTGGCCCCTGGTCAGAGCAAGACCAACGTTCCATTCAAATTCCATTTCCCAGGGCAGTGGATGGCAAAAAGAGAGAAAGCCAGCCGGTTCGGCAATTTCAGGCCGAAAAGCATCGGAACCGGTTCGGGTGGTTACCTGGAAAATCAGTCCGGCCGCAGGAGTTCCCCTGTCCTCGATTTCCTCCCACCAGTGCCACTTCGCACCGATGGTAATCGGGCCAAATCCGGTAGTGGAGTCTGGCAAACCATCCCGAACGATCAAACCCGGACCGCTCACCCGTAGCTCCCAATTGTGTAGGAGACCGACGCGAACCAGTGTGGCCGTGAAATACTCATGAGCAGCGGGAGATTGACTCCGCTGATAGGTTAGTGCGGTTTCAACGTAAACGACACCTGGCGGTACAGCGTAAGGGCTGTCAGGTAGATCGGCAGTGTCAGGCCCTGGTCGGCGTATCGAAGTTGATCGGCTGTTGGCTGTGGCTTCGCTGGTAGGGCGGAAGGGAGGTTTATCAATTCCGTTGCCTGACGCGGTATTGGGCGGGAGCTGGGCTAACACTGTTTCCGAAAATGCCAGCCATAGCGCCATTGTGCCTAAGTTTAGACTGTATGCGTTCATAGAGACCTTTCGCAATATTGTTAGGTTTTCCTAATTTCTTGGCTAAGTGGCACTAACTAGAAGTATTAGGTAACACTAATTATCATTCGGCTCGGCTAATGAGAATAATTAGGCTAACCTAACCACAACGGTCGGGTTGGCATTGCACGAAGCCTGTTTTTGTGGTACGGGCTTGTAGGAACCAATTGGGTTCAACCGTGTATGCTGCCGGAACTCCAACCGAATCCGCTTATGCTGGCCGGCTCTATCAAGGAACGTCTGGCGGCGTGGTGGTGGAAAACCATCTCCGCCGAGCAGAGGTCCTGGCCTGCAACTTTGGTCCGCGGTAACCTGTGGTTGGCCAGCCTGGGATACGGGGTTGCCGTGCATCTGCGCAATCGGTTTTACGATATCTTCCGCTCGCGGGGACTGACCATACCGGTGCCGGTTATCAGTGTGGGCAATCTGACAGTAGGCGGCACCGGAAAGACGCCTCTGGTTGCCTGGCTGGCTAAACGATTACTTCAAACGGGACTGCGTGTGGCTATTTTGAGCCGGGGTTATAGGGCATCTGCGGCGACAAGCTGCTTACCGCGTGAGCATCCGGGTTCAGAAGCAATCGCCACACGATATTCGCAGCACACCTACAACGATGAAGGGCGGGAGCTTTTGGCTGAGTTACCGGGTATCCTGCTCCGGCAGGGGGAAAATCGTGCCGAACTGGCCAGGCAAGCTATTGCGGAGGGTGCCCAGGTGCTGCTGCTGGACGACGGTTTCCAGCACCGCAGGCTCCACCGCGACCTGGACATCGTTCTGATGGATGCCACGAATCCCTGGGGGTTGGGCTATCTTTTGCCTCGAGGTTTGCTCCGTGAACCGCCTAGCGCGTTGCGCCGAGCCGACGTGATTGTGCTCAGTCGGTGTGATCTGGTGAGTGAGAACCGTTGTCGGGAGTTGCAGCGGCAAATCGCACAGACGGCTCCGCAAGCAGTCATTACACTGGCCCGCCACGCACCTGCCCATCTCGTTAACTCCGAAGGCACCGTCGCGGGATTGCAACAACTGCGGGGCGAGAAAATACTGGCGTTTTGTGGCCTTGGTAATCCTGCTGCTTTTCTGGCCAGTTTGCGACAATTGGGGGCGGAAATCGTGGCCAGTTGTTTCTGCCGCGACCATTGTGACTACTCGCAAATACTTGACAAACTCCAGAGCTGGGCCTCCGCTTATCCGCAAGCCAGCACCGCCGTCACAACTCGCAAAGACCTGGTCAAACTACCCTTTCGGCAGCTGGCGGGCAAACCGTTGTGGGCTTTGGCTACCGAATTTGCCTGGATCGAAGGCGGGGACATTTTGTGGCAGCGAGTCCGGCAAATTCTGAGAATTTCCGAAATCTCCACTACTTCGGATGACCGCGACGAGGAACTTGCCTTTTTGGGAACCGGTCATGGAACGTGATCCTGCCCGACCATGCGAATCGGATTGCCTCGGTGCCGAGTCTGGCGCCCGCAGGACGCCAGCATCCTGTCCTACTACCGACCACGCTACTCGCGGCAGAGCTTCGCAACCTGATTTGCCTGCCGATCTGCCCTGGGAACAACTCACGACATACTCGCTCCATGACCGGCCCAGCAAGGTGCGGGTGGAGCAGCTGGGGTATCCGGTGTCCGGCACGGCGAGTTTTCGCGATTGGCTGGAAAGTCTGCCGCAGCAATTGGCCGCGGTGGAACTGCGACGGCTGCGCGACGCCATTGTCGCTGCCGTCCGCCACGGTCGCACCATTGTCACGGCCATCGGTGGCCACGTCATTAAAACTGGTTGCGGCCCGTATCTAATCGACTGGATTCGCCGCGGCGTAGTGCAGGCGGTGGCGATGAATGGTTCGGCGGCGATTCACGATTTTGAACTCGCCTGCGCTGGCAAGACCAGCGAGGATGTAGCCGCACAGTTGCCTGAAGGGAAATTCGGCATGGCGCGGGAGACCGCAGCCATCTTCGCTGAAGCGGCTGAGCGAGCAGTGCGCGATCACCTGGGTTTGGGGGCAGCGCTGGGTGCCTGCATGACCGAAGCCCGTTTGCCGTTCCTCCAGTGCAGCCTTGTAGCAGCCGCTTATCAAGCCGGCATTCCTTGCACGATCCACGTGGCCCTGGGCACGGATATTGTTCACATGCATCCACAGCTAAGTGGTGCGGCACTGGGAGAGTCGAGCCTGGCCGACTTTCGCCAGCTCTGCGGCGTGGTCGCCACTATGGAAGGTGGCATCTGGATGAATCTGGGCAGCGCCGTGATTATGCCCGAAGTTTTCCTCAAAGCGGTCAGCGTAGTACGCAATCTTGGCTATTCGCTGCAGGGGCTGCTCACCGTGAATTTCGACAAGCACGTGCACTACCGCAGTCGTGTCAACGTCTGTGAACGGCCGGCCGAGTGCAGCATCGAGATTATCGGCCATCATGAGATCCTGATCCCGTTGTTGCATGCGGCAGTGGCAGTGGCTCTGGCGCATACGCCAGCGGTGGGGGCAAGCCCACTGTGGTCCGCAGGTGAAACCCCCGCGACTCAGGCGACCTGAACTGCACAAACCAAAACGCAACCGACCCTGGTCGCCCAGGTCTTCGGAATGCGGACAGCGAGTTCCTGGAACTGCCGGTGGGCTGAACCAGCGCTATGCCGGCGAATCGGTGCGGTCAGCCCGGATGGCGGCGATTGCCTCTAGACGATTCCCCGGAAAACCGAGGCGGAAACGATGACAGCGGAACTGACGACGCTGGTGGAGCGGTTGGGTCAGCCGGAGATTCTTGTGCTCGGCGATGTGATGCTGGACCGCTACATCTGGGGCAACGCGGAGCGGATCAGTCAGGAAGCACCGGTGGTCTTGCTGCGGGCGGATCGGAAAGAAGAACGTCTGGGCGGTGCCAGCAGTGTAGCCATGCTGCTGCGGGCGCTGGGAGCGAAAGTGATGCTGGCTGGCGTGGTCGGTCAGGATAGCGACGCCCAGCGGGTGTGCCAGCTGCTCGATGAACTCGGCATCGAACACGAAGCACTGCTGGTGGACGCCGACCGACCTACGACGGTCAAAGAGCGCTATATCGGCCGCGCCCAGCAACGCCATCCGCAGCAGATGCTCCGCGTGGATTACGAGTCCCGCGAGCCGGTCTGCCCGGCTCTGGAATCGCGGCTGCGCGAACTGTTGTATCCGCGGATTTGCCGGGCCGATGTCGTGCTCATCAGTGACTACGATAAAGGCGTTTGCACACCGTCGTTGCTGTCCTGGCTGGTAGCGGAGGCGAAAACTCTGGGCCGACCTGTTCTCGCCGATCCGGTGCGCTGCAAAAGTCCGGCAGAGAATCAAGTATACGAGAAGTATCGCGGGTGCACTGCTCTGACGCCCAACCGTTTAGAAGCCTCGCTGGCAACCGGATTAGCCACGGAAACGGTACCGCAAGCTCTCGCAGCCGCCCAACGGTTGCTGGAATGGCTGGGACTGGAGGCCTGCATTGTTACGCTCGATAAGGATGGGATGGTGCTGGCGCATGGCGATGGTCGTCGGGCACACTTTCCCACCAGGCCACGTCAGGTGTACGACATCACGGGTGCTGGCGATATGGTGCTGAGTATGTTGGGAATGGCACTGGCAGCTGGAGCAGATTATCCCGAAGCCATCCAGTTGGCAAATGTGGCCGGCGGACTGGAAGTGGAAAAGATTGGCGTTGCTCCGGTGACCCGCGACGAAATCCTGAAAGACCTTCGCGAATCGCAACGCGACCCTTTGGTGGGGATAGGTCGTCGGCCCACAAGCGGGCTACCTTTCAGCAAAATCCTCAGCCGCGCCGAACTACCGGCCCGGGTACAACGCTGGCGGCAGGCGGGTTTGCGGATCGTGTTCACGAACGGCTGTTTCGATCTCTTGCATGTCGGTCATGTGCGTTACCTGCAGGAAGCCAAAGCCCAAGGAGACATCCTATTAGTGGCCGTCAACAGCGACGCCAGCGTTCGCCAGCTCAAAGGGCCGAATCGCCCTCTGCAACCGTGCGAGGCTCGCCTGGCAGTCCTGGCAGCCCTGGAAGTGGTGGATTTCCTCGTCGTCTTTGACGAACCCACGCCGCTGGAGTTGATCCGGATGGTTCGCCCGGATGTGCTGGTCAAAGGAGGCGATTACCGAAGCGATCAGGTCATCGGTGCGGAAATCGTGCAGTCCTACGGCGGGCGCGTGCACATTGCCGCTTACCACGACGGATTCAGTACGACCGCCCTGGTGCGGCAACTCAGTGCGCCTACTACCAGCCAAGCGGCATAACTGGCGAATAGCGAGTGGTGAGTGGCGAGTGTCCAGTAACAACAACCTGGAATTGAAACCAGCCAGTCAGGGAAACGAACCGTTCCAGGTGTGCACCGAGCATGCAACGCCTGGATCGGTGGTCGTGTGTGAGAAATCCGTGGTGGGCGCTATGAACAGCCAGCACAGCCATTCGCCGCAACATTCGGGTACTGCTCCCACCCTGGTTGTGTTTCTGCCGAATTGGGTCGGGGACGTGGTGATGTCCACGCCCGCGTTACGGAGCTTGCGCCAGCATTTCGCCCAGGCACGCATCATCGCAGTGCATCGTGCTTATCTGGCCGAATTGCTGGCAGGCTGCCCTTGGTTCGACGGTCACATTTACAGCGACCATTTTTGGACGACGGTGCGGCAATTGCGCCGCAGAGAGGTGGCATGGGCCCTGCTATTTCCGAACTCGCTGCGAGTGGCCCTGGCCGCCTGGCTCGCTGGTTGCCAACGGCGGATCGGCTACCGGCAAGATGGTCGCCACTGGTGGTTGACGGACTCGTTGGATTGGCCGGCCCGATGCGGACGACGACGGCTGCCATTCCCCACTATGCTGGCGTACAACCAGCTGGTCATGCATCTCGGTTGTCCTGAACCGGGCGTGCGAATGGAACTGTTCATCACGCCCGAACAAGAGCAGGCAGCAGCACGCATCTGGCGGAAACAGAACTGGCAGAGCCGCCGCGTCGTTGCTTTGCATCCCGGTGCCGCGTATGGCTCGGCAAAGTGCTGGCCCACGGATTATTTCGCGGAACTGGCCCGACGCCTTGCCGTTAGCGAAGATTGCGCAGTGCTGGTTTTATGTGGTCCGAAGGAGCGGCTTGTGGCCCAGGAGATCGTAGAGCGAGCCGGTCATCCCCTGGTGTACGGTCTGCATCGGGAAAAAGTCAACCTGGGATTGGTGAAAGCCTGTCTGCGACGGGTGGCCCTGCTGGTGACCACGGACAGCGGCCCACGCCACATGGCCGTTGCCTTCGACCGACCGGTAGTTACACTCTTTGGCCCGACCCACATTGCCTGGACCGAAACCTTCCATCCGCGGTCGCTGTACCTGCAACAGATTGTCCCATGCGGGCCGTGTCAATTGCGGCACTGTCCGCGCGACCATCGCTGCATGCGGGAACTTACGCCCGATTTTGTCTTCGAGCAAGCGTGCCGGTGGCTGCAGCGCTGGCAAGCGACTTCCGCCACGGTGGAGCCTGTGAGACTAGCTTCCTCAAAGGATAGGCTCGCCGCGTGAAGCCGGCGACCGAGATTTCCTGCGACATTCCTTCTCGTTACTTGCCACTGGCCATTTATCACTCGCTACCAGCTACTGGCCACTCGCTACTGACTGGCGGAGGTGCCACGATGGAAATATTCTGGCGTCATGCCGATTACGCCAGCTGGATGCAAGAGCATGGCCTGGTGCGTTTCGAGGACTTCATGGGACTAAACCAAGGAGTAGTAGTGCGGCGTCGGCAAAATGGCAGCCGCAGTGTGACCTGCCTACGCATCGGGTCGGTGACAGCCTATCTGAAGCGCGAATTTCGTATCGCTTACAAGGAAAAATTCCGTAACTGGTGGGATGGTTTCGGGGCGGTAGGGAAATCGCTGCGGGAATGGCGGATGCTGCGTCGGGTGCGGCAGGCCGGGTTCCTGGCACCGTTACCTCTGGCGTGCGGACAGCGCGGTTCGCAGGCCTTTCTCCTCACTGCCGAACTGGAAGATTGTCTGCCGCTGGACAAATACCTACAAGGGGCCTCGCCGCGGGAGTTGCACCGCCTGACAGCTCGGCTGGGCTGCTGGCTGGCCCGTTTCCACGCCGCTGGGCTGGCACATCCCGACCTGTACAGCTGGCACATCCACGTGCGCGTGACCGACCAAGAAATTGCCGTGCTCGACCTGGCACGTGCCTGGCAGGGCGAATCCATTCCCTGGCGAGAACGTATACGTGAACTCGCCGTGCTGGCCTTGTCGTTGCCGGCTGAACAGTGGCTGGATCGCGACTGTCGCGATTTCCTGCAACATTACCTTCTCACTGTTGGCCACTCGCCACTCGACCTTCCTCATTCACCATTCGCTACTCGCTACTCCGCGGTCGCTGTTCCCTGTCTGTGGCTGTGGCAGGCGGTGCGACGGGAGGTGGAATACTTCCAGTCAACGGTGGTCAAGAAGTGGCAGCGTCGGCAACCGTCCCAGGAGCACGACCTTTTCCAGACCGCTTGATTTGCCCACAGCGCGGGTCGAGGATTGTCCCCGGACGAAGTCGGCTTTTGTATGCGCTGGGCAAACCCTTGCGCTTTTTAACACCGGAGCCACGAATGGGCTGGTACACATGCTGGCAGCGCTGGTGGCAAGGAAAGGTCGTCGTCGAAAGCACACCGACCTGGAGCAGCTACTTCGGGGAGGTAACAGTGCAGGAGGTGCTCCGCTTTTCGGTACAGGAGATCGCCAGTTCCAAACAAGGGCGGTCGGTAGGCAAGTTGACGCGGGTCGGGCCACAGGGTCCGCTCACCGTGTTTTTGAAGCGGCACTATCGTTTACCGTGGTGGCAACGGCTGACCGCGTGCTGTGGCTGTGGCCAGTCGAGTGCTATGCACGAATGGCAGAATCTGCTCTGGGCCAAAGCTGCCGGGTTTGCCGTACCCGAACCTCTTGCCGCCGGAGAACAGATTGGCCCGGGCCTGCGGTTGCAAAGTTTCCTGGCGGTTCGCGAACTCAGCAACATGCTGCCGCTGCACAAGGCCATTCCCCTGGCCTGGGAAAAACTCTCGTCCGAAGACTTCCACCACTGGAAAACACGCCTGCTGCAGGAACTGGGCCGACTGATCCGTCGGTTGCATCAGGCCCGGAGATTCCACAAGGACCTGTATCTTTGCCACTTCTACCTTCCCGCGGACTGCCTGCATGCCGAGGCCGATCTCCATCAGCGCATCCACCTGATCGATTTGCATCGGATGCGGCAGCATCGCTGGCTGACGCGGCGCTGGCAGATCAAGGACCTGGCACAACTCCTTTTCTCCATGACCGTGCCGGGCCTCGAGGCCGGGGACTGGTTGATTCTCTTCCGCGCCTATCGGGATCGCGATCTACTGCAGCGGGGCGATGAGCGACTATTGCGGCGGGTGTTGCGCAAAGCCGAACGGTATCGCCAGCAGAATGCCCGCCACGCCGCCCGGCAGCCGAAATGGACAGCTGCAGAAGGGGTAAGCCCCCCGTGGTCAAACTGGAATAGCGGCCATCCCGTGCCCCCTGCTGCTATTGCCGGGTCACAAAACGAATCGGAACAAACGAGAGGGGTGAGCGTAAGCCCACCGTGGTACCGGGGTGCCTCACCATTGGCCATTGGGCATTCGCCATTGGCCACCTCCCGACCACCGTTGCGCATCGCTCTGTGCTATGACAAGGTGTATCCGGCACGCGGGGGCATGGAAGTCTTTATCGTGGATTTGATCAGGCGACTGGTTCGGGATGGGCACGAGGTACATCTGTTCGCCTGGCAGCGTGATGCCCGGTCATTGCCAGCCGGTCTGATTTTTCACCCCTTGCCAATGCGGTGGCGGCCACGCTTTTTGCGACCGTGGCATTTTGCCCAGTGTTGCGAAGACGCTCTCCGCCATCAACATTTCGATGTTACCGTAGGCTTTGTCAAAACCTGGTATCAAGACGTAATCATTCTGGGCGGCGGATTGCACGTTGCCAATGCCGAGCATAACTTGCTGAAGTACCCCAGCCGCTGGGCACGAATAGCCGCCCGATTCTGGCGAATGCTGGATATTTGCTACTGGTCATATCTGCTTCTGGAACGTAAGCAATTTTGTCGTGGCCAGCGTCCCCTGATCGTCGCGGTGAGCGAGATGGTGAAACGCCATTGCCAGCGGTACTACCACATTCCATCCCGGCAAATTCGGGTGCTGCACGCTGCGATTGACCCGCAGCGCTTCGTGGAGCATGACCGCGACCGTTTACGCGAGGAAACACGCCAGGTGTTGGGCATCGCTCCCGAAACGCCGGTAGCACTATTCGTCGGCCACAATTATTCGCTGAAAGGATTGGTGCCTCTGCTCCACGCCATGCGGGTACTCCAGGGAAAACCCCTGCGACTCCTGGTCTGCGGCAGCCGCAAAGATGCCCCGTACCGACAACTGGCCGATCGGCTCGGCGTGAGCGAGCGCGTGCATTTTTTTGGTTACCAACAGGACGTACGGCGCTGCTTCTTTGCCGCCGACTTCATCGTCCATCCGACGTTCTACGATCCCTGTTCACTGGTGGTGATGGAGGCGCTGGCCTGTGGTTTACCGGTGATCACGACACGCTACAACGGCGCTGCCGAATTGCTTTCCCCGCCCCTCAATGGTTTTGTCCTCGACGATCCCCACGATTACTGGCGGCTGGCGGAGTATCTGGATTTGCTGGCCCAACCCGATATTCGCCGCAAGTGTTCCGAACATGCCCGCCACGCGGCCAGACACTGGACGATGGAACATCTCTACCAGGCGTTACTCGGGGTCTTTTACGAGGTGGTCGCCCGCAAACAGCAGCGAAGTGCCGAGCGCTCCCAGCCGGAACGATGGGCAGCTTAATCGGCGAGCGGCGAGTAGCAGCTAGCAAGGGCGAGTAGCGATAGGCGAACGCTTTGCCGGTCAAACACGGCACCGTGTAGCAAATTCCCGCCGGATTCGTTCGACCAGCCGGGTCAGTGCTGTGTCCGCATGCAGCACGAACGCCCATTCGCGATCCAGCGCCACTGCTCTTTGCGCCTGGTGGCTTTCGAGTTCTGCCAGGGCCTGTCGGAGGGCGGTTTCGGTGTTTCGCACCAGGGGCCAAAGCGCCTCACGGACTTCCGCTAACTCCCGGTGGAGAATTGCCCGTTGCTGCCGGTTGGCCTGGCTCCAGTGCCACAGCAGTTCACGCTTGCGCTGTACCAACGCTTGTACTTCCGGCAAGGCCAGCAACTCCGTGGACAGCACTCGGTCAGGATTAAAGCGGCAATCGCGTAAACGGTGCAGCACTTCGACACGGTTGCAGCTAGGCGGTGAAGGCAACGGCAGCGGCAAGCGTAAGGTCGCCGTCACTACCGCGTATTGCGGAGGCTCGATGCCCCAAATGCGCGACATCAGCCGGTCGGTAAACCGGTCGTAAATCCCACCGCCGATGCCATGCACAAACATCTCCGCCAGAAACAGCCGCGCGAAAAGTGTCAGGGTCAGCGCCCGCGGTCGGATTTTCCAGCCAGCGCTGGCCAGCGACTGCCGCAAGTCCAGCAAGTCTTCCCGCCGTCGCATTGCGGGGATGGTCATGCACGTGTCGACTTCTCCCAGGCGCAACTGCCAGCGGTGACTTTCTCCGCACCACCACAAGCGCTGGCGGGGCTGACCACGTGTCCAAACCCAGAACGGAGCCTCATACCAACCATCCGCCATTTGCAAAGGCGGAACCGGGTGGCTGCGACTACGCACACGGTTTTCCCGACGGTAGGCGTGCAACTCCGCGTTATGATGCTGGACGAAATCCGGCAACTGTCCCAGGATGGTGGCGACGAAGGCCAGGAATGGCTCGGTGTCGCACAAGGCTGAAACTCGCACTTCCGCGTTGTAATAGTCCCAGCGCTGTTCCCAGGTCCGACGGGCTCCAGCAAGCAATTCGGCCAAACCGAGCGGCGGATGGAGTCGCGACGCCAGTTGCATCGCCAAGGTCCAGAAACGGGGCAGAATCATCTCCGGCAACAACTCGCCGCACTCCGCTGTCACCCGTTGTGCAAAGTCGGGCAACCCCAGGACATCCACAGAGCCTACGTTGGTCAAACCTTTTGCGGCCTGCGATTCGAGGATGTGCTCACCTTCCGGCAGCACCGTCGGCTTGGCCCCGTTCTCCGGAGTGGCGAGCTCGTACTCTTCCCAGGCGAGAAGAGGACTGGCATCGTAAAACGGAACCCAGCAAGCGCCCAGTCCCTGGCTGGTGCGAGTCGGTACACGAATGGCCAGGCGTTTGGGCTGATCCTGGTCGCCGATGAGATTCAGCGGCACCAGGCCCATGCTGGCAGCTGCTTCGCCCACGGCGAAATGTTTCGCCCAAACCCCGGGATGAAATAATTCTGGCTGATGCCCCGTGACCAAAAAGCCAGTGTCGGGCCAGTCGGCCTGCAGACCCCAGCGGGCTAACTGTTGGGTAGCAAGACACCGAACCAGCCCCTGCATCTCGCGGCGCCAATCGGCTAACGCAACACCGCAAAAAACTCCTCCGCTCTTTTGGAATCGTTGTGCGTTGGTGCGTAAGCAACGGGGCCAATCCGCGGGCGACGGTTCGATAAGCACGGCTGCGTCCTGCTGCGGCGCGTGTAACCTAGCCGCTTTCATCCGCGGCAGCCTCCCCGCCATTCCGTCAAACAACGTACCAGTTCGCGTTCCAGCACCTGGCGGTAATAAGCCAGCCGCAGTTCCGGATCATCCAGCATACCGCCGAACGCCCGATGGGGATCGAGATACAATCTCGGCACAGCCACTTCACGAATCCGCCAGCCGAGAAACGCCGCCTGGACCCACAATTGCACTGGCATACCCCAACCGTCTTCGGTCAGCTCCAGTTCACGCAGCGCTCGCACGCGATAGGCTTTGAAACCGCAAAACGCATCCGTGATACGCAAGCCGAGTCGTTCGTTCAACTCCTCCGTAATCAGTTGATTAATCCGTCGTCGGTCCTGCGGGGGTTCATTGTCCTGATAAAAGCGGCGCAAATAACGCGACCCGGAAACCATATCCGTGTCGGCGGTGAGCGCCTCCAGCAGCACAGGAATGCGATGGGGCTCGTGCTGACCGTCGCAATCCATGGTGACCAGAACGTCGTAATGATGGGCTAATGCGAAGGCCATCGCGGACCGAACGGCGGCACCGTAGCCCCGATTCTGCCGGTGCGCTATCAGGTGCAAGTCCTTCTCTCTGGCCAGCAAATCCGCGGTGCCATCGGTCGAACCGTCGTTGACGACCAGGATTTCGCTGGCCCACGCTCGCACCTGCTGCAATACCCCGGCAACATGCCGCTCTTCGTTGTACACGGGAATGGCCACCAGGACGCGCATAGCTTAGCTCCGTGGTGAAAAATCTCAGGGCAGTTCTCCGCCTGCCTGGACTATTGTAGCCAACTTTGTCCGGCGAACTGAGAGCCCGCTGTTTTCGGCGAAATCAGCCAGCCTGCTGGCATTGGCCGCAAGACGCGGTCGGCGTCACAACCAGCGCAACAGTGTCGCCAGGTGATAGCCGAAGATGAGCGCACCCACGAGGATGGCGGTGCTCGCCGCCAGCAACACTGCGCCGGCGGCTACGTCCAGAGCTGGAGCACAGCGTTGGCGTGTTCGTTCATCCAGACCGCGACAGAGCGTCTCCAGGGCGCTGTTGAGCATCTCCGTAGTCAACACCATCCCGATACACAACAGTAGCAAGCACCAGCTGACCCAGTCGAAGGTCATCACCCAGGCAGCAGCCAGGGCGGCCGCGGAAACGAAGAAATGCACGAAGAAACTCGATTGCCCGCGCACGCCCAGCTTGACCCCACGAAAGGCATCGGCAAATTTATCCCGCCAGCGGCGAGGCGGGCGCTTCTGCCCACCAGCCCAGGTTTCTGCCGCGCTCTCCGTACTCGTATAGCTGACGGGTTCGCTGGCCATAGCGCCGAGCTCGCACCCGATTTGTCGCGGTTGCCCTTCAGTTGGTCGTTGCTAGCGGTGAAATGACTTCGCCAGAATGAAAACCCGCGAACGATTCCTCCGCCGGCCATAGCCACGCTGGCGCTGCACCGGTTTGGCCCGGCGAATCGGTGCATGACGAGGCAAGCATGGTCGTGCCCCGGCGGTGATTCTGCTAGCCTGCCTGTTTGCGCTCCGCTTCCAGCTGATGCAATTTATTGTAAAGCGTTTTCAGACTGATGCCGAGTTCGGCAGCGGCGGCGGGTTTGTTACCCCCATGTTTTTCCAAGACGCGCAACACGTGTTCCATTTCGACTTCCCGCAGGGTGCGTGGCTGGGAAGGTTCACCCGGGGCGTGTTGTCGAACCGGGGCCAGACTGACACCGACCGTGCGTTGGCCAACGTGCCGCGGCAGATGATCAGGAGTAATCGCCGACCCGCCAGAGACGATCCAGGCGTGTTCCATGACATTGGCCAATTCGCGAACGTTGCCGGGCCAGTCGTGTTCGAGCAGGGCATCGAGCGTTTCCGGGCGCAACAGCTCAGCCACTTGTTCCAGCGGTTTGCGGGCCGCTCGTGCCAGCAGGTGTCGCGCTAGTTCGGGAATATCCGAGCGTCGCTCACGCAAAGGAGGCAGATGAATCTCGAAGGTGTTGATCCGGAAATACAGGTCTTCCCGGAACTCGTCCCGTTCTACCATCTGTCGCAAATCCCGGTTGGTAGCGCACAGGACGCGCACATCCGTCCGGAACGGTTCGGTTTCACCGACACGGCGAATTTCTCCCGATTCCAGAAACCGCAAAAGTTTCACCTGGATATTCTTGCTCAATTCGCCGACCTCGTCGAGGAACAGGGTGCCACCATTGGCGACTTCGAACAGGCCTTTATGATCGCGGTCGGCACCGGTGAACGCCCCTTTGCGATGCCCGAAAAGTTCGCTCTCCACCAGGTTTTCCGACAGGGCGCCACAGTTGACCGGAACGAAAGGCATGGCAGCGCGACGGCTCTGTTCGTAGATGATGCGGGCCACCAATTCCTTCCCGGTGCCGGTTTCGCCCAGGATCAGTACGGTGGCGTCTGTGGGAGCTATGGTCGCAATCAGCCGCCGCACCTGCTGCATGGCCGGAGATTCCCCGATGAGGACGGTGGGACCTTCGGCAGCACGAACGCGGCGTTGCAAGGCGAGATTGTGCAGGGTCAGTTCTTTTTTCTCGGCGACGCGACGCAACACTGCTTCGATTTCCGCCAGTTTGCACGGCTTGGTGATGTATTCAAAGGCCCCCAGGCGCAAGGCCTCCACCGCCGACTCGAGACTGGCATGGCCGGTCAACAGGATCGCTTCCGTGTTGGGCGCCAGCTGCTTCATCCGCGTCAGCACTTCGAGGCCACTCATGCCCGGCATGCGGATATCGAGAATGGCCGCATCATAGTTCCCCTTTTCCAAAGCTTTCAGAGCGCTCGGCCCGTCCGGGCAGACGGTCACTTGATGACCGAGTCGGGTGAGTTCGGTCTGCAACAGCTCCCGCAAATGGGGTTCATCATCGGCAAAGAGGACGCGCAAGCGTCGCACGGCAGTCGCTTGCACTGCAGACCTCCTCTCGTGTTCTTTCTCAGGCTGCCTTGGCCAGATCGCGCGCTTCGTGAATGGGTACGGTTGCTCGAAGCGGCAGGCGCACCGTGAAGGTACTACCGCGATTCGGCCCATCGCTGTGCGCTTCGATTTCTCCGCCATGCTGCGCTACGATATGGTGCGTGATCGAAAGCCCCAGACCGGTTCCCTTGCCGGTTCGGCTGCGGGTGAAGAAGGGCTCGAAAATATTCTCCAGCACCTCCGGCGTCATGCCGCAACCGGTATCGCGGAAGGTGATCACCGCCCAGTCCTGCTGCACCTCCAGGGTAATCACCAATTCGCCCCCTTCGTCCATGCTCTCCAGAGCGTTGACGACGAGATTCAGCACCACCGATTTGATCTCGTGAGCGTTGACGAACACCCGTGGGCGCTGGCGAATGTCGAAGCGAATGGTTTTGCCCTTATGATGCGGCATGTGTTCGACCATTTCGAGCACCGACTGAATCAACTCTGCCAGATCGGTCGCTTCGCGGTGTTTATCCCCGACGCGGCTGAATTCAAGGAGTTTTTCGGTAATCTTTTTGCAGCGGAAGGCCTCCTGTTGAATCATCCGCAGGTATTGCAGAACCGTCGGGTAATCGGGATGTTCCTGTTGGTCGCGGAGCAAGTCGGCCAGTCGTCGTTCCAGCGCCTCGCTGCAAAAGGCAATACTGGCCAGGGGATTGTTGATTTCGTGGGCAACGCCAGCGGCCAGGAAGCCTATACCCGCCAGCCGTTCCGATCGCACCAGTTGGCGACTGCGTTCGTTGACCTGCCGCGCCAGATCACGGTAAATCTCCTGCAGTCGGTCAATCATGTGGTTGAAGGCCTCGGCCAGATCACGCATCTCATCATGGCTTTGCACGGAAATGTGGCTGTCGAAATTCCCCTGGGCCAGCTGGGTAACCTTGTCGTGCAACTCGCGGATCGGCGCCATGATCCAACGGTACGCGAGCAGTCCCAGAGCCAGGACCAGTAACACGGCCAACCCGGAGGCCAACGATACTGCCAGCAGACTGCTGCGATAGTTGTGCCGAGCCGCTTGAATGCGACGGCTCAAATCGGTGTAGATCACCTCGCGCAGCTCCGGTGCCATCTGGCGTAAGCGCTGCAGAACGCGGAGGGTACTTTCATCCAGCGGGCGTACCTCTCCGCTGGCCAGGGCCATAATCGCGGGTTCGCTCTGCTGTGCCAGCCGGTCCAGTTCCTGGAGCAACGTAGCAAACCCTTCCAGCACATCGCGCTCGTCCTGGCCGCGATCCGGGTCGCGGCCTCGAGCCAGGCTCTGTTCCAGTTGGCACTGGTAAGCTGCCAGAGCCGACCGCACCTGCTGCAGCCGCTGCGTCAGTTCGGCGAAGCTGACGGGGTGGTCGCTTTCGGCCAGCGCCGCCAGGGCCGACACCGATTCCTGCACCTCCTGGGCAGTACGAAGTTCGGCCAGCTTGCTATCCATGCTTTTCATGGTGGCGCGATAGGAAAAAAGCCCCCACAGGGTGCCGGTCAACAGCACCCCGACGCAGCTGACGACAAGCGTCAGCCCAGCCATCAATTTGTGGCGGATTCGCCAGCCCCGCATTGCCTCACATTGGCCGCACTGGTAGCGGCGACCCTGTCGGCGGACATTGGGGTCCCCCGGAGCATATTCCCGCTGAGGCTCTTCACCGCGACCGGATTGCCCATCGCACTCCGACAGCAGCGATTTGCCAGATTAGCATTGGCCGGAGCACACCTGGGCAGGCCGGTTCAGTACGTGCCTCACACCGGTCTTTTTTCGGCTCGCCCCTTCTATCACAAAGCCCACCACTTGACGAGATCAGTTCACACACTGCCAATCCGAGTGCTCTTGACCTGGCCCAGCCCCAGCTGTGTTGTGCGGTCAACCTTTTCGTCCGTCCGGGACGAAAGCCCCCGCATTGGCTATGGTCAATGGCAACGACATACCGTGCCGCGCAGTCCCCGGAGTGACAGCCATGTCTTATCGCGCCCTGACGGAAATGACCCATGCGGAAGTACGGGTCGGGAACTGGCAGGTGGCGGTCCTTCCGTTCGGTGCTACCGAGCCGCACAACTTGCACCTGCCCTACGGAACCGACAATTTTCAGGTCGAGCACATCGCCCGACAGGCCTGTGCCTTCGCCGCTAGTCAAGGCGTACGGGTGCTGCTGCTGCCAACAATTCCGTTCGGCGTGAACAGCAACTATTTCCGCGTCCCTGGCAGCGTTGCCCTGAGCGTGATGCCCTCTACACTCCTGAAGCTGGTGGCCGACATCGTCGAATCCCTCGAACGGCAGGGGATTCGCAAGTTGCTGTTGCTCAACGGCCACGGCGGGAACGAACTCAAGCCGATTCTCCGCGAACTGCTCCCCCGGACCTCGGTTTTCCTGGCTCTGTGCGACTGGTATCGCATGATCGCCGATGTGCAACGGGAAATCTTCACCGCGCCCGGCGAACATGCGGACGAGATGGAGACCAGCCTGATGCTGGCCATCGCCCCCGAGCTGGTGCACCTCGACCAGGCCGGGCCTGGACAACCGCACCGCTGTCGGCTGGAAGCAGTCGAACGTGGCTGGGTTACCATCACCCGCCCCTGGCACCTGCTGACGGATGATACCGGCGTGGGAGATCCTCGCGCTGCGAGTGCTGAAAAAGGCCGACGACTTCTTGCCATCCTCCGCGAACGTCTCGGCCAGTTCCTGGTGCAATTAGCCAGTACGCCCTTGGACGAACGATTCCCGTTCTAACCTGGACTAGCTTTTCCTGATGGAAGCGTTATATCCCCGACACCGTGCATCTGCGGGGGCTTATGACGGGGCCAGAAGATATTTTGGCAATAACAGGCGGCCAAACCATCGCATGCCCGGGAGGCTGGCGCACGCCATCCCGTTGGCTCGCCACCCGAGGGCTGCTGGCGTTCACTGCGCTGTGGCTCATCGGCTGTGCGGAATCTCGGTTTCGCGGCGAATATTTTCCCGATCTGCCCCGCGAACTGCAAAAAGTTTCCTTGCCCCCTTACGTTATCGAACCTCCCGACATCCTCTTGATTGATGCCGTACGCGTTGTTCCCTTGCCTCCCTATCGCATCGAGCCGCTCGATGTGCTTGCTATCCAGGTACTCGGTACCTTGCCCGATGAACCTATTGCCGGATTGTACCGCGTAGAACCAGACGGTACGGTTTTACTAGGCGCCAGTTACGGTTCGGTGCGTGTAGCTGGGCAGACGCTCGAAGAAGCTCGCCAGACCATCGAAAATTACCTCCGCAAAATCCTCAAAGACCCCCGGGTCACCCTCAGTCTGGCGGAATCGCGGGCCTGGCAACAAATCCGCGGCGAACATTTAGTCCGTCCCGATGGCACTATCGGTCTGGGTACTTACGGCAGTGTTTATGTCGCCGGCATGACCCTGGCGGAAGCTAAACTCGCCATCGAACGACACCTGGCTAAGTTCCTGCAAGACCCGGAAGTTTCCGTGGATGTGCTCGCCTACAATAGCAAGGTTTATTACGTGATCTTCGACGGCGGCGGATACGGCCAGCAGATTATCCCCCTGCCTATAACCGGGAACGAAACCGTCTTAGATGCCCTGGCAAAAGTCAGCGGTCTGCCTTTCCAGGCTTCTAATAAGCACATCTGGATCGCTCGTCCAGCACCTCCGGAAACCGGCGGCGAACAGATTCTACCGGTCAACTGGCAGGCGATCACCATGCGCGGTTCCACCGCTACCAATTACCAGATTCTGCCCGGCGACCGCATTTATGTCCAGGCCGACCACTGGATCACCCTCGATAACACCCTCGCTAAAATCCTTACGCCATTCGAACGTATCTTCGGCTTCACCTTGCTGGGCAACGCTACCATTCGCGCCGTCGGTAACGGCAACAACAATAATAGTGCGGGCACGGGATTTTGACCTGCCGATCACCGAGGAACCAATCTAGAACTAAACTGATTTCGGCCAGGAAGCTGCCGGAAAGAGGAGACCACGCGCATGAAACGATTTATCGCGACATTTAGTCTTGTCCTCGCAGTCGTCGCAGTGTTGTCGCGTTTCGTCTATGCTCAGGCCCCTATAAATCGTCCCGCGTCTCCGACGGTGAGCCCCTATCTTAACCTCTTACGTCGCGGCGGTGGGCCGGGATTCAATTACTTTACATTAGTTCGCCCGGAATTAGAACTCCGTAACACTGTCCGGCAGATGCAACTTAGTCTGGGCGACCTCCGCCGCCAGCAGGAATTGCTGCAACAGCAGGAGACCATGCCCGCTACCGGTCATCCGACTTATTTCATGAATACCGGCTGGTATTTCAACGTCGGACCCCGTCAGGGGCCGATTTCGTCTTCGCCCGCGAATGCTTCTGCTCCGACCCGCCGGCCCCTTACTATACGCTATCGTTAGCCGCTCCATACTTAGTAGGAGTCGAGTATGGCCAGAAAACTCGCGCTATCATGTGCGGTGGCCGTTTTATCCCTCCTCGGTTTACCGCAGCTAGTGAATGCCCAACTGCTTGAAAAATTAGGTCTGTCGGCACCAACTCCAAGACTAAGTACCTTTGGCGGTTATTATGGCTACTTTCCGACTAGCTGGCAGCCCTGGCCAGGCGCCGGAACACCGGCTATGGTCTCCGCGATCGGCACCTATACAGTACCGGGCAGTCCTGCCAGACCGTTTTCGTTGTTGCCGACCACAGCGGTTCCGCCTGGCACCAGTTGGCACAATTCCGGCGATAATTCCCTGGTAATCAGTCAGACCGCGCCGTCGTCCACCCCTGCGATACCCCCTTTTGCGGCAGCTCCTAACACAGTTCCATCCACAGCGAGGGCTTCTGCAACTTATTCTCCAACCCTACCGGGTTCGATCCCCGTCTCAGCACCGCCATCGCCGCCGACCTGGCATATCCGTATTCGTGAACCGAGCTCACCACACTTTGACCTGGTCGAGTCCCTGACGCCGCCCAAAGTGGATAACGCACGGCAAGATTCCCTAGCCAAACCCGCACCGCTGCCTCAGCCGTCTGCGGAAACGCCAATGGCGGGGCCACGGCGTATTTTGCGCGTCCACGTCCCCGAAGAAGAACGGCGATAGTTGCCTTCGAGGCTGGCGACGCAGGCGCTGGCTAGAAAATCGGCAGGCCTTAGTCCGCCGTGATAACCGGGGTTATTGCTGAGACAGCGTCACGGGGACTTCCAGGCCAGGAATGCTTCCACACTGAGCACGCCAGCGCAGCCAGTGGTCCACCAGCACCAGGGCGAACATCGCTTCTCCCATGACGACAAATCGGGGCAGCAAGCAGGGGTCATGCCGTCCCCGGACGAGAATGGTGGTCGCCTCGCCACTTCGCGTAACCGTACGCTGCGGTTGGGGAATGCTGGAGGTTGGTTTGAGCGCGACACGACAGATAATCGGTTCCCCGCTGGAGATTCCGCCCAGCATCCCACCGTGCCGATTCGTTTCCGTGCCAATGCGTCCGTCCGGCTTGCGAACAAAAGCATCGTTGTTCTCACTGCCACGCATACGGGCCACCGCGAAACCGGCACCGTATTCGAAGCCAGTTACCGCCGGCAGCGACAAAAACGCATGGGCGAGTTCGGCTTTGAGCTTATCGAAGACGGGCTCGCCCAGGCCCGCGGGGACGCCTGTCGCCACCAGTTCGCAAATTCCGCCAATGGAGTCCAACTCTCGCCGCACCTGTTCGATCAGGGCGGTCATCTTTGCCGCCGCCACCGGGTCCGGGCATCGCACCGGATTCGATTCCACCTGCTCCAAGCTCACGCTGGCCGGGTCGGGAATATTTGCCACCACCTCGCCGATCTGTTTGACATAACCGACGATTCGTACCCCGATCTGCCCAAGCAGTTTCTTGGCAACGGCTCCAGCGGCGACACGGCATATAGTCTCGCGGGCACTGGATCGCCCACCACCTCGATAGTCACGGAAACCGTACTTAGCATCGTAGGTAAAGTCCGCATGCCCGGGCCGATATTTGTCCCGTATCTCCGCGTAATCCTGACTTCGCTGATCCTGATTCCGAAAAACAATGGCAATCGGCGTGCCGTCGGTCTTGCCCTCAAAAACTCCCGACCAGATTTCGGGAAAGTCCGGCTCGTCGCGTTGCGTTACCAGTTTCGACTGACCGGGCCGTCGCCGGGCCAGGTCGGGCAGCAAATCCTGCTCGGAAAGAGGTAAGCCCGGCGGGCAACCATCAATGATGCACACATAGCCCGGGCCATGACTTACCCCGGCTGTGGTCACACGAAACAGCACACCGAAGCTGTTGCCCGGCATCGCTTTCCCCGACAGGATTGTTCGCGTTGGGCTTACAATTTTATTCTACTACCCGGACGGCTGGCGGCATAAACTAACAACAGTACGCACGGTCTTTTCCCCACTCGCTATACGAGGAGCGGTCATGTCCACAAGCAGCAAGCCCGGCTATCTGATAGTGACTACCGGCAACGATGTCGAGGGCTACGCCATCGAAGAGTACCTTGGCATCGTGCGCGGCATCGTGGTTCGCTCAACCGGCGTGGCACGCGGGTTCCTGGGCGGATTGAAGTCCATAATCGGCGGCAACGTCGAAACCTGGGTCACCGTCTGCGAGGAAGCTCGCAAAGAAGCGTTCTCCCGCATGATCGAACATGCTCGCGAACTTGGCGCCGATGCCGTCATCGCTATGCGCTACGATGCCACCGAATTCATGCAGGGCTCCACGGAAGTGCTTTGCTACGGCACTGCCGTGCGTCTCCGCCCCCTCGAACACCTTGCTTCATAGCGGGAAGCCCATTCGCTCACCCGGAGACACGCTCACGACCCTTTGACTGCCAAACTCTGAAAAGGAACATCTTCCGCTTCAAATCCCGAAATCAAGGAGCCGACATGACACCACGCTTGCCGATTATTGACCTGCGCAGTGATACGGTTACTCGACCTACGCCCGGCATGCGGGCGGCTATGGCTACCGCCGAAGTCGGCGACGATGTCTTCGGCGAAGATCCAACCGTGCGACGATTAGAAGAACGCGTGGCCGAATTATTAGGTAAAGAGGCCGCCCTTTTCGTTCCCTCCGGCACCATGTCTAATCAAATTTGCATCCGCGTACACACGCAGCCCGGCGATGAGTTGATCTGCGACCTGAATTCGCACATCTATAATTACGAAGCTGGCGGCCCCGCGGTGCTTAGCGGTGTCATGTGTCGCACTATCGAAGGCGAGCTTGGCGTTTTCGACGTCTCCCATCTGGAGGGATTGATCCGGCCCGAAAATGACCATTTAGTACGTACCCGCTTGGTATGCATAGAAAACACGCATAACCGAGGCGGTGGCTCCATTTTCCCGTTGGATAAAATCCGCGCCATTGCCGCCTGGGCACACCGACACGGCTTAGTGGTACACTTAGACGGCGCCCGTCTCTGGAACGCCGCCGTAGCCACAGGCATTCCCCTGCGCGATTGGGCAGAACCCTGCGATTCGGTATCGGTTTGTTTCAGTAAGGGACTCGGTGCACCCGTCGGTTCAGCTCTGGCGGGGACTAAGGATTTTGTCAAGCGCGCACGCCGCATTCGCAAGCTGTTCGGTGGGGGCATGCGCCAGGCCGGCGTTCTTGCTGCTGCCGCCCTGTACGCGATCGAACACCATTTTCATCGCCTCGCTGAAGACCACGAACACGCCCAAATCCTGGCCCAAGGCATCCGCGCCATTCCTTTATTACGATTATTTCCACCACGAATAGAAACTAATATCCTTTACGCCGACATTGATCCACGCCTGGGCAGCGCAACGCACTTCGCGCGAGCTCTTGCAGATCAAGGGGTTCTCGTTCTGCCAGTAAGTCCTCAGCGCATTCGCCTGGTCACACATTTAGATGTCAACCGCGCACAGATCGAGCGGGCAGCCACCATCCTGGAACAAACCGCGAAGCGTTTGGCCCTGCAAGCGGCATGACCCCGTGCCTAAAGCATCCCTGGAACCTGTCGCCACGGGAAGCCGTCGCCCTTCAGAAACAGCTCGCCGAGAAGGTCCAGCGAGCCGGTCAGCTAGAATCCTGCCGCTATGTTGCCGGAGCCGACGTCGCTTATAACCGAACGAACCGCTATCTCGTCGCCGCTGTTATAGTCTGGGACTGTGAGCAACGCCGCGTAATCGAGCAACACGTGATTGAGCAGCCCGTGTCTTTCCCTTACGTTCCCGGCCTGTTATCCTTTCGCGAAAGTCCCGGGGTTATAGCCGTCCTGGCGCGCGTCCGGAGCCGACCGGACCTGCTTATGATTGATGGCCACGGGTATGCTCATCCCCGGCGGTTCGGAATCGCCTGTCACCTTGGGGTGCTTTTTGATCTGCCGACGATCGGTTGCGCCAAGAGTCGCCTGATCGGTAAGCATGGAGATGTGCCTGATCAAGTGGGTGCCTGGGTCCCTCTTCACGACAAAGGTGAAATCATCGGAGCTGTCGTGCGTACGCGACTTTACGTTCGCCCGATGTATATATCCATCGGGCATAAACTCGACCTGGAGCAGGCCATTTACTGGACCTTGAAATGCTGCGATGGTTATCGTGTTCCGGAACCGACCCGGCTGGCCCATATCCTTGTCAGCAGAGCCCGCACACACGACATCGGAGAGGCTTAGTTATCACTTTTGCGCTTGCGAGGAAGCTTCGCTTTTGGGCACGAGAACGCATTAGCATTGGTCGGCACTCGAGCGGGCTTTCTTTCCCTGCGGCCTGAGTCCTCTTTACGGACTCCGTAAGCCCGATCAGTCAAAAAACCCGAGCTGGATACGGGCCGCATCTGACATCATGGACGGGTGGTAGGGCGGGTCCCAGACCAGTTCCAGCTTGACATCCTTGACGCCAGACACTTGCCGCACTTTTTGTTCTACTTCATAGGGCAAGGTCGCCGCCGATGGGCACATCGGCGAGGTGAGTGTCATGCGAATATAGACCTCCCCAGTAGGCTGGACCTCGAGTTTATAAATCAGTCCCAGGTCGTAAATATTTACTGGTATTTCCGGGTCGAAAATGGAGCGTAACACTTGAAGGATCCGTTGTTCGAGTTCCAGCCGGTCTATCGGCTGGTTCTGGACTTGACTGCCTGCCTCCAGGGTTTTCTGTTCCTGGTTGGTGCTCAGAGGTTTTTCCTCGCTGGTCATGGCCAATTCCTGTCTGCCTATCCAGGGTGCTGGGAGAAATTGCGGTGTTATTCAGTGGAAACAGTTTCGTCACGTCCTTGCAAAGCCGCGTGCAGTGTATGCCAGGCCAGGGTCGCGCATTTGACCCGTACCGGAAATTCCCGCACCCCGGAGAACACTGCCAGCTTTCCCAGGGCCGGTCGCGGTAAGTGTTTTGCTTCCGAGGATTCCTGTCCAGTCACCAGTTCGTGAAAAGCGTGAAAGAGTGCTTCCGCTTCTTCGATCGTTTTGCCTTTCACTGTCTCGGTCATGACTGAGGCGGAAGCTGTGGAGATAGCGCAGCCGCTCCCCTGAAAAGCTATATCCTCGATGCGATTGTCGCGCAGCTTGATATAGAGGATCAACCGGTCGCCGCATAGGGGGTTATATCCCTCCTGCAGGCGGGTCGCATCCGCGAGGACGCGGAAATTACGCGGATGGCGCTGGTGATCGAGAATCACTTCCTGGTACAGATCGCGTAAATCCGACATAGCTGCCAGCTTTCGAATCTAGATACGGAAAAATTGCCGCGCCTGGTGCAGCCCGGCGACCAGGGCATCTATATCTTCGAAGGTATTGTAAACGGCCAGCGACGCCCGCGCTGTAGCCGGAACGCCCAGCCAATCCATCAAGGGCTGGGCACAGTGGTGCCCGGTACGGATGGCAATACCTTGCTGGTCCAGCACCGTTCCCAGGTCGTGCGGATGAATGCCGGCCAGGTTGAACGCGATTGCCCCACAGCGTTGTGCCGGGCGACCATAAATAACTAGGCCGGGCACTTCCTGTAGCGCCTGCAACGTGTAGGCCATCAGGCTTTCCTCTTGAGTTGCTACTTCTTCCATTCTCAACTCAGCAAGGAACTCCAGGGCTGCGGCGAACGCCACCACATCGGCGATGTTCGGCGTGCCAGCCTCGAACTTATAAGGCAGCACGTTATAAGTAGTTTTTGCAAAGGTTACCGACGCAATCATATCGCCGCCACCTTGATAAGGAGGCATAGCCTCTAACAATTCTTCCTTTCCATAAAGCACTCCGACGCCGGTTGGCCCGTACATCTTATGCGCGGAAAACACATAAAAGTCGCAATCGAGTTCCTGGACATGGACTGGCAGATGAGGAGCAGCCTGGGCACCGTCCATAAGAACCCGTGCCCCGACAGCGTGAGCCGCCTGTACGATTTGCCGGACTGGATTCACTGTCCCCAGAACATTAGAGACATGGGTCACCGACACCAGTTTGGTACGTGGACCTAACAGGCGTTCGAAGCTCCGCCAATCCAATTCTCCTTCTGGCGTCAAAGGGGCAACCCGCAGATGCAACCCACGCTCTTCGCAGACCATCTGCCATGGCACGATGTTAGAATGATGCTCCATGTGAGTAATAACAATCTCATCTCCCGGCTGAGTAAAACGCCGACAGAATGACCACGCGACTAGATTGATACTTTCCGTTGTGCCGCGCGTGAAGACGATCTCCCGATGGCTGCGGGCGCCGATGAAACGCTGCACCGCCGTGCGGGTCTGTTCAAACGCCAGCGTCGCCTGTTCACTTAGATAATGAATACCACGATGGACGTTGGCGTTCAGTTCTTCATAATAGCGCACCAGTGCTTCGATCACAACCCGCGGCTTCTGAGTGGTCGCTGCATTGTCTAAATAACGAAGCGGCTGACCACGGACTTGTCGCTGCAATATCGGGAATTCGGCCCGCAGACTTTCTGCTGTCCAGGAGCGAACGGCGCGCTTTTCTGCCGCAGACAAGGACGCGATACGGCTCATGGCAGTGGTACCCTCCTGAGTTCGCTTTCCAGAGGCAGACCCTCCTCCGCCAGCAGCATGTCCTCTAATTGAAAGCGCACCGGTTCGACCTGAATCCGTGCGATGATATCCTCGGCAAATGCGTAAATCAGCAGACTACGCGCCTGCTCATAACTGATCCCACGCGTCCGCAGGTAAAACAGCTGGCGTTCGTCCAGCTGGCCAACTGTTGCCCCGTGTGTGCATCGCACATCGTCGGCGTATATCTCCAGCTGAGGCTTAGAATCCACCTCGGCATCATCGGAAAGCAATAGTGCTTGATTCGTCTGTTTCGCATCGGTTTTCTGTGCCCCCGGATGGACGTAAATCTTGCCGTGAAACACCCCGTGGGCCCGGTTGGTAAGTATTCCCTTGTATAGTTCATGACTGGAACAGGCCGGCGCAACGTGCTCAATTTCTGTGTGGTTATCTATGTGCTGCCGGCCTCGTGCCAGATACAGTCCATTTAGCGTGCAGGTTCCTTGCTGCCCTTCCAGGCGGATGTCGCATTCGTTGCGTACCAGCCCACCGCCTGTAGAAACGATATGGGTCCGCAATTCGGTCTGAGCCTGCAACCGTGCATAAGCCTGGACTATATGAATGCTTCCCTCCTTTTCCTGTTGCACCTTATAATAATCGAGGCGGGCGCTTCGTTCCAGGATTAGCTCCACTACACCGCAAGTGAAGCAACGATCCGAGCCGCCACTGTAACTTTCTACCAACGTCGCACAACTATGGTCGCCCAGAACGAACAGGATACGAGGAAATGCTGCCTGTGCTCCGAAACCAGCATACTCATGATGTACGAGAACATGCACTGGCAGAGTTATATCTTGATTCGGCAAGACGTAAACAATCACCGCATCCTGAAAACAGGCGGTATTCAGCGCGGCGAATGGATGCTGCGACCAGCGGGCCACCTGATTCCAGTACGCATCGAGTAATTCGACCTGTTGATGACACGCCTCACGCCAGCTATAGATGTGAATTTTACCTGTCAGGCTGAGCGGCACCTGTTTATCCACCAGGTAGCCATTCACCAGAGTAATGCGAACCGCCTCCCAATCTGGCAAGGGCGGTGGCGTCGCTGGCAGTGCAGGCTGCCAGACAGTCTGGGCGATGAGACTGACGTTCGTGTATTTCCAGTCCTCGTTCTTGCGTAACGGATATCCCAATTCCGCAAACGCGGCTTCCGCTGCCTGCCGACGCGAGAGAATCGGCCGCGGTTCTTTTGTCAGGCGATTCCGCAGAAACGCCGACCATTGCTCTATCAGGTTCACTCCAGCCTGGCGTGTATCGAGCATAGTAAATCCAGCTCCTTGGGGAATAGCTTAGAGCTTGCTAGTCATAAGCTCCTGTTCCAGCCAGCCATAACCCTTGGCTTCCAGTTCCAGAGCGAGTTCCTTGGGACCGCTACGAACAATGCGGCCATCCAGCAATACGTGTACCTGGTCGGGAATAATATAGTTGAGCAAACGTTGATAGTGGGTGATGACCAGGATGCTGCGGTCCGGCGAACGCAGCGAGTTGACACCATCTGCCACGACACGCAAAGCATCTATATCCAGTCCGGAATCGGTTTCATCCATGATGCAGAGTCGCGGCTCTAATACAGCCATCTGCAGGATCTCATTGCGTTTTTTCTCGCCACCACTAAATCCTTCGTTGACAGAACGCTTAAGCAAAGACTCGTCCATGTGCAATAAGCGTAATTTCTCCCGCACCAGTTGCAGGAAGTCCATCGCATCCAACTCAGGTAAACCGCGATGTTTGCGGATAGCATTTACGGCAGCACGCAGGAAATACATATTAGTCACGCCGGGGATTTCGACAGGATATTGAAATGCCAGGAAGATTCCTTCGCGGGCGCGTTCTTCCGGATCCAACTCCAAGAGGGAACGCCCCTGGTATAGAACTTCGCCGCGGGTGATTTCGTAATCCTCGCGTCCTGCCAGGACAGCGGCCAGGGTGCTCTTGCCAGAGCCATTTGGCCCCATAATCGCATGGACCTGGCCAACCGGCAGCACTAAGTTGACCCCCTTGAGGATCTCCTTCCCTTCGACCTGAACGTGCAGATCGCGAATTTCAAGCATCGGCTGCATATGCATCCCCTTGATTAATCAAGACCTTGATTTCCAGCGTTAGCCCACGCTTCCCTCCAGGCTAATGCCGAGCAACTTCTGCGCCTCTACAGCAAATTCCATGGGCAAATTCAGCAACACCTGCTTGCAGAAGCCGTTGACAATCATGTTCACTGCGTCTTCGGTGGATAGGCCGCGCTGCCGACAATAGAAGATCTGATCCTCGCCAATCTTCGATGTGGAGGCCTCATGCTCAACACGGGCAGTCGAATTTCGCACTTCAATATAAGGCATGGTATGTGCGCCGCACTTATCGCCGATAAGCAGAGAATCGCACTGCGAATAATTGCGTGCAAAAGCGGCCCCCTTCATAATCTTGACCAGGCCACGATAAGTATTTTGCCCATGCCCGGCGCTGATTCCTTTGGAAACGATAGTGCTGCGTGTATGTTTGCCGATATGGATCATTTTGGTACCGGTATCAGCCTGCTGATAGTTATTAGTGACCGCTACGGAATAGAATTCCCCGATAGATTCGTCCCCCTGAAGAATGACGCTGGGGTACTTCCAGGTAATGGCCGAGCCGGTTTCCACCTGAGTCCAGGAGATTTTCGCACGTCGGCCACGGCAGGCGCCGCGTTTGGTTACGAAGTTATAGATTCCGCCGCGTCCCTCTTTGTCGCCGGGATACCAGTTCTGGACGGTGGAATACTTGATTTCCGCCTCCTCCAGAGCGATCAACTCTACCACGGCGGCATGCAACTGGTTTTCGTCGCGCATGGGCGCAGTGCAACCCTCTAAATAACTGACATAGCTACCGCGGTCGGCAATAATCAAGGTGCGCTCGAACTGACCCGTTTCCCGAGCATTGATGCGGAAATACGTGGAAAGTTCCATAGGACAGCGCACGCCCGGCGGCACATAGACGAACGAGCCGTCGCTGAATACGGCCGAGTTGAGGGCAGCGAAAAAATTATCGTTATAAGGGACCACTGAGCCGAGGTACTGACGCACCAGTTCGGGATGCTCACGCACGGCTTCGGAGAACGAACAGAAAATGATTCCCAGTTGCTTGAGCTTTTCCTTATAGGTGGTCGCGACGGAAACACTGTCGAAGACGGCATCCACTGCCACGCCGGCCAAGCGTTTCTGCTCCTCCAGCGGGATACCTAGTTTTTCAAAGGTGCGACGAATCTCCGGGTCCACCTCATCTAGGCTGGAAAGCGGCTTGCGACGCTTGGGAGCAGCGTAGTAATGAATGTCCTGGTAATCAATGCGACCATAGCGTATATGAGGCCACCAGCGCGGCTCTTCCATGGTGAGCCAGTGGCCATAAGCTTTCAGCCGCCATTCTAACAACCACTCCGGTTCACCTTTGAGCCGGGAAATGGTGCGGATAATATCCTCGTTCAGTCCCTTCGGGACTTTCTCCTCTTCGATGTCGGTGTAGAAGCCCCATTCATATTCCCGCTGTGTCAGTTGGGCAATTGTAGCGGTATCGGTAGGCATAGCTTAGTCCTCGCTTCTGGTGGCATTCAGCTTACTGCGATGGTTAGTGCCAGATGAATGCTTAGATATTCGCCTCCGGGACGATGTCCGGTGGCTCAAGAATCGCTAGGCCAGGCTGGGCTAAGTTCGCTGGTACGGCTATGCAACCTGGCGGTATCTATAGCTGGGATCAACGTTGCCTCGGATGCGACGGGCAACTCCTGGATAGCCTGCTCCAGGCGTTGCCGCAATCGCTGCGCCAGATCGCAGGGCGACTGCAGCAGATCGCTCAGATGCAACTGGTCAAGTGCGTGTCGCAGCCAGATTTCCAGGGTCTGCCACAGTGCCCGCAAACTGCAATGTTGCAGACTGTGGACGCAACTGCCTTCCGTTTCCGTCCCGGCGTGGCGGCGACAGTATCCCGGCTCATCATACAAGGGTTGACCGAGTGCCCGCAGCACCCGGCCCAGCTGAATGTTTTCCGGACGTTGCGTGAGCCGATAACCGCCGGCACGGCCACGCACACTTTCCACCAGGCCTTCCTGCCGCAGCACGGCCAGCAGTTTGGCCACGTAAGGTTGCGACAGCCCTTCTGCCGCCGCGATTTCGGCAATGGTTCGCGAGTGATCCGGTGCCACTGCCAGCTGCAGCACGCACCGCAATCCATACTCTTCTTGCGCCGTGATTTTCATGGTCAACTGCTCCTCTCGGCCTGGAATATTGTAGGAACTTTTACTTTTTCGTCAACTATCTGACCGAAAAATGTTTCCATTTTTCCTGTTTACGTAAGAGCCTACGAAGAAACAACTTAGGAAGAAATGCCAGGCTCCGTGCTTTGTAACTCCCAGCCAGCCAGCAGCGTGGTCGCCAGTCCAAAAGCCAGACTGGTGGTAACGCTCCACCAGGGGTTGAACGCTGCTCCCGAGGCAATGGCGAGCACTTCGGGCAAACTGGCGAAATGTCCCGACCCGCCGCTGAGCTTGTCCAGCAGTACCAGCAGATCAGCGGGTTTGGGCAAACACCAGTATGGCCAGCTGGCGATAGCGGGACTGAAAACGTGGGGCAGGTGCTCTGCCATTCCCTGCCAGTGCGAAACGTTAGCAGCGTAGCAAACGAGCCAAAACAAAACGTTGCCGACCAGCGCAGCCGCCTGGCTGCGTGTAACCGCACCGAGCAGCAAGCTGAATCCCAGAAATGCGGCCAGCGCGATTGCAAAAACCCCGACCGCAGCCAAACCTGAGCCGGGCCAGTATCCAGTTACCAGAGCCAGACTGACAGCGGTGCCCAGGGAAAACCCGGCAGCCAGGACACTCATAAACAGGACAATGGCGAGGTGCTTATATAGAGCTATACTGCATCGCGAGACTGGCGAAGTAAATACCAGAATGGAGCTGCCCGATTGCAAGAATCCAGGGATCGCACCAGCGGTGCAGGCAAGGCATAATAAAATCCCCACCGGCCCCAGTCCCCAACATAGTAGCCAGCAATGTACCAGCTGAACTGCTTCTTCGGGTCCGCGAAACATCTCCGCCCGAATCAGGCCCCACAAAATAACTAACTCACCTTTTTCAACGGCGGCCTCTAACTCATCTTCTACTCGTATCATCCCCGGTCCCGTAATGCGAACCGTCAGACATAAGGCAATGGCGACGAGAATCGAACCTAGTAAAATCCACAGGTGGCGACCTGCCAGTAGACTTTGCCAGTCATCCAGTAGAAAATAGCCCGTGACTCGCATATAGCTCTTTCCGCACTGCCAAAGTCTGACTAGCATAGTTTGCATGGTACCTTGCGACTGTCGGATACGGTAGCCAGGAGTTTTTCAGATCCCGAAGTTATTTGCCAGCTATATTCCCAACTGCAACGCTCCATAGGCCCGCAGTAGCAGACCTGGCCATTGTTGAGCACAAGTGCATGGCCCGCCCAGGCGCGAGCAAACGCCCAGTCGTGTGTAGCGAGAATATAGGTAACGGTTGGCCACGACGCTGAGTCCATCAGTTCCATAAGCCGCTTTTGCCCGGAATTATCCAGGCCATCGAAGGGTTCGTCGAGAATCAGGAGTGGCGGCTGGTGCAACCAGGCCAGTGCCAGTGCCAGGCGTTGCCGCAATCCCCGGCTTAACTGACCAACCCGTACTGGGCCGTACCCGCCTAGTTCGAATGCATCGAGCATCGTGGCCACTCGCTTATCCAGCGTCGATCCCATCAGGCCATGAAGAATCCCCGACCAACGCAATAGCCCAGCGACTGTCCAATGAGCCGGTAAACTTGCGTTCTCGCTTACATAACCGACCTGTTGGAGCGTCTCGATTCGATGCGCCGGTTTTCCTAAGCGATATATGACTCCCGCAGTAGGCCGAACCAGCGATACCAGCAGCTTCAGCAAAGTGGACTTGCCGGCACGGTTCGGGCCGAGAATTGCCCAGCGCTCGCCGCTGCGTACACTCCAGGTGAGTGCGCGAAGGGCCATAATCCGGTGCCGTCGAAACCCGCCGCATTTATAGGTCTTAGTCAGTGCCTGACACTCCACGATGACGGACATATTCTTGCGTCCGATTCTGGAAGTCGCAGTTATCACTCAATCAGGGAAACCTGTCGGCCATCCTGCAGAATGCGCATGATTGCTGTGCGGAGTTGTTCCGCGATCTCCTGGTCGTTGCCGTTGATAATCTTCCAGGAGACCGCGTCAATGCGCTGCGCTGGAGGCACATTGCCGATCGCTTCCATTTGTGCCAGCGTAGCGATTGCTGTGGATCGTGAAGGGTTTAGCGAACTGAAAACCTGACCGAAGCCAATACAGTGAATCAAGAGGGGCTTGCGTTTAGTGCTATAACCAGGCGGGTTATCGCTGTCCAGGGCCGCTAACTGTCGGCAAATGGCAAAAATCTGGCCAGTTACTGCCGGATCGTTATCTGCATAATAGGCAACGGCGGGGAACTCGCTCGCTGCGGGATTGGAGCTATTGAAGCGAATACGATAGTAACAATTATAAGGCCCACCATTGACGAAACTGGCCGTGGCCGTCACATTGGGTTCGCCATCGGTCTCGAAAATAATAATCTTCTGAGCACCCCGGCGACCCAATCCGCCGGCATCACCAACCGGTGCCGGGGGCGGATTAAACGTCCGCAGGCCCGGATGATTACTGAACTGGTTATAGGCCAGCATTAAACCCATGGCATAACAAGTACCCCCCTGAGCACGTGGTACTTCCAGGTTGTTATAAGCGTCATAGATACTAATTTCGGTGCCCGGATTCTCAATAGTAGCAGGCGGAAACCAGAGCATGTCTATCATGCGACGGTAATCGCGGCCCAGTGGGGCACGTACGCGATTGAAGCGGTAACCGCTTTGCCAGGCACTGCTGTTATACATCGGCACGCTAAAAAAGATTAGGGACACCCAATCATTGGGATGATTCCGCTCCATATCCTGCAGAGCAGCTCGCACGCCAACTTTACATGCATATAGCGGATATTCATGGGCTGTCCCCGGCAACCACCAGTAGGCGGTATTATTCGCCCGCAGACCCATGTTATAATTGCCCAAAAAGTCCACGAGGGTCATTGGCCCAAACCAGAAATGCAACCGTGGTCTCAGGGGATTGTCGTCGTAACGCATATAGGGCCTCGGAGTTCCGTTCAAACTCGATAGCGGTGTGATACGTACACTGCCCCAGGCAAAGTCGTCACCGTAACCCGTGTAGGGAACTATTACCTGCCAACTGGCTGTTCCTGTCTGCCGCACTCCTAAGACATAATCTATGTATTCCTTCCAGAACCGCTCGTTGACATCGGATAGGGGATACATCGTCCACCAGCGCGTGTTCAGCGTATCATCTGTGGGATCGGGAATGCGCGTGTAGTAAACGATACGTCCGGCTCGCAACTGTGGCGGAAACGGATTGGGACCAGTGTTGCGGAGCCATTCGAGGATGGCGCGATAGTTGATCTTATAGTTCTCGGTGGAAACGGAGCGGGGCGCTTTCCAGCGCCCGGTACTGTCCCATAGTAACGCATTGTCGTCCACTGGAGTAAGCCCATCTGCCTTCAAGAAAAAGCGTTTTCGCCAGTCACGGGAACCGTTGTTCTGCTGATTCGTCAGGTTAGTCGGGCCACGCGGGTCTGGCGGCCAAATGAAGAACGTCTTACCCCAATAGCGCGGGCCTTGAGTATAACCCCGAAAGGACGCACCGTAACCGCTATCTTCCCAGCTATGCCTCGGCGTACTATTGCTGACCGTGCTTAAATTGACGATTTGTGCAAAGGTCTGGGCATAGTTAGGCCCTGCGTTATAGTTAGTTTTCCAGGGTTTATCGCCGCTGACCAGTCCGTCACTGTCGCCGTCACCGGCACTGATAAACGCTGGCACCGGGGACTGACCAGGAGCATGTTGATAGAAATCCTGCACCAGTGGTGTGCGGTACTGAGTGGCTCCGCTAGACTCCGTGAAATTACATAACTCGAAAAGTGTCCCGCCGAGTATCACGGGAGCTGCTCGCACCAGTCCAGCGGAACTGCTACTGTAGTGTCCGAAACGCGGTACAACACTTTCGGGATTATTCGTACCCGAATTAGGGCTGTAACCGGAAGCTTGTCGCACACCGCTATGAGGCACACCTACCAGACTGCCGAAACGCATGGACCCCGACAGGTCTATAATCATAGCAATGTCGCGGGGCCGGTGCACTGCAGTAGCGATCGCCTGGGTGGCGAACGAGTTGATGCCGAAAATACGTGCGAACTTCGTGCTACCCTGATAAGTCACGCGCACCCGAACGAGGCTCCAATTCGCATCGGCAGGCTTAGTATCGTAATAGGGAATGAACTTCTGTTGGCCGGGATCATAGACATAAGAGCCGATGTCTATGCGAACCTGATTGGCCTGAATGCGGGAGCCAAGCACCGAGTTTTCGCTCACCGCCGCGAGCACAACAGGAGCTACTGCATTGTAGTTATTATTCTGACTCAGGTATCCGTTCAGGACGCGGACACCCGCAGTGGCTCCGACATCGGCAGCCGTCTGACATTGAGCGCGGGCTATGGCTACCAACCCGAGGTCCACGGCCAGAGCAATCATACTTAGCAAGGCGACTAGACAAATGGCTAAGAAAGGTATCACTGCTCCACGGTGTTTGGCGGCAACTAAGGTCGTGGCCATTTAAAGCTCCCTGCGACGTCGGCGTTCAGTTAGCTTCACTGGACATGGTGCAGCGCACCCGAACGGGAATACTTGGCGGCATATATAAGAGCAGGGGAGTAATTGGCTTATAGTTGGCAATAATCACGACGGCAATAATTTCGCCATAAGCGGCATCGGTCCAGGAAACGGGATTACCGCTGGCGTCATAAATGGGCATACCTGAGTCGTCAGCCTTGAAAACCTGGATGTCACGGTTCGGACTGAAGCCGGGAAAGTTGGCGACAATGGGAGCAACGAACTGGTAAGTATAGTTTTGGACATCCGCGGTCGTCTTATCGTAAGTATGCACAACCGCGAATCGTGCACCTTCGCGCGCTGCTTCTATTAAAACGTTTCGCACGAAAAAGAACCGGCTATACTCTATGATTCCGAAAACAAATAGCAAAGCCAGCGCCAGCACCAGGGCTGCCTCGACGATCGAGACTCCTCGTCGCACCTGGCACCGGTTCGAAGGATTTACTAAGTAAGGCATGGCTCATTCTACCGGCGGCTGGATATCTACGGTAACGGGCAAATCGCGCAACGACCTCCAAGAAGCACTCGCTGTCAGCCAGGCGTCTGCGGGAATGAACATAGAGGTCAGGGACAAACTTACGTTGCGATAGGGAAGTTGGATTACCACCTGTAAGCGGTCCAGATAATTCGCTTGCGTGGGGTCGGACAAAGGCGGAGAGCTTAGATTGGTGATGGAGACCTGTACATTGGCTGGGTTGATTGACGCGCTTTGCAAGAATGTAATCACGCTCTGGCGCACCTGCGCGGCTGTTCTACCGCCCCCTGCTGCCTGACGACCGGCTTCGCGTGCCGCATTGTTGAGAACTTGCTGCACTTCGATATAACGAGCAACTTCCCAGACCCCGAGCAGCAGGATGAGAAGCAAAGGCAAGCAGGTAGCCAGTTCGACGGTGGCAATACCCCGGCGATGAAGATCGCGTGCTGCTTGCGCCATGATTAGCTCGGTTCCGTGCTGAAGGGAAGCTAACTCCACCTCGAGCTTAGCTCAAAATGCGGAACGTGTCAAACAATCCGATGCTGACGAATCCTGGGGGTTAATGCCAGGACTTATTTTTCGAGCAGCAAACGAGGTGGATAGTTGGCCAGGCGGCGTTCCAGCCAGAAATCGAGTAACACAACGAGCACTAACATCGTCGTTATCAGCCATGACCCGTACAGTCCCCAGGCCACGGCGACAGAATCGGCGGGGTTCTCGGTCATGGCTCGAGCCAGAGTGGCAAGCCATTGCACCTTGACCGGTTCGAGGATGGCGTAAAGCGCTTTCGCTTCGTCTTCTTTGAGCCGGGCATGTTCCGTCCAAGCGTTTTGCAGCGGAAAGCCGACGAGCATTTGCAAAAAAAGAATGGCGACCAGGAGGAGTATCAGGCCGCCCATGGCAAGAGCACGGAAACGCAGGTACGGTCGCAATTCCGGCCAATCCAGTTTCATAGCCACAAGCAGCAGCAAGCTGGCGATGGCGGAAATCCAGGTCAAAATGAAATAGACTACGCCCAGGGCAGATGCTCTGGGTTGTAAACTCTGGAGTGGGCTGCTGACTCGGCCGAAGGCGACTTGCAAGCCGCTCTGCTGGGCGAAAATGCCGGTACCCGGCGGAACCCGAAGCCAGGGGCAGAACAACAAGAGGACCAGTAGCCAGATACCTATCACCTCCACGATATGCAGCCGGAACGACGAAAAGGTGAGCAGCACAATAGACGCGCTGTATCCTGGCGAGGGCACGGGCGCGGGCAGAGTCAGAGAAGGTGTTACGGCAATGGTAGGTGGGACTGGTGTCTGAGCAGCAGGAGCTGCCGGGAACGGAGGGCTTACGCTGCCCGTCCCTGCGGGTGCTGTCCACGCCGGAACCGCAGGACTCACTCCGGGCGCTGAAGATGGTGGAACCTGTGCTGCCGCTCCCGAAGCAGCCGACGGCGTATAGACCGGCGTAGTCGAACTCCAACCGACAGCGGCGGAAGGTGGCGTAACACTTTTGAGAGCACTGTCGGCAATGCCCGGGGTCGCCGACGGAGCAGGGGAAGCGGGAGAGGTGATCGGCGTCGCAACCGTTGCGCTTGGGCCAGGTGAACTCGTAGGCGGAATCGGCACACGAAACGGCTTCTGGCACTGGGGACAGTTTTGCACCTGCCCAGCCAGGTGATCCGCGACCTCCAGTTCCTTACGGCAATGCGGACAAAGCAAGCGCATGGTTATTGGCCGCGAAAATGTTTATCCATAGCAGATGCTGCTTTGCCAAGACTCGTTTCGTTCGCAAGTGGGAGCACTTGGTTTCCGGCCGGTCAGACATACCCGGTGCATGAATAAGATATGGCGCCGGTAGGCGGGGGCAAAAAGCGGGCATCGCTTCAGTATTCCCGATAGCATGGTCGGTTCGGATCGCAACAGGCCTGCCAGGAAACCTCGCCACCGTCCGGTCCTGTGGAACGGGCGGTAAGGACACACCAGAAATCGGCCAGCCCAGCCTGGAACTCCGGGTCCTCCGCAAACGCCTCGCCGTAAGTGAGCATGGACTTGCAGCACAGATGGATGCATCGTGGAGCGCTAATGGTCGGATTTTCGCCGCTACTCATGGTCAATCCCCCAGGAAACTTGCCTATTCCATTGCTCGGCTTTCTCAGGTATGCTAAGTAAAAGGGAAGCGTCTGGCACGTGGGCGCTCGAAGTCCTGGTGGCAACGAAACCGGTTTACCTATTCAGTGCCAAGGAGCTCAGCCATGACGGAGCCCGAACTGCAACAGCAACGAGCCCGCGAATTCCTGAGTTTGCTGCCGCTGGTTCTGGAGCTGGCCGGATTGCCACGCGCTGAGCCGGGCCGATATTTTACGCCGGATCAAATCGAGGCCCGCTCGGTGACTATCCGCCACGCTTATAAAGTAGCTCGGCAGCTGCTGCTGGAAATCGCCCGGCAGGGTGTCAGTTAGCCGCGCCGAACTGGCGTGGCTGGCCGCTGCGAAACCCCACCAGATCGTGTCGCCGCACGACGACGCCGGGATTTTGCCCTTCCGCCAGGCTCATCGAATAAACTCCCAACCGACCGCTGGTCACCTCGGCCACGAACAGAACAGAGGCACCACGACCAACCTGGCCGGTGGTCATGAGAAAATGAGCCTTCTCCGGCGAGGTCAGCCCAAATTCGCGCAGTAAATCCACTTCCGCCCACGGTAGCATCCGGCCAGTCAAGCGGCTAATGGCCGAGGCCAGCAGCTTACCGTTTTTGCAGTCCAAAAGCCAGACGCCATCCTGATCGTGCCCGACAGGCCCCGCTTGAATGGCACCAGTGGTCAGAACAAATTCCTGCCAGCGATCGTTGGCGCCTGCTCGGACATCTTCCGGCCAGAACCATACGTTGCTCAGCCACCAGCCTAAGGTCATTCCGCAAATCGTCCCTGCCACCATCTGCCAGCGCATCGGCTTACGCCCTCGGTTAGCCGCTCGAGTGTCGTCACCTTCGGTACACTGCACCGAATCCCATATCTTCGTTCCCGGCCAGGTCAAGAGCGGTACCGCCGTGTTCGGACATGCCTCTTGCGTGGAAGACCGCCCCGTCAGCAACTGCCAGCGCCCTGGCCCGTGCCAAAACCTCCGCTGTGCCAATCTGGCCTTCGCGCACAGACTTGACGCGGATAAGCTGCCATGCTGGCTTGTCGGGTCAGAACAAACTTCCAGAAAGCACCCCGCTATGTCCCGGATGAACATTCTGCTATTTGGCGCTGGTGGCCACGCCCGTGTCGTGCTCGATACTCTGCAGGCCGAGGATCGCGTGCACGTCATCGGCATCATTGACAACCGGCTGCCACCTGGCGCCACGGTGATGGGCGTACCGGTGCTGGGAAGTGACGCGGATCTGCCTCACATTGCCGACAAACATCGAATCGGCGGTTTCGTGGTCGGCATTGGCGACAACTGGCGGCGAGCGCAATTGACGCAGCAAATCCGCCAGCGCTTCCCGCGCTGGCAACCCGTGTGCACGGTGCACCCGTCGGCATGGGTGTCACCCTTCGCCCGACTGGGCCCTGGCACGGTCATCTTGCCCGGCGCCATCGTCAACGCCGGCGCCGAGATCGGAGACGGTTGCATCCTGAACACGCAATGTTCCGTAGATCATGACTGCCGACTAGCCGAGTTCGTCAGCCTCGCCCCACATGCCTGTCTCGGTGGTAGCGTCTGCGTCGGAGCGTACTCAGCCGTTTGCCTTGGCGCAAAAGTCCTCCACAGTCGGTGCATTGGCCGTGCCACTGTGGTCGGGGCAGGCGCCGTGGTCGTCGAAGACCTGCCGGACCAGGTGGTCGCCTACGGTGTCCCTGCGCGCGTGGTTCGCCGCCGGGCTGTTGATGAGCCGTTTCTGTAGCCGCCCTGTCGCTCCAGTTGCATACGAATTGGTCTTCCGCCGGTTCCGCTTTTCTGCTAAGCTCCCGCGCTCAAAGCCGTTACCCGATCCGAAATGCACGAGGATACCCACCATGCGTCCCTGGTACTTTGCCGCACATTACTTATCCGAAATCTGGAAACGTCGCTACTTCTGGCTGGCTCTGGTCAAGCTCGACCTGGATGCTCGCTACCGCCGATCGTTCTTAGGGATCGGCTGGTCGTTGCTCCAACCGCTGGCCTATACCACCGTCATGTGTCTGGTTTTTTACCAGATTTTTGAAATGGACTTACGCGAATACGCCCCCTATGTATTTACCGGCGTGGCTATTTGGGGCTTTATCGCGAATTCCGTTCTGGAAGGTTGTCACAGCATTCTCGCCGGGGAAAAATATATCCGCTCCTATCCTGCCCCACTGGCGATGTACTCGCTGCGAACCACACTCAGTGTCGCCCTTCACTTCCTGATTCTCCTCACCTTTACGATTTTGTTGAGCTGGGTGGTGCAGGGCTTTCAAAACCTCCCCGCTCTGCCCGTACTGGTGCCTATCTTGATTTTGCTTTTCCTGTTTAGCTGGGCCGTGACCACTATCTTCGGCATTATTAACGTCTATTTTCCTGATATGCACCATCTGGCCGGAATACTGTTGCAACTGGTGTATTATCTCACCCCTGTTTTTTATCCGAAAGAAATGTTTACGCGCCGTGGTGCACTGGTGACCATCCTGACCTATAACCCCCTGGGCTATATAGTCGAGTTGGTACGCGAACCCGTCCTCTATGGGCACGTACCGCCCTTGACTGACTTTCTTATCGCACTGCAAACGATTGCTATGCTCGGCATCCTTGCCATTGCCCTCCTGGTGGCCAACGAACGGAAAATTATTTTCAGCCTCTAAGGATTGTTCGCGGCAGCTTAACAGGAGAGCGTAACGATTATGGTGCACATTCGCTTAAGCAATGTGAATCTGACTTTTCGCGTGCGCAAGCATAAGCGCATTCCGTTCAAGCAGTTTCTCATCGGCGGCTTTTTTCGCCGCTCGGTCAACCCCATTATGGAAGTCCATGCTCTGAAGAATATCAACCTAGAAATCCAGGAGGGGGAGCGAATTGGTGTCATCGGCCACAATGGAGCCGGCAAGACCACGCTCCTGAAATTGCTGGCAGGTATTTATCCGCCTACCTCCGGGTATTTGCAGGTGGAAGGTCGAGTTTCCACCTTGCTCGATATAGGTGTCGGCATTGAGTCCGATGCCACCGGCTGGGCCAACATCGCCTATCGCAGCTATTTACAGGGTCTCACTCCCAAACAGGTTCGTGAGCGACGGCAGCGTATTGCCGAATTCAGCGAACTAGGTGAATTTCTGAATATTCCCGTGCGATTTTACAGCAGCGGCATGCTCGTCCGTCTCTGTTTTTCCATCGCGACCGAGATTGATCCGGAGATTCTCCTGATTGATGAAATCCTTAGTGCCGGGGATCTCGGCTTTCAGGAGAAGGCGCACCGCCGTATCCTCGAATTGATTCAGCAATCGCGTCTATTAGTCATTGCTACTCACGATACGGCCACCGTACCGAAACTGTGTACACGCATGATCTGGCTGGATCATGGCGAAATTGTCATGCAAGGGGATCCGCAGACCGTGGTGGAAGCTTATAAGGAATATATGACTTCCGGCCAGCGCACAGCGGCCTGAAAGCGAGTCAGGCCCATGCCGGCATCGCATCTGCTCCATTCCTTCGACTTAGTCCGTGAAGCCAATCGCTGGGAGGAATTGTGGGCTAGTTTTCTGGAATGGGAACGACGCGTCGGAGCCTGGGATTATTCTGAGAATCAGATACCGCTCTGGGAATACGTACGGGTGCCTGTGTTTCTCAAGTTGCAGGAGCTTAGCGGATTCATAGACACACTAAGCCCGTCCTTATCTCTTGTGCACCGACTGCAGAATCGTGACTTCCTTCGGGCAGCGTTGACAGCAAATCCCTGTTTGGCACCACACCGACCGCTTCTCTGCCTGGGTATTGCTCGCCGCGTCTGGCACAAGCAGAGCTGGTGCGACCCTTATTTAGACCCTTTTCTAGACGATGTCCGCGGGACGTATGTTTATTTAGAACGTCCAGAGGGCGGCTCACACCTCCGACCAACGCGAACGGAGCAAGTATATTACACTGACTGGATCGCCGCCTTCGCCGCCTGCCTTCGCCGTACCGGTTGCGGTATCACGGAGAAGACCGACCGCTGGCTCCGCCACTTAGAATCCGCGTGCCAAGCGTCATTTCATGTCCCTGTGCCGATTACTGAATTGGGCAGTGCCTATCTAGCAGCACGAATTGCCTTACGCAGGCTTTATCGGAAGTTATTGCAACGACTCCGCCCACGCCTCTGCATTATCGTGGCCATCAATCCTGCAGAACGAGCCTTTGTAGAGGCCTGCCGTGATTTAGGTATTATAACGGCCGAGATGCAGCACGGTATGATCGGCCCTTATGATTTGACTTATACAGTTCCGCCTGGTAGCATTCAGAAAACATTTCCTGACTATATTCTGCTATTCGGTCGGTATTGGCGAACAACGATGCAGCTGCCAGTGTGCGAAGAAAAAGCGGTGGAGGTCGGATTTCCGTTTTTCCAGGAAGTGATGCAGCGCTATGAAACGCCTGCACGTCAACCGCGCGTGCTGGTGCTCTCTCAACCTGGATATACTCGCGTGCTCGCTGGGTGGACTATACGGCTGGCGTGTGCAGCACCACCGGCATTTCGGGTTACATTTCGCCCGCATCCCTCGGAAGGTTTATCGGACGCCCAAGTAAGTGAACTCGAAAAACAGGGGGTCGAAATTGCACGGGCCGAAAAGCCACTTTACGAACTCCAGGCGTGCTCGACAATTCAAGTCGGGGTCTTTTCCACGGCGCTGTATGAGGGCCTGGCTTTCGGACTGAAGACCTATATCGTGCCGCTGCCTGGTTATCAATATATGCGTCCCATGCTTCAGCGCGGTTGGATGCGCCTGTTAGAGGACGAAAGCCAACCCTTTGCCGATCGCTCTTTCTGGCCAAGCTGTGATTTGCGGGAGTTGTTTCTATTGGCAGGAACCGGGCCCTTTCATCATTGGTTATATAAACTTCTCGGCAGCTAGCCGACCGCATGCTGGTGAATAATCTGAGCCGACAGTTTATTAGCCCGTTCCACACAGTCGTTCAGGCTCACACCATCGTAGGCGTTGCCAGCGAGGGAAAGTCCGTGCCAGCGTCCCAGGAGATTTCGTAAGGCGATCAGGCGATCTAAGTGTCCGAGTGTATATTGCGGGATAGCGTGTGGCCAGCGAATTACCTGGCTATATACAGGAGCGCCGCGGATTGCAAGAACTCGGCTGGCCTCACCATGCGCTTCTGCAATGAGCGTTTCATCCGACAATTCCAGCATTTCCGGATGGCGTGCACCACCTGCCATGTAACGCATCAGGACATGTCCGGTCGGTGCCCGGTCGGGAAATATAGACGAACACCATTGCGAGCCTAACAAGCGACTGGTTGATCGGCCAGCGGTCAGGTAGCCAAAGCCCTGGATTTGCAAGCCGAGTTGATCGGCGCGATATCCAAGAGCAATAACTGCAACCGGCACGTAAGGGATCGCAGCGATCAGCCCGGCAAGTTCTTGATCGAGGGGCCTAAGCAGGTCAGCCTGAATATAGGCGGGACAAGCCAGGACTAAGTGGCGGCAGCACCAGATCGAAGTTGTACTATGAACGTGCCAGCAGTGGCCTGTCTGATTAGTTAGGTAAACCAGTCGGTCCACGGGTGATTGCAAATGCAAGGCTGCCCCTAAACGCTGAGCCAGCAATTCGACTAACTGTCGCATGCCCCGACGCAACGAATACAATTGCGATCGGTGCACGCTGGTTTGGCGTTTTTCCTTAGTTGGTGTTTTGCGACGCCTGGCCTCCTTGAGCATACCGGCGGTTACACTTCCGGTTTGCCTTACCATTTCCACTATGCGGGGGAAGCAGGCAGCCGTGCTTAGCTGTCGAGGATCGCCCGCGTAAATGCCGGTGACTAATAAATCCGCAAAGAGCTCTGCTACCTCCCGATTAGTGCGCCGTGCAATAAAGTCGTAAACCGATTCGTCGCCAGCGTGCGATTTACCTGGACGCCAGCGCTCGGTCAGTATGGCCCATTTCGCTCGCCAGCTTAGCAATGGAAAACGAAATAACGACCAGAGGCCAGCGGGTAGCAGGTACAACTTTCCGTCGTGCAGTAGATAACGAAAGCGTGCTGTCGGGTTTGCGGTAATAATCTCATTTTCCAGGCCGAGTTCCCGTATCAGATCGAGCGTGGCGGTTTTGTTGGCGAGGAATCCATTGGCGCCGTGTTCGATCAGGAAACCGTCCTGGTAATCAGTCCAGGCGGTGCCGCCAGGTCGGTCAGCGGCTTCGAGAATAGCCAGTCGCAGTGTTGGGGAAATCTGTTGCAAACGCCAGGCAAGACTCAGGCCGGATATGCCGGCACCTACAATCACGACATCCGCATGGAATTGGGCGGGACAAACATCGGTTTCCTGGCGGACCTGGGCTCCGGAAACGAAGCGGTTCATGTGCTCTTCTATCCAGTTACTGAGGTGCAGGAGCCATAATCACCAGAACAATAAGACCTTGATTTCCCGTGTTACGAATGCCATGAGGCACATCGGCTGGGGCTACTAATAAATCTCCCGCCTGCATGGGTTGCTCGCTCTGTGGCAGCAGGAACATGCCGTGACCTTGCAGGACTAGATAGGCCTTATCCTGACCTGCGTGCGAGTGAAGCTGATGCTCCTGACCAGGTTCGAGACAGTTCAGTCCGAGGAACAAGCGACTGGTCTGGAAGAGGCTCACCTTAGCCATTTTGGTCGCGGAAAATTGCGCGTGCTCCGTCGGTCGGATATAGATGGGATGAAGCTGAGTTTCTGCGGGCGTCGTCCTTGCTTGGAGGCTGTGATGTCGGCAAGTCGTGTGTTCGGTCGGTTGGCCACGCAACAGAGCCAGGGCATGCCGAAGCTGCGGCAGGATCAATTTCTCCATAGCTAAACGAACAGCTGATGGCGAACCGGGAAGACTGAAAACGAGGCGCTGTCGCCAGACCCCGGCCAGGGCGCGCGATAGCATGGCCGCCGCGCCGATCTCCTGAAAACTAAGATAGCGAAATAGTTCGCCGAATCCATCCAGGCGTTTTTCTAATAATGCGGCCACCACTTCATAAGTCTGATCGCGTGGAGCGATTCCAGTGCCGCCGGAAAGAATAATAAGGTCTATATCCGGGCGTTGCTCTAAGTCCGCGAAGACCTGACGAATGCGATCCGGTTCGTCGGGGACAATAGTATAGAAGGCCACCTGATGCCCGGCCTGTGCACAGAGTTGGCGCAGGAGCTGACCGCTTAGATCGGTCGCTTCCGTGCGGGTATCGCTGACGGTGATAATAGCGGCATGGCAGACCTGCGGCTCGATGCTCGCAGTCATGGTTGTTCTTAGAGTCGGTGGGCCAGAGCGTCGCGTTTTTCGACGGCGACGAGCTGCCCCTTTTCGAGATGGACAATCCGCTCGGCGCGTTCGGCGGCGCGGGGATCGTGGGTGACCAGGATGATGGTTTTTTGCAGGGACTGATGAAGCTCCTGCATCAAATCGAGGATTTCTCGGGCGGATCGGGCGTCTAAGTCACCAGTGGGTTCGTCGGCCACGATCAGAGTCGGGTCAGTCACCAGAGCCCGTGCGATGCCGACCCGCTGTTGCTGACCTCCGGACAACTGGCCCGGACGGTGTTTCATGCGATCGGCCAGTCCGACGAGTTCCAAAACTAATTCGACTCGTTCACGTCGTTCGGCAGCACTAAGCGGGAGTAACAATAAAGGTAGTTCGACATTCTCGTAGGCAGTGAGAACGGGAATCAGGTGGTAAAACTGGAATATGAAACCGACATTGCGAGTGCGCCAACGGGTCAGATCCGATTCGGACATAGCGGAGATCAGGCGATCGCCGACCCACACCTCCCCGCCACTGGGACGGTCCAGGCCGGCGATCAGGTTGAGCAAAGTCGTCTTGCCGGAACCACTCGGCCCCATGATGGCAAGAAATTCCCCTGTCGCTACCTCTAAGTTCAAGTCCTGCAGGACCTCGATCCGCTCTTCGCCGCGGATGAAATACTTATAGACATGCAGGACGCGGAGAATCGGAGGCGGAATCATCAGGTTCTAAGCCTGGATTTTAGTCGGCTTTAGTCTCGACGGCCCAGATATTGCGGTAGCGAACCTGACCGCCATGCCCTTGTAAGAAGAGTGGTCCCGGCGAGTCGGTTTCCGGTTGTCCGCCACCGGTCGGGCCTTTCAATTCCACCTTATCATGGATAAGTACGCCGTTGTGCCAGATGGTGATGACGGCGTTGGCCACTTTCTTGCCACTGCTATCGAAGCGGGCAGCGCGGAACTCGACGTCATAAGTCTGCCACTGCAATGGCGGATAGCACATGTTGATCAGGGGGGCATGCTGACCGTAGATGCCGCCACATTCGTTGTTGGCTCCGCGCAGGCCGAAACTGTCGAGCACCTGAATTTCGTAGCGATGCTGAATATAAACGCCGCTGTTGCTTCGTGCCTGGCCACGAGCATAAGGCATAAAGGTCAGGCGGAACTCCAGGTGCAACTTGTGGTCGCGGAACTTCTGCTTGCTGGCGATGTCGTTGCCGACCAGGGCGCCATCTACGATCTGGACGCGGCTTTTGGGTTCCCAGTTATCGGCACCGGAGCCGTCAAAAAGCACCACGGCGCCGGTCGGTGGTTTCTGGCCAAGCGTTTTGCTCTGGCGGATGATGCGTTGGAGTTCGAAGCGGATACCGTCGCCAGTAGTGCCGGTCATCCGGCCGTCCTGAATCGTGGCCGACCATTTGCCGTCTTTACTAGTGATTCTCGTGGTCTGGCCATCGCGCTGGCCGCTGGCCTCGACCCGTTTCTCATAGATACCACCCTCGCCTCGCAAACCGCCCGGCAAGAAGTTCACCTGAAACTTGCCGTCGCCCAAGGCGATGACCTCGGCACCGAGTCGTTGCTTACTGGCGGTTTCGCCGACATATTCGCCCTGAATTGGGAAATCCGGGCCGGCCTGCTCGGGATCCGTGGCTACTTTGACCTGAGCAGCTTTTTCCTGAGCAGTCAAGCTCAGCCAGCCGCACAAACACACAACCGTCAGCGCACATAGCAGCGTTCGCATGGAGGGCCTCCTTCTTGGTGAGCACGAGTCGGCGTAGCCACAGGACACGGGCTCGCCGAATTCACCATTGGTTTATAGCGCCCGTGGCTGAATTGCAACCGTACTGCACAAAGCGGCATCCAGACGGCCCGGCGCATTACTTCCTGGCGAAGGAGTTTGCGCGGAAGCCCGTCGCCAGACCTGTGGGCATTCCTCGGCCGCGCATACGTTAATGCCCTGGGAACGACAGGGGCAGGAACTGACGGAGGAACGCTGATGAGAAGCAGAAGCACGTCGCTTGGGCTGGCAGTCGTGGCAATGGTTGGCCTGGCGTGGATGGGCGTGGGGGAGAAGTGGGGTTCTGCCCAGCCACAGTCGGCCGGGTCGCATGCGGAGCCGGGCAAGCCTAAGCCGCTGCTGCCGCCGCACAATGGCCCGTATTCGCCCCAGGAAGCACGAAAACTCTTCCAGTTAGCCGATGACCGTTTAACCGTGGAACTGGTAGCCAGCGAGCCGGTCATCGAAAGTCCGGTGGCCATGGCTTTCGATGAACAGGGTCGCATCTGGGTCGTGGAAATGCCGGATTATCCGAACGGCCCACCTCCCGGTCAAAAGCCGGAAGGTCGCATCAAAATACTTACCGATCGCGATGGGGATGGCGTGTATGAATCGGCCAACGTGTTTGCCGACGGGCTGCTTTTCGCTAACGGCCTGCAATTGTGGAGGCGAGGCGTATTCGTGACGCAGGCGCCGGAATTGCTTTACCTCGCCGACGCACAGGGCAGCGGTAAGGCCGATAGACGCGAGGTTTTTTATCGCGGATTTGCTGCGGAGAATCCGCAATTACGCTTGAGTTTTCCGACGCTGGCCCTGGACGGTTGGATTTACTGCGCCAATGGATTGCGAGGTGGTCAGGCCATGCGCGTGGACCGCCAGGGGCGAGTGGTCGGCCCGGTGGTCTCGCTGAGCAACATGGATTTCCGGTTCGATCCCCGCAGGCCTGAGCGTTATGAATCGCTGACCGGGCCAGGACAGTACGGTCTGACGTTCAACGATTGGGGCGAGCGGTTCGTATGCGACAATCGGCACCATCTGCGTTTCGTGGTGATGGAGCAACGGTACTTGCGGCAGCAATCGAGCCTGGCGGCGCCGTCTTTGCTGTTGGACATTTCGATCCTCGACCAGCAAGATAATCCGGCCGGGGCGGGCGGGCGCGTGTATCCGATCAGTCGCAATTTCACCACCTCCTCGTTGCATGCCGGGCATTTTTCAGCGGCGTGTGGCATCTTCGTCTATAACGGCGACGCGTTGCCGAGCGAATATGCTGGCGCGGTTTTCACCTGCGAGCCACCTGGTAATCTCGTGCACGTCGAAACCCTGCAGCCGAGCGGTGCATCGTTCGTCGCCAGGCCGATGTTCGATGGCAAGGAGTTCCTCGCATCTTCCGATGACTGGTTTCGGCCGGTGTTTTTGACCTCTGGACCAGATGGAGCGCTGTATGTGGTGGACATGTATCGGGCAGTGATCGAACACCCCGAATACATGCCGCCGGAATTACGCAAGCGCCCTGATTTGCTCTGGGGCCAAGATAAGGGACGCATCTGGCGAATCACGACAAAAACGGCACGTTCCAAACGCCGACCAGCCGATGGGCTCGGCAGCAGCGAGCCGAAAGACTGGGTCAAGTTACTCGAACACAGTAACGGCTGGCATAGGCAAACGGCGTTCCGATTATTGTTGCAAGCCGGCGGAGAAGATGTGAAGCTCGCGGCCATCACAGCGGAACTGCGTCGGTTGGTAACCGGTTCTCCAGCACCACCGGCGCGAGCGCTGGCCCTATGGTTGCTGGAACATTATGGCCAGCCGGACACGACCACGTTGCGTTTCGCGCTGGCCGATGCCCATTTCGGTGTGCGACAGCAGGCGGTCAAGATCAGCGAAAACCACCTGGACAAACCTGAAATTCGCCAGGCCGTCCTCCAACTTGCTCAGGAATTGCTGAGCGCTGGACAAAAGGGTAACGCCAAACCCGCAGCAGGTTCGCTGGGTGGGTCATCTCCACGGGACAGTGTCGGGCGCCTGCTGCTGCAAACCGTTCTGACTCTGGGGGCATTTCCCGCTCAAGAGAAACTGCCGATACTCAACGAGGTAGCACTGAAATGGTGCGATGATCCCTGGATGCGATTGGCTGTGCTGGCGTCGGCCGGCGATACGCTGGAGCGACTGCTGACACAGTGGTGGACACTCAGCCCATCCCCGGGTGCATTGCCGGGCTGGCTGGAGCTGCTCGGAGAATCGGCGGCGGTGCTCGGAGGCCAAAGCGACTTCAAGCGGATAACGGAAGCCCTGCGACCACTGGCGACCGCCCGGTGCAGCGATGCCGAAGCCAGTGCGGTGCTGTTAGGTCTGGCCCAGGGGATGAGCCGATGGGGCCACCGACTCGCCGATTGGCTTGCCGACTTGCAAAAGAACGAACCGAGACTGGCCCAGTGGTTCGAACATTGTGTGAAATCCGCCAGTGCTAAAGCCGCAGACCGGCAGGCGTCGAGCCAGGAACGGGCGCGGGCTATCCAGCTGCTCGAACAGTTACCCGGTGGCGAACGCACAGCGCTGCTGCGCCAGCTCGCCGCCGAAGAAGGCGATGTCGCGGTACGTCTGGCCGCGGTGCGTGCGCTGGCGGCACATGCGGGAAAAGAAGTTACAGCGGCGTTGCTGGAACTCTGGCCAGCTGCCACGCCGACATTGCGACGGGAGCTACTGGAAGGCTTGCTGCGTCATCGGGAACGAGCGCTGGCGCTGCTGGAAGCGATAGAACAAGGGCGGATTAAGGCTGGCGAGATCGAGCCGGTACGCGTGCGGCAACTTTTACAGCACCGCGACGAGGAAATCCGTCAGCGGGCTCGTCGCATCTTTGCTGCCAGCCAGCCTCAGGAGCGCCAGAAGATTCTCGAGACCTATCGGGCCGCGCTGGCACTAAGCGGTAAGGTAGAGCGGGGCCGGGCGGTGTTTGAGAAACATTGCGCGACCTGCCATCGCGTCGCCGGCGTCGGCGTCAACGTCGGCCCCGATATTTCCGATACCCGCACCAAGTCGCCCGAGCAGCTCCTTACCGACATCCTGCTGCCCAATGCTGCTATTGACGGCAACTACGTGCAATACGTGGTCAGCACCAAAAGTGGTCGTACTCTGACCGGCATCATTGCTGCGGAGACCCCGACGAGCATCACTCTCAAACGAGCGGAGAACCAGACGGACACCGTGCTGCGTTCCGACATCGAAGCCATCCAGTCCACAGGGCTTTCGCTGATGCCCGAAGGCCTGGAGAAGGAAATTACCGTCGAGCAGATGGCGGATTTGCTGGCGTTCCTGAAGAATTGGCGTTACGTCAGCCTGGAATCCGGCAATACCAATGCTTTGGCCATTCGTGTCGAAGAACGCGACGACCATATCCTCATTGAAACCGATTGCCTGCAGGCTCGGATCAACAAGAAGGGTTACGTCAGTGGCGTGGCCGCTGGCAGTTTCCTGGACAAAAAGACAGGTGCGCGGGACCTGGGCTTCGGCCTGCACATTATGGACTTTTTGCTGGCACCAGGGTGGCGAGACGACGGTTATTCCCGCGAGGTAAAAATTCACGGTCGCTTGCCGAAACATTACGTCGAGGGGCCGCAAATCTGCACGCAGGCGCGGCAATTGCAGCCGGAGATCATTCGCGGGCCCGACTTCCTCGCTGTTCGCCTCCACTTTACCTTCACCCAGCCGGGCCAGGGCTACCGCGCGGGCTCGCGCTGGACGCAAACTCTGCTATTCCGGCCCGGCCTGCGTTATTTCATTTCCGCCGAAGAAATCACCAGCGCCAACACCCTGCCGAATGTGTTTTACCGTATTGACATGCCCGGCCATATCCGTATGCCCAAAGAGGGCCAGCCCGATTGGATTCAGGTGTACCTGAGTTACCACGGCCAGATACCGGCAGCGGAATTCGCCAGCGATTTCGGCCCGGACGAGAAATTCCTTTATCAGCGTCGCGACGACAAGATTCCCGACCGGGTTATCCGTGCCTACCAGGTCAGGCTGAATGATAAGCCCGGCCCGTGGCTGGCGGGCATGACGCTGGAACCCGCCGCAGTTTACGAAGCCTGGTGTCATCGTCGCGGGTATGTCTGCATGATTCAGGAGTTGCACGGCCGACCAGTCAAGACGGGCGAAACTTTCGGAGCTGCGTATATCGTCGGCTGGTTCGATTCCATCGAGGAAATGCATCGCGTTTACGACGCGCACAAAGGCAAAACGCGGCTGCTGGTCTCGCCGCAGCAATGGGAACTCCGCTGAACGGCGGTGCTGGCCAGACTTTATCGCTGCGCGAAAGCCCAAGGTCTGTGAGACAAGCTCCGCTGACCGGTAGTGCTGGCCAGGGCGCAACCCGGCAGGTGAAGTGGAAGTCGGCCAGCAAAAAGGTGTCCGACCCGCAGGCACTGTGTCCGGTAAAATCATGGCAGCCCGTCTGGCCCCGGTGAATTTACGCCTGCTGCTCCTGTCGGGCTAACCTAGGGCGAACTCTTGACCCACAACGACAGCCAGACTTCCTGGCCCAGTAGCAGGACACGGAATCGGCGTTGGCAGGTCCAGTGGCAGTTCTGGGCCGGCCGGGCAAAGGCTGACCAGTCGGCCACGACGATGGCGGCTCGGCCGTGCGGTTGTAACACGCGATGCCATTCCGGAACCAGTTCGCGGTAAAGCAAACCGACATCCTCGCCGGCAGCGATTTGCTTGCCGAACGGCGGATTGCAGGCCAGCACGGGAATACTCGCGTCCGCCAGCGGTAGCCGTCGGGCATCCCATCGCACGAGTGGCCAGGTTTCGACCGCGTCGTTGTCCTGACGATGCCTGGCGGCGGTTCGCGAGAAGAATTGGAGGTTAGCCGCTGCCGCCCGCAGTGCTGACACGTCGTAGTCCCCGCCAAGGATGCGACCGCGTCGGTCAAAGGCGAGACGTTCGGCCAGGATAGTGCCGGCGCCGCACATGGGGTCGAGGACGACCTCCTCGGTTTGCGGTTGCGCCAGCCAGATCAGAGCCGCTGCCGCCACCGGACGCAATGAGGCGGGTAAATGCTCCACCTTGTATGGGCGATGGCGCATACTGGCATCGGAGAGGCGAAGCCCACAGACGGCGGTCTTGCCACGAATGGTCAGCCAGATTTCCACCGCTGCGTCTTCGTCCACCTCCCGCCAAGAAGCCGGGAGTCTGCCGCGCAATCCCTTGGCCAACGCTTCCAGAGCGTCCACACGCCGGTAACCGTGTTCGCCAAACATCTGGCACACCAGGTGGTATGTAGGCTTGCCTTTCGGCTTGGGACGCAGTTGATGATGCCAGAACCAGGCCGCATCCCAGTCCGGTTCGCGAGCTGTCCATTGCTCGATCAATTCCAGGTCTCTGGCGCGATAGGTGAGTTGATCGCTGCCCCAAAGCAACAAGAACACATCCTCGGCCAGGCGCAGCCGGAAAAGAGAGCGATCGAGGTGCGGCAGACGAAACACAACCACCCCTTTGGCTATACGCTTAATTTCTCCGCCGAGGCAACGCTCCACCTCTTCCGCCGCCAGCCTTTCCAGTCCCGGCAGGGTCAGCAAATATACAGCAGGTATCTTGGGCCATTTCGCACCAGACATAGCATTCAGTTTAGACATGAAAAAAGTTACCGCTGGTCAAAAAATGCGAGGTAATGTCGGCATTGGTGAAAACCCTGTGCTATGCTTGGTGTGCTGAGCGCGACTTGCCAGTCCGTGTCTAACGAGCCCTGGGCCTGAAACGGAATATCCGGCTTTTGATGCCCGATATGGCCACTGCCCGCCCATCCTCGCATGGACAGCCTGTGCACTGGCCCGGACATCACCCGCACACCCCACACTGGACGGTTCCGCACAGGGCGACCCTGGCGGCTGCGCTTCCGCGTCGGGCAGCACCGGTACTGAGGGAAATCGGTTATTCGCACCAACACGGGAGCATGAGATGCAATCCTCGGAATACCAACTGGACTCGCTCGGCCCGAGCGTATTGCCCTCGTCGGAATCTCTGCAGCATACCGATCTCACGCCCTGGGAGGCTTTGATCACGCTGGACGGCGTGATGCGGCGGTTGCGTCTGGGACGCGCATCGGCGCGTCATCTGCACCTGCTCCTCCACGGAGTTGCGCCCATTATCGGGGCAGAAGCGCTGTTCTGGTTACCCCGCGGGTCCCATTTGCCGTTTCTTGGCGTCGGTAAGAATTGCTTGACCGAAGCTGGTTGTGCTCGTCTGGTGGCCATCATTTCCCGGGAGCATGACTGGGTGGCCGACTCCACGCATATTTGCAATCAGGCGGCGGAGACCGCCTGGCACAAGGAATTTCCCCAGATACGCAACGCGCTGGCGCTGTACGTGGCTGACCAGGCACCTGTCGGCTGGTTGCTGGCAGTAAACAAATCGGCAGGAAACGGCTTTCGTCGCACCGATGCCGCTGTTCTGGCACCGTTCGCCAGCCTGGTGCGGTTGTACGACCAGAGCGTTGCTCAGATGCAGGAGATGCAGGAATTGCTGTTCGGATTCGCCCGTTCGCTCACCACAGCGGTGGATGCGAAGGACCCGCGCCGCGCTGGTCACAGTGAACGCACCGCTCGCATCGCCGTGGAAATTGCCCGGCAGCTGAACCTGCGCGACTGTGATCTGGGCGAAATTTACCTGGCCGGGCTGCTCCACGATATCGGTAAACTCGGATTGCCGGAAACGCTTTTTCGCAAGAGCGGGCCCTGGAGTGCCGACGAGATTCTCCGATTCCAGTACCATGTCCACATCGGCTACACATTCCTGGCAGATTTGCAGAAGTGGCGCAACATCGCTCCCGCTGTGCTGCACCATCACGAGTTCTATGACGGTAGCGGTTATCCCGATGGACTGCGAGGCGAGGACATCCCGTTGGTGGCCCGTATTGTTGCCGTGGCCGACGCCTACGACGCTCTTTCCACCGGATACTACGACCAGGAGCCGCTCACCATCTCAGAGACCGAAAAACGGCTCCGGAGTGAAAGTGGCAGTAAATGGGACCCGAATGTAGTTCGCGCATTGCTCGAAGCCTGGGATGCCCTTCTGGCCATTCGTCCGGGCAGTGTCGGGCAATCTTTCTGCGAACACGTGGGGCAGACCCTGGCCGTTTCTGATCACCACACGGTCAGCGACACGCCAGCCCGACCCGCAGCCAGTGACGTTACCCCAGCGTGATGGAATGGGTTGGCCCTCTCGCAGCGGATGACCGCAATGTGCAGCAGCTTGTCAGTCTGGCCAACTGTCGCGGTGCAGATCACAGGAACTGCTAGCGATGACCTCATCGCACCTGAAAGAGGCGGAACTGCATCTGGGCAACGGGGAAAAGTCGCCGACGCCTTCAGGCAACAGACCCGTTGACGACGGTGGGCTTACATCCACCGCTCCAGCTTCCGTAATCAGGCCAGCAGCCAAACCCGCCACGACAATGGATACCCATGAATTGTGGGAGAGTTTTCAGGAGCGGCTGGCCCAGTTGCTGTGTCTGGCAACGGAAAGCGACCAGGTCGTGGTGGCAAGTGTCCATCGCGATAGGAAAATACAGGAGCAAGCCCGGTATTTTTCGCACGAGGGCGCTGCTCAGAATTGGGCGGATTGGCCGCCCTTGGACGAATTGGCATCAGCGATACTGCGGCAGCCCCCCGCTAAGGACGGCAGTCAGCCGGTCTGCTCGGAGCAGGAACTGGCGTTGGCGTCACCTGGCCCGCTGCTGACCTACTGGGTTCCTGTCGAGCGGCAGGAACGCCTGGTGTTTTGCCTGTTCCGGTTGCCAGGTCGCTCCTCTTTCTCGCCTCGGGAAGCTACCCTTCTGCGCCACCTGGCGGGACTATGGCGAGAAGCGACTAGCTTACAGGACACCCAGTGGCTGGTGCATGTGCGATTGTTAACGCAGATCGCCCAGTACGGCGGCAGCCAGAGAGATCTGGGGGCTATTCTGCGGTTCGCCTTACGAGAACTGAACCGGCACCTCCCTGGCACGCTGGTCAGCGTTTGGACTCTTCAGGCCACGCCGACGCCACGCCTGCAACTCGCGGCTTGTGGCGAACTACCCTGCTTTATCGGCAAGGGAACCAGCGGTGCTGCCCTGGGAAGCTCGACGAGTTCGTGGCACGGCTTGGCAGCGGAACTGAACCTGGAGGGTTCACCTTTGCTGGCGGTCATCGGCCAACAGCAAATCCTGTATCTGGAGTCCCTGGCCGAGCAACCCGCAGCGGAACTGCAACACTGGGCCAAACTCGGTTTTGCTGTCTGTGCCGCCCTCCCTTTGCTGGTCGGCAGGGAATCGATGGGTGTGCTGGTGTTACTGACACAGCACCCTTCAGGATTCACGCGGATGCAGATTCAACTGGCCCATGCCGTCGCCGACCTGCTCGGGCCGCTCATCGCTTGCCATCAGCTGAATCAACGCTTGGAACAGATGTACCAGCAACTGCAGAAGGCCCAACATCAACTCTCCAATGCCGAAAAGATGCGGGCGCTGGGCGAAATGGCCAGCGGCATGGCTCACGACTTCAACAACGCCCTGTGCGGCACCCTCGGTTTTCTCGAGCTGGCTTTGAAAGACCCGCAGTTACCGCCCAGCGTCGAGGAATTGTTGCGGATGGCCCGCACCTGTGCGCTGGATGCAGCGGCCACGGTACGGCGAGTCCAGGATTTTGCTCGCTGGGACCGCGGTTTGCTCTCGGCAGAACTGGTCGCCATCAATGACCTGGTGCGGCAGGTCGTCGAATTGACCCGTCCGCGCTGGCAGGACGCCGCACAGGCGCAGTCCCGCACCATCGAAATGCAACTCGACCTGCAGGCACAGCATCCGGTGATGGCCAATACCAGTGAGTTACGCGAGGTCTTCACCAATCTGATTTTCAATGCGGTCGACGCCATGCCCCAGGGCGGCCGCATTACCATCGCCACAGCGAGCGACCACCATCAGGTTACCATCCGCATTAGCGATACCGGTGTCGGCATGCCGCCGGAAGTGCAGCAACGCTTGTTCGAACCCTTCTTCACCACCAAGAAGGAACGCGGTACCGGCCTGGGCTTGAGTGTTTCCTACGCTATCGTCAAGCGGCATGGTGGGCAGATCACGGTGGAATCGCAGCCCGGTCGCGGCACGACCTTCACCATCCAGTTGCCCGTGGTTCGAGAATTAGCCGCCGAAGCTACCGCTAACTCTTCGACTTCGTCTTCGCCAGTAGCCCGGTCGCTACGGGTCTTGGTTGTTGACGACGAGCCGCATATCCTGGCGTTTCTGCGGCAGTGTTTATTGCATCTTGGCCACTACCCCGAAACCATCTCCGATGCCGAACAGGCCGTGGCCCAGTTGCACCGCCAGGCCTACGACCTAGTGATCACCGACCTCGGCATGCCCAAACTCAGCGGCGAACAGCTGGCGCAGCAAGTGTATCAGCACAATCCTGCCCTGCCTGTCATTCTGCTGACCGGCTGGGGCGAACAACTGCGGCACGGCCATACCTTGCCTCCTAACATCCGCCACATCCTCGCCAAGCCCATCACTGTCGAACAACTGGCGCAGAGCTTGCGCCAGGTCCAGGAACAGCGAGCCTGACGTAACTCGGAACCATAAGCGCCAGACCTGAGGTGACCCGGGAACACAACAGCGGCGAGCGTCATCGCGCTGTGTTCGGGAAACGCCCTTGCAATGGCACTGCCGCGATTGTTCGCAAGACTGGCGCCGGTGGGTTGTCGTACACCGTTGCAGATGCGCCATCGAAACCACGGTGGGCTGGCCCCGCCGTGGGTCACGGGATCGTACATCCAACGGCACTTCCGCTGCTCGCGAGACTGGAGACGGCGAACCCGCGAACCCTGTTGCACCTGTTGCAATCGCGTTATCACAACCACGGTGGGCTTACGCCCACCGCTCCTGGTCTTACGCGCGGCAGCCGCGTGCAAATATCTGAGGGCCGTTGCTGGGGCGTTACCAACAGCCACGGTGGGCTTACACCCACCGCTCTTGGTCTTACGCGCGACAGCCGTGTGCAAATGTCTGAGGGCCGTTGCTGGGGCGTTACCAACAACCACGGTGGGCTTACACCCACCGCTCCTGTTCTCCGGAACACGCCATTCTGCACCGCAAAAGTCGTTTTATCTCCGGCAGTCCAACGCTGTGCACAAGAGCGGCGGGCGTCAGCCGACGTGGCCCACGGGATCGCGCCTGCCAGGACGATTCCGCATTCGTTTGCACATGGCCCTCGCGCGGACGGTCAGGAGCGGCGGGCGTCAGCCCGCCGCGGTTCGGGAAACGCGTCAGCAACACCGATATCGCACCTGGTCGAAGACCACCGCCGTGCGAGACCAAGCGGCGGGCGTGAGCCCGCCGTGGTTCGAAAGACAGGCCGGCAATAGCGACACCACGATGACGCGGGAAGTCAGCCGGGTCGCCTCAGCGCACACCGGGACATGCCTCTAAAACTTACGCAAAACCTCCGAGGACGTTCGCCAAATCTGCGGATGTCGCAGCGAAAATGGTGCTTTCGAACAGTCTCTCGGAATGCTGCGCTGGGGAGGTAGGTTGGACCGTCGGGATGGGCTGAAACAAGCGCACGGTGGAAAGGTTCACGGAATTGGCCGGGGAGGCGTTACTCTGGTCGGCGTCATTCGTCATATAGACGAGTGCTGTTTAGTCTGGCGAAAAAGCGGGGCGTCCCCTTGCAATTTGGCCAGGCCACGGCAGAATGCTTATAGGGACGAGTGCGAATCGGGAATGGATCGGGTGCGGCAGGACGTCCGCCTGGCCAGTGGCGAAGAGAGTCAAGTGGGTGAGCTCCAGGCCAATGAGTTGACCGGACTATCGCGGACTTAAGAACCCTTCGGCAATCTCGACAGGAGCCGCGGGCATGATGAGACGGCGATTGGTCATCGCAGGGGTAGTCGTCAGCGGACTGGTGATTTCGTGGCTGGTGTGGATGATTTTGCTGGGCGAGAGCTGGAATAAGTTGGCGTGGTGCCAGGTGCGTGCAAGTCCGCCCGGGACGCGAGTGGCCGACCAACGAGGGACTGGTGCCGGCATTGGCGAGCGAGTTCGGTTACCCCGCGACCGGAACGCCGAGCGCAAACTCGAAGAAGCGCAGCGGCTGATCAAGGACCAGCAGTGGCGGCAAGCGATCGACTTGCTGCAAGCGATGCTGGACGACAAGGAAGATAAGTTCCTGCAAGATGCCCGTGGGCGGTGGGCGAGTGTGCGTTCGGAAGCGAACCGGTTGATTGCCAGCATGGGTGCGGAAGGGTTGCAGCATTACGAGCAGTACTATGGGGCGCAGGCGCGAGCGGCATTGCAAGCGGCGCTGCGTGCCGGTGATCCGCAAAAGATCGCGGAAGTGGCGATGCGGTATCTGCATACCGAGGCCGGAGCCGATGCTCTGGCTGCCCTGGGGACGATTCAACTCGACCAGGGAAGTCCGGTGATGGCGGCGTTGTATTTCGAGCGGTTGCTGGCGCGTCCGGGCGGATGGGATCGGCTGCCGACCTTGACGCTGGTCAAGGCGGCCTTCGCGCTGGAGCGAGCCGGGCATACGGCCTTGTGCGAAAAGCTGTGGCGGGAGTTGCAACGACGGGATTGGCATCGCGACCTGCCCGAACCTCTGGCGCGGCTGGATCGGCAGCAATTGCAACAGCTGGCCCGGTCTGTCGCTGTTGGTCGGGTGCAGCGGGAACGCTTTGACTGGCCGATGTTCGGCGGCGATGTGCAGCGCAGTGCCATCAGCGAGGGAACGGCTCCGTTTCTGGAAAAAATTTACGAATGGCCGACTTACAAAGAGGCTGCCGCGCGCAGCGAAATCGAAAACGCTATCCGCTCCCTGCAATCGCGGCGAATGCCTGTGCTGGCCGGAGGATTGCCTATCAGTATCGGCGAACTGTTGATTTGCCGCACCACCTTCGGCATCCAGGCGGTTCAGATTCGTACCGGAGAAATCCAGTGGACTTCGAGTTCCGAGGACAATCTTGACACCATTCTGGTGACGCGCCGCACCCAGGATTATGCGTTCCTGTTGAATCAATACCGCACCTCCGCTCCGGGGATGCTGGTGCACAACACGCTACTGGGAACGCTGAGTGCCGACCATGAGCGGGTCTATGCGGTGGAAGATACCCCGCTGCCGCCGATCGTGCCGCGACGGCAACCGAATGTCCTTCCGCCCGGCGGCACTGTGTTTGCCGTAGGGAACTGGTCGCTGGGGAATAATTTGTCGGCGTTCGACCTGCGCGGCGGACGGTGCGTCTGGATGATTGAAGGCGGAAAGAGTAACGCCGATTCCCCCTTGGCAGAAACGTTTTTCCTTGGCCCACCGTTGCCGCTAGGGGGAAAGCTTTACGTGCTGGCAGAATCCAATGGCGAAATTCGCCTGGTTTGCTTGGAACCGCAAACCGGAGCGGTGCAATGGGTACAGCCGTTATGCTACGTCGAACGGCGAATTCAGGAGGACCCGGAACGGCGAGTGGATGCCTGCCAGCCGGCGTATAGCGATGGCATTTTGGTTTGCCCGACCAACGCGGGAGTGGTGCTGGGCGTGGATTTGCTGACGCGCGCGCTAGTCTGGGCCCGACCCTACGAAGGGGCTGACACTGAACTGGGCGTGAGCTCCGGCAAGCGTATCATCGTTGCGCCAGGGGGGTACCGGTATGGTCCGCTGACAGAACGCCGGTGGTATTATGCCGCTCCCATGATTGCGGACGGCAAGGTAGTGTTTACGGCCCCAGACAGCGATGCCATTTATTGTGTGCATCTCCAGGATGGCAGCCTGGCGTGGAACCCCTTACTGCGGGAGCAAAACGACCTGTATGTGGCGGGGATTTATCACGGTCGCATCATCATCGTCAGCCGCGACTCGGTGCGTGCTGTACGACTGAACGACGGCGAGTTAGTTTGGCGTACGGCGTTGCCGCCGACCGCTGAAAGCCCGAGCGGTCGCGGCGTAGCCAACGCGACGACCTACTTCCTGCCCACCCACAAGGGGGCGGTGGTGGCGCTGAGTCTGCAGGATGGTGCTATTCTCGGAACCATCGAGTCGCCGAGCAAGGAACCGATCGGCAACTTGCTGTTCCACAACGGTTACGTAGCCGCACAGGGTTTGACCAGCCTGGTGGTCTATCCACAGCTGGAAGTGCGTAAGACGGAAATCGCCAAGGCGCTGGAGAAAAATCCCAACGACCCGGAAGCGTTGACCGAACTGGGCACGCTTCGCATTCATTGGGGTGAACTCGACCAGGCCTGCGCGGACTTGCGGCGAGCGCTGCAACAACCGGACGTTCCTTATGCTACCCGTCGTCGTGCTCAGCAGAAACTCTTCGAAGCTCTGTCTATCCAGTTACAGCGCGATTTCGCCAGCTACGAAAAATACCTGCCGGAATTCGAGCAGCTTTTGACAATCGCGCCAGCGCCGGATGAAAGCGAGTCGGCGCGAGTTGCCCGCCAACTGGAGGAACGCCAGCGGCGTGCTCAGTATTGGCACCTGCTGGCACGTGGGCGAGAAAACCAGGGGCGGTTTCGGGAAGCCTTCCTGGCTTATCTGGAATTTGCAAAGCTCGGCTCCAAGGAATACGTTACCTTGCCGCAAGATGGCTCCATCCGGGTTATTCCGGAACTGTACGCGGAAGCGAAGTTGACCGCATTGTTACACCGAGCGCTGACGCCCGAACAGCGCCAGGAACTGGAATCGCTGATTCGGCAGGAATGGGAGCGGGTGCGCGCTTCGCCAAATCGGGAAAGCCTGCGGCAGTTTGTGAGCTTGTTTGGCATGGCCAGCGATCTGGGAGCGGAAGCCCGGTTGCTCCTGGCGGAACAATATCTGGCTGCCGGGGAGAATATTGAAGCGGAGATGGTGCTTTTGCCGTTGCAGTCTCAGGAGAAGCCTCAGTGGGCCGCCGCTGGTCTGGAAGCCTTAGCCCGGCTGCACGCGCGTTTCGGCCGAATGCAGGACGCCATCTTCTACTATCGCAAGCTGGCGGAACGTTATCCCGATGTTCGTCTGCCCAAGGGCAAGTCGGGCCGACAACTGCTCGATGAACTGGCCACGGATAAACGTTTCTTTCCTTATCTCGATTCCGTTCAAAGCACCTGGTTGCCGACACGTTCCGAAATCACACCGCCGCGGATCGAAGCCGGAACTTTTCCGGCCCAGATGCAGGTATGGCTAACGGTGGAGGGCGAACTGGTACCGCCCTCGCGGCGCTACTCTCTGGCGGTCAACGTCAATAACCATCCGCAGCAGCTTCGGATCTACACCCGCGGTGCTGGAAGTGAGGATGCGGCGGAGGTACGCACCCTGCCGCTGGAACCGCCGCCGGTGGCCAACGTCCTGGGCAACCTCAACCTAATCAGCGGCCATTGGCCTGAGTTCCGGTGTCAGGTCGTGGGTCATCTGGCATTCTTCGTGTGGGGGACGCATCTCTATGCGCTAGATTTAGAACGCCAGGTGTTCGCCTGGAAAGCCAATCTGATGAGCGAGACTTCGCCTTGGCCGGCCGGTGTGCAACCAATGATTTTCTACGACCCGAACCTCGGTTGGATGATCAACCATCCCGACGGCACCCGGGAACGGATCAATGGGCAATTTCTCGCGACTTCGGGTTTCATCGCTTATTTCAGCCGTGATCGTGGCCTGGTTGTCGCCGAGCCAGCTACAGGTCGAATCCGTTGGGAAAAACGTATCGCCGTGGATCGCGCCTGGTTGTTCGGCGATGAGCAGGCACTGTTCATTGCCTACAGCCCGCCTGGACGCGAAGATGGAAGCGAGGGAAAAGGGGAAACAAAACCGCTGGTCCTGTCGGCACGCACGGGCGAACCACTGTCGGTCCCGGACTTCCTGCCAGCCTGGTCGCGGTGTGAAAAAGTGATTGGCCGCCAATTGTTGTTGCGCGAAGTGGGCGAGCATCAACAAGAAGATTGGCGGCTTTATGACCCGTTGATCGGCAAAAACGTCTGGACGCGAAGGTTGCTCAACGTTACTGGTCGCTATTCTTCTCTGGCGCCCAACACACTCGCTGTGAGCCTGCTGGCGCCTAAAGAAGGCGACGACGCCGACTCGGGGCAGCTTGTTCCTCACTTGCTGGTACTCGATGCCCATACCGGTCGCGACTTGCTGCGTGCCGAACTGCCCGGTCAATTTCCCGCTCAGTCGGAAGCCACTATATTGGCCGATGATTACCACTTGTACCTGGCCTGCAAGAAGGCCAATCGCGGCAATGCACCGAACCTGGTGTTGCCCAATGGTCGCCAGATACTGGGTTTCGGTCTATTGCTGCGAAGCGTTCCCATCGAAGGGCCCCTGGTGGCTTTTGATCGCAGCACCGGCAAAGTCCGTTGGCAAAGCGATTTACCGGCGCAACTCCTGATCCTCGACCGCTTCGAGGAATCGCCCCTGATCCTGTGTGCCAGCTGGCAACGGGTGCCGCTCGATGATCAGAATCGGCGATTCATTGATCAAATGCTAATTCACGGCGTGGATAAGCGCAACGGACGGGTCCAGGAATGCGAGACAGCTATGCGTAGCCAGTTCCATCAGGTCCGGCTGGATCGGCAACGCGGGATAGTGGAACTGGTGGCCGGCAATTTCCGCGTCGTCTTCGAGGTAGCAGAACCCAGCGAACCATCCGGCGCTAAGCCAGGTCAGGACCGGGAAAAGCCTGCACCGCGACCGGATAGTCAACCGGTTCCAGGGAATGTACCGGCCCAACCAGTGCGGCCTGTGGTGCAACCGGTTCAGCGAATCGCGGTGCCTTTGCAACCGTTGCCCGTCCGGCCGGTGCCAGTTCCAGCGGTGCCGAAGAACCCTGCTCCACAGCCGTTTGTGCCGGCGTTACCGACTCAACCAGCCCCCGCGGTTGTGCCCCAGCCGCTGCCAGCCCAGCCCGCTCGACCTTTGCCTGACCAACCGGCGGCCAAGCCCAGGGCTTTGCCTGCCGCGGAACCAGCGCCGGCCAATAAAGGTAACCCGCGTTCCGACGTGGCAAAGCCGACAGAGCCGCGGCTTCGTTTAGCCCCGGGCCACGTGGCGCAGGAGCACTTGCAACGCCTCGAACAAATCCGCCTGTTGCAGGAAAAACTTCAACAGCAAGTCCGCCACTTACACAACGACGGCCCGGGAATCGACCGCGAGAAATTCGAGCAACTGCGCAAGACCTTGGAAGAACTCCGCCGGTTACAGTCCGAAAAACGTGCAATCGAATAGTTGCTGCACGACGCAAGCATCGCTGGCCGATTCGACCAAAACGAGTTACAGTCCGAAAAATGTGCAATCGGATAGTTGCCGCCCCTGCTACAGCCGTCGCTAACGATCTGTCAGGTGAGTTGCATGGTCATGAGGAACTCGGCGTTACTGCGGGTCTTGCGTAATTTGCTGACGAGCAACTCCATCGCGTCCACGGGGTCCATATCGCTGAGCACTTTCCGCAGCAACCAGACGCGGCGCAATTCTTCGGGGTCGAGCAAAAGTTCCTCACGGCGAGTGCCGGAGGCGTTGATGTTAATCGCCGGCCAGACGCGTTTATCCACGAGTCGGCGATCGAGGTGCAGCTCCATGTTGCCGGTGCCTTTGAACTCTTCGAAGATGACGTCGTCCATGCGGCTGCCGGTTTCGGTCAAGGCGGTAGCCAGGATGGTCAACGACCCGCCGTTTTCGATTTGCCTGGCCGTGCCGAAAAAGCGTTTCGGTTTTTCAAGAGCGCCGGCGACAATACCGCCGGTCAGTGTCTTGCTAGTGGCCGGGGCTTCAGCGTTGTAGGCTCTGGCCAGCCGCGTCAGCGAATCCAGCAGAATAATCACGTCCCCGCCAAATTCGACGATTCGCTTGGCCTTTTCCAGGACGATCTCGGCCACGTGTAAGTGCTGGTAAGGAGGCTCGTCGAAAGTCGAGGCGACTACTTCCCCTTTTTCGCCAACGACGTTTCGCCGCATGTCGGTGACTTCTTCGGGGCGCTCGTCAATGAGCAGCACGATGACATGCATTTCGGGGTAGTTTTTCAGGATGGCCTGAGCGATTTTCTGCAACAACACCGTCTTGCCTGCACGGGGCGGAGAAACGATCAGGCCACGCTGACCCCGACCTACCGGCGTGATCAAATCCACGACGCGGGTGTTAATCTCTTCCGGCGTGGTTTCGAGTATGATTCGCTTGCAGGGATGAATGGGAAGCAAATCTTCGAAATTCACCCGCTGGGCTGCTCGTTCCGGAGGCAGACCGTTGACCGAAACCACCTGCAACAGGGCGAAATTGGTCTGGCCTTCCAGCGGCGGACGCACTATGCCATGAATCGTCATACCCGTCTGCAAGTTCAGATGGCGAATTTGGGCCGGGGAAACGTAAATATCATCCGGTGAACTGAGGTAATTGCGTTCTGGCAGACGCAGAAAACCGAAACGCTCCGGCAGCACCTCCAGCGTTCCCGTACCGTAAATCGTGTGGCCACGCTCACTCCGCCGGCGAACAATTTCCACCACCAGTTGCTGCCGGGTCATGCCGGCCGTTTGCGTGATGCCTTCGGCATGCGCCAACTTGATCAGTTGCTGCACCGGCATCCGCTGCAGAATGCCAATCTCCGTTCGCTGCGGTGCGGTTTCTCCGGGGGCGAGATTCGGCTGAACTTCAACCTGGGGAACGGCAGCCGCTTCTGTAGCCGTCGGCGTTTCCACCGTGGCACTGCTGCTGGCTCGGCTTTTCTTACCCGATGTTTTCATGGCGGACATCTCTGGAAATGCTTCAGCCTCGCCTCAGGATGGGGGCCATGAATTACCAAAATCGTCCATCCATCGGCGCTGGAAGGGATGCCTTCATCGCCCTGTTACACTCTCGCGACGGGCAGTGAAGAACACTGCTTTCAATCACGGCAGGTGCTGGCACTCCATGAAGCGCCGATTCCGACCATAGCGAAATCGTCTAGCGCGCAGAACCCAGATACTTTGTTGTTGATGGCAGGCTGATTCTTGACAGGGCGAGTCGGTGTTTTCCCCTGAGTGCCACCGCTCGCCGATTCTGGACAAGTCGGCAACCGGTACCGCCGGGCATCGTTTTTCACTATATAGAACCGGCTTCCGACCGGTCGCCTGGCTTTTAGAAGGGAGTTGCCGCCCGCACCACGCCAGGATTTCCCCATGTGCGTACTTTAGCCGACGCCAGTGCGGATTGCTCCCCGAGCATGGAGCTGTGAGCAGCCTCCAAGTGTATTAGAATACAACCACCCGGCCTACCTGGCAATGGCCGGAATTGCTTTGATCGAAAGCTGGCGTTACCGGCTAGCGGCCGATTGAACCGGCGCGGCACTGTGACCCAGACGCACGTAAATCTGTTCGAGAATGCGACGGCTGAGATATTCATCTCCCCACGTACCGACGCGGATGCTGATCTCACTCTTAGGGACTGCCTGTGGCACACTGGATTTTTCCGGCTCGATTTCGATCTTGATAACTTCGTCGCGAGGCGAACGGCTTTCGATCAGGAGCGTTTTGCCCTCATTGCCCGAAAAAATCACCGGCAGGCCCAGGTCCGCCAGGGAAGCGTGAGCCGCTTGCCAGACCGCACTGGTGTCGGCAGGAATCGTTTCGCGAACGGCTCCTTTCCAGTATTCGTACGCAGCCGCTCCCGCCAGTCCCGCAGTGCCACCGGCAATCACCGCTAAACATCCCGACGCACTCAGGCTAGCCGCGATGGCGCACAGTGCTACCAGTCTGGCAAAGCTTCCTGACATTTTCCCTGTCTCCATACCAACACCAACCAGCATGCGTTATCGAGACGGCTTGCTCAGCGTCGCGACAGCGGTGCCCTGCATAGCTTTGCCCCGTGTTGCGTCAAGACGAATCGTGTTCTGCAATGGGGCAATTGGCTTCGGCTTACCACCATCCGGTTCGGACATGCTATGCTGCGCGCTGATCGGAAACGCTGCACACAGTGTTGGGACAATCCACGCAAAGATTTTCGCCACTATCGTTCAGTCAGTAAGCACGTGCAAACGGGTACGCATCCATCTCTGCTGGCGGGTCTATCGGACGCCAAAATCGTCTGACGAAACAGGGAGTTGCTTTTACTGTGAGCAATACGGCAATCTGCGCCAGAGAAAAACCTGTCGGCAGTGCTCGCGGTGCAGCGTTATTCGGACGCGGTTCGTGGATGCCTGCAGGCTGAGCGGATGCCTCCAGCTGGTCAGTTGCTGGGAGCGGGAAACTGACGGCAGAGTTGGCGAACCTGCTCGCGCACACGCGTGAGCACCGCCTCATTATCCGGATCGCTAAGCACCTCGTCGATCCAGCGGGCGATTTGCCGCATTTCGCTTTCCTTCATGCCGCGGGTAGTAATGGCTGGTGTGCCAATCCGCAGGCCAGAAGGGTCCAATGGCGGCCGTTTGTCGAAAGGGATGAGATTCTTATTGACAGTGATGCCGGCTCGCTCGAGTGCTTTTTCGGCCACCTTGCCGGTCAAACCACGTGGCGTGACGTCGAGCAGAATCAGATGGTTATCGGTTCCGCCCGATACTAGTCGGAAACCAGCGCGGAGCAGTTCTTCGGCCAGCGTCTGGGCATTGACAATGATCTGGCGGGCATACTGGCGGAATTCCGGGCGCAGGGCTTCTCCGAACGCCACTGCTTTGGCCGCGATTACGTGCATCAGCGGCCCGCCCTGGATACCAGGAAACACCGCCTGGTTGATCTTTTGTCCCCATTCCTCTTTACAGAGAATGAAGCCGCTGCGAGGCCCGCGCAGGGTCTTGTGGGTCGTCGAGGTAACAAAGTCGGCGACCGGCACCGGATCGGGATGCAGTCGCGCTGCCACCAGACCAGCAATATGGGCCATATCTACCATCAGCAAAGCGCCCACCTCGCGGGCAATCTCTGCGAACCGAGCGAAATCAATCTGCCGCGGATAGGCACTGGCACCGGCCACAATCAACTTCGGGCGATGCTCCCGCGCCAGCCGCGCTACCTGATCGAAATCAATCCGTTCCGTCTCCGGATGAACCGTGTATCCGACCACGCGATACCATTTTCCGGAAAAATTCAGGCGCATGCCGTGCGTAAGATGTCCGCCGTGAGCCAGGTCCATCGCCAGGATCGTATCGCCGGGCTGCAGACAGGCGAAGTAGACGGCCATATTCGCCTGGGCACCCGAATGCGGTTGCACGTTGGCGAATTCTGCACCGAACAACTGTTTCGCCCGTTCCATGGCCAGCCGCTCTACCTGATCCACGAACTCGCAGCCGCCGTAATAACGCCGACCCGGGTATCCTTCGGCATACTTGTTAGTCAGCACCGATCCTTGTGCCGCCAGAACTGCCACACTGGTGTAATTCTCGGAGGCGATCATTTCCAGACCTTCCTGCTGACGGCGACGCTCTCCCTGGATCGCTTCCCACACGGCCGGGTCTTGCTGCTGCAATATCTCCATGCGGTCTTCTCCCTTGCCAATTCCTTGTGCTCGTGATACCAGTGGTTGGTCGGCAGACGCACATATCATACGAACCGCGTGGCTCACCGTGCCCCTGTGGATAAACGGGCAGCCAGCCAGCGACCGATCAGCGGCAGCAGGCTGATGGCTAGCAATGCCAGGATCAATCGCGGCGGTACCAGCTGACCAGTGACAATGGCCCGCTCGAATTCGGTTCCGGCCCAGACGTACAGCAGCGTTGCCGGCAGCATACCGAACTGGCTGACCCACCAGTAGCGCCACACCGACACCCGGGTCAAACCGAACAGGAGATTGATAGCAAAAAACGGCACCACCGGATTCAGCCGCAGACTCAGTAAATACCACGCACCAGCGCGATCCAGTTCGGCTTGTAGAGGCAGCAAACGCTCGCCATAACGCTGACGTACCCAGTCACGCAGGAGCCAGCGACTCAGCAGCATCGCCAGCGTCGCTCCCGCGGTGGAAGCGAAACTCACTAGCACAACTCCCCAGACCCATCCAAACAAGGCACCCCCGATCAGCGTCAGCACCATCGCCCCGGGCAAAGCCAGCCCGGCGAAAACAACATACACCCCAAAGTACACCGCACTGCACAGCCACCAATGTTTAGCCACGTAATCCTGCCAGTCGGCATAGCGGGAGCGAAACAGCGACAGCAATTCCCGCCAGTCCACAAAGGCCGTACCGACTATCACGCTAACCAGTCCCAGTGCCAGCAGCGCCATTCCCAGAACGACCCGGCCACGCTCGCCATGCGTCGCTGAAGCGCGTGACTCCTGGGTGCGTGAAGTTTCCGCCCTTTGTGCCATCGGAGTTATCCGAAACGCAACAGCACCTTTCCGGTTCTTCCGGAAGCCTGGGCGTGTTGCAAGGCTTCTTGGAAACGCTCGATGGGATATTGCGCTGCCACGTCGGTAACCAGCACGCCACGCCGCATCAGCCGAATGATTTGTCGGAACAGCCGCAGCATTGTCCACGCGCTTTGTCGCTTCGTCCACTCCGACAGCCAGAAGCCCTCGACTTTGCGGGAATTGACCATGAGATCGCGAGGACTGAACACAAGCGGTTCACCGGAGAGGGTTCCGTAAACGAGCAAATGCCCCTGCGGGCCGAGGCAGGAAATCACCTGCGAGCCGAGCTTGCCACCCACGCAGTCGAGGGCGTAGCGCAGCGGCACTTGCGGTAGTTGTTCGCGCAGGAGTTGGCTGAGATCGTTGTCGTTCCAGACGACCACCGCGTCCGGTCGAAGTGGCTCCAGTTCCTGGCGTGCGCTTTCTCGACGGACGATGTTGACGGTGTGGAAACCGAGAGCGTGGCTGAGTCGAATCACCATTTTACCGAGCGCGGAATTGGCCGCCGTCTGCAATAACCACTCGCCAGGCGGCACCTTCAAAACACGCGTGACCATGACCAGGGCAGTGGCCGGGTTGACGAAAAACGAGGCCGCCTGTTCATCCGGCAAATCGTCGGGAACGGGCACCGCTTGCCGCGCTGGTAGGATCACCTGCTCCTGCCAGTTGCCTCCCTGACTATTCAGCACAGCCACGCGCCGACCCAGCACCCGCCAGCCCAGCAGTCCCCCGCCGCTTTCTTCGACAATACCCACACCTTCGAAACCGGGTACCGCCGGTGGCTCATCACGACGGCCATAGACCCCGCGGATGAACAGTAAATCCGACGGATTGATCGGACTGGCGATCATCCGCACGCGAACTTGGCCAGGTCCCGGTTTCGGCAGGGGTAGATCGCGCAGTTGTAAGACCTCGGTCGGTTCGCCGAAGCGGTCAAAGACCAGAGCCCGCATCACACCTCCAAGGTCGCGAAGCGATAAAGGATTTCGGCGGCCTGTTCGACTTCGCTGAGGGCAACCCATTCGCTGGCGGTGTGCGCCTGGGCGATGTCGCCGGGGCCAAACACGACGCACGGTATCCCCGCCGCCTGCAGCGTGGAAGCATCGGTGCCGTAAGGTACCGTGCCCACGGATGCCTGGCCAAGCACCTGACTAACCGCCATACTCAGGCGCGCCACCAGGCTGTCTTTCCCGTCTGCGGAGAGCGGCGGCAGAACCATCCACGGTTCTTCCTGCCACCAGCCGTCCTGACCGATGGCCCGGGAGAGGAACTGGGCCAATTCCGCGGGGACCCGGTGAAGCTCTTCGCTCGGCAGAACCCGGCGGTCGAGGTCAATGGTGCATCTCTCCGGGACGATATTGGCGCTGATTCCGCCCTCAATGCGACCAACATTCAAGGTAGCTGGCCCCAGCAGCGGGTCGCGTCGCCAGCCACGCAACCATTCCGCATACCGCTCCACGGCCTGCACGACTTGAGCCATGCGGTAAATGGCATTGCTACCCAGTTCCGGCTGCGAACTGTGGCAACTGCGTCCTTGCGTGTGGATTCGCCAGCGGACAATCCCCTTGTGAGCGGTGATGATGTGCAGGCGTGTCGGTTCCGCGACAATCGCCCCATCCACTCCTAGCGAAAGTTGCACCAGTTCCCGGATGCCGCGGAAGTGGTACTCCTCGTCCACAACGCAGGCCAGGACGATGCCACAACGACGTTCGATCGGCTCTGCGGTGAGGCGGTGCAGAGCCGTAAGCATTGCCGCTAACGCGCCCTTGACATCGCAGGCACCACGACCGTAGAGCCGGCCGTCTTCAATTCGGGGCCGAAAAGCGTCCACCATGGCGCCGGCCGGCACTGTATCCTGATGGGCCTCCCAAAGGAAGACCGGAGCACCTTGCCGACCCGGCAGGAATGCGACGATATTCTGGCGGCCTGGCTCGACTGGCTGACGGAAAAAACGCAACTGCCAGCGCCGAAACAACTCCTCCAGGAAATCCGTGACCGCTGCCTCGCCAAAACCGGGCCCCGTCAGCGGTAAACCCATGGGATTCTGGCTGGGGCGCTGAACCAACTCCGCTAGAAGCTGGCACGTCTCGCTTGTCACTTCTCGTCCTCGCCAGCCAGGTCTTCACCGGCGCCGGTTTCCTCGCTGTCTCCCTGTCGGCTGCGGAGTTCCTGCAACAATTGCTGGGCACGCTCCAGGTCGCGGCGATGGACCCAGACTTCCGCCGGGATCACCTTGAGCGTGCCGAGACTGGCATCCAGATAGTCGCCAACCACCTGGCACTCGATCCCTTCGCTTTCCAGTGCGGTCTTGATGGCGAAAGCCTCTTGCGTGTCCTCGACAGCAACCAGTCGCACCACATCGCGCGGATCGTTCGGCGTCATAATCTACTCCTAGTGGGTATCGCCGGAAGCCAGCACAGCCCGTCCGGAATTGGCCTCCACGCATCGCCAGCCGAATGCAATGTCGCTCCTGAAACGCCACACGCAGCCTTGGCTGGAAAGTTTGCGGCGACGGTGCAGCCCGACCGCTGGCTATTGTATTGGCCAACCTGACCAGCCTGGCACGCTTTTTCGCCCAGGGATAAAATACGCTGGGCATTGGCCCGGTTCGTATTCGGGCTAGTCAGCTGCTGGCCGACCTGGCCGCAATCAGCTCGGCTAGCCAGACACGGACACGACTTCCTTCTCCAGCCGGGAGACATCCCGGCGGTGGCCGACGACAGCCTGCCACATGCAGTAGGCGGTGGACTGTCCACCAAGACTCCGCGAAGCAATCGAGCCATGATTTACTTCGACCCGATTTACCTGCTTTTCATTCTGCCCGGACTGCTGCTGTCACTGTGGGCCAGCTGGCGAGTCAAGGTCAACTTCGACTATTACAGCCGCGTGCCGACTTCCAGCGGGGTATCCGGGGCTGAAGCCGCGGAATATATCCTCGAACTGGCTGGTATCCACGACGTCGAGGTCACGGTAAGCGAGGGTTTTCTCAGCGACCATTACGACCCGGTGCACAAGCGGCTGGCCTTGTCGCCGGAAACGTATCATGGGCGTTCGGTAGCGGCAGTGGGAGTAGCGGCTCACGAGGCCGGGCACGCTTTGCAACATGCGACGCACTATGCCCCGCTGTGGATTCGTTCCGCTCTAGTGCCGACGGCGCACATCGGTTCGACGATCGGCTATCTGGTGATGGCTATCGGCTTATTGATCCATCCCTACGTGGTGCTGGTCGGGGTCGGAATTTTCTCGGCAGTGTTGCTGTTTCAACTGGTAACACTGCCGGTAGAATTCGACGCTAGTGCACGGGCGAAAAGGTTACTTGTGGAAACCGGTATCCTGGCTGCGGAAGAACGGCAAGGCGTGGACCGCGTTTTAAACGCCGCCGCCTGGACTTACGTAGCCGCAGTCGTCAGCACACTGCTGGTAATTGCCTATTTCCTGTTCCGTGCTGGGCTTCTGCACGGTTCCAACCGCGACGACTGAGCCGAATTTGCAAAGCCTAGCCAAGCAGGCACCAAAGCGCTGCGGAGTGAAATTTTTTGATTGGCGCCAGTCAGCAGCCAAAGTATCATTAACCGGTAGACAGGGCGGTCGCGGATTGGGACGGGGCCAATCTGTGCGGCAACGATTTCGTGGGACAAGGCATTCAACCGCGCCAAAAAAGGAGCGAGCCATGTTGCAGCGAATGCTGGTTGTCGTGGCGGGGACGGTGGCGTTACCGATGCTGGTGTTGGCTCAGGGTAAACCGGGACTGGTGGATGACTTTTATAAACGCCAGCAAGCCGAGGCACAGCGTGTCGAAGCGGATATTCAAAGTTTGCTGGCGCAGGCGCAAAAGTTACGCCGGACCGATCCGGCACAGGCAGCGCAGCTGTTACAGATTGCCCAGCGGATCCTCGACCAGGATCGAGCACTACCGCCAGGTCGTCGAACTGAATTACGAGGAGTGGTGGCGCAGCGCCTGCGCGAACTCGAAGGCCGGGTCGCAATCGCTCCTGCCAAACCCGCGCCGGGCTCACCAGCTGCCGCTGATACGCCATCCCCAAGACAGGAGCTCAACACCATCCAGCGGCTCATCGAACTGCGGGAATATTCGGCGGCTCTGAAACTCCTCGCAGACCTGGAAAAGCGTTATCCCGGCGATCCGGAGATTCAGCGCGTTGCTGCAGTGCTGCGACGGCAGACGGCAATGGCAACCGAACTGCGAGAGATCCACGATATCCAACGGGAACGGGAAGCGGCAGCGACCAAAGTGATGCGCGACCTGATAGCCTCGGCCACCCCCATCACCGGCGACATCACTTATCCGCCCGCCGAGCAATGGGCTCGCATCAATAAGCGGGCCGAAAAATACCGCAACGGCCTGGTGCCTTTCACCGAGAAGGAAAAGGCAATTCTTCGCTCGCTCAGCGAAACCACTACCGAGCCGATCCACTGGGACAATGTCTCTTTTGAGAAAGTGCTTAAAGAGCTGGAAAAGCTCCTGGGCCAGCCCATTGTCGTGGACGAGAACGAGCTGAAGGAAGCCAACGTGGACATGAATACGCCGGTCAGCCTCCGTCTGCCGAAAGGAGTTACCAAACGCACGGTGTTGCGGACGGTGTTATCGCGAGTGGGCCTGGAGTACGTGGTCAAGAACGAAGTCATTGAGGTAATGACTCCGAAACGAGCCGAGCAGCAACTGGTCACGCGCTACTATCCGGTTGCCGACTTGCTTGGGCCGAACGGCTGGTTCGGAGCATTTTCCTTTACGCCGCTGGGGCAATGGTTGCAGGCGCAGCAGGAGAACATGCAAGCGGCACAGTTGGTTCAAATCATCACCACCACTGTAGCGCCGGAGAGCTGGCGCCAGCCAGACGGCAGCGGCGGGCCTGGAACGATTACGTACGATCCCGTGCGCAAAGTCCTGATCGTTCGCAACCGGGCGGAGGTGATCAACGCGCTGGGTGGCGGCCTGCAGTATCCATGACACGCCAACTGCCGGTTCCTTTCCCGACTGCAGAAGAGTGTCCCCGCCGTGAGATTTTTCCTGGCGTATTCATCAGCACATGGTGGGCTGATGGCGTGATGTGTTCGCTGGTGGAAATGCATCCGGGAGCTGTCGTGCCTCGCCATCACCATCCCCATGAGCAAATCGGGTTAGTGCTGGCTGGCAAAGCCGTTTTTCGCGTCGGTGATGTCGAAAAAGAGCTTGGCCCTAACGACCGCTACATTATACCATCTAATGTTCCTCACGAGGTCATCGCCTCGGCCGATGGGCTGCGGGCTCTGGATGTTTTCCACCCGCCACGCACGGAATATCAGTAAGCAGCCGATCGGCGAAACGGTGCCGTTGCAAACCTGGCCAGCGGGCACTCCTGCCTGTTCAACAGCGGTGACGCCGATGGCGCGAGGCGTTCTTCTGCTAGCCGCCAACGTCGGCGGAGAGCAAAAGCAATCGGCTACCCGGTGGAATCACCGCGTCGCAGTTGGCAACAAATCGCCCGTCGGCCAAGGCAACGCGAAACCAGGGAGCCAATCGCCCATCGGCACCGACCAGGTCGGACAAGCCAGCCAACTGGCGCTGCAGCTGTTGGAGAATTTCGCGCAACGTCCCTGGCATCACGTGCACCTCTTCCAGGCCCGTGCGCAGGCGCGGAACGCCCAGAAACTCGACAACTACCTTTTGCTCTTCGGTCATAGTCGGCTCACTGCCAACCGCACTGTCCTGGACACAGTCTCGTGACAGTGTGAAGCTGGCCCTCATCTACTCGATTGCGCTGCCGGTGTACGAGTTTTCCATGCCGGCCGTTCCATTCCGTGCGCATCTTATTCGCACCAGCGCCAACAAAGGAAGTGGCGGCCTCTTAAGGAACATCGCTTTCAGCAGTAGGTGGATCGCCGGGCAAGGCGCGTGAGAATTCTACGTCAATCATGCGGAGCGGGAGCGGGTTCGGGAGCAAATGGCCAGTCGGTTGGGGTGTAGCGGACGTCGAGGTGAGGCGTTTCGATGCGCCGGTTTTTCTCGAAGCGACTGGTCATGACCGCATCGAGCACACCGGTGGTCAAAAGAGTGCGCTCGACGGGATAAGGCGGATGGCCGGTCTGAATCATGGCTTCGATCGCTTTCACCAGATAGGCGAAATGGCCAAAGGGCCGGCGATTTTCCAGATAAAAGTGAGTGGCGAGTGGTTGGGCTTGGCCGCGGAGTTTGCAGGCGAACGCAAATGCACCGGAAAACCCTTCATACACGTAGCCGTTGAGCATGGCCACGGCCGCACGCAATCCGTCGCGGTATTCGATGAGAAAGACTCCGGCGCCAGGATTGCCGGCTACCGCCTGGCGATAGTCGCCTTTGGCCTTGCTGGGAATAAGAGCGATGCCGGCCTCGAGCAACTCCCTTGACCACTCGCCGCGGTCCATAGCCTGCCAGATAGCTGGCCCGGCCAAAAATTGCACGGCCCGCACGCCGGTCTCGAAGCCCTTCCGTCGTTCCACCATGCACTGTAAGGTTTCCAGGGCGTGGAAGCCGTAAGACTCCAAACCGCCGTAACCCAGAGCCACCGCCGCTTCGATTTCACAACCCCGCGGCAAAGTCAGTGGCGGTTTGCGCCAGGTAAGCGGCAAAGACGAGCCAGCCAGAAACGGGATCATTCGCCGACGTGCCTGCTGATACATCCAGTGGGCATCCTCCCAGGTGGCGGACAGGTGTTTGTCGTTGAACACCGGGACCACCTGCCGGCAGCGGTCGAAAGCCGCAATCGTCTGCTCGAAGAACCGGCGACGCGGATACAGGTGCTGCCCCTTTTCGTTGAACGGGTATTTCCCATGCTCACCGATCAGCAATACACCATCCACCACCAGTTTGTTACCGCCCAGGGTCACAGCCTCGTCAATAGTCCGGCACAGGCGGAAACCGTGTTTTTTCGCCAGCGCCCGGCTCATGTCGTTATCGGGAAACTGATCCACGTACATGGTGACCACCTTTAAATCGGGAAAGCCGCCCCCTTTGTGGTCGAAACCTTCGAGGATCTTGCCGACGATTACATCGGCATGGGAATTGAGCCGGTACTCGGTAACGATTGCCGCAACCCGCTTTTTCGATTTCATGGTTGACCCCCGGTGATTTCGGCAGCGCAACCGGATTTTTATATTAGCGATGCTCGCGGCGATCGGGTTGCCCCTTGACGCCGGGTAGCGTCGCCGGCTAAAGCAACGGCGTCGCCGATCCGTGGGAGAACCATCATGATCCGCCATGCCTTGCTAGCAGGAGCCGCCTGCGTCGTCATGCTCACACTAGGGCTGGTGTTCGGGCAGACCCAGCCGAACACCGGTGCCGGGAAGGCTCTCGCCCAGGCGCTCGACGGGAAAACTTTGCCGAAGGACATTCGGCTGGGTAAACCGCGCGACTATAACACGACCACCCGCATCCGGATACCGGCAACGCGGGAGGCGTGGGAGAGCCGCGCACGGGAGCTGCGCGAACAGGTGCTGGTGGCTCTCGGTCTTTGGCCGATGCCCGAACGGACTCCACTCAACGCCGTCATTCACAGTCCCATCGACCGCGACGAGTACACGGTCTGGAAGGTGTACTTCGAAAGTTTGCCGGGACATTACGTGACTGGAAACCTTTATCGTCCCAAACCGAAACCGAATGTGCGGCAACGATTCGCCGGTGTGTTATGTCCGCATGGACACTGGCGTAATGGCCGGTTTTATGAAGCAACTGACGCCGAAGTCAAACAGCAACTGGCCAGTGGTGCGGAAAAAACCGAGGCGGGAGCACGGTATCCGTTGCAGGCACGCTGCGCTATGCTGGCCCGCATGGGTTGCGTTGTCTTTCACTATGACATGGTCGGTTACGGCGACTCCCAGGCTATCGCTCACCGTGGTGGTTTTGCCCAGGGGGCCGAAGTGGAGACGCAATTACGCCTGCAGAGTCTGATGGGTTTGCAGACGTGGAACAGCATCCGCGCTGTGGATTTTTTGTTCAGTTTGGCGCCGGAAGTGGATACCCAGCGGATTGGCGTAACCGGAGCCAGCGGCGGCGGAACGCAGACATTCATTCTGTCGGCCGTGGATGATCGGGTACAGGTTGCCTTTCCGGCAGTGATGGTTTCGATGAACATGCAGGGCGGATGCGAGTGCGAGAATGCGTCCCTGCTACGCATCGGCACCAACAACGTAGAGATTGCCGCACTATTTGCCCCAAAACCGCTTGCCATGACTGGAGCCAATGACTGGACTAAGGACATTGAACAGGTAGGCTTGCCAGAACTGCGGCGCATCTACGCACTTTACGGAGCCGAAGATCGCGTCCAGGCCAAGTATTTTCCGTTCCCGCACAATTACAATCAGGTCAGCCGGGAAATGATGTACCAATGGTTCAATCGCCATTTGCATTTGGGATTTCCGGAACCGATAGCAGAAAAACCGTTTCAACCCATCCCGCCAAAGCAGCTGAGTGTCTTCGACGAACAGCATCCCCGGCCAGGCAATAGCAAGGATGCAGCGGCGTTGCGTCGCTACTTGAGCGAGGCTTCCGATCGGCAGATGGAGGCCCTGGCGAAAGACGCCAAGCAGTACAGTCAGGTCGTGGGCACGGCTCTGCGTGTAATGGTGCAGGACCGCTGGCCCATCCCCGCTCCCGACCAGCCGGGGCGAGAACTTGTCGCGCCGGTCGAAGGCACAGTGCAAAAAATCGAGGGCGACGAGTTTACACTCTACAAGGGCTTACTGGCTCGCGGTGCCCAACCTGAAATACAGCTGCCAGCCCTGGGACTGCAGCCGAAAAACTGGAACGGTGGCGTCTGCGTCTGGATTCATCCCGAGGGTAAGGCCAGCTTGCTGGATGAGCATGGCAAGCCGGTAGCCGAGGCGAAAAAGCTCCTCGATGCTGGAGCATTCTTGCTCAGCGCCGACGTGTTTTTGACCGGAGAATATCACCTGCTGGGCAAACCCACGGTGCTGCCACCGGTCAACGCCAGTTACGCTGGTTACACCTTCGGCTATAATCCGAGCGTTTTTGCTTGCCGTGTACAGGACGTGCTGACGCTTCTGGCATTCGCACAACAGGTGGCCAGGGATGGGCAGGGGGTTTGGCTGGTGGCTTTCGGCAAACTCGGGCCGTGTGCGTTGCTGGCGCGATGTCTGGCCGACGGAGCGGTGGAACGCGCTGCTATTGACCTGAACGGCTTCGATTTCCATCAGGTCAAGTCCGTGCAGGATGAGATGCTGCTGCCGGGCGGGTTGAAGTACGGCGGATTGTTCGGATTCATCCCACTATGCACCCAGGGGCGAACGATCCTGTTCCAACCTGCTGCCAGCAGTCGGCTGGAGCGCGCGCAGCTAGCGCAGGGCGTGCAAATTGTGGATAAGCCCGCTTCCCCGGAACAACTGGTCGCGACATTGCTCCGCTGACAAAAGGCTGGGCAGAATCGTCGCGAGCGGCTTTCTGTTGGAACGGTCTCAAGAACTAGCTACCCAGGTCGGGGAGCCGCTGCTAAAATACTAAGTGTGGGAATGTCGCGGGGGTGCGAAACACATGCAGCGGGGTTGAGCGGAAGCGACAAGGTCGTTGCGAGGCACGGCCGAGCCCGGCCAGGAACGGCAGGGCAGATCTAGGAGGTAACGAATGAGTACGACGGCGGGGCGACCGAGAAAACCGCAGCCAGCAGCAGGCCGACCAAAAGATGAGCGGTTATTGCGGGAGTTGCAGCGAACAGCGGAGCGTATTCGCCTGGGAGAAATCGCCACCGCGACTTTCATGCTGGCCGTCGCCTGGGTCACTTACGTCCTGGCGGTAGCCGTCGCCGACCAGGCACTGCGCCCGGAAGGGCTACCCACCTGGTTGCGGCGTGTGCTGTTCGTCGGGTTTCTGACAAGCTGCGGCGTATTCGCATGGTACCGGCTAATCGAACCACTTTGCCGGCGAGTGAGCTTGATGTACGCAGCCTGGCGGCTGGAAAAGTCAGCGCGAGTCACACGCCATGCCATGACCGCCTATCTCGATTTGCGAGAACGTCCCCTGCCTAGCCTGGTAAAAGAGGCGTTGCGCCGCGAAGCTCAGGAAGATTTACGCTACACCGATCCGGAAGCAGCTGCGAAACCCGGGGAATGGCTGCGCTGGTTCTTTGTCCTGGTGGGTTTGTTGATCCTGATGGGGGGTTTTGCGTTGTTTGTGCCGGAGCAGTTCCTGTCGCTGCTGACGCGGGCGGTTGCGCCGTTCGGGGAGACGGCTATTCCCCCGAATACGCGCTTTGAATTGCTATCGCCAGAGAGAGACGGCCCCTATGTGCAACCGCACAAGGAGCCGATTTGTGAAATTGCTATCAAACGTGGTCAGCCAGTGACCGTGCGTGTCAAGGTTCACGGCCTGGCACCGAGCGACGTGCAGCTAGAGACCTGGGTGCAGCAAGGGGAACAGCCCACCCGCAGGACTATGGAAGCCGTCGACCAGCACCGGATGGAGTGGAAACATGAACTGGGGGCCAGCAGCATTCCTGCCAGCGGCCTGTTTTTCCGTGTGGTCGGCGGGGACGGGCAGTCGCGTGTTTACCGCCTGGTGGAGCAATTGACCAATCGCCCGGAAGTGCGGGAGTTTGAGATTACGGTACATTATCCAGCCTACACGCGTCGCGAACCGAAAACGCAAACCGTCGGGTCTATCGAAGCGTTGGTCGGTAGCAAGGTCGAACTGGCGGTAATTGCCGATCAGCCGGTCGTGGAGGGCGAACTTATCCTGGAGTATGGCCAACCACGCCGACAGGAAGTGCTGCAACTGATCCAAGCACCTGACCGTGACCCGAACCACCAGCCTAACCGCGTGGTTCTGCCCCAGCGCTTGACGCTGGAGGAGAAATTGTTACCCCAGGCGCGGTACAGCGTGGTGCTCCGGAATAAATCCAAGCAAATCAATGACTTGCAATGGTACGATATCCGTCTGATCCCCGACCAGCCGCCCACTATTACGCTCGAGCAAGTCGGGCAGGAGATGCTTCCACCCACGGATGCGAAGCATGCGGAACCGCCTGTGGTGCGGCTTCGGGCCGACGCAGTGGTAGCGGTTCGCGGAACCGCCAACGATGACTTCGCCGCCGACCGTGTCTGGCTGGTACTTCAAGAAGTTGAAGGGCAACAGCGAACGCTGCGCATTGCCCACGAACACGCCGAAACAGGCCCGCTGCAAAAGCCCAACGGCTTTACGCCGATTGCTCCGGCGGCTTATGAACTGACGCTCGATCTCAGCCGGGCGGTACCGGTAAAAGACCCCCGGCAGGCGCCCGCCGATTCAGAGGCGGTACGTTTTGCCCCAGGAACGAAACTACGGCTATGGGTCGAGGGCACCGATTGCAAACAACCCGAGCCCAATCTTAGCCGATCCCGGGCCGTCTTACTCGAACTCACCGAACCGCTACAACCGCAGGCACCTCCAGAAAAACCCGGCAGCGAAAAGCCAACCCCGAAGAATCCGGCTTCGGACCAAAAACCCGAAGGCGAAAAACAGCCCAACTCGGCCGAAAAGCCGAATTCCAAGCCAGAGGACAAATCGAACAAGCCCGATTCGTCGCGCGAAAACACTGGTCAGGCCGGTGAATCAGCGCAACCGGATAAGGCCCAAGCTAACAAGCCGGGCGAACGCGGGACGGATGACAAGGCTCAAAGCCCCGACAAGGCCCAACCGAGTGGCCGTGCGGAGGAGGGGCAATCGCCTGATAAGGCGCAAGCGGATAAGACAAACCCCAAAGGCGGTTCCGGCGCCGGCAAGCCGCAGCCAGACAAGTCTGCTCCAGACGCCAGTAAACCGGCTGGTAGTTGGGAAGGCAGTGGCCGAGCCGGTTCCAATCCGCAAAAGCCTGAGAATCAACCTGCCGGTGGGGCTAACGCTGGTTCACCGGAAAAGCCTGGCAATCCGCAACCAGGTGGCCGTGCGCAACAGGGCGATAACGCGGACAAACCTTCCGGCGAAAACCAACGCGCTGCCGGTAACCCATCTCCAGGCAGCAAGCCGGAAGCAAAACCGCAGGGAACGCCGGAAGCAAGCTCCGGTCAGGCAAACAAGCCAGGCTCGCAGAGCCAACCCTCGCGGCAGGGTCCGCAACCGGCTAACCCGCAGGCTGGGAACAATGCCGGCACACCAGCCAATCCCAAGGCTGGAAACGACGCCAACCCGAATCCAATGGCGGGCACCCTACCGCCACCAGGACAAGCTCAGCCTGGACAAGCCAATGCCGGCGAAAAACCGAATCCATCCTCGGGTGGAAATCAACAGGCCAGCGGCGGCCCGCAGAAGCCAATGGCAAATGAATCCGGTCAGCCCAGCGGTGGCCAGCAACCGGGCAAGCCACCGCAAGCGGGCAAGCCATCCGCTGGCAACCAGCAGGCTGGAGGACCGCAGAAGCCTCAGCCTGGTGGACAGAGTAACGGCAATCAAGAGGCTGGCAGCGGCCAGAAACCGGATCAGGGCCAGTCTGGCCAGGACAATACAGGTCAGGAGGCTGGCGGCCAGCAACCCGGCAACGGTCAGAAACCGGGACAAGGCCAGGGACAGCCCGGGCAGGCCAACAGCGGTCAGCAGCCGGGGCAGTCGCCACAAGCAGGGAACCAGAGCAGCGGCAACCAGCAGCCTGGCGGTCAGCAACCCGGCAACGGTCAGAAACCAGGACAAGGCCAGGGACAGCCCGGGCAGGCCAACAGCGGTCAGCAGCCGGAGCAGTCGCTACAAGCAGGGAACCAGAGCAACGGCAACCAGCAGGCTGGCGGCCAGCAGCCGGGTCAGGGCCAGCCTGGCGGGGGCAATAGCGGTCAACAGGCCGGGGCTCAGCAACCAGGGCAAGGTTCTCCATCTGGCCAGGGTAGCGGTAACTCTCCCGGTGGTAACGCGAGTGCCCAGGGCCAGTCGAATAAGCCTTCCGGCCAGCCGGGCCCAACTAGCGGCGGGAATGTTTCTGGCATAGATCGCCAGGGGCCGGCTCAGGACAATGTTCTCGCCACCAAGCCGATGAAGCCCAACCCGGAATTTTCCGAGGCTGCTGGCGATCTCACTCTGGATTCGCTCCGCAAAAAGATCGAGCGAGGCGAAATCGACAAGCCCACACGCGAGTTGATGGATCGGCTCGGAGTAAAGACGCCCGAAGAACTCCAGCGTTTGTTGCGCGACAAGCCGCAGGTGGTCCAGGGAGTGCTGGCGCGTGGGAATCGGCAGGCTACCGGTCCGAATCGTGCGGCTACTCGCGACAGTCGGTCGGCCGATACCGATGCCAGCGAACGACCCGTACTGCCTCCGGAGTTGCGCGACGCCTACGACGAATTTACGCGGCGATTCCGACCATAAATTGCTCCCTGCCGCAATTCGTCTTCGCTTCAACTCTACGAGCGAGCACCATCCAATCCAGTTGCCGCGGTGGGCCAGCGTGGGAATAACTTCGGTGTACCCGGCCATCGGCTGGATATAAAACCGCAGGGAATTTGGTCTTGTCGGGAAAAGCGAGATCGTTATGGTGCCAGGTCAAAACACCGAAACTGTATCGCCTGAGGTCTGCGCAGGCCGAAACGATACACCAGCGCGCCAGGGGCCAGCTGATTTTTCAAAATCGCCCGACGATGCGCCTGCAATGGAACCGCCTTCGCTCCCATTCCAGTCAACCGTCGGCACCGCCGAAAGCGACGGGAAGCAACCGCGGGCAGGGCTTGACCAATCCGCCGCGACTGCGGACACCAGTCCGACAATCCCCGATGCGCTGCCGCTAGCCTCTGCCAGCGAGGCTAGTGCTGAAGCAGTGGACGACTTGCCAGTAGTCCTTCTAGCGGACTCCAAGAGGAAGCTCAACTGGTGGGAGCGTGCGGCACTGGTGCTCGTCGGGCTGAGCATATTCGGAGTCCTGGCAACCGCACGCTGGTTGAATCCGTATAACCCGGACGGACAACCGCGACGCTGGGGAACTCATGAGCAATTAGGGCTGCCGCCATGCACTTTCCAGCGGCTCACCGGCTGGCCTTGCCCCAGTTGCGGCCTGACCACGAGCTTCAGCCTGCTGATGCATGGCGACTGGAGACCTGCGCTGGCAGCGAATCCGATCGGCCCAATCCTGGCGCTTACCGCCGCAGTGCTGGCCGTCTGGTTCTCGCTGGCCGGGATCTCCGGGCATAGCCTGGGATTGCCTAGCTGGCATTCGGTGAGCACAATAGCGACCTGGAGTATTTTGTTTCTGGTGCTGGGCTGCTGGCTCTTGCGCTTGGCCATCTTCCTGAGTCGGGGCAACTGGTAAGCGACACAAATATCCGCCGGGGACTTACCGCGGCTAGGCGTCCAGGCGCTAACCAGCGGTGATGCAGATACAGCGCAATCGGGGGAACGGAGAATCCATTGTTCCTCCAGGCACGGAGGCGAGGAGAACGGGGATGATGGGGCGCAAACAGATTCGGGGGCCTTTCACTAAGGCGTGGGGTGTCGTTGTCGCGATGTTGGCTTTGTGTCTGTTGCTGCCAGCCATGAGCGGTTGCACCTTACCGACACTGGTTTACTTCACCGCAGTGATGCTCGGCAAAGACATGCGTGCGCCGCCTCCGATAGATTTGCTCAGCTACCGTGAAAAATTGAACAAACCGCGCAAGGAGCCCTTGCGTGTGGCCGTGGTAACCTACACCGATGTCGGCACGCAGATTCATCTGGGGCCTCTAGCTCGCGAACTTGATGACGCCCTGGCCAAGACACTGGCCAAAGGTTTTGAGAAGGACAAAGACCGGCTGGTAGTGTTGGCGCCGGCTGTGGTGCACCGTTGGCAAGACCGCAATGACCAGTGGGCAGCTCTCGAACCAGCCGAAATGGCGCGACAACTTCGGGCAGACCTGGTCATCTTCGTGGAGCTCAGCAATCCCTCGCTCTTTGAGAATGGCTCCAACCGAACTTTGTACCGGGCTCGCGCCGACGTCGCGGTAACAGTAGCACCAGCTCACACGTCGCAAGCCGAAGATGTCCTCAGCGATCTGGTTGTCAAGGAACATCTGCACGTGGAATTTCCGCGCGGCAGTGGCCCAGCTTCGGTGGACCCCGACTTGCCTCCCGAACGCTTTCGCCGGGCCTTCGTCGCCTACCTGGCTCGCGAACTTTCCTGGCTGTTCCTGCCGCATGACCCGAAAGAGGAGTTTGCTTCCGAAAAATTCTGACACAAACCCTGGATGGTCAAGCGTGAGCCCGGTAACAAATAAGGCATCCGGCACGACGGAATTTTCGCTAGCCAGTCCCCGATCTTCAGCAGGCATGGCGTGAGCTGACGTAGGGTCGCCTGGCTGGCCGAAAGAACCTGCCTCTGGTTTTCGAGGGACTGGTGGAAAAACGGAGGGACAGCAATATGGCAGAGGCTGTGGTGACTATTCGCGTACGAGATAACGGCCCATACGTGGTCGAAGGCCCGATTCAGGTGCTCGATGCCGAGGGCAAACCTTTCCCGCTACCGTCGGGTAAGCCGGCGATTGCGTTGTGTCGGTGTGGACACTCCAAAAGCAAGCCATTCTGCGACGGTTCGCATCGCACTGCCGGATTTCAGGCCAGCGAACGGGCGCCGGCTACGCCGAGTCCGTAAGAAGCGCGCAAACAAAATGCATCGGCCTCTGCAGGCCATGTGTTTACCCGCTAAATCCAATGCGAGAGGAGGGACTCGAACCCTCACCCCTTTCGGGACTGGATCCTAAGTCCAGCGCGTCTACCAATTCCGCCACTCTCGCATGCTGCGCCTGAGCAGGTCGTTTCTTTTCGGGTATGCCTTTGCCCATCGGCTCATGGTTAAGCATAGGCCAGCGGCTCAGTAACAGGCCAGCCCTGGTACCGGTGGAAAAGTCTAGCCCTGGGAGGCCGCGGAATCCGAAACGGGCGGGGCAGGGCACCCCGCGTCCAGGTAAGCTTGTAGCAGAATCTGTGCGGAGACGGTATCGAGTTTCTGTTTGCGTGCCTTGGCGCTAAGACCGGCTTCGCGTATCAGGCGTTCCGCCTGCTGCGTGGTGAATCGTTCGTCCCAGTAGATAACTCGCAAGCCGGTTACCCCTTCCAGCCATTGGCCGAACTGACGGGCAGCCTCGGCCGCGTATCCTTCTTCGCCGCTGGTCTGCCGCGGCAGGCCGACCACGATGGCGGCGACATTTTTTTCGTGAACGAGTCGGCGGAAATAGTCGGCATCCTCGTGGGTGGATCGGCGGTGATAAACACCGATCGGGGAGGCGATGCGGCGTTCGAAATCGCTAATGGCCAGCCCGATCCGCACCTCGCCGTAATCTAGTCCCAGAAGCCGACCTGCCGCTCGGGAATAGCTGCTCATCACAGGAATGCCTCCTGTCCGGTTTGCCGCAGGAGTTCGACTAGTCGGCGAATTTCGTTTTCGCGTTCTTTCCGGGCGACGAGCAGGGCATCGTCAGCCTGGACAATGAGCAAGTCGTCCACGCCTAGCGTTGCAATCAGGCGATGCGGATCGCCGACAATCAGACAGCGGTGCGTCTCCAGGCCGACATGCCGAGCCAGCACCGTGTTATTATTCGCGTCCTGCGGTTGCAATCGTTCCAAAGCGCTCCAGCTGCCAAGATCGTCCCAGCGAAATGGCGCCGCTAGCACCAGCGCTGTCTGACAGCCCTCCATGACAGCATAGTCAATGCTGATCTTCGGCAGGGCCGCGTACTCCTCGCGGAGCAGTTGCTCGCGTTGCGGTGATGGCCAGTGCTGTGCTATGCGGCGTACCGCACTTTCAATACGCGGCTGTTGACGGGCGAGTTCACGCAACAGCGCCTCCACGCGCCAAACGAAAATGCCGCTGTTCCAGTAATACTCGCCGCTGGCCAGGTATTGCTCCGCGGTTTGCCGATCGGGTTTTTCTCGGAATTCATGTACACGGTGAACGGCAATCCCCTGCCGATCCCCGAGAAACTGCCCGCGTCGAATGTAACCGTAACCAGTAGCGGGCCGGGTCGGCATTATGCCCAGCGTAATCAGGGCCTCCGGAAATTCCTGGGTCAAACACACTGCCGCCTGCAGCGTTCGTTGAAAGTTAGCGACCGGCTCAATGAGATGGTCAGCGGGTGCGGCAATCATCACCGCCTCAGGATTGCGGCGGGCAATCAGCGCAGCCGCCAGACCTATGCACGCGGCGGTATCGCGTCCCATCGGCTCGCCAATCAGCTGTTCCTCGGGCACCAGGTCGCGCAGGTGCTGGTGCACAAGCGGTACCAGGTCGGCCGTGGTAATGGCCCACAAGTACCTGGGGGACAGGAATCCGCGGAAGCGTTCCGCACACTGTCGTAACAAACTCTCTTCGCCCACCAGTGCCAGCAATTGTTTCGGTCGCGATTGCCGACTCCACGGCCAGAAGCGTGTCCCGGAACCGCCGGCAAGGATGACCGCATGCACTTCTGTCCACCCAGCCATCGCCATGTGCCCCTCCTGGCTCATTTCAAAACGAAAAGCTTAGCCCATCATAGGCCAGTTCGACACCCGCGGGGAGTTGTTCGCTGATGCGATTGTGTTCTATTTCATGTCCGAGATGGGTCAAATAGGTCCGCCGCGGTTTCAGGCTTGCAACAATCTCCAGCGCCTGTTCCAGCGTCAAATGACCGGACAAGGGTTTGCGCGGACGCAGGGCATTGAGCACCAGGATTTCGACGCCCTGGAGCAATTGCCAGCTGTGTGGCGGAATCGCCCCCACATCGGGACAGTATGCCAAGCGGTCGAAGCGAAATCCCATTACCGGAATGCTGTGCTCCAGGGGAATGGGGATCACGCGCTGCCCGAGCACTTCAAACGGTTCACTGCCAATGCGATGCAGCGCCACATGCGGCACACGTCCTTGCTGCCAGAGAGTTTCGTCCGCAGTGAAGGCATAATCGAAGGTGCGGCGGAGGAAGCGTTCGGTGGCCTCGCTGCAATAAATCGGCACCGGGCCGCCCAACTGCCGGGCAAAATGCCGCACGTCGTCAAACCCGAAGATATGATCCGCGTGATGATGGGTATAAAGGACGGCTTCGACACGATGCACCCCCGCACGCAAGAGTTGCAGGCGAATTTCCGGCGGCGTGTCCACGAGGATCCGGCCCTGGGGCAAGCTGATCACCACAGCGCAGCGGCAGCGCTGATTGCGCGGGTCGGGCGAACGGCAGGTCTCACACTCGCAGCCCAACAGCGGTACACCCGTGGAAGTACCCGTGCCTAAGAAGGTGAAGGTTCGGCCCATGTTTTCCGTCCGCCGTGCCCCTACGTCCCCTGTTCCCACGCCGAGAGGTAGCGCTTTTGTTCTTCCGTGAGGGTATCAATCTGAATGCCCATCGAGGCGAGTTTGAGCCGTGCCACCGTGTCTTCAATTTCGCGAGGCACATCATGGACTTTCGCGGTGAGTTGCCCGCGATGCTTTACGCAATATTCACTAGTGAGTGCCTGCGTAGCAAAGCTCATGTCCATAACGCTGGGAGGATGACCATGCGCTGCCGCCAGATTCACCAGCCGCCCTTCTCCTATCAGATACAGCCTCCTACCGTCTTTCAGCCGGTATTCGTCCACGTGAGGATGTACCTGCCGCACCACCTCTGTTGTCATTTCGCGAAGAGCGGGTAAGTCAATTTCCACGTCGAAATGGCCGCTGTTAGCCAGGATGGCACCGTCTTTCATGACGGCGAAATGCTCCCGACGCAACACATGCTTGTTCCCGGTTACGGTGATGAACAAATCACCCAATCGGGCGGCTTCCAGAAGCGGCATGACCAGGAATCCGTCCATAGCCGCTTCCAGGGCGCGAATCGGATCCACTTCGGTAACGATAACCATAGCTCCCATGCCGCGCGCCCGCAGTGACACTCCTTTACCGCACCAACCGTAACCGCATACCACAATTTTCTTGCCCGCCAGCAGGATGTCCGTCGCGCGAAGGATACCGTCAATAGTGCTCTGTCCGGTACCGTAGCGATTGTCGAAAAAGTGTTTGGTCTGGGCATCGTTGACGGCAATCACTGGAAACTTCAACACGCCGTCCCGCTCCATCGCCCGAAGCCGGGTGACACCGGTGGTTGTTTCTTCCATGCTCCCCAGGATTCCCTGGACGATTTGTCGGCAGCGCTCTTTGCCTGAGCGTTCCGCCCATTCGCGGACACGCGGATGCACATCCTGCAGGCGACCAATGGCCACGAAAATTAGCGAAGAAACCAGGTCCGCTCCGTCGTCCATGGTCAGCATCGGACCGTGATCCAGGGCGGCGGCGATGTGGCGGTAGTAAGTGTCCGTATCCTCGCCACGGATGGCATACACGCGCACACCAAAATCCTGAACCAGGCTGGCGGCGACGTCATCCTGCGTGCTCAGGGGATTCGATGCACAGAGAACCAGTTCGGCACCGCCGGCCTGCAATGTCCGCATCAGGTTCGCCGTCTCTGCAGTAACGTGCAAACAGGCCGACATGCGGATGCCCACCAGCGGTTTCTCACGAGCAAAGCGCTGTCGGATTTGCGCCAGCACGGGCATGTCGCGATCCGCCCATAGAATCCGCCGCTTCCCCTCTGCCGCCAATTTCGCATCCCGAATGTCACAATCCACTGCGGGCATAGTTTACTCCTTTTGTTGTTCCGAAAGCATTAATTCTACAAAGCCCAGGTATAAGGCCACGCGCATTCAACGCGAAGTTCGACCGAAACGTGTGGGATGTTGTAAGGTGCTTGTCAATGTAACACGCTAGCAACGCAGAGGAAGCTTACCACAGGGAAGATGGCACCTTTTTCTCCCGCTGCTTTCAGGTTGCAGTTTTGACCAAGCCCACAATCAAACCCTGGCTAAGGATAACAGGCGTAATTACACCGTCTTTCTCGATGACGGTGCTCAACAATGCTCGATGACCGAACCAGAGCCTCGCCAGTTTCCTGCAATGGCGATACTGGCCTGCCGTCTGGCAATCTCCCCGATAAGGCACGCCGCCATTAACGCTAGAGTGCCAGAATTTACCCGTTACGGTGCTCCCGTCGGGGTTTCTCGGGACGCAATACGCGAAGTTCCAAACACCGTGGCGTGGTCTTTTCGTCTCCGACCAGTATCGTAACCGCCACCCGTTGACCGGAGGCGACATCTTTCAGCTCGATAGCCTTGGTTTGAGGTTTGACAACTTCGCGTTCGAGGCCACCTTCTCCCCGCACTTTCACCTTCACATCCTGGTCGGTTTCAGCCAGAAATTTAGTGCTGGAGTCATATTCGCAAACCAGTTCACGTTCTCCTTGATCGCCACGGATTACCAGCACCAGTCTGGTGCCCTCTACTTTGCGGAATTCGGCAATCACGGTGCGAGGTCGTGGTTTACGGGGTTCGCCTTCCCGATCGGCTCGGGCGTAAGCAGTGCACACTAAACCCAGGGCTACTGTCAAGGCCACCAGCGGACGCAAGCTGCGCATAGGCGAATCCTCCTCTGACGTTGGTGACGGATGGGTTCTGAAGTCGATGCCACTCCAGTGTCCAGGTTCACTGTAATAAACACCGGGAGGCTCGGAAAGTTTCTGCCCGGTTGACACCTGGCAGGGAAATACCCAGGTCGTAGCATAAGAAGTGCGGCCGTGGAAACTTCCTCAGAAGCACCGGGACTTTCAGGGGGGCAGACCATGCGATCACACTGCCTGAGTCGGCGAGAATTCTTGCAAACCGCCGGAGCCGGACTGGCAGTTTCTGGGTTTGCGGGTTTGCTGGGCTGTTCAACGCAGGTGGACTCGCCGCCAGCCTTGGCCGAACTCGATAAGGCCAGTGCAGCGGAGACGCGGCCGGTGTTCCTGCTGGCGCCGGAGGAACGTTTCACCGGACGCTGTCTCGAGGTAGCCAAACCGGAGTTTGCCTTGCCGGGACGCTGGCCGGGCCGCGTCGTCGAGGTTCATCACCCCGCGTCGGTGCAGAACGGTCGTGCTCAGCTTGAACCGGTTCGGCAGATGGTGGCCCGCGGTTTGCAGACGCTGACCGGAGCTGATGATCCGGTAGCGGCATGGAAAACCTTGTTCCAGAAGGGGGACCGCGTGGCGATCAAAGTTAATCCTGTTGGGCTGACCGATGGCAAAAAACGCAGTGCCATCACCCATCTGGAATTGGTAGCCGCCCTGATTGATGGCCTCAAGAGTGCTGGCTTGAGCGAAAAAGACATCGTGCTTTACGAACGTTACGCCGACCAGTTCCGTCAGGCCGGTTACGAAAAGTTCTTGCAGAGCCAGTATCCGGGAGTCGGGTGGTACGCCTCGCACGCCCGCTACCACAATCAGCAGACCGACCTGGAGGGCCGCGATCCCGACAGCCAAACCGGTCAACGACCTGACCCGGATCCCCACGTAGTGGGCTATGATGCTGAGGTATTCCGCCGGTTGCCGTATGCGATGCCGAAGCGTGGCCCACACGATCGTCCCGGTGAAAACTCCCACCTCAGCCGTCTGGTTACCACCGACCTGGTCAACAAGATTATCGTCGCCACCGTGCTCAAGGATCACCGTTCCGGCGGAATTACCATGTCGCTGAAAGACCTGTCGCACGGCTTCGTGAATAACGTGTCGCGTTCGCACATGGGCAAAGACGCTCCCTCGCCGGAACTGGATAACACCTGCGGCACGTTTATCCCGGAAATGGTATCGCTGGAACCCTTGCGACGAAAAGTAGTGCTGCTGGTGATGGACGGACTGGTGGGTTGTTACGAAGGCGGCCCCGGTACCTGGAACGCTACTTGGGATGTCTGGGAGCGAAAATCGCTCTTTTTTGCTACCGACCCAGTGGCACTGGACCACGTCGGCTGGCATATTCTCGACCAGTACCGTGTCAGTCGTGGTTGGCCACCGGTAGCAGAGATGGGTACCAACCAACGGGATCCGCAAAAGGCGGAACAGTTTCGCCGACGTCAGCCGGAACATGTGCAGCTCGCCGGTGAGAAGGGTCTCGGTATCTTCGCTCCACAACGCATTGAATATCGCCGTGTCAACCTTTCCGGTTAAGCCATTTGAATCGTTAAACCCTAAGCGACACGACATTCTGGACGCGAAAACCTGTGCTTTTTGGCGGGAGAGGAGCCCCCTATGGTCGCCACAATTACGGGGCACGTCGGTTTCTCATACTCCTCTGCTTGAGTTGCGATGTCGGAGCAAGTATAATGGCGCCTTGAACCTGCGAACTCGGGGCAAAGCACCGGCGGTGCCCTGTTTCGCGGAGAGACTGGCGGACTTTAACCCAGGCGTCGCACGAAGTAACGCGCGCCGGTGCGGTGGAGGGCATTTATGGTCTCGGGCCGCAATTATCTCTTCACCAGCGAATCGGTGAGTATGGGCCACCCGGACAAGGTGGCCGACCAGATCAGCGATACCATTCTCGATTACTGTCTGCAGCACGATCCGCATAGCCGCGTCGCTTGCGAGGTTCTAGTGACCACCGACCTGGTAGTGGTCGCCGGGGAAATCACCACGCAGGCCCCTTTGACGCGAGCCGTGGTCGATCGCTTGGTGCGCGACACGATCCGTGACATCGGTTATACCGACCCCGGAGTGGGCTTTTCGTGCGATACCGTACAGGTAGATATTTGCCTGCATAAACAATCGCCGGACATCGCCTTGGGTGTGGACAGCGGGGGTGCCGGGGATCAGGGGATGATGTTTGGCTATGCTTGCCGCGAAACCAAATCGTTGATGCCGCTGCCTATTTACCTGGCGCACCGCCTGGTGGAAAGACAGGCGCAGCTGCGGCGAAGCGGAGAATTACCGTTTCTCCGTCCCGATGCTAAGAGTCAGGTGACGGTGGAATACCGGCCGGATGGGACGCCGGCCCGCATTCACACGGTGGTTCTCTCCACGCAGCACGATGACAGCGTGGTAGAGCGTCGTGAGGGCAGGCCCTATTTTGCTGAGCGGGCGAAACGCTTATTAATTGAGCGACTCATTCTCCCGACACTGCGGGCGGAACGTCCCGATTTGGTAGATGAAGACATCGTCTATCACATCAATCCGACGGGCTGTTTTCTCGAAGGCGGACCCGCCGCCGATACGGGCTTGACAGGACGCAAAATTATCGTGGACACCTACGGTGGGCGGGGACGACACGGAGGCGGGGCATTCAGTGGTAAAGACCCGACCAAGGTGGATCGCTCCGCCGCTTACATGGCCCGCTATATCGCGAAAAACGTTGTAGCTGCCGGACTGGCTGAGCAGTGCGAGGTGCAGCTTTCCTACGCCATCGGTCGAGCCGAACCGCTCAGTATCTGGGTCAGCACCTTTGGTACGCTGCACGAGAGCCTGACCGAAGATCAGTTGATTGACCTGATTCGTCGCTATTTTCCGCTGACACCTCGCGGAATTATCGAGGCGTTGCAGTTGCGTCGGCCGATTTACCGCCTGACTGCGGTACATGGGCACTTTGGACGCGAGTTGCCGGAATTTACTTGGGAACGCACCGACAAAGCCGCTTTGCTGGCTCAAGAAGCTGGAACCCGAGTGGTAGCAGTGGCCTAGAACAATAGACAACTGCGGCGCATCTACTGTGGCAGGATCACCGTGCGGAAGCAGCAGCGGAGGAATCACCGTGTGGTGGCGTCTGGTGCTGCTAGCTGGAGGGATAGCAATTTGCCTCTATGGCGTTGCCGTCGTCTGGTATGCTGCCCAGGCCACGGAAATCGGTCTTCAGGCTGCTTTCGATACCGACATCCAGAAAATCAACTACAGCTATTTGCGTTACGAACCTGGCCCGCCCCCGGAGATCGGAGACGCGTTGCTCAGCGTCGGGCCGCATCGCATGGAAACCTTCTCCGACTACATTCGTACCCTGGCCGATCTCCGCAACCCCCGGGAGTTTCCCCGGTTGACAGTTTCCCCAGATAAATTGCCTCGCGAGGCTCTCGAAACCCTGCCAGAAAAAGATACCCACGTCGTGGTGTACGGCGACGAAGAGTGGGTGCGCGTTCGTTACCGGAAATCGGACGGTCGGGAAGCAGCGGCCTGGTGTCTGGTCGGCACCACGCCGCCCGAGGAGTTTACCCACTCCCTTCTGTGGTTTGTGGTCAAGCTCGGATTGTTCGGGCTGGTGGCGCTGGTCTGGTGGCGTCGCCCTGATGATGACGCCGTTCGCCGATTCTATCTGCTCTGCGTGGTAACCATCGGGGCATTCATGGGCGGCTATCACTGGTATCGCATTGCCAGCAGCCCGCCGCTGGTCGTGGTTTTCATGGTCTGTGCCGCGCTGCTACCGGTAGTAAGCCTGCATTTTTACCTCGCCTTTCCCAAACCGAAAAGCTGGCTCGAGCGTTGGCCCAGGCTGTCTTTAATCGCTTTATACAGCGTGCCGGTTACTCTCCTCATCGCGAAATTGGTGACCTATCTGCTGCTGGTCTATACCTATCGCTACAGCAGCATGCCGGATAAAGTCGCGCGAGTGCAAACAATTCTGACTTGGCTCATGGCGGAGATTTACGCCAGCGTCTTCGTCTCGGCCGCGTTGTTTGTGGGATGCGTGGTGAGCCTGGCTCACAGTTTCTTCCACACTCAGCCCGGTAGCCGCGAACGTAAGCAATTGCAGTGGATACTCGCCGGGGCTCTGGTGGCGTCTGCTCTGGTGGTTTACACAGTGCTGCTGGCGGTCACCGATGCCGAACGCTTCAGCTTGGGCGGCGCTACTTGGCCGATGTTCCTCGCCTCGCTCTGCTTCACGGTCGCTTATGGTATCAGCATTTCCCGCTATGGCATGATGGAGGTCGGCCAAGTGTTCCACTGGGGGCTGGCTACGTTTGTCATCAGCGCCCTGGCCGGCCTGGTCTACACCGGATTGGTCTTCGTGGTTACTTTGATGATCGGTAGCCGCATCGAAAGCCATTCCCCATTTCGCCAGGCGGTGTTGGTAAGTCTGACCGCGTGGCTGCTCCTACTGGTCATGGACCTGGTGCGGTGGCGACTACGCACGGCGATTCACCTGCGGCTGTATCGGGAAAAATCGCAACTGGACAGAACACTGCGGCGAATGAGCCAAGCCGTGGCTCAGCTTCTCGATGTCCCGACGCTCTGTCGCCAGTTGCTGCAGGTTCTGGTCGAGGCCCTGGACGCCCGTCGGGCAGCGCTTTATCTGCGCGATGCAGAGACCGGAGACTTTCAACTCACGGTCCGGTACGGTGACTGGCAACCGGCAGAATCGTTGGCAGCCGATAGCCCGGTTGCTCGCGCCGCTGAACAAGAATGTCCGTTATACGTCCCCTGGGGCCCATTTCGCCTGCTCACGCCCGCGCAGCGACAACTGGAGCAATGGCAGGCTCACTTGGCGGTCCCCCTTACCTACGAGGGAACCGTTCGGGCGATCGTTCTGGTCAGTCGCGTCGAACCCTTTTATGACCAGGAAGAAGGCCACCTGCTGCGCGCCTTCGCTCAAATGGCTGCTCTGGCTTTGCACAGCGCCCAGACCCACCAGCGGATCGAAACTCTCAACCGCGAATTGCAGCAAAAGGTCGAAAAGATTTCCGAGCAACAGCGACGCATTCACGCTTTGCAGAACCAGTTGCTGCGGCAAACGGAAACAGGGCAAGTGACGGGTGGCGACGGCGAAACTCCTGCTACAGTTTCGGCAGCGGCATCCTCTACTGTAAGCCATTCGGCTCCGCTGCTGGTCGGTTCCAGCGCTCGCATTCAGGAACTTAACGAGCTCATCCGCAAGGTAGCCGCCAGCCCTGCCGCTGTGCTCATTCGTGGCGAAAGCGGAACTGGCAAGGAACTAGTCGCCCGTGCTCTGCATGAACTCAGTCCACGCCGCAATAAACCCTTTGTCAAAGTGCATTGCGCTGCCCTTTCGCCGACACTCCTGGAAAGCGAATTGTTCGGCCACGTCAAAGGGGCGTTCACCGGCGCTCATCGGGACAAGGTGGGTCGGTTCGAACTGGCGGACGGCGGTACGCTTTTCCTCGACGAAATCGGCGACATCTCTCTCGAAGTGCAGACCAAGCTACTGCGTGTCCTGCAAGAGATGACTTTTGAGCGTGTCGGTTCCAGTGAACCGATCCGTGTAGATGCGCGTATCCTGGCCGCTACCAATCAAGACCTCGAACGCCTCATGCGGGAGGGCCGATTCCGACAGGACTTGTTTTACCGCCTCAATGTTATCACCCTCCGCACACCTCCTTTGCGAGAGCACCGAGAGGATATTTATGAACTGGCGCTGCACTTCCTGCACCGCTACAACAGTCGCTGTGGGAAAGCCATCACCCACATCGAAGAGGAAGTGCTGGAGTTGTTCAAGGCTTACGATTGGCCCGGCAACGTCCGGGAGTTGGAGCATGTCATCGAACGGGCGGTCGTGCTGGCAGATGGCCAAACCTTGACGGTGCGAGATTTGCCTCCCGAGTTGGTCTTTGCCGCGGAATCCGCGCTGGCCAGTCGTTCCGACGATGCCCAGCCCTCTCCTCGCCTTCGTTCTGTATCCGACGGAGAGACTGGCGACCGGGGTTATCACAACCTGTCCTACGCAGAATGGCAGACGCTTCAGGCTGTCCAGGAACGTGAACGGTTGCTTCGCGCACTGCACGCCGCGGGCGGTAATAAATCGCGGGCCGCTCGCATCCTCCGCATGCCACGCAGTACCTTCCTGAGCAAATTGGAAAAGTATGGCCTGCTCCGCCGCGAGGATTCCGCCGCCGGATCCGCTGGCTGACGCCGTCTCCCGAACCGAGGATTTTCTGTTACAATGGACGTAAAATGGGAGTTTGATCATGGCCGCCCAGGAAACGCTACAACGTTATCTCGAAGAAGCCCGCCGCTGTGAGCAGGTGGGCCGAACTCCAGACCGCGACCGATTCCTCGTACTGGCACTGGACGTGGCCTGGCAGGCGGGCAAGGTCTCCGAGGCGGAACGGATCTGGCAACGGTTACGTCAGGTCAATCCCCACCACCTCGTTGTCGGCTACTCCTCCTTGCGACAGGCTATGGCCGAACCGGTCATTCAGCAGTATCTGCTCCATATCCGCTCCAGGGCCGAAACCCAGTCCGACGCAACAATCTCGGCTGCCGCTGGTGCTACCAGTCAGGATGCCCAGGCTGAAACTTCAGGTGCCGTTTCCGTGGGCGAATTGTTACTGCCCCTGCAAACCAGCTTGATGCGGGATTCCGGTTCGCCGGCCACGCCTGCTTCCCTTGCGAAGCCCGTAACTGTTGCGCGGCCATCTCTCCAATGCATGGACACCGCTACTGACAGTTCGGTCAATCCACCTCAGCGTGACACCGGCCGCTCGTTCTCCTTGTCCAACCGGCAAGACGATCGCGTTTCCCCCGCGGCGGCCAAGCCGCGAATCGAGCCGCCACTGTCACCAGCGGCCGATAGCCCTCCCAGCAATCTTCCTTCCTCGGATTTATCTACCGCAGATCGCATCAGTCCCTGGATTGCCGGAACCTTGGCCGTGTTTGTCCTGGCAGTCGGGCTGGTGTTGCTGGTTTATATCGTCCTGACACCGTTCCTGTTGGGCGACGGCAGCCGCCTGTGACGGAGGTGGATTTTCGTCAGGCAAAATGGAGAGGAAATGCGCCAGCATTAGCAGCAAACGGCGTATGCAAGGGTGCACGTGCTGCCATGCCGGATGAGCTGCGGCCAGAAAAAGCGGCAGGCTTCTACCCAGCCGAATCAGCACCAACGCGCCTTTGTCATGTCTAGGCCAGCGGATGACCACAAAGCGGCGTCGTCTTTTTTGCCAGGCCAACTCCAGCCATTCCGAATCCCAGCTCACCGGCACTCCGGCTTGCGCTAGAACCCGAACCTGCTTCCACGCATATCCCAGAACCGCCGCGGACTGGCAGCCGAAAATGTCCACCAGAGCGCGAACCGCACGCTCATATTGCTCGCATCGGCTGGCGGCCTGGCTGATACTTCGCACTAAGCGCTCGCTGCGCTTCACCAGGGCCGTCAGTCGTTTTTCTGCCGACATCTTTTCACGCAGCAGCTGTCTTTCCGCACTCTGTTCCGTTACGTCCAGGGCAAACCCCAGCACTCCCGCAACCTGCTCACCTTGTCGCTCCGGCTGCAAAACGGTGTGATACACACGACCCTGCCACCGAAAATCGTAACTGACCCTCTCTCCGGTTAGCGCTCGCCGATGCATGGCGATCGGCAAAAACTTCTCGTCAGCCGTGGCAAAATATTCGTAAAGCGTATGTCCCACCACCTGATCCGGTTGCAGATGTAGTCGCTCCAATGCTTTGCCTCGCGAGGACGTGAAGCGTAAATCTGTATCTGTTGTCCACACTGCTCCGGGAAATTCCCTGAGGATGTTTTCGAGTTTCCATTTGTCGCGTTGATGCTGCAGCTCCAGTTCTTTTTGGTCGGTAATATCTATAAAGATGCCATACAGGCGTTTAGGAACGTTGCTGAAACCTTCACGTTCCACACGGACAATGTCCCGCACCCAGATGGCCCGGCCATCGGCAGCCACAATCCGATAATCGAAACAATGATCGCGACCCTGACGTGTCGCCTCTCGACAAAAACATATCGCATACTCCCGATCTTCGGGATGCAAAACCTGAATCCAGAAATCTTTTTCTTCCAACCAGCGCCGCCGCGGATACCCGAAAAGCAACTCTGCATACTCGCTCACGTAATAGAACTGCCAGCTGACTGGGTCGGCCTCCCAAAATACCGCGCGGAATCTCCATAACAACTCGTCATAATCCGGCAGCGGCGGCGATCCGGCGAGACCTACGGGTGAAGACGCATTCATGGCCAGCACTATCTTTACCACCAGCTTAGCTTTGAAGATTGCCTGCTCACATAGCCGGTTTTTCCGGCAGGCTGGTTGCGGGCAAATTTCGCTCTCAGCAAATATGGATCACGTCGCTTGGAAAGCAAACACAATTACACTTTTCCGCCAGGAACGTAATTTTGCTAACTGGCATCATGCGTTTTGCCCGGACCGACAGCCGTTTATAGCCATAGCCCGGATCCTTGCATCGCCAAAAATCAAGTCAGCGACGGACCTTACTCATACTTGACTAGTTTATTGCGGTCGCGCGTAGAAGAGGTCATCCAGTAATTCGGTCTGCCGCATGGCGCGCACGTGGCCATCGCAAAACAAAACGTTGAATAAGCCGCTGTGCCGCCGTACTGGATAGTGGGTATAATCGTCCGGGTTGATATAAGGCTTCCAAGGACCACGGGGTGCTGGTATCAGCGAGTTTGCGCAGCCGGGCGTCCGACCGTGGTCCCAGACAATCATGACATTGGAAGTGCCATTACTAATCTCCCCCAGGGTCAAGCCGTTCGGCCCGCCAGTGACATAATTCATGCCGTAGCTTACTTGAAATTCTCTGCCTCGCGTAGGACTTCCAGGCTGCAGGTCAATACCCAAAGGACACTTGAAAATTCGCTGATTCTGCTCAATAAACGGCCAGAGCAAGCCACGCGGATAATTATCATCCAGCACTTGACAAACGTTGGAACCGGGCCGGTTGTCATAAGGTGCCCACCATACTTCGTTGGGCCCCGTATATATAACCGGTGAAGTGAGCGTTTCGCAGTAGGTCATTACCGTTCTGCCAAGGAGCAGGGCAAAGTCTATACCGTGGCAATGCCCCCATCGTGTCATGATAATTATGACAGGCGATGCCGATCTGCCGTAAGTTGTTCATGCAACGAATTGCGTTGGCTGCTGACCTCACTTTCTGTATTGCCGGCAATAATAACGCCATCAGCAACCCCACGATTGCCAGCACCACTAACAGTTCCACCAGGGTAAAGCCGGTTCTCTCTTTAATGCCCTGCGGCGCTTGCTTGCGGGCAGGTTTATGTCTCATTTGCCCACTCACGGTTTTTCTCCTCATTCATAGCCTGCATTTGCATTCTTTCTCTACAAGAGCAAGAAAAGACATATCAGATTCTATATGCTAATGGTCTGGCCGCCTAGGCTTGACCACTGTTGCGCTTAATCTAACAACGCCATTAAGACCGGATAAATCGCTGATCCCGTTCATAAAGCTTCCTTGCTCTCGCTCACCAGACGTCTATCAAAAGCATAAGCGAGGAATCAAGAATGGTTTACGGCACTTCGATAACCTTGTTGGACAAGACAGATTCGATCTCACGATGGCACATCAGCAGAGCATCGCGGGCGAGTTGGCCGCTAAGCTCCTGAGGTTCGCGCCCTACTCTTAGTGCGTCCACTGCTGCTTGCAATTCCGCGGCAAACGCTGCGATAGGATCTCCGCCGCCGCTTAAGGCTGGATGTTCCGTTCGCCCATCCGACCAATATACTGTCAACGGCGAACCCAGCCGATAACTCACCGTCGCCTTCTCCAGGTACAGTTCGAATCCATGCGTGAATTCACGACCTTTTTGGCACAAAGCCCCGCTGGAGCAGCTCAAGCAGGCAGGTCCTTCGCTATCGTAAATATACTGGCTAGTAACGTGCACCACGACTCCGTTTTCTAGCACACCGCGGGCATAAACGGCTTTTGGTAAACCCCCAAGCAAGATAACGTAGTGCGTATCATGAATGTGCAAATCAATAGCTGGCCCGCCGGTCTTTGAGGGATCGGCGATTTCCGCAGACCAATCTGGTTTGCTGATAATTCGCTCTAAATGCCCACCTAACAATCTCCCCGCCGCTCCGGAACGCACCAATTGCAGAGTATATTGAAACTCCGGGACAAAAGGCAATACCTGGGCCACCATCAACAACTTGCCCGCCTGATGTGCTGCCGTGACCATCCGCTCCGCGTCTTCTGGCCGCAATGCGATGGGCTTCTCTACAAGAACGTGCTTGCCTGCCTTCAATGCTTCTACGCTCGCCTCGGCATGCAAATGAGTTGGCAGACAGATATCCACCAGGTCTATGTCGGCATCGGCTAATAACTCGGTCAGCTGACTATAGGTCTTGATTCCGTGCACATTCACCAGTTGACCGGGAGGCCCAAAATTTCCCCGGATGCCACGCCAGTCTCCGGATCGCTTTTTGGGGTCGCGACTCACGATAGCTGTTACTCGACCATTTTGTAAGCGCTGTCCGGCCAGGTAGTGGATCATCCCCATGAAACCGATGCCTACGATTCCGATTCGCACCATGTTCCGCCCTCCGTACCGGACTGCTTTTTCTCTGGACCGCTTGGCAGTGCTCCAGATCGGTGAAATCATGGAAGTTGTTTACGCGAGCAGTTGGCCTCCACCTGGGCCCTAAGTTTCCGAAATTACGGGGTTACGAAGAATGCCAAGCCGCTCAATTTCGATTTCCACCAAATCTCCTGGCCTGAGGAAAACCGGTGGCTTTCTAGCGAAACCCACTCCCGGAGGCGTCCCGGTAAAAATCAAGTCCCCCGGTTCGAGTGTAACCACCTGGGAGATATAGGCTATCAGTCGTTCTGCAGAGAAAATCATCTGGTTGGTATTACTGCGCTGCATTACCTGGCCGTTCAGTCGTAATTCAATCTGCAGCGAGTGCGGGTCTGGAATTTCGTCGGCAGTGACCAATGCCGGGCCAATTGGAGCGAATGTATCGAAGCTCTTACCTGCTAACCATTGCCCGCCTGGCTTGCGCAACTGCCAATCCCGTGCGGATACATCGTGGCCTATGGTATAACCGGCAATATAATGATGTGCCTGCTCTTCGGATATATAGCGACCACGCTTGCCAATAACTACGACTAATTCTGCTTCATAGTCCACCTCCTTGCTGACACGAGGCAACCGAATCGGCTCGTCCGGACCGATGATGGCGTTAGAAAACTTGCTGAACAGGACGGGTTCCGCAGGTATAGGGGCGCCGCTTTCCGCAGCGTGATCCCGGTAGTTGAGACCTATACAGATGATTTTTTCCGGATCGGGTATAGGGGCGGCCAAACGAACTTGCTCCGGGGAATAAGAATAGCCTGATTCGGAAGCCGCCAACTTTCGCAGTTCGGAGAAAACTCCATCACCCAGTTCGAGTATCTGCCGTACCGACGACGGCAAGTCAGGCCGGGTCGCAGCGATGTCAATGTACCTGTCCCTCGTGGCCAGAGCGGCTCGCAGTCCCTGCGGTGTTCGCAAGGTGACCAATCGCATGTAGGCCTCCTCGTGCTAGCGGTACCCGTGCGTTCAGTTCGTCCTATGAAGCCGATGTCCAACCGTTAGTCCGCTGGAAGTAAACGTTATTCTCGCCCAGCAATTGCTCCAAGGCGGCACGATCTAGGCCGACCACGTCTACAGCATAGGCCTTATCCAGAGCCAGCAACGCCCGGCGATTCGATCGATCGCGGAGTTCAATATAAACCGGACATCGGCCCGGACTACGCTGCAAGATGGTCTGGATTTCTTCGACTATGTAGGGGGAATGCTGAGTTAGGGATAACCGCAGTAATACTGCGCGGGTTAGCTCTCGTGCTAGTTGCTCGTAAGTCAGCACCTTCGTTACTATCAAAACAGGTAAATCGCGGGAGCGGTCAAGCGTGCCACGTACAAAAACGACAGCTTCCTCGACGATCCATTCCCGGCATGCAGCGAAGTCGTCAGGAAAAATCAAGCATTCTATACTACGCTCTAGATCGCGGAGAGTAAAACGTGCCATGCGCGTATTGGCGGATCGGCTCTTGCGAGCGTGCGTGATGCGCACGTCGCTGATCATACCCCCTAATAAAACCTCCTGAGGAGCATCTGGGTTGGCCGTCTGTTCCAGCACTTGCTTTATGGAAACAGGACACAGCGAGCGAATCCGATCGATCCAGGCCGTGAGGGGATGGACCGCGAAATAGAATCCAAAGGCTTCTTTCTCGCGGCGGAGGCGTTCCTCGTAAGACCAGTCTTGAACGTTCGGAAGGACCCGCCGTACCGAGACCGGTACCGAGTCAGTTTCCAAAGTATCCAGGAGGCTGCGTTGACCGGCCTTGCGATCCTCCTGCATTCGGGTGCCGACTCCTAAAGCATCGGGCAAAGCTTCTAATAATGCGGCTCGCTTACCCAACTCGTCGAGAGCGCCGGCGTTGATAAGCGTTTCCAAGGTGCTGCGCGTGACCAGGCGAGGGTCAACCCGGCAACATAAGTCGTATAGGTCTCGGTAAGGCCGGCCCCGTTTCCTTTCCTCGACTAGAACCTGGGCAGCGCCATAACCCACCCCTCGTAAAGCCGCTAGGGCATAGCGGACTTTGCCATCCTCGACACTGAATTCTACTTCACTGCGGTTGACGTCCGGTGGCAGGATGGTCACATTCATCTGTCGGGCGTGGGCCACATACTGAGCAAGTTTTTCCGCTTTGCCGATCTCGCTGGTCAATAAAGCCGCCATAAATTCGGTCGGAAAATGCGCCTTCAGATAAGCCGTCTGATAGGCGACGAGCGCATACGCGGCCGCGTGGGACTTGTTGAACCCGTATCCGCCGAAATGCACGATCTGGTCGAAAATCTCCTCGGCGGTACGAGGATCCACGCCACGGGCTACGGCGCCTGCTATGAATTCCTGGCGGCGCTGAGCAATAATATCATGCTTTTTCTTGCTAATCGCCTTGATGCAAGCGTAGGCACTGGAAAGATCAATACCACCCAGCTTATTGAGGATGCGCATCACCTGTTCCTGATAAACCATAATCCCGTAGGTTTCGGCCAAAATTTCCTGCATGACGGGATGTTGATAAACGGGCTGTTCGCGGCCGTGTTTGCGATTAACATAGGCATCCACCATTCCACCACCCAGCGGGCCAGGCCGATAAAGAGCGTTGCAAGCGATAAGGTCGCGAATATTGTCTGGCTTCAAGCGTTGTAATAAGTTGCGGATACCCTCACCTTCAAATTGAAACACACCCACCGAATCCCCGCGTTGCAGCATCTCGTAGGTTTTCGCGTCGTCCAGCGGCAAGCGGTGTAGATCGATCTGTATGTTACGGTGCTGCTGAATAAGTCGAACCGCGTGATCGAGCAAGGTCAGCGTACGCAAACCGAGGAAATCCATCTTCAACATGCCAACTTTTTCCAGGTCCTCCATGGTCCACTGTGTGGTAACAACACCGTCACGCACGGGGCCACGGTTCCTGGTGAAATCTTCACCAGGTTCAGAGTCCTCGTTGCCATCGGCACGCTGGGGAACGACGCGCTGTACGGGAACATAGTCAATCAGTGGGCCGTTAGCAATGACGACGCCGGCTGCGTGCGTGCTAACTGTGCGATTTGTACCTTCCAGTTTCAAGGCGATATCTATACATTCGCGGATTTGAGGGTCATTCTCATACTCGTAGCGGAGGTCATAGTTGCTGGCCAATGCCTCGGCAAGGGTCAGGCCCGGAGTACGTGGGATTAAGCGGGCGATCTGGTCAATGCGACTGCGCGGCAGTCCGAGGGCCCGACCAACATCACGCACGGCGGCGCGTGCTGCCAGGGTTCCGAAAGTACCAATTTGTGCCACGCTTTCCTGACCGTACCGTTGCCGTACGTAGTCAAGAACCTCCTCACGGCGAAGTTGGCAAAAGTCAATATCTATATCCGGTGCCTCGGAACGTTTAGGGTCCAGGAAGCGCTCAAACAGCAAGTCGTATTCAAGCGGATCCACATGACTTAGTTGCAGAACATAGCTGACAAGAGAACCGCAAGCCGATCCTCGTGCCCCGTATGGGATGCCACGCTCACGAGCAAAGCGCACAAAATCGTGGACGATAAGGAAATAGCCGGCGAAACCAAGGCGGCAGATGATTTCCAACTCGTGTTCCAGGCGATGGCGGGCGGCCTGAGGCGGCGGGTTGCCATAGCGCTCTTTCAGACCCTCCTCGCACAATTGCCGCAGATATTCTTCGGGAGTCAGACCAGCCGGTGGTTGGAAGGCGGGGTAATGGCGTTTTCTAAAATCAAGCTCTAAGCAACAGCGCTCGGCTATTTCCTGTGTTCGCGCCACGGCTTCCGGAAAATCGGGGAATGCTTCGTACATTTCGTCGGGATTACGAACATAGAAAAGGTTGCTGCCGTAACGCAGACGATTGGCCTCGTGGCGCTGCTTGCCGGTATTAATGCAGAGTAAGATATCGTGGGCTTCGGCGTCTTCCTGAGTGAGGTAATGAGCGTCGGCGGTGGCTACCAGTGGCAAACCGAGTTGCTCCGCCACCATCACCGCACCTTCCAGACAACGGCGTTGGATCTCCAGACCGTTATTCTGAATCTCGATGTAAAAACGATCCGGACCGAATACATGAGCGAACCAGCGAGCGAGCGCGACGGCCTCTTCGAGGCGATTTTGCAAAATCAAGGTACTAAATTCGCTGGAGGCACAGCCGCTCAAGCAGATAAGACCTTGATTATAACGCTCCAGCAACTCTTTATCTATGCGCGGACGGTAATAGAATCCTTCAAGGAAAGCTAGCGAAGCAAGGCGGATGAGGTTGCGAAAACCTTGTTCGTTGTAAGCGAGCAAAGTCAAATGGTACCCGGCTTCGCTAACGCCGCGCGTATCACGGTCGTGTCGGCTGCCGGGAGCGACATAAGCCTCATAGCCGATGATCGGTTTGATGCCGTTGGCAACGCAATGCTGATAGAACTCGATGGCGCCATAGAGGTTGCCGTGGTCTGTTAGAGCGATGGCCTTCATGCCCAGTTGCCGGACGCGGGCTACTAGTTCGGGAATGCGGTTGGCACCGTCCAGCAAGCTATAGTGGCTATGGCAATGCAGGTGGACGAAGGGGCGAGCCATAGGCGTACTCTCCAGAGCCAGGGCTACTGCAACACATTGTAGCGAATCGGCCAGAGATTGCTCGAACGGCAAGAGCTGGGAACGGAAAAAGCAGCGATCGTGGCCGGATTAGGCAGCTATCAGCTGAGAATTTCGTCCAGCAAGTGCCCCAGCTTGGTCTTTTTGGTGTGGAGGTACTGACGGTTCTGCTCGGTGGGCGGAACGAGGATCGGCACACGTTCGACAATTTTCAGCCCGTAACCATCCAGGCCGACCACTTTTTTCGGATTGTTCGTCAGGAGGCGGATTTGCCGAATGCCCAAGTCGTACAGGATTTGTGCACCAATGCCGTAATGCCGCAGGTCAGGAGCGTAGCCGAGTTCGCGGTTAGCTTCGACTGTATCCAGACGCTTTTCCTGCTGTAAACGGTACGCGTGGAGCTTGGGCAAAAGCCCGATGCCACGACCCTCCTGGCGCATGTAAAGGAGGCATCCCTTGCCGGCTTCGGCAATTTGCCGGAGTGCCTGGTGCAGCTGGGCTCCGCAGTCGCAAAGCTGACTACGAAATATGTCGCCGGTCAGACACTGGGAGTGTATCCGCACCAGTACTGGTTCTTCCTGCACCGGAACAACGCCGCCACTATCGTCCCCGATGCCGCCCATACATAAGGCAATGTGTGGTTCCGGGTCAACCACCGAGGTATAAGCAAACAGGCGGAATTCACCGAACTCGGTCGGCAGCGTCAGCGTCAGTTCGCGTCGGACGAGTTTTTCGCGTTGGCGGCGATACTTGATGATTTCCTCAATGGTGCACATTTTCAGACCGTGCTGGTGGCAAAACTCACGAAGCTCCGGAACGCGCGCCATGTGTCCGTCGGGGCGGAGAATCTCGCAAATGACAGCCGCCTCTCGTAAACCAGCCAAGCGGCACAAATCCACACTCCCTTCGGTGTGTCCGGCGCGAACGAGAACCCCGCCGGGATGTGCCCGCAGACCGTGGACGTGTCCCGGTCGAACCAGATCGCTTGGCTGGGCTCTGGGGTCAATAGCTACCTGAATGGTTCGGGCACGGTCGTAGGCCGATGTACCTGTGGTGATACCCCGGCGGGCGTCGAAGGACACGGTAAAGGCAGTGCCCATCGGGTTACTGAGCGGAGCTTGCAAGCCGAGTTCCAGTCGGTCACAGATTTCCGCCGACATGGCCAGGCAGAGCAGACCCCGGGCTTCACGAAGCATGAAATTGATCGCTTCGGGCGTGGCCTTTTCCGCGGCGAGCACCAGGTCGCCCTCGTTTTCGCGAAATTCGTCATCCACTAGGACGATCATTCGTCCCGCGCGGAGCTCAGCCAGCGCTTCTTCTACGCTGCAGAAATCCACAGTGGGTTGCTCCTTCTTATCGGACATAGGCCGGTTACCAGTTAGGGTGTCAGAAAGCGGCTTCAGCTGCTGGGAATGCGTCCCCGTAAGTCACGGCAGGCTGAAGGCTAGGTGCCATTCTGCCTAAAGAGGCTCGCAGCTAGCCTCAACCAGGTGTTTCGGTCAACGTGCCCCGACGATAGACTAAGCCACGATCTACCATTTCGAATCCCAGCTCACGCAGGCATTTTCGCAATGCCTGGGCGGATTCGGGCACGTGCATTTCTACGAGCGTGTAATATTGCTCGTCGAGATATTGTAAGCTCTCGGCCAAGAGCAGGGATTCCAAACCCTGGCCTGCCAAATCGTCGGCGACGTGCAGGTCTAGCAATCCAATGGACGGTTGTTTCCACCGCCAACCGAAAAGTTCCATCTCCCAGGCGTCGACGCTGGCCAGCACGCGTCCTCCCGCTACCAGCTGAAAGCGGAGCATTTCCAGTGGCGAAGCGACGCAGGCTTCGAACCAGTTTCGGTGCACCGGCCGCGGCACCACTTGCAACTCGCTTTTTGCTTTCCAGGCAACAGCCTGCGAGCTAATCGGCCAGGAACTGCCGTCAAGCAGGCGTTGATAAACGATGTGCGTGGCCACGACCTGATAACCTCGCCGCTGCAAAAAAGGCTTGGCTTCTGTATCGGACTCCAAGACGCCCGACGGTTCACTACCGCCGTACAGGCCCCAGTAGAACGGACACAGTGGCCGATGGCTACCGAAGTAAATCTCTTGCGCACCGCGGTGTCGAAGGTACTCTTCCGCCTGGTGCAGCAACTGCGTACCGATCCCTTGCCGACGCCATTGGGGATGGACTGCCAGCACGCAAATGATGCCGCGCTCATAGCTGATTTTCTGCCCGGTGCTGTCCGGCCCAAAACCCGCATGAGCGAATCCAATAACCTGACCATCAGATTCCGCGATGACTAGGCCGTAGCGATCAAAATAGGGTTTGGCCAACACCGCCAGTTCCAAACAATTAACACTAGGTAACACGCCTGCCCCACGGCCTGTTAGGGCCAGGTTCCAGAGCCGTACCAGTGCTGGCGGATCAGTATTCCGGAATGGTCGCAGTCGCCAGGTCACTTCGACACCTCGCCCGCGACAGTAAACCGAACATGGTCTCATTGATTTATGGTATTGCTACTTGCAGACCAGTGGCCTGGCCGCGGTTGCGACTGGGCAACCTTCCCATGCCAGCACGGGCATCATTTTCGGCAGGTTCGTTACGACAATTTCATCCGCGGTGCGTCAACGCTTAACGTGGAACAACTTTGAGCAATCGCGAGGCGGCGAAGACACCATCCCGTGCGGCCTAAACCGGGTTGAGATGGCCTTCTTGAGCTGGCAGGGCCGGCTAATGCAGGCTTGTGGCTCTAAGCTCTGCACTGCGAGTAAATCCGGCTCGGCCAAATGGCACGCGTATCCCTCTTAGAGACGGGTGCCGCCGGGAATAAAGTAAGGGCACGGCCTGGCCGTGCCCTCACTCGCTGGCAATGTTACCGGGAGCGCTGGTGGCTCGAGGCTATTCGAGGTTGAGATTAATCAGGTAATTATCGAGGGCCTGACGCTGTTTCAAGATGTCCTGTTGCAGGGCCTTGATGCGGTCTTGATATTTATCAATCATTGGCTCCTGCTCATCGAGTTTTTTCAGGTAACGTTTATAGGTTTCGCTACTGGGTGGCAAAGCCTGCATATTCGCCCGCAAACGAGCCTGGTCGTCCACGAGTATCTTCAACTCTGCCTGCACCTGAGTCAGTTCCTGTTGCAGTTGTACCAGGCGATGCTTCATCTGTACGACTTGACTGAGGGCATCCTTGACTTTCTGGCTGGTAATGGGGCTTTGTAAGAAGATGCGAATAGCCTGATCGTCAGCGTTACTGAGTGCCACGGTGCTGACGACATCGCGTTCTTCGATAACCTCCAGTTTCTTGGTTTCGCCCTTTGGCACCGCCAGTTCAAAACGATAGACATCCCGGGCACGTTCCAGTGGTTTTTCCGGCGTGACCAGCTTGAAATCGGGGCCACGATAGGGGTGTTCCACAATCACCGTCCGGTCCTGATCGGAGCGATTACGAAGGATATAGGTCTTTTCTTCGCGTACTTTGTTGGTGGCATAAAGGACACCGCGTTGCACGCGCACGGCCACCAGACGATCCGGTTGCCGCTTGGCTTGCGGTTCGACTTCGGTGCCTAAGTCCACGGCATAGCTAAGTAAGCGCTCCTCGCCGCGCTGTACGTCACCGACCTTAGCATCGCCTCCGTAGGTCGCCCCGTCGAATACTGTAATCGGACCCTGCAACAGATGCAGACCGGTGGTGTTCTTGAGGTAGAAACCTAAAAGGGGATGTTTGGCCAGCACGCGTTCATTATAGATGCTGACACGACGACCCTCGACATGCTGAGTAATTACCGGAAGCAGCGCAGATTTCTGCCTCGGCAAGGTAACCGGATGTTCGATACTATACTCGAAGAAATCGCCTAAGTCCTGGGCGGTAGCTACGGACTCCACGCCCCGGTTCAGATTTTGGGCGAACTGGCGACGAAATGCGGCTTCCTCCGAAGCGGCGTCGCGGCCGGCCGCCTTAGCAGCATCGGCTTGTTCCAGACGATGAGCCTGTTTTTCTCTATCTGCCCCTGTTCGTAACCCCAGCGCTTCGTTAGCGGACTGAGGTGCCCGGCCTAGAGCAAAGCCACTCGGCGGGTTCTGGTTCATCTGTTGTAATGCACCACTATAAGTCACCGGTCGTAAGTTCGCTAATAATTCCAAGTCCACAACCGGGCGCGGCACATATAGGGGTTGATATAAGTCCATGATAAACGAAATCGGTCGGCCACTGACGAGGCCAACGCGTACGCCCTGCCAGTCCTCATCCGTTTGATTTTCGACAACTGCCCAGCCTTGTAAATAAGCCTTGCCTTCCTTGTTGAGCACCAGGCGATAGCTCATTTTCCAGATCGGGTTCTCCTGGAGGTAACTCACGCGGACAGGGCGTTTTCCCTCACCACTGAAGATGACCGAAACGGTCTTTTTCTGGGTATCATGAGCAAAGGCCAGTGTCTCCAGGGCTCGGCGGAACTCGGATTCGATGTTCGGATTGAGGAAGCGGATGCGTTGAACGTCGGCAAGTTTAATCGAACGAACGCCTTCAGCACACCAGAGGTTGAGGACATCAATATCTATACTGGCATTACCGGCGGGCTGCTTCTGCTTCTCCACACCGAGGATGGAGCCAGTGAGTGTACCTGGTTGCGTGACCGCCGTCTGTTGCAAAACCACCTCAACACGTTCGCCTCGCGCCTGCGTGAGAATCTGGGACAGACTCGGATTGCCGTGCAGGTTGATGGCGAAACTGCGCAAAGTCTTTTCCACGGGATCCTGGCTGTCATAAGTAACCGTGGCGACCGTTCCGCCGCCGAGATCGTTAGCGACGAGACTTTTGAGCACATCGTTGATGTGTTCTGGTCGGAAGGTGAAATCGGCGCGGACAGTGCCTTCGACTTCGCCTTCACGGATAAAATGACCGACGCCCGCGGTGAAAAGTGTGACGCGGGTGAGAGGCAGGGGAACGGCCGGCTCCTTCAGTTGTGCTGCCGGCGCTGCGGTGGCCCCCGGCTGAGCATGTGCCTGGCCGCGATTCTCGTACCACCACCATCCTCCTAAGGCTGCCAGCCCCAGACTGGATGCGATCGCTATCAGCATCATTCGCGTGCGCATGTGTTGACCTCCTCTTAGTTCGAAAGGGTATAGTTGCAGTGCGGTTGAGTGCGATTTTGTCCGGGATTCACTAATAAGACGAACGATGCTGGCAAACGGTTTGTCGTGATATGGGCGTTAGCGAGCCGCAGATACAAAAAGAAAATGGGCGTCCAGGAGCAAGGCAACGAACCGACGCCCGAACGGAGGCCTGGCAATGATCGTCGGACCGCCGTTGACCAAGGGTGCCGTGCGAACTCATTACGATGCGGGCAGCGTGTTTTATCGCTGGTTCTGGGGCAGGCATATCCATCATGGGTTGTGGGAAGGGGAAGAGACGGTGGAGGCGGCCCAGTTGCGCCTGGTGGACAGGTTGGCAGACCTGGCCGGGCTGCGGCAAGGGGAGCGTGTTCTCGACGTCGGTTCTGGTCTGGGCGAAACGGCGGTGTATCTGGCGCAGACGCGGCGATGCCAGGTCGTTGGCGTGACTCTGAGTCCGCTGCAGGGATGGTGGGCTTGCCTACGGAGTTGGCAGAAAAACCTGGCCGAGCAAGTCCAGTTCCTCATCGCCGATGTCGAGCGCCAGGATTGGCCTGCCGGCAGTTTCGATGTGGTCTGGAGCGTTGAATGCACGGAGCATCTGTTCGATAAGGCCGGCTTTTTCCGCCGTGCCGCAGGTTGGTTGCGGCGAGGCGGTCGGTTGGCGGTCGCTGCCTGGCTGGCTAAACCCGATCCGCAACCGCGCGAACGCGAGGTGTTGCTGGCCATTTGCCGGGCATTTTTATGCCCCTCTCTCGGGGATGCGCGGGATTACACGAATTGGCTGCTGGCCGGGGGACTGCATATCGTTTTGTTTGAGGACATTACCGAACGGGTGAGCAAAACCTGGGACATTTGTCTGGAACGGCTCAACAGCAGCCGACTGGCAAAGGTGCTGCGGCGTTTGCCAAGTGCGAGGTTATTTTTGCAGCACCTGACAACGATTCGCGATGCCGAGGCACAGGGGCTACTGCGATACGGCTTGTTTGTTGCCAGCCGGTAGTGAATAGCGAGCAACAGCATAGGCGCTTTCACGGTTTCAACGGAACTAAGAGGACGAGCCAGACTTTCAGCCGGTGTGCCATTTGTTCACGACAGCGGGACACCTGATGTCGCTTGGCAGTTAGCCGGAGCTTGCTCGCCACATTGAAAAACTTAGTTTGTGCTTAAAACGACTCTGGGACTGCGTTCGCAACACCCACTGTGGCGAGGTTGCGGCACAAGTGGCATTGGCAAAGTAGAATGAAATTGCGCCAACAAAGGAGAGACGGCAGAGCATGCATCGAGAGATTTCCTACCTGGACAGCATGTTCCGGCGAGAAAGGCATGCCGGACTATATCTGTTCACGGCACTGATCGGAGCGTTGTTGGCGCTGGCGATCTGGCCAGAATTGGCGGGTTGGTTGAGCGGCTGGTGGCAAGTGAGTTTGCCAAAATTGCCCACCGGGCTCACGATTCTCGGCCGACATTTCGACTGGGCGCTGGTGGCAGCAATTCTGGGCGGCGCCCGCATCTTGTATGGAGCTTTGGAGAGCCTGCTGGCGGGGCGATTTGGTGCCGACCTGGCCCTGGCGTTGGCAGTCGTTGCTGCGATCCTTATCAATCAGCCCCTGGTAGCGGCCGAGGTGGTTTTCATCGGATTACTCGGCGAATGCCTGGAAGCTGTTACCTTCCAGCGAACACAGTCGGCGTTGCAGCGGCTGGCGGAAATCTGTCCAACCATGTGCCTGGTTCTGCGCGATGGTCGGGAAGAAAAGGTCCGCGTCGAAGATGTACGGGTGGGCGAACGGGTACTGGTTCGGCCGGGCAAGCGGATTCCGGTAGATGGCATCGTAGTCGAAGGCCGATCCGCTGTCGATCAGAGCACGCTGACGGGGGAGAGTGTACCCGTGGATAAAGGCCCCGGCGACGAAGTTTTTGCCGGTACGCTCAATCAACACGGCGCGTTGGTGGTCGAGGTGCGGCGAGCGGCGGAGCATACGGTATTGGCGCGGGTGCTGGAACTGACGGCACAGGCATTGCGCGAGAAGGCGCCTCTGGAGCGTACTGCGGATCGCCTGGCGCGATATTTCCTTCCCGTGGTGCTGTCCCTGGCGGTTATAACGTTTGTCGTCGGCTGGTGGTGGTATGGTGGAGGCAGGGTTGGGGCGTATGAAGCCGTCTATCCAGCGTTATCGGTACTGGTGGTAGCCTGTCCATGTGCGTTAATCCTGGCGACGCCAGCGGCGATCATTGCGGCACTGGGTCGGCTGGCGGGAACTGGCGTACTGGTCAAAGGTGGAGCAGCGCTCGAACGTTTAGCCCAAGTTCAGGCCATGGCTTTTGACAAAACGGGAACGTTGACGCAAGGGCGTCTGCAATTGCAGCGTATTGTGCCGCTGGCTGCTGAGGTAAGCGAGAACGAACTTCTCCGCTGGGCCGCCGCTGCCGAATCCCGTAGCGAACATCCATTGGCGCAAGCGATTGTTACGGCAGCACGGCAGCGACAACTGCAATTGCTGCCCGTTGAGGATTTTCAGGCACATCCGGGCGCCGGTGTGAGTGCACGACTGGCCGGCAAGACCGTATTGGTAGGCAATTCCCGGTTCCTCGTCGCTCAGGGAATTGTCCTGGGGCCGGAAGTCGAACGGGTCATCGCTACGCTTGACCAGTCTGGGGAAACTGCCCTGATTTGTGTGGTGGATGGCCGGGTGGTCGGCGTCCTGGGCGCGAGTGATACGATTCGTCCTGAGGCACCGGTGGTGGTGCAGGAGTTGCGCAATCTGGGTTTGGAACCGATCGCGCTGCTCACCGGCGATCGGGATGCGGCTGGTCGCCGCGTCGCCGAACACGTCGGTCTTACCGAAGTAGTTGCAGAGTTGCTGCCGAACCAGAAAGCCGAATGGCTCGATCGCTGGAAACAGCGTGGCCTGCGGGTGGCCATGGTAGGCGACGGTATCAACGATGCGCCGGCGCTGGCACGAGCTGATGTAGGAATTGCTCTGGCCAGCATCGGTTCCGATGTAGCTGCGGAAGTCGGTGACATCGTGCTCATGGGTGACCCCCTCAAGCCTTTACCGCTGCTGGTGCGTCTGGCGCGACAGACGGCGCATATCATTCGGCAAAACATCCTCTGGTTTGCGTTTGGAGTCAATGCGGTCGGGATTGTGCTGACGGCCTGGCTAATGCCAGCCTGGTCGGAAACGGCCCGGCATCGCGCGCCGCTCTGGGCCGCGATCTACCATCAGATTGGCTCGGTGGCTGTCTTGTTGAACGCCATGCGGCTGTTGTGGTTCGAGCGAGCGGTCAGTTGGTCATGGTGGAAAAGGTTGTGGGATGCCTCCCAGGCGGTCGATCGCTGGCTCGATCGTTTCAGTCTGCATGAAGCCATGCACTGGGCCGAGCATCACGTTCGCGCGGTAACACTCACCGGAGCCGCGGTGCTCCTGACGCTTTATCTGAGCACATGCCTAGTGATAATCGGCCCGGACGAAGTGGGTTTGGTCAATCGCTGTGGTCGGGTACTGGACACGCCGTTGCCCCCCGGGTTGCATTTACGCTGGCCTTGGCCATGGGAACGAATCTGGCGAGTTCAGCCACAGCGGGTGCGTAGCGTGCCGATAGGGTTTCGCACGACCCTAGGCGGTACGGCTCCGATGACCTGGAGCAGTCCGCATGGGGATGGCCCCGGTTCAGACCGGGAAGAAGCGCTGATGATCACTGGCGATCGGGTGCTGGTCGAGTTGCAGGCCGCGGTGCAATATCGCATTGCTGAGCCACGGCGGTTCTATTTCGGCCTGGCAAACCCGGAAAACCTCCTGCGAGCCGAAGCGGAAACCATTCTGCGGGAGGTGGTCGCCGAAAGCGACTTCCTCGTCCTGTTATTGACGGCGCGGGAAAAATTGCAACGCGAAGCCTTCCACCGCCTCAGTCGCCGCATTGAACGTCTCAATCTGGGCGTGGTGTTGGAAGCGGTAGCGGTGCAGGATTTGCACCCCCCGCCGGAAATTGTGGACGCCTACTACGACGTGACACGGGCACTCTTGGAACGTAACCGCCGGATTATCGAAGCCAACCGCGAAGCGGAATCGGCAATTTCGTTGGCGCGAGTGGAAGCCAGCAAAGTTGTTGCACAAGCCGAAGCCGATCACTTCCACACGATTGCCCGGGCCAAAGCGGAAGCGCAGGCCATTGTAGAACTGGAGAATTCCATTCGCCGACCCGGTGTGTATCACCTGAACTGGCCGACCTGGCCAACTGCCGACGGGATGCATCCGCTTACCGTGGCCGCGAGTCTCCATTGGGCCAGTAACCATCACCCTTACGACGCTGCGGCTGACTGGGCTCTGACGCGGTTGCGTTGGACGCTGGAGATGGCGGGACAGGCGCTGGCAGGAAAACCACGCCTCATCCGCGACCCTCAACTCAAAGGTCGCCTCCACGTCCTGCCCGACGTCTTCCGTCCACGCATAGTCTTGCCCGGAGAAACCTTGCCACCACGTCGGCCCACGCAGGAAGAAAAATGAAACTGCCAGCAACGGAGGCTTAAGCCCGCGTGGCCAGGGACTAACTCCGACTGACAAACACATAGGCTTCGCTCAGCGCGGAGAACTCCCATGCGTCGAACTCTCTGGGGACTGCTGCTCGCCGGATTGGTAGCCTGGAGTGTTTACAGTGCCGCCATTTTCGTGGACCAGGGCGAAGTGGTGTACGTAACCCGTTTCGGCGAACATAGGGTGACATATGACGGCGAACTGGAGGCGGGATTGCACTGGAAATGGCCCTGGCCGGTCGAAAGTATTCTCCGTATGGATCGCCGCGTTCAGGTGCTCGACATCCCGACCCAGGAGTTGCTCATTCGCACCGGCAGCCACAGTTCCTTGCCCGGTCAAACCGAGAGGCAATACGTGGCGTTGAACGACACCGCTTCAGAAAGGCAGCAGGAAACTCCTCTACGTTTGACTTTCGACGTTTACCTGGTGTGGCGTATTGCCGCGCGGGAGGCCGAGTCCGCTGCCAGTCACCGTCGCGACCCAGTCAATGCCTTCCTCCGCAGTTTTGGGACGCTTGACCGCGCTCAAGCCTGGCTGCGCAATCAATTGATCAGCCGACTCAAGGTGGAAATGGCCGACATGAGCTACAGCCAACTGGTCAACACCGATCCGCGTCAACGCACTGTGGAGGCGATGCTGCGGAATTTGCTGGATCGCCCCTACGAGAGGGAGCCCGGCGACGTGGAAAAACTGAGCCTACGGCAACGAGCCTTGCAGCATGGCATCGAGATCGTGGATGTGCAACTCCGCCGGTTCAATCATCCGGTCCAGGTGCGCAAACAGATTTTCGAGCAGATCGCTGAACAACAACGCCGTCTAGCGCAGCGATTTCGCAATCAGGGCGAGGAGAAGGCTCAGGAAATCCGTGCTGCCAGCCTCAAGGAAGTTAGCCGGATTCGCACCGAAGCGGAGACCCGCCGTCGTGCACTCGAAAGCGAAGCTCAAAGTGAGGCCAATCGCATCCTCAACGCCGTCTATCGCGAGGCACCGCTCGCCTACGAATTGCTGCTTTACCTGGATTTTTACCGCGAATGGTTGAGCGATGGTCGCACACAGATGATCCTATCGCTCGACCATCCGTTATTGAAATGGCTGCGCGACCTGCCTAACTTGGGCAATAACAAAGCCGCCGTCGGAGCTTCGACCCCGGCTTCCGGCGAAGGACGTCCAGTAACTTCGCCTACCGGCAACAAACCGGATCGCTGACTCGCGTATGGGATTTCAAGCAAAGGTCGTACAAGGCTCGCCCATCACGAGGGACTTTACTTTAGCCTCCCTCCGATCCCATACCGGAACCAGTGAATCCTTACATAACTTCGAGGGGCCGATCAAGGGAACCTGAACACCATGTATCGCCTAGCAATCGGATGTGTGTTGCTGGCAGGGCTAGCGTATCTGGCAACGGGAATTTTCCAGGTTAATGCCGGAGAACTGGCACTGGTGCAACGATTCGGTAAGGTGTACCGCGTGTGCGGCCCGGGACTGCATTTCGGCATGCCGTGGGGATTCGACCGGGTTACTTTCGTGCCGCTGCAACAGCAGCAAATCGGCGTCGGTTTTGAAGCCGGCGAGGAACGAGTGCTCGAAGTGGCACCACCAGGCCAATTGCTGACTGGTGATGACAACCTAGTCAACGTCCAGGCCACGATCTTCTTCCGTCCCGACCCGGACCAGGTTGCGGACTATGTGTTGCATCGTGAGCGCTTGCCGCTTCTGGTCACCCGTGCAGGAGAGGCAGCGCTGGCCAACGTCTTTGCCACCCAGCCGATTCAGGAGATTTTGTTAAACCGTGCCCGCCATCTGGAACCGGAAATTCACCGTCGCATCACGCAGTATGTCAAACCGTACCGGCTGGGCATCGTGATCGAGGCCGTTACCCTGGCGACACCGCAGCCTCCAGAAGAAGTCGCCGAGGATTTTCAGGCGACCACGGTGGCGATGACCCAGGCGGCCCGTTTGCAGGAAACGGCGCGCATGGAAGCAGAACTGGCGCGTTCCCGGGCCTTACAGGAAGCCAATCTCGTCATTACGCAGGCCCAGAACCAGTATCGTGAAAAAGTGGCGCAGGCGCGATCGCAAGCCTATCGCCATCGCGCATTGTGGCTCAGCCTGGCTGAATCACCCGACCCGCAAAAGGCCGTGCAGGCCTACTATGTCCGCGAACTGGCCAGGATTCTCCGTACCATGCAACTACGCCGACTCAGCGACGGCGATAGCGACTATTACTTCGTAACTCCCGCCCAGGAACCCTGATCGCCTGGCGGGCCGCAGTTGAAGCTCGAAAAGTTGAAAGGTTCCCCGGAAATTGCTATTCGCCACTCGCCATCCGCAATATGCCAGGGGTCCAGGCGGTTAGAGCGAAAACGGCATACAACAAAAGTACCGGTTCCACAGCAGCCACACCCCAGTGCAGCGTGTCGTACGAACCAAAACCATAGGCCAGCAGCACTGAACCAATACTGGCACTGATAGGCCAGTGGGGCCACGGCAGGCGAAAGGACCACCGCCAGCCCAGCGCTACCGCCAGCCAGAACAGGCAGCGTATGATCGGCAGTAATCCAGCTGCTAAAGCGGGATGTGCCCAACGCGGTGCGGGAATGGCCTTAACCGCTACGGTCGGCGGTCGGGATGGCGTGACCGTATCGGAAGGCTGCATCCCGGGCGTCGGCTCGGCAGCGTTTCCTACACGGAGTCTCGCATCTTTTGACTGGTCGCGCGCTGGTTGCGAATGATTCTGACTGGACCTGGCGATGGCCGGGCAGCCGAATTCGTACACAGGTTCACCAACCAGGACGTCGGCCCAGAGCTGAAGGCGATGTTGAACGCAGTCGCGCGGATGTTGCATCCAGGTTCCCACAACTTTTCTGGCCAGCACTCGCCAATGGCTACTCTCGCTTGGCCTTTCGCCATTTTCGTTTCCAGACGAAGGCAGACCTTCAGCAAGCCCTCGCCAGAAACCGGCGGCGAAAGGCACCGGCTCACCGGTCTGCAACCAGTGCCGAATACACCAGGTGCCGACCATATTGGCCAGCGCGAGCACGAGTATCAAGCTCGCCAGCCAGCCCTGCCACACCCGTCGCAGTCTCCACAAATACCAGACCGTAACCAGCACGATGGCCAATGCCCAACCTGGACGGACGATGACAAGACTGCCGGACAACAATCCGATGCACGCCGGAGCAAAGACCCCGCCAGTACTCGAGGTGGCCAACGCCAGGGCTAACCAGTTGGCGAACAGGCAACCTATCAGAGGCAAGTCACTGACAGAGATCAGTTGCAGTAAAGCAGGAGGATAACACGACGCCGCCAATAGCATTAACGACGTGAGCAGCCGATGACCAAAAAGTCGCCAGGCCACCACGGTCAGCCCCGCTACGGCTAGACTTTGCAACAGGGCTTGCCACGCTCCCAGCACCCAGTACCAGTTCAGCCTCAGCCCGGTGGTCGAAGTGCGTCTGCAGACTTCGCGCACCAGTGGGCAGATCAGATAGCGACCGGCCCAGGGTAGCGATACCGCATCATCTCTGCCACAGGAGCCCTCCCTTGGGCTTTCTTGTCTCTGATCGTCCGGCTGGGCGATTGCCGAAGAGGATGCGTCCTGGCTAAACAGGGATTGGCCGAGCTGTTCCACCGCGGGAGGAACCTGTATGTTAGCCAGCCAAGTGAGGCGCACGGCCAGGGCTACCACCAGTCCCATCCACCACCAGGATGCGCTGTGGCGCATGGACACTACCTCGCTGATTGAGGCAACAACTGCCGCTCGGCAATGTCAATGGTACGCAGTAGAGCCAGGGCCTTGTTAAGGGTTTCTTCGTATTCGCGTTCCGGCACACTGTCATAGACGATGCCGGCGCCCGCCTGGATATACACGGTCTGGCCGAGAATTACCATCGTTCGCAGGGCGATGCAGGTATCCATGTTGCCACTGAAATCCACATAACCGACAGCCCCAGCGTAAGGTCCGCGGCGATGCGGTTCGAGTTCGTCAATGATCTCCATGGCTCGAACCTTGGGAGCGCCGCTGACGGTTCCCGCCGGCAGACAGGCCCGCAGTGCATCGAACGCTGTCTTTCCTGGCTGGAGTCGCCCTGTAACATTCGAGGTAATATGCATGACATGGCTGTAGCGCTCCACCACCATCAGGTCGCTCAATTCCACGGTACCCGGCATGGCCACACGCCCTACATCATTGCGGCCCAAATCTACGAGCATGATATGCTCGGCTCGCTCTTTGGGGTCAGCGAGCAGTTCTTCCGCCAGCCGTTTATCCTCTTCCTCGGTGCGACCCCGTCGGCGAGTACCAGCCAGCGGGCGAATCGTGATTTTATCCCCCTCGACCCGCACCATGATTTCCGGACTGCTTCCCACCAGTGTCAGGCCGCCACACGGCAGGTAAAACATAAACGGACTGGGGTTGACCACCCGCAACACGCGGTAAAGCGCAAAGGGATCGGCTTGCGTTTCCGTTTGCAGCCGCTGGCTGATCACGATCTGAAAGGCGTCGCCAGCACGAATGTATTCTTGGCACTTGCGCACGGCAGCGCAGAACTGGTCCCGAGTGAAATTGGATTGAATCCGCCGGCTGAATTTCTCCAGGGTTGTTGCCGAGCCCCAGTCGGCTACTGCAGACGGAAGTGAATAACCATCATGGAGCTGAACATCTGCCAGGGGCAACTCCTCCCCCGGTTGGCGCAGTTGTGCGACTAATTCGTCCACGCGGCGACAGGCATCTAGATAAATTTCCCTCAGCCGCTGCCTATCCACCTGAGCTAATGCCACCACCGCCAAGGTTTTGTTGATGTGGTCGAAAATGACCATGCGGTCGTAAAAGGCAAAACACAGGTCGGGTAAGCCACGGTCATCAGGAGGGGGATGCGGTAAGCGTTCGGTGTAGCGCACGGCATCGTAAGCTGCGTACCCGACTGCGCCACCACAAAAACGAGGCAGCCCAGGTAAATGCGGTGCCCGATGGCGCTGCACATACTCTTCCAGCAACCGCAGCGGATCGGGATGATGCTCCTCCTTGACCGTCCCCGCCGATTCAATCCGCACACGCCGGTCCCAGGCCTGGAAACGCAGGAAGGGCTCACTGCTGAGAAAGCTGAATCGGCCAACGCGCTCCCCGCCGACCACGCTCTCAAACAGGAACGACCAGTCCCCGCGAGCAATGCGTCGAAAAGCCGTCACCGGCGTGAGGGTGTCGCCAAAAAGCGTACGATACACCGGCACCAGCGTATATTGCCTCGCCAGTTCACAGAATGTGGCCAGGTCGGGCGCATGCATGGTTTGACCGCCGTTTCGCAATTCAGGTGCAAGAGTCATTTGCATTATTATTGCAAGCGCCAACGCAGCCGCACACTACAGGCCCCTCACTTTACGCTTCCGTAAAATGGCTGAAGTAGGTGTGGCCGATGCCTGACGCATCGGCCAGGAATGGGGCAAAAGGCAAGCAATGACGCAAATGCCTATTGATTGGCACAAAAGAGTAACGTGCTGGGGATTGTGCCTGGCAAGCGGTTGGCTTTATCTGGCGAATGCTTGCTCCGGAGGCGACCGGCCTGACCCGCAGCGCGGACGCGAAGCATTATTGAATCGGGCTTACCTTCCCGTCGCCTGGTCGGAGCGGGCCTACGAGAACGTGTGGAGAATCTGGGGCCTGAATGAAAAGCCAACCGATTTCGAACAGCGTTTTCGCGAGCGTTACGGGTTGCATCCGGCTCCGTATGCGAATGAGGGATTACCGATGGGGTTGCGCTATGCCCGGGGCCTACTGGGGCGCGGTATCACCAGCGACTGTTTGCTCTGCCATGCGAGCTCATTGTTTGGACGAAGCATCATTGGCTTGGGCAACGCTTCACTGGACATGCAGGCACTTTTCGAAGAAATGTTCGCTGCTGAGGGCATTCGCAGGGTTGTGCCATTTCCGTTCACGCAGGTACGCGGCACGACGGAAGGGGCGAGCATGGCGGTTTACCTACTCCGGACTCGCGATGAGGAATTGCGTTTAATTCCGCCTCAGGATTTTCCGATTACGCCGAGCATGTGCGAAGACGCACCGGCCTGGTGGCTGCTGAAAAAGAAAAAGACCATGTACCATACGGGCAGCACCGATGCACGCTCGGTGCGGGCATTGATGCAGTTCCTGCTGAATCCGCTCAACGGGCCGGATTATATCAAGTCGCTGGAGCCAGCCTTTGCCGATATCCGGGCCTTCATCCTCAGCCTGGAGCCGCCGAGGTATCCGTTCCCGATTGACTGTTCGTTGGCGGCAAAAGGACAGGCGCTGTTCGAGAAGCACTGTGCCCGATGTCATGGCACATACGGCCCGAACGGCACGTATCCGAATTGCGTGGTTCCGCTGGCCGAAATTGGTACCGATCCTATGCGTGCCACCGGTATCCCCGAGTCCGCCAAACGGCATTATGTCCGCAGCTGGTTCGGTCAGGAGCGCGATGCCGATGGCCATCCTATGATGCTGCGCGAAGAAATCGGTTACCAGGCACCGCCGCTGGACGGCATCTGGGCTACCGCTCCGTATTTCCACAACGGTTCGGTGCCCACGGTTTATCACGTATTGAACAGCAAGGCGCGACCGAAAATCTTCACGCGGAGCTACCGTACCGGCGTGGAGGATTACGACCCAGTGCATTTGGGCTGGCGTTTTAAAGAACTGGAGCGAGTACCAGGCCCGGACGTTCCCGCTATCGAACGCCGCAAAGTGTATGACACTTCACAACCCGGCCGCAGCAACGCCGGCCACACCTATGGCGACCAGCTCACCGATGCCGAACGGTTTGCTATCATTGAGTATCTCAAATCGCTGTAGTGCGTGGCCCTGTCAGCAATCGCTGTCTCGCGGACAGACGTGGCTCGGCGATCAAATCCGTGCCCTGCTGGTCCGCGGCCGAATGGGCTCAATTGATGCAACGGAATTCAGGATGGCGCCGGAAGCAATGTTGGAGATTGACCATCTGGTTGTACAAAAACTGGACGGTTCGGGTCGAGGCGACGAATCGTGGCAGCCAGTGCGGTGTCCAGAGCGTGATCATGAGGCTGCGGCTCGGTGTGAACCACCCAACCAAGAATGGACGGATGATGCTGCAGCAACTGCACCAGTCGGCTGACCTGTTTCGTGGCCCTGGTAATGAAAGCGTCGTTGCTGGCATATCCACCCCGCAGAGGCAAGCGGCACAACACCGGCTGGCCGATTTCGTCAGCGGCCTCAAACGGCTTACCCTCAGCGACGGGGCTTTGAATATCCACGACGGGCAAGCGGTTACCCACACGCAATAGATGCTTGTTCAGACGCATGGCCTGCTTCGTTTCCTCCCAGAAATAGCGGCGGAAACCCACATGGCAATAACGTGCGTCGAGCCGTACGGAACGCTCAACCAGTTCGAGCTGGAGATAATGCAAGGCGGCCGGTCGCCCATCTTGAATATCCCAAACGTAGATACGCGGGCAGGGCACTTCGATAGCAAAATGGTTCTGGCCGGCGGACAGAGACATCCGCTGGTAGTGCAGCGTGTGGTTGTCGTAAACGATGTAGAACTCACATTGACACGATGCTTCGGACAGAATATCGCCCCGAACGTGCAGCATAGCCCTGGACTCGCCCAATTCCGTCCACACCGACACGTCCCCGAAGCGAACCGGGTGGAAGACCTCTAATCTTACCTCGCCGAGAACGGCTGGGCCGTTACTGCACGCCGGAGTTTCGCGAAGCATGCGTTTGCTATCCCGCAAGAGTGAAGGCGTTTCCGGCACCTCCAATTCGACTTCCAGACAGTTGCGTTTGCGAAGTAGCGGCGTGATCGGAAACGTGAACGGGTCGAGGGCGCCTTCGTGCTCACCCAGCAAAACATCGTTGAGTCGGACGCGAGCAAAGTAATCCGCCGACTCAAAATACAGCCAGATTCGCTCCCAGTAATCCAGTTCGCTGGCCCAGTGGAAATAACGCCGATATAGGGCGCGACCACGAAAGTGAGCCAGTTCGCCATCAGCGGACTGTACGGGAATCCAGACCTTTCGAGGAGGTGGCAGCTCGGCCGACAACGTTTCGGTTTCGCCGTCTTGACGCCAGGCAGTGCGTGCCAGCGGCTGCCATTCCCACGGACCCAGCAAGCGAATGGTGTGCTCGGCCATAGCTCACTCGCCGTTTCGCCATTCGAGCGTATTGTATTGTTCACCGACGCCAACCGATCGGAGAGACACATTATGGAAACACACAAGAAAATTCGCTGGGGAATCCTGGGCGTGGCCAAAATCAACGAGCGGGTGATTCCCGCTTTCAGCCAGGCCCGGCATGCCGAATTGCTGGCCATTGCCAGTCGCTCGTTGGAGAAAGCGAAGCAGGCATCGGCCCGTTACGGCATCCCGAAGGCCTATGGCAGCTACGAGAGCTTGCTGGAAGACAAGGAGATTGACGCGGTCTATATCCCGCTGCCCAACAGTTTGCATGCTCCTTGGACAATAAGGGCGGCCGAAGCAGGGAAGCACGTCCTGTGTGAAAAACCGATCGCCGCCAACGCGGCGGAAGCGAGGCAAATGCTGGCGGTTTGCCGGAAGCAGGGTGTGGCACTCATGGACGGCTTTTTCTGGCCGCATCATCCACGCACTGCCCGGCTGCGGCAGGAACTGCAACAGGGTACCGTGGGCGACATCCAGCTGGTGCGTGGCTGCTTTTCCTTTCCGCTGCCCCTGGACCCTGCCAACATTCGCCTGCAACCGGAACTAGCAGGTGGCTGCGTCATGGATGTCGGTTGCTACCCGGTGTACGGTGCTCTTTGGGTGTTCGGGCGGTTACCACAACGCGTATTTGCCGTGGGCCGATACCAGTACGGCGTGGATACCGTCATGCAAGGGGTTCTGGATTTCGGCGAGGGCAGGGCAGCGGTCTTCGATTGCAGCTTTATGCTACCTTTTCGGCAATGGCTGGAGATCGTCGGCACCAGGGGGAGAATCTGGGTTCCAGACATGTGGTTGCCGCCGGACCCGGCGGTGTTCACCATTGAAAGCGAAAACGGGCAACGGCAGGAAGTGCGCATCGGCGGGGGGAACCAGATCGCGGCCATGCTCGACAATTTTTCGCTCGCCCTGCTGGAAAAACGTGATCCAGAACCGCCAGCTGACTGCGCAGTCCAAATTATGCAAGTGCTGGACGCCTTGCGGGAATCGGCGCGGCTCGGCCAACCGGTTACGGTTCGTTGAAGACGAGTGCGTCATCCGGTGGTGGCACAACGGAAATGCGAATGACGACACGGCGAGACCCGGCGGCAGAGACGGCCGTCTCTTGCGCCACTTGCTTGCAATAATAGGTGGGCACCTTTCCGGAGACGATCACCACCTCCGTCCCTTCTTCGACCTGCAACTCGCGTAACGACGCCAGACCCGTTCGACACAATGCTTCCTGCACACTACCAACCACCGCGACGCCGGAACTCACCATCATGGCACCCTCCTTTCCTGCGGAGCCAGCGAATCCATCCCGCATCCTCACCAGACCATTGTGGCTGGTCGCAGGTCGTTGTCAAGGGTCCAGCTGCAAAAATCTTTCCCGAACATCTCGCCAAAGGAGGTGGACTGCCCGCTTCTCCTGAATGGACGGATAACGGCGACCAGCGAATGGCGAGTCGCGAATAGTGGACAGGCAACTATGGCAATGGACGCCGTACCTGGGCTAGTCACCGAGTTGCCGCCACAGTCTGGGGCTGGGCGTTTTCTGAAGCGGCGAGATCGAATTCCAGTGCTCGGGCGAATTCCGCGTCCATTTGCCGCATCTCTGCCGTTTCGCGTTTGGATTGCCACCAGGACCAGGCAATCGCTAACGCCGCCACCAGAGCGACCAGCAATCCCACTGTCCGCGCTTCGCCGCTTTGCACGTTGTAACGAATGGCGAGAGGCAGGGTCAGAAGGCTGACCATGTTCATGACTTTGATCAACGGGTTGATAGCCGGGCCAGCCGTATCTTTGAGCGGATCGCCCACCGTGTCGCCGGTGACGCTGGCCTTATGTGCCTCCGAGCCTTTCCCGGTAAGGCGAGTGCGTGGCTGATCTTCGATGGTTTTCTTGGCGTTGTCCCAGGCCCCGCCGGCGTTGGCCATGAACACCGCCAGCAGTTGGCCGGACAGAATCATACCGGCCAGGAATCCGCCCAGGGCAGTTGGCCCCAGCACAAAGCCGACGAAAATCGGAGTACCGATAGCCAATAAGCCCGGGCCTACCAGTTCTTTCTGTGCTGTGGCCGTGCAAATGCTCACCACGCGACCGTAGTCCGGCTTCTTGGTGCCGGCCCAGATGTCGGGGTCTTTGAATTGCAGTCGGCACTCCTGCACGATCAGGTAGGCGGCTCGACCCACCGCCCGAATGGTCATGCTACTGAACAGGAAAGGCACCGCCCCACCAATGAGCAAGCCAATGAACACATACGGGTCTGCCACGGTCAATCGGGCTGCGCCTTCGAAAAACTCCTTCATGGTCAGCTGGTTGATTTGTTCCTCGCTCCCCTTGGCCATGACCGCGATGAAACTGGCGAACAGGGAAACCGCCGCGATGACAGCAGAACCGATGGCGATCCCCTTGGTGATCGCTTTGGTGGTGTTGCCGACCGCGTCGAGATCGGCAAGTATCTGGCGAGCACGCTTGTATTGTTCGGGGGGCAGGTAGTCGGGGTGATGAGGCGGTAGTTCGCGTCCCTGCTCGTCGCGGTTATAACCCATCTCCCCGATACCATTCGCGTTATCCGCCACTGGGCCGAACACGTCCATGCTGATGGTGTTGCCGGTCAGTGTCAGCATGCCAATCCCGCACATGGCCACGCCGAAGGCAACGAAGATCGGATTGGTTCCCGAATACAGTAACACCGAAGCCAGTATCGCCGACGCGATAATCAGGATGGCCCACACCGAACTTTCGTAGCCCACTGCGAATCCCTGGATGATATTGGTAGCATGGCCAGTACGACAAGCTTTGGCCAGCGATTTGACCGGAGCATACTCCGTTCCTGTCCAGTATTCGGTGCAGAAGTTCAGGGCGATGGCGAGCAATATTCCAACCAGACACGTCCAGGCCGGCCTCATGTCCAGAACACCTGTCTGCGGGTCGGCGATGCCCAGCGTAATCCACACCGGAAGGTTCTGCTCATATTCGCGGATGCGGTCCCAGTGCGGGTAACTCGGGTCGAACCGAAGATAGAAAAATCCCAGAACCAGGAAACCGACGATGCTGATCAACGAACCCAACCAGAAGCCGCGGTTGACCGCCCGCATAGCGGCTTGCACGTCTCCCTTATCGCCTGCACGAACCGTGTAGGTGCTGATAATGCTGCCCAGCACACCAATCGCCCGAACTAGCAGGGGGAAAATGACCCCCTTGTGGCCAAAACTGGCATAGCCCAGAATCATCGCCGCTACTATGGTCACTTCGTAACTCTCGAAAATGTCCGCGGCCATTCCCGCACAGTCGCCGACGTTGTCACCAACGTTGTCGGCAATAGTAGCGGCATTGCGGGGATCGTCCTCGGGGATGTCCTTTTCGATTTTGCCAACCAGGTCCGCGCCCACGTCGGCTGCCTTGGTGTAAATGCCGCCGCCTACCCGCATGAACAACGCTAGAAGCGTTCCTCCGAAACCAAAACCTAGCAACGCTTCGTAAGCCTTTTCCCCGAAATAGAGGAAAATCAACGAGCCGCCCAGCAGTCCCAGTCCGTCGGTGAGCATGCCGGTGATCGTGCCAGTCCGGTAACCAATTTGCAGCGCTTTGCCAAAACTTTCTCGGGCTGCTGCGGCCACGCGCAAATTACCAGCAGTGGCCAGTCGCATGCCAACAAACCCTACCGTCCAGGAAAACAGCGATCCCATCAGGAAAGCAATGCCTCGACCAAACGCGATATGCAGATGCTCGATATATTCGGGAGAACCTGGGGTCTTGTCGAATGGCCATTTCGTAACGATCAGCAGGACAGTAATCAGGACAATGAGGGGCAGAATAGTCCGGAACTGTCGGAAAAGATAGGCGTCGGCCCCCTCACGAATGGCGCGGGCGATTTCCTGCATGCGCGGTGTGCCGGTGGGGGCACGGTACACCTCGCTGACCAGCAGCAACGCATAGCCCAGCCCCGCCAGCGCGATCAGCACGTTGGTAATCAGGGCTATGCGTTCCATCCAGTTGTAATTCGGATCGGTCAGGAAGCCGAACGGTTCCCAGCGATGGACCCCGGCCGGGTCTGTGAAGCTTCCCATCAGGCCGATTGCCGCAAATGCGACCATCAGCCAGAGCCACCTCGGAGAAAAAAGCACCTGTCCTTTCGCTCGGGCATTGACCATTGTCGGAATCCTCTCCGAATTGTTCCCAACACGCCGACTGCCGACCGAGTTGGTACCCATCAGGCGGATAGTTTTTTCCATCATACAGTCTAATAGTAGTTCGGCAAGTGGGCTGTACAATGATAACCGAAGCGACAGCGATTGCGGATTCCGAAAATTCAGAACTAGAAATCGCCTTGCACCCTTTGGGACTGGCGCCTTTCCCAAAATACTCGTCCGGAGCCGATACGCGGAGGATCAAAACCGTGCGTGGCTTCATGATGACCGCTGTGTTACTTTCCGCGATTGCCCCAATCCGGGCGGACGAAAGCGTCCTCGTTGCTGGTGGTGGAAAAGGAGGTGACGGCAGCCTGGCCCTTGAGGCTAAACTCATCGAACCGTTCGGCATTGAGTTCCATGACAAGGTCGCCTTCTTCGTGGAGATGGAGCCAGGACACCGACTGCGAATGCTCACCGCCGATGGAAAAGTTGTTACCCTGGCAGGAACAGAAGGTAAGAGCGGCTACAGCGGCGATGGCGGTCCCGCGCGACCAGTTCTCTTCAACGGGCCGCACGGTCTGGCCATCGCGTCGGATGGCACTATCTACATCGCCGACACGTTCAACCACTGCATTCGGGTCTATGATCCCAAAACCGGCATGATGCGAACTCTGGCGGGCAACGGCAAGGCTGGTTTCGCGGGAGACGGTGGCCCAGCCAGCCAGGCGCAATTCGACCAGATGTATTGCGTCGCACTGCGTCCCGACGGCAAACGGTTGATCGCGACCGACCTGGGTAATCGCCGGATTCGCGAGATTGACCTGGCCAGCGGCACGATCCGCACCGTTGCGGGAAATGGTCAGCGCGGGGTTCCGGCGGATGGTCAGCGGGCAACCGAGCAGCCGCTGGTGGACCCACGTGCTGCCGTCGCGGACAAAGAGGGCCGTATCTGGATACTGGAACGCGCCGGCCATGCGCTGCGTGTCGTATTGCCCGACGGTACCATCCGCACTGTCGCCGGAACCGGAAAACCTGGAACTGCCCTGGGACCGGCCCGGCAGGCCTGTTTCAATGGTCCGAAACACTTATGCATTGACCGAGATGGCTCTATCCTCATCGCCGATACCGAGAATCACCGGATTGTTCGTTATGATCTCCGCACAGAAACGGTGACACTGGTAGCCGGCACCGGGAAACGCGGCACTGGCGGAATCGGCGGGGATCCCAAACAAGCGGAACTGAATCGCCCCCATGGCGTAAGCGTTCATCCGCAAACTGGCGAGATTTACATCTGTGATTCCGCCAATCACCGCATCCTCAAGATCGTCCGGCGGTAAATTGTCCGGCACCAGCGATAGCCTCGTGGCTACGCTGATTTGCCTCAGCACGGAAGCTTGTCCGGCAACGAAACGCTGCCTTGTGGCGATGCAAACAACGATTGCTGCAAAAGTCAGGCGTGTTCGCTTGAAGCTTTCAGCCGGAAAGCAACCCAGCACTTCGCAGGGCTTGTCGCATCAGTTCGAGCTTTTCACTGCTGGGGAACGTGACCGGCGAGCGACACGGACCGATTGGTTTACCCAGTAGCCATAGCGCCGCTTTGACGCCTCCTGGGGCCGTGGCCAGGCTCAGACTGAGCCGAACTGGGTTCAATCGCCATTGCGCCTGCTTGCTTGCCTCCCGATCTCCCCGCCGAAAGGCGTCATAGATATCGGCGCACAGGCGAGGTGCCACATTCGCCGATGCCGGTACCGCTCCCTTGCAACCCAGTTCTAAACTCGAGTATATCAGCGTATCCCGGCCCTGGAAGACCGCGAAGTGCGGCGGTGCCAGACGCAGGTACTCCATTGTGTTTTGCAGATCACCGCTGGAATCCTTGATGGCGATCACATTGGGCAGTTCCGCCAAGTGTGCCAGCGTGTCCGGCTCAATGCGCAGACCGTTGCATGTGGCAGGGTTGTTATACAACATCACCGGCAGAGAGGTGCTCTCGGCGATGCGGCGGTAGTGCTGATAAATTTCCTGTTGGTTCGGACTGATGAAATAGGGCGTGATGACCGACAGGGCATCTACCTGTGCGCGTTCAGCAATACGAACCAGGCGGAGCACCTCCCGGGTGGACTCTGCACCGACGCCCGCAATAACCGGCACACGTCCGCGTACCTGCTGCACTGCTGTGGCCATTACGGCCTGCTTTTCGTCGTCACTCAGCGCGTAAAACTCGCTGTTGGTGCCCAGCACAAATACCCCGTGCACGCCGTTTTCGATCAGATAGTCCAGAAACCAGCGTAAGCGGGGCAGGTCCAGGTCTTCGTTATCCTGCATGGGCGTCGCTACTGGCGGAATAATGCCGTGCAGATTTTTCACAGTTGGCCTCCGTGAATCGGCAAATGTGATGTCTGACCTACAGCTACGCCCGGAGAATCTCACCTGCTGGGCAAGTTTCAGCTCTTGGGACTGAATTACCTCATGAATCACCATAATCGCTACGGTGGCATTCGTCGAGCTGACAGCAATGTCGGCAGAGGGTACTTCTTCCCTACACGGTGCCGTCCGGGCGCCGCGCAGTCGCCATACGGTCCAGTATGAGGTTCTTCGCTGGCGGGTGAATGCCGAGCACTGGCAGACATCGGCGGCAGTGGTACAATGCCGTCATCCAGCCCGCAGCACTCACCCCATGAGCATCCATCAACGCACTAGCCAACGGAGACCTGCGATGACCAGGCACTGCCAACACTACCCGATGGCGTTGCTCGCTTTGGCGATCATTCTGGCGACCAGCATCGTCGAGTCAGCCCAGTGGCCACGCTTCCGTGGCCCGAACGGTCAAGGCTTCGCTCCCGATACAAACCTGCCTGTGCGCTGGCAGGGGCCGGAACAGGCTACCTGGAAAGTGGCGCTGCCCGGCGAAGGTAACTCCTCCCCCGTAGTCTGGGATGATTACCTGTTCGTGCAGTCCGCCAGCACCGATGGGCGACAACGTTACCTGATATGCCTGCAACCGCAAACGGGCGTAGTGCTCTGGCAGCGGCAATGGAATGGCAAAGCGGCTCCGAAACATCGCAAAAACACCTTTGCCTCCAGCACTCCAGCCACCGACGGAGAACGGGTTTATGCGCTATTGTGGACCGGAGAAACCTATACGCTGGTGGCCTGCGATTTCACCGGCGAGACTGTCTGGGAGCAGAACCTCGGAAATTACACTAGCCAGCACGGAGCCGGTCATTCCCCCATCGTCCACGAGGGCAAGGTCATCGTCGCCAACGACCAGGACGGCACTTCGGTGATTCTGGCCTACGACGCTCGGACAGGAAAACCGCTGTGGCAAACGCCCCGAAAGCCGTTTCGCGCCTGTTATTCCACGCCTTTCGTCTTACAGCGACCCCAGCGTCGGCCGGAACTAATCGTCGCCAGCACTGCCGGAATCACTGCTTATGATCCGGACAATGGCAAAGAACTGTGGCACTGGGAGTGGCGATTCGACGGCATGCCGCTGCGGACGGTGGCTTCGCCCATTTTCGCCAGTGGTCTGATCGTGGCCACCAGCGGCGACGGTGGCGGTGCTCGCCATGCCGTAGCGATCCGACCGGGCGAGAGCGGCCCCGTGCCCGATTCCCATCTCGTTTGGGAGAACAAGCGATTCCTCCCCTATGTACCGACGCTGCTGGCGTATGGGGAGTACCTGTATTTCGTCAACGATTCGGGGATAGCAGGATGCATCCGAGCGGCTACGGGAGAACGCGTCTGGACGGAACGCCTGGAAGGCGGTGGTAGCTTTTCGGCTTCACCAGTGCTGGCCGGCGATCGTATCTATGCCGTGAGCGAGGAAGGAGAAGTGTTCGTCTTCGCAGCGGCTCCGGAGTTCCGATTACAAGGACGCGGCTCCGTTGGCGAACAGGTGTTTGCCACTCCAGCGATTGCCGACGGCCGCTTGTTTATTCGTGGTCGGCAACACCTTTTCTGCTTTGCCAGTCCGGCTGCTACCCGCCGCTGAATCTTCGCCCTAATAATTCTTTGGCTACGCTGCCGCTAACCCGCGAGGCGAGGCTACCCTGTGTTGGGAACGGCTACCATGCGGATTATCGTCATAGATAACTACGATTCGTTCACCTACAACCTGGTGCAGCGTCTGGGCGAACTCGACAGCCGGCTCGATGTCCGCGTCTTCCGCAACGACCAGATTACAGTGCCGGAGATCGAAACCCTGGCCCCCACGCATATCATCATCTCCCCCGGGCCGTGCACCCCACGCGAGGCGGGAATCTCTAACGATGTCATCCGCCATTTTGCTCCGAAAACGCCGATACTGGGGGTGTGCCTGGGGCATCAGTGTATCGGGCACGTGTTCGGTGGAGAGATCGTTCGCAATTTTCGCATTATGCACGGCAAGACCTCGCTGATTTACCACGATGGTTGCGGAGTGTTCGTGGGCCTAGCCAATCCTTTCGAGGCCACTCGCTATCACAGTCTGGTCATTCGTCGCGAGACTTGGAACCATCCCGACTTCGAGCTGGCCGCCTGGACGGCTGAAGGTGAGATCATGGGTATCCGCCATAAACATTGGCCATTACATGGCGTGCAATTCCATCCCGAAAGTTTCTTGACCGTAGAGGGCCCGAAACTGCTTGCCAATTTCCTGCGCCTGTGAAACAGAAGCTGGAGCGTAATGCCCCCTGGGCTGGTGCCTTGCAGGCCGAGCACTCTTTCGCTCCGCAGAAGCTTGATTAGACTGGAAAGCGACATGGCTGGGACTGAACCGCTGGCCGTCGAAGCCGCTTTGGAAAAGGTTTTGCGCCAGGCTCGCCGTATGCCCCCTCAAACCGCCTCATTGACGAGCGGGCTGCTGGGGTTGGTGCTGGCTGAGGACGTCTGCGCTGACCGCGACAGTCCTCCGTTTGCCAAGTCGCTGGTAGATGGCTTTGCCGTGCGTAGCCACGATCGGTCGCCGGTACGCCGCGTGGTCGTGGAGCTTCTGGCCGGTGCAACGCCGCAGCGGGAATTAGCGGCGAACGAGGCGGCGCGAATCACTACCGGAGCGATGCTGCCTCCCGGTGCCGACGCAGTCATTATGCAGGAACACGTCGAGCCAGCCGGGCCGGATAGCATTCGCTTGCTCGGCGAAGTTCGCCCCGGACAGAACGTCTTGCCACAAGGGGCCGAGATGCGCCAAGGCGAAGTGGTGCTGCAGGCCGGAACACTGATTCGTCCACAGGAGATCGGTGTGCTGGCCAGCCTGGGCAAGACGGCAGTGGCTGTTTTTCGTCAGCCGATTGTCGCTATCTTGCCCACTGGAGACGAACTCGTCGAACCCGGGATGATGCCGGGGCCAGGGCAGATTCGGAATTCCAACGCGGCGATGCTGGCGGCACTGGTGTCCCGAGCGAACGCCTTGCCGCGGTACCTCGGCATTGCTCGCGACACTCCGGAGAGCCTCCGTCCCTTGATCCGTGAAGGGCTCAAAAGCGACCTGCTAGTGCTGAGCGGCGGGGTATCGGTCGGCCCGCTCGATCTGGTGCCTCGTTTACTCGCCGAAGAAGGCGTGCAGCTGGTCTTCCATCAGGTAGCGCTGAAACCCGGCAAACCGTTACTTTTCGGCGTGCGGGATGGTAAACTGGTGTTTGGTCTGCCCGGTAATCCCGTCAGCAGTTTCGTCGGCTTTGAGTTGTTTGTTCGGCCGGCCTTACGGGTAATGTTGGGAAAAGCCGAACCGCATCTGGTTTTGGTCGAGGCGTCTTTTACCGAGCATTTTCGTTATCGCACCGACCGGCCCACATATTATCCGGTGAAGCTCTGGCTGGAAGATGGCCTCTGGCGCGTCCGGGCAGTGCGCTGGCTGGGCTCGGCCGATCTGAGAGCGCTCACGCAGGCGAATGCATTGGCGTGTCTGGCGGTCGGCGACAGCCAGTTCGCACCGGGTCAAACTGTGCGCGTGCTGGCCGTAGAGCCGCCCTGGTGAATAACCCACAGGGAATGGCAGTACCCAAGCGAATGGCTGACCATCGCTGAGCCAAGTCCCAATGGCAGCCCCGACTGCTCAGCTATCCTTGCGCAATATTGGCGAGCCAGTGCTCTTTTTGGCCGCTATGCATTCTCAACTCCGCCGGGAGTGTCGGTATAATGGCAACCTCGCTTTTATGGATGAACGGAGTTCGTACGCCTACCGCACTTCAAAGGTCAGGCCAATGGACATGGTGAGGGAAAGGGTATGCAGGCCACCATCGCCGAAGTAAAGGGCCGCGAAATTCTCGATAGCCGCGGCAATCCGACGGTAGAAGTCGAGGTAGTGCTGAGTGACGGCACAGTTGGCCGGGCGGCTGTGCCCAGCGGGGCCAGCACGGGCGAACATGAGGCCGTCGAATTGCGCGACCAGCAACATCCGCAGCGCTATCTGGGTCGTGGCGTGCGGCAAGCGGTGCGCCACGTGAATGAAGTTCTTGGCCCAGCCATTCGCGGCTGGTCGCCTTTCGAACAGCGCCGTCTGGACGAACTGCTGTGTCAGCTGGACGGAACGGAGAATAAATCGCGGTTGGGAGCAAACGCCATCTTAGGGGTGTCGCTAGCGGTAGCCCAGGCGGCAGCAAGCTACCTGCGCTTGCCGCTGTGGCGTTATCTCGGTGGGCCGCACGCCCACGTTTTACCTGTGCCCATGATGAACATTCTCAACGGCGGCAAACACGCCGATAACAACGTCGACCTGCAGGAGTTCATGATCATGCCCTGGGGCGCGCCCACGTTTGCCGAGGCCTTGCGGATGGGCGTGGAGATTTTCCATCGGCTCAAAAAGGTGTTGCAAGATCGGGGTCTGAGCACAGCGGTCGGCGACGAAGGTGGGTTCGCTCCTAACCTCCGGAGCAATGAGGAGGCCCTGGAGGTGCTGGCCCTCGCAGTCGAGCGTAGCGGTTACAAACTGGGCGAGCACGTCTGGTTCGCTCTCGACCCTGCCTGTAGCGAAATGTTCGACAGGGATAAGCAAGTCTACCGCTTTTTCAAGAGCCAGCCCGACCGCACTTGCAGCAGTGAGGAAATGATTGAGTTCTGGAAACGCCTCTGCCAGCGCTGGCCCATTTACTCCATCGAAGATGCTCTGGCCGAAGACGATTGGGACGGGTGGAAAAAGCTGACGGCCACATTGGGTGAGCAAGTGCAGCTGGTCGGCGACGACTTGTTCGTTACCAATGTCAAACGATTGCGGCGCGGTATTCATGAGAAAGCCGCCAACGCCATTCTCGTCAAGGTAAACCAGATCGGGACACTTTCAGAAACCCTGGAAGCAGTGGGACTGGCAAAACGCCACCGTTTCGGTGTGATTATCAGCCACCGTAGCGGTGAGACGGAGGACACCACCATCGCCGACCTGGCGGTCGCGACCAACGCCGGGCAAATCAAGACCGGTGCTCCGAGCCGCACCGATCGCACCTGCAAATACAACCAGCTTTTGCGCATTGAAGAAGCGCTCGGTTCCGCCGCCCAGTACGGTCTTGACGATCGTCGCCCTTCTCGACGCTAGCCGGTGTTCGGTATCGCAGGCACGTGAACCGGGGTAGGGAACACATGCGTAGGCTGACCAGTCGGTGATTGGGAAATCTTGGCCGGCCGAGGGCTGGAACGGTGAACGGCAAAGAACAAGACAGTCTTCCGGCGGGCTAACCAGTAAGTGTGGACAGCTGGTAGCGTAACGACCTCCTCTGGCGCTGCACGTAGCCGCTTCGAATCCGCGGCAGGCCAATTGTGATTGCGGCTGGTGTTCATGGTTTGGAAACCTGAGCAGCCCGCTGCTTGAGCACGGCGAACTCGAAGGCGATATCGCCAGCGCGAGGAAGCAAGTCTTCGGCATCGCGAAGCCAGGCCAGGGCCTCTTCGGGCTTCTTATCGTCGAGAGCGAGGTAACCGGCAGCGAGCAACCAGCGTAAGCGACGGCGTAACTCGGCGTCGTTGGGAGCTCGCCGTGCCAACTCCAGTGCCAGCGGGCCAGCCGCCTGCCAGCGGCGTTGCGCCAGATACGCTTGCACCAACAGTGCCTGGATCGTGTCGAGATGCGGTCGTAGCGATTCGGTCTTTTGCCAGCGGCTGCGGATCTCAGTGAGCATTTCGATGCGGCGGGCGGTTTCGCGATGATGTGCCAGGAGCTGATCCCACTGAGCCACCAGGTCAGGATTGCCCGTACGCGCCAAGATGTCGAGCATAGCAGACCAGGCTTTGAGTTTGACGCGCTCATCTTCCGTGGTCTGGCAACGCTGCCACAGGAACGGCAAGTCCGCCGGAGTACCGAGTTCCCCCATAATACCAGCGGCGCGGCTGCGCACACCGGGATCAGTGTCCTGGACCATCACGCTTTGCAGCCGGGCTGCGATTTCGGCTTTGCGCTGTTCGTTCCCCAGTATGCCAATGCGTCCCAGCGCCCCCACGACATGAAAGCGCACGCTGGCGGCATGATCACCCAGCGCTTGCTGTAAAGTCGGGAGTACTCGTTCGTCGGCAATGGGTTCCAGCGCCCGGGCTGCGGCCTGTCGGACTCCCTCCGAAGGATGGCGTAGCAGCTCCGCCAAAATGAGCGGTGCCTGCGGGGCGCCCGTAGCACCGATGCTTTCGGTAGCTTCAGCCACCACGGTCAGCGATGGATCTTTCAGAGCCTTTTGCAACGCGGCCAGGATTTGAGCGGTGCGTTCGGGTTGTTGAGGTGTGGCGCGAAACCGCCCCAGACTCCGCGCGGCGGCTGCCCTTACCGCGACGCTTCCCTGTTCCAGCACGGTCAAGAGTCGTTGCAACACCTCTGGGTCATCCAACCGCTTCTCCAAAGCGAGCACCGCCTGGCGCTGAACAGTTTCCACGCCGTCTTCGGTCAGTTGCAACAACAGACGCGTGATCTGTTTTTGCTGGGCGGAATCGAGTTCCGGCAGGCATTCCACCATCCAGACGATAGCCTGCACCCGCACGGCTGGGTAATCGCTTTGCACGAGCGTCTGGAAATGGTTGAGGCGATCAGCCAGGGGAGTCTTGCTGTAGATTTGCTGATGCAACTGGACAATGTAAGCCTCGGCTCGCCCAAGCTCGGCATTCAACCGCCGCACCTGATCGGACAGGGCCGCGTTTCGGGCAGCGAGCCATTCTTCATCCGTCAGGTCTTTGTGTTCCTGCCACCATTGCTGCCAGCGGGTAGCGTCCAGCCCGTAATTCATGCCGGTCAATTCTTCCAGCGCATTTACAGCAGCTTCGCGCACCGGTGGGGAGTCGCAAGTAAGCAGGCTCAACAGCGGAACAATCGCCGCCCGTTGCTGCGTTCTGGCGAGGGCAGCAGTGGCCGCCTGACGGGTGGTCACGCTGGCGGTTGGGTCTTCGGCCAGGGCCACCAGTGGCCGAATTACCAGGCGGTAATCTATTCGCGCTAGGGTATCCACTGCTGCCTGGCGAACTGCTACCTGTTCGCAGCCGAGCGCCCGCAATAAAAGGGGAATGTACTGGGGGTCGCGACGTAACCGCAGAGCTGAGGCCAGCGCCTGGAACACATCCGGCCGATCCCATCTCCTTAGTCCTTGCCGAACAATTTCCCGGCTCTCATTACTATCCAGCTGCACCAGGAGCATGGCTGCCTGGCTTTGCTGAACAGGGTCAGCGCGGTTGTAAAGTAAATCCATCAGTCGTGCTGTGTCCACGGCGCCGCCCGTCTGATTGGCGGGCAGCGTCCCCTGAGCCTGGACGTTGCTAACGCTGGCCGACCAACACGGTACGACCATGACCCAGCCATAGACGAGGATGTAGCAGCAAATCCTCTTTTGTTCAAATGGTGAAGACAACGTGTCGCCCCGTGGCAGTCTGGATTGATTCGCTGGCATCGCCAACACTCGCCCCGGATCGGATTGTCAGGAACGGGCGGCGTGCGCCCCCGCCTCCTGAGTATCGTTTCGGCTTCTTCCCGCGCCGCTTGTGCGCGACTATAACCGCACTGTTTCCGTCGGTCAACCTCGCGCTCGGTTACCGTGCCCCTTATTTAGGAGTAGACGGGAAGCGTCGGTGTGGAAGTGCCAGTTTCGCTCCGCGCCAGAATCCTGTCCCAAGCTCCAGACGGGATTCCGCCTCCGGGTTGTCGAAAACGGTGTGGCGCCAGCCTGTAGGAACCTGCGGCGGCCATGTAAGCGTGAAGCTAAAAGGTCTCAGCAACCGTTGGGCTCGCCGCCAGGCACGCGCTAAACGCAACAGGCCACGCGGCGGGTGAAAAGGCAACTCCACTCGATACTCGCCAATTCGCCATTCGCTACACACCTTGAGCGGTGCTAGGCCAACACTTAGCAGAACCTTCCCGGCAAGCTTTACCTCGATTCGCGTTATATAGTCAAAAGAACCGAGAGCTAGAAAAGTCCAGATGCAGTGGGTATAAAACCCCGGAGGGCTAACAGGCCATTTTACCGCAATCCGCTCAGCCCAGGGGCAAGGTCGCGACACCGCGTGGTCAAAACCGTCCTGGCTCCGCTAAGCTGACAGCACCACGGGACTGCCAGTCGGTTGGTAATTCCGGCCCATTACAACACGAACGGGGGTGCCATATGCTGCGAATCGTGAAATCGCTGCCAGTGGTGTCGGCCGGTGCGCTTGCTCTGGTGGCAGTAGCTTGCAGCCTGTGCTATGTACGAAGCCTCGCACAGGACAAGAAACTACCTGAAAAACAAAAGTTCAATGCCACCACAGCCGACGGCGTCAAGCTGGTGGGTGACTTTTATCCCTCTCCGAAAGGCCGCAACGGGCCGGTCATTATGCTCCTGCATGCCGTCGGTCGCTCCGAAACCAAAGACGCCTTGAGTCGCAAAAATTTTCCCCCGGCGATCATTGAAGGGTTACAGGAACGAGGATACGCCGTGCTGACTTTCGACTTCCGGGGCTACGGCGAGAGCGTACAGGTCGAACCGAAATTCTGGGACACTATCAACCTCCCCTACAACCGTGCTAATCCTCCTTCGACGGTCGAAGCCAAACAGTTTGTGCAGTTGCAGCATTTCTTGAGCATGGGAAATGACCTGACCGCTGCTAAGGACTGGCTCAATCTCGCCAACAACTCGGGGGATTGCAATTCCGCAGCTACCGTCATCGTCGCTTGCGAAGAAACCGGAGTGCTGGCTCTGGCTTGGGCCTATGTCGAATACGTGGATTTGCAACGCCGCAAAGACCCTACCATCCCTACCAGCGAACCGCAGGGCAAAGACCTGTCGGCCTTCATCTTCTACAGCTACCGCGATACCCTTAACGGCCTGCCACTGGGAAACCGCCTCGGCGTGTGGTTCAACAAAGTGCCGGACTTGCGGGATACACCGATGGCCAATAACGTCGGTGTTGATGATTCCCGTAGTCAGGCTTCGTGGAAACGAACCCTGACCTTCATCCGATCGGAGCTGCACAAGAAAAAGTACGAGGAACGCGGCACCGGAACGAATCTGATCAAAAGCAAACTGGTTGGCCATCGCTTGCTGACCGGCGTGGCTAATTACAAAGCCGAAGAGTGGATTCCCAACTACCTCGACAAGTACCTTCCCGGCGACCGTCGTTGGCGGCAGCAACCACAGTTAACTAATGTCACGCCCTTCAACATGAAATTGCTCGGATTCTAGCCGACAGGACGTCGCAATTTGCTCAGGGCGAACCCGGCAGGCCCGTCAGCTTCGCCGACATAAATGTGCGGAGCCAGTCTCCTCGATAGTGGTACCCATGTACGGCGTTTTCTGGGCGGAGGCCATTCTCGACAAGGGGGATAAGCCTTTGTGGCGGGAAACACCGCCAGGGCGCGCCCCATGGTGTTCACAGCCGTTCATCGCGAATCAAATCATGATCTCGTGCACCACTTTGCCGTGGACATCGGTGAGGCGGAAATCCCGCCCGGCATAGCGGAAGGTCAATTTTTCGTGATCCAGGCCGAGCAGCCAGAGGATGGTCGCGTGCAGGTCGTGCATGTGCACAGGATTTTCGACCGCCTTGTGACCATAGTCATCGGTATTGCCATAAGCCAAACCCGGTTTTACTCCGCCACCTGCAAGCCACACGGTAAAACCTTGTGGATTATGGTCGCGGCCATCTTTGCCCTGCGCCATAGGCGTTCGTCCGAACTCACCACCCCACACCACCAGCGTATCCTGGAGCAAGCCCCGCTCCTTCAGGTCGGTGAGCAGCGCGGCAATAGGTTTATCCACTTCTTTGGCGTTACGTTCGTGACCAGCTTTCAAATTGCCATGCTGGTCCCATTTGAAACTGTGGGAAACCGATACGAAACGGACGCCAGCTTCGAGCAATCGGCGGGCCATCAGGCATTGTCGGCCAAAATCATCCGTGGGCTTTTCGTCAATGCCGTAGAGTTTGCGAGTTGCCGCCGATTCGCGGGACAGGTCGAGGATTTCCGGAGCCACGCGCTGCATTCGAAACGCCAGCTCAAAGGACTGAATCGCCCCTTCTAGCTGGTCATCTTCACCGGTGCGGCGGAGATGCTCGTGGTTGAGTCGCTGGAGGAAGTTCAGTTGGTGGCGCTGCACTTCAGCCGGCAAGTAGGGATGATGCAGATATCTAATTTGCGCAGCACTGGCGGGCGTGTCCGCGTTGCCAATCGCCGTCCCTTGGTAAATCGCGGGTAAGAATGCATTCCCGTAATTCTGAGCGCCACCATGTCCGCGCGGCGGACAAATAGTCACAAAGCCGGGCAGATTGCTGTTTTCCGTACCCAGGCCATACACAATCCACGAGCCCATCGAGGGCCGGGTCAGATTTTCGCTTCCCGTGTGTAGCATCAGCACTGCCTGGCCGTGGCTCTGCCCGTTGGTATGCATGCTGCGGATAACACACAACTCGTCCGCATGGCGAGCCACTTCCGGAAACAGCTCGGAAATCCACAATCCGCTCTCACCGTGCTGGCGGAATTTCCAGGGACTCGCCATTAACCGACGGCTTGCATCCGCACGGAAACTCTTCGGATCAACCGGGGCATCTTTCCCGTCGTCCTGCTGAAGTTTGGGCTTATAGTCAAAGGTGTCCACATGCGACGGGCCGCCGTGCATGAACAGGAAAATGACCCGCTTCGCTCGCGGCGGATGATGCGGTGGTTTTGGTGCCAGCGGATTGTCACCGCCCGCGGCTTGTGCCGCTAGCCCGGCAAATGCCAGATAGCCGAAACCGCACGCTGCCTGTTGCAGCAATTGTCGCCGTGTCCAGTACATGGGTTCTCCTCCGAGTGCTATCCCCTAAATTATCAGCCGCCGCACTTTCCCTTTCACTGCCTGCTTGAAATCCCCTTCGGCCAATGGGCCCAGCCGAAATATCAGCCCGGCAAACAGCCCCGGCTCAAACCATTCCTGCCCCGACACCTCCTGCCGCAACACATATTCCTGCGCCTGGCCTAACTCGTATTCCAGCAGTTGCCAGTCCGCCTCCCGCCGGTGAATCTCCCAATACCAGCGTACGCCGTAGCGGGCATAATCCTGGTGTTTACGCAGCAGCACCTGCGGTTTATCGCTGGTCGAGATGATCTCCACGCACAGATCCGCCGGCCCGAAGATGCGTTCCTGCCGCAAGCGATTTAGGTGCGCTTTGCTGAGATAGACCAGGTCGGGCCGATACACGATGCCACGTTTCTCGTCCAGCACCATGTCCAGGTCGAACCAGATTTGCCCTAAGTCATGAGCACGAAGCCAACGGTAGAGCACAACCTGCAAGTGAAAGCTCAAGTCCTGGTGCCAGAAACCTGCACTTGGCGACACGACCAGCACTCCGTCTATCAACTCGCTTTTCTCATCGTCCTCCGGCAGTGCCAAGTATTGCTCCACACTCCAACGTGGCACCTCGCCTCGGTTCGCTCGCTTCCTTCTTCGTGCCGCCACCGCCATCGAGTCGCCCTCCATCCTTGCTCCACGCTAGACCAACCGCTTCGCCCGCCCTTTGACCGCCTGCTTGAAATCCCCTTCGGCCAATGGGCCCAGCCGAAATATCAGCCCGGCAAACAGCCCCGGCTCAAACCATTCCTGCCCCGACACCTCCTGCCGCAACACATATTCCTGCGCCTGGCCTAACTCGTATTCCAGCAGTTGCCAGTCCGCCTCCCGCCGGTGAATCTCCCAATACCAGCGTACGCCGTAGCGGGCATAATCCTGGTGTTTACGCAGCAGCACCTGCGGTTTATCGCTGATCGAGATGATCTCCACGCACAGATCCGCCGGCCCGAAGATGCGTTCCCGCCGCAAGCGATTTAGGTGCGCTTTGCTGAGATAGACCAGGTCGGGCCGATACACGATGCCACGTTTCTCGTCCAGCACCATGTCCAGGTCGAACCAGATTTGCCCCAAGCCGTGGGCACGGACCCAGCGTTTGAGCAGAAACAACAATTCCCCGCATAAATCCTGGTGCCAGAAACCTGCACTTGGCGACACGACCAGCACTCCGTCTATCAACTCGCTTTTCTCATCGTCCTCCGGCAGTGCCAGGTACTGGTCAACAGTCATGCGCTGCTCAGCGGTGCGGGTTTTGGTCAGCCGCAACACGCTAGCATTTCCGGAGGCTTTTCGCACGGCCAACCGGCGAGGAGCAGTTGCGCAGAACTCGCTGTACCGGCGGTTAGTCGGCATAGCGAAACTCCGTGCAAGCGATGAGTGCCTGGCAGAAAGCTGTCCATGCTTCCAATCTAGCATCCTGGTTCGGTTTCAGATGCGGTGTCAGCGTTCGGGCGTAGCCGTGGAGGAATTTTGCGGCTTCTGCAATCTCCTCTTGAGTTGGCGGACGACTCAGCAATCGCAGATAGGCTAGCCGGATACGTTCTTCATCCGTTTGCCGTTCCTCCAGCAAACGCTGGACACCAAGGCGTGCCTGCTGGAGCACAAACGGACTGTTGAGCAGGAATAGCGCCTGCGGTGGTACGTTGGTGGTATCGCGCCGACCCGTAACCACATCGGCGTTGGCGAAATCGAACACCTGGAACAACGGCGGCAGGTCGTTGCGGATCAGCGGGAAATAGACACTGCGACGGCGAATCTTCTCAGTGTCCGGCTTGGCACGTGCATTCGGGCCGACTGCCCATTCGGAAAACTCCGTTACCGTCGAACCGCCCATAGTCAGGTCAAGCTGGCCGCTGAACTGCAGCAGCGTATCGCGAAGCACCTCGGCTTCGAAGCGTTTGCGGTTAGCACGCCAGAGCAACTCATTTTCTGGGTCCACGGCCAGATTATGCTTGACCTGTGGCGAATACGGTTGAGGCAGGTGACTGGAAAGCTGATACGTGTGCGTCAGCACCAACCGGCGAATCAACCGTTTAACCGACCAGCCATGACGAATGAAATCATCGGCCAGGTAATCGAGCAGTTCCGGGTGAGTCGGTTTTTCGCCGGTAGTGCCGAAATTATCTACGCTGGCCACCAGCCCTTCGCCGAACACGTGCTGCCAGATGCGATTGACCATTACCCGTGCCAGTAGAGGGCGGGCATGCGTAGTGAGCCACTCTGCCAATTGCAGACGCCCACTTTGATCAGGGGGAATAATTGGCGGCGTTCCAGTGGTCAAAATATCCAGGAAGCCGCGCGGCACTTCGGGGCCGAGGTGCTCATGGCTGCCGCGGATGTGAATCCGGCAATTGCCCGGATTGGGAGCTTCGCGCACCGCCATACACATTTCGGGCTGTCGTGGCCTCTGTGCTTCCAGCTGGGCAATTTGTTTTTGCAATTCCTTGATCCGCTGCTGAGTGGTGCGAATTTGTCGAGCTACTTCTTCCGGGACTCCACGGAGCATCTCCTGCATGGCGGGGTCTTTAGCCAGTTCGCCAGCGGGCACAAACAGCACCGCGTCCGCAATCACGTGTCCCGTCGTCCCGGCGTTGGAAATGGTGACGCTGCCACTGGTTCCAACCTCAAAATGGAATACCCCCAACCGCTGGAACAGACCATCCACATTGGGTTTCTGGCGCTGGTTGACGTGTACCACGGTCTCCCCGCGACTGTGCCGGATGATCACCGGCACTCTGGTATCGCGAGTCTCGCCGGTCGTGTAAGAAACCAGCACTTCGTATTCGCCAGCTTTGGGAAGTTTGGGCGTGTAGATGATCTGTTTTTGCCCCTTACCGCTGCGGTCATCGTGAACGTAGCCCTGGCCGACATATGGTTGGGCGTAAGTGGAGGCTTTCCATTCGCCGACTTTCTGTGCCTGGGTGTCATCCACAACGATGCCGGGCAAACCAGCAACTGCACGCATACCAGTCTTGTTTTCGGCAGCTTTTAGCTCAGCTTCGGTTTTACTCAACTGCTCCCGCAATGGTTGCAGCTTGTTGTTGAACGCCAGATATTCCTGCAAGCGTTTGTCGCCATCCTGGCCCAGCGGCCTTTCGACCCATCCCGAAATGACCGCGTTGTTGCCCTTGATGCCTTCCAGCGTCACCGTGCTGGTGAAGATGCCGGCTAGGGCGTAGTACTCGCGTGTCGAAATCGGGTCGAACTTGTGGTCATGGCAGCGCGCACAACCTAGGCTCAGCCCCAGGAAGGCCTTGCCGATGGTGTCGAGCTGCTCATCTACCACGTCCATGCGGAGTTTCGCCTTATCGCGTTCGGCCAGCACTTTCGGCCCGATAACAAGGAAGCCCGTGGCTATCAGAAGCTCATCACGTTCCTGTGGTGTCGCGGCCGGCAGCAGGTCGCCAGCAATTTGCTCACGCACAAACTGATCGTAAGGCTTATCGCCGTTGAAACTGGCAATCACGTAGTCGCGGTAACGCCAGGCCTGGTAGAAGGTAAAGTCCTCGTCCTTACCGTTGGAGTCGGCGTAACGAGCCACATCGAGCCAGTGCCGGCCCCAGCGTTCGCCGAAATGCGGCGAGGCCAGCAGACGGTCCACCACCTTCTCGAAAGCATCGGGCGATGCGTCGTTGACGAAGGCGGTAATCTCTTCCGGCGTTGGCAGCAGACCGATCAGGTCAAGATAAACCCGACGCAACAGCGTGTAGCGGTCGGCATCACCAACGGGTGCGATACCTTTAGCCTCCATCGCCGCCAGGAGGAAACAGTCCACTTCATTGCGGCACCAGGCGGCATTGCGCACCGCCGGCATGCCCACTTTGCGAAGCGGCTGAAACGCCCAATGTTTCCGGCCCACATCAGTGTCCTTACTGGCATAGCCAGGTTGGGTATGTTCGGGCATTGGCGCTCCCAGACGAATCCAGAGCTCAAAATCGGCAATCACCTCCTGGGGCAGTTTCTTCTTCGGTGGCATTTCCAGACCGTCGTGCCGCAATGCAGCGATGAGCAGGCTTTCCTCGACTTTCCCCGGCACTACCGCGGGTGAACCGGATGCGCCGCCTTTGAGCATCGCCTCGCGGGAGTCCAGCCGCAGTTTTCCCCGTAACTTGTCCGCCTGGACCGAATGGCACTGGTAACATTCCGCCACCAGCACCGGGCGAATCCGCTTCTCGAACAACTCCAGCCCGGCTCGCATTGCGGAATCGTTGCGAGAGGTCCGGCCACTGTCCGGTTTGCTCGCCGCTTTTGTGCCAGCTTCCGCTGACCGAACTTCTGGAGAAAGCGTCGGCGGTGCGGTTTTTCCGGGGGAAGATACGCTACCGGGCTTCGGTTCGACGCACCAACCAAGGCAGAACCAACTTACTGCCAATACTGCTAGCAACACCATCACAATCGCCAAGTGCTGTCGCATACCTTGCTCCCAAATCCTACGCTTGCCGTTTCGCAGACGTCTTGGAAGGCAGGTCTTTTGGCATTTTCTATCGTCGGTTCTGCTGACGTCAAGAAAAAACCGCGACGATTGCTGACTGGCTCACCTCTGATAACACCGATTCCAGTACCGCAAGGCTAGTCCCGGCTCATGGCGAATCGGTTTCGGACTGCAGTTGACCAGCGGCAACTTGAGCGAATTCCCGTTGCCGTAACTCCTGCCGACGAATTTTTCCCGAGGCAGTTTTCGGCAGGGCTTCGATGAACTCGATCTTGCGGGGGCACTTGAACGCAGCGATACGGCCCTTGACGTGCAGCTGAATTTCTGCAGCGAGTTCCTCGCTGGGAGAATATCCGGGACGCAGTACGACGAAAGCTTTGACGACGCTACCGCGAATCGGATCGGGGCTGGCAACTGCAGCTGCCTCATGCACGGCCGGATGCGTTAGCAACGCCGACTCCACTTCAAATGGAGATATCCGATAGCCACTGGCTTTGATTACGTCATCAGCACGGCCCTGAAACCAGAAATAGCCATCACGGTCGCGGATGAGCACATCCCCCGACCAGTACCACTCGCCACGGAATACTTCCGCGGTCTGCTGAGGTTTGTTCCAGTACTCCTTCATCATGCCCGGATGGGTATCGCGGCGAACGCACAACACACCCGGCGTATCGGCATCCACCGGTTGCAACTGGTCGTCCAGCAATTCAATGACCGTCCCAGGCCCAGGGCGACCGCAACTGCCTCGCTTGATCTTCTGTCCGACCATGTTGAAACAGTACACCATACATTCGCTCATTCCCAGACCATCCAGCGGAACCACGCCGTAGATCCGTTCCATTGCCTGCATGGTATCGGGGGCCAATGGCTCTCCCGCACTGACAGCATGTCGCCAGCAACTTAGAGCATAACGGGGAGCGCGGTCGGCAGCTAACAGCAGCATGCGGTACACCGTCGGCGGGGCGGTGAAGTTGGTAATGCGGTATTTCTCGAACAGGTTCAACCATTTTTCGGCGTTAAACCGACCACCCAGGGCATCGTAAAGCACGACGGTCAGCCCATGGGCCAGCGCGTACAGAAACGTGGAAGCAACCGGCAGCAACCAGCCCATTTCTGATGGACAGGCTACTACGTCCTCAGGCCGGTAATCGTGCCAGTACCGCACCAGGCTTTCGTAGGCCACGGGATAACGGTGCAGGTGGACCACGCCTTTCGGGTCGCCCGTCGTTCCTGACGTGTAAGCAATAAAGGCGATGTCATCGTGGCGAGTATCAGCGGGCACGAAATTCTCACTGCCGCTTTCTACCAGTCGCCAAAAGTCCGTATATCGGTTGGGAACCGTCTCCTGCCGATCCGGATAGGCAGCGACAATAAGGTGTCGCAAACTCGCACAGTTGGTCGCTGCCTCCTCCAGTGCTGGTAACAAATGCAGCGCGGTGATGGCGGCAATCGCTTCGGTGTCCTTCAAGCGATAGGCGATTTCCTCCTGACGAAATTGCGTGCTCGTCGGGATAAAGATGCCACCGAGTTTGGCAATAGCAAGGGCAGCAATGTAGAATTCCGGCACATTAGGAAGGCGCAATAGCACACGGTCGCCGCGGCGAATGCCGAGCTGGCTGAGCGAACTGGCCAAACGATTGCTCAGGACGTCCAGCTGGGCATAGGTGAACCGCCCCGTGTCTCCGCGGGCATTCTCCCAGAGTAACGCCCATTTGTTTCCCAAGCCCCGTTTCACCTGGGTCTGCGTTAAGTGCACCCCGAGATTGAACCGTTCGGGTATGAACTGCCACGGATTCCAGGAACGCCAGAGTTCCTCGTACGTCATAGCTCAGCTCCCTACTCTTGCGTCGAACATCCGCGCGCTAATCCCCTATGCAATCCTACGTTGGATCCGGCCCAGAAATAAAGCACAACGGTGCAGGAATCGCGGCTCGGCAATACTGGCTGACATGCGATGTGGAAGTTTGACGGTACTAACGGTTCTGCGAATAATGCTTGTGCCAGCCTCACCGCTTCTTGGCTACAGCAGCAAACTGACACCTGCCAAACGGACGATTCCGAGAAGGGAGCGGTGTGCCTGGGTTAGCGTGACTCCAGCGGGACCTGGCCATGTACCAATTGCCAGCGTCGCATCCATTGCGTCGGCTCTTGACGGGGGTTACCGAGCAGGCGTTTGTGAGCCAGCTCGGCGTGGGCGACTTTGCGGTAATTGATTACGTCGCGGGGATGCTGGTTCGCTTCCTCCGCATGGATGCGATCTACCGCCTGCGCAAGCCCACCGGCCGACCCATTGAGGAAGTCGTGGAAATGGTCATGCTCGCCGAGGAATTACCCCCCGAAGGTCGAACTCGCCGGGAAATCCACCGCCATATCGGCGACTTCACGCTCTTCTGGACAGGATTATTTCCTGAGGCGCTGCAGCGGCTGCGGTCGGTTCACAGCAAGGATTTCTTCGTGGATTACTGCGAGCAAGGCAAACGCTCCTATTACATCGCCAGCACTTTCGACGAGGAACCTTATCGTGAAGAAGCAGCGGTGTTACGCCGATTGAGCCACATGTTCGAACTATGTGCCTACGGACTCAGCCAGGTACGCAAAGAGCTCGAACAGCAGCAGCGCGAAGGTCTGCTTGCCCCGGTGCGGCAGATCATCCATTGAGGCGCTGGGGCAAATACCAATGAGACCGCGTTAGTCCGTTCCACCTGGCAATGGTTTTTCAGGCGAAGAAATGGTGCCTCTCCATTTTGCGAGTTGAAAGCCTCGACGCGATAGCCATCAAAACCAGCTGACGAACAAAGCGGTTAGCGCGAATTTGCCTCCGCGATTTCCCGTAAGGTATCCATCACGTGGCAGCATTGGGCGCGCTCGCTTTTACGGCACTTAGCCAACGCCGTTTTCAGCACACGCTGCACATGCCGCAAGTCCTTCAGTCGCTGAGCAATCTCCTCAAGCCGCGCCTCAATCAGCGTTTGAACCTGCCGACAGGACACGGCATTGCTGGCTGGGATGGAGAGCAATACTTTCACGTCGTCGAGGGTAAAACCAATGGCCTGAGCGCTGCGGATAAATCGAAGTCTCCGCACAGATTCATCATCAAATAACCGATAGTTTCCCGTACTGCGGCCCCGTGGCTGCAACAGTCCGATTCGTTCGTAGTAGCGCACAGTGCTTGTCGCAACCCCAGCAATTCGAGCCAACTCCCCGATCGTGTAGGAACTCGCCATAGCTATCCAGTACCTCCAATGGCTTGTTAGAAGCCCGGCAGAAAAAGTCAATTTGCGCTTGACCTTACACTCAGGTGCAAGGCCGATAATACCCTGGGAGTGATGCATCAGCACGCCGGGATGAGAGGCGATCCGACTAAGGAGATACCCATGACCAGCGAAACGAGGACGGAAAAGACGCAGGCTGCACGTGTCCTGTGCCCTTCCTGCGGCAAAAAAGGAAAACCAGTGGGCTTGATTACCCTGCGGTCGTTGCTCCGGGAGGAATACACTCAGGGCTTGCCCGCGGATAGCGACTCAGCTTGCGCTACAGATGGTTGCAAGCCAACCATCGGTTCCACCGGCTGGCGGTTCTGTGATGCCCCGGATTGCGAGGTCGTGTATTTCTCCGAGGAAGGCGACACCGTGTTCACCAAAACACAGCTTCGCGTTCCAGTAGGTGTGAAAGAACGAACCGGCGATCGGCCACTCTGTTACTGCTTCGGTCATTCGGTCGCCAGCATCAAACAGGAGCTTCGCACCAAAGGTCGCAGCGACGCTCTCGATGACATCCGCGTCAAGATGAAAGACCCTGGCTGCCGCTGCGCGGTCGCCAATCCGTCAGGCTCTTGCTGTCTGGGAAGCGTGGCCAGGGGAATCCAGATCGCCCAGGAAGAATTGAAGCAAGAGGGATGGAAGATGCGCGAGGTCACCCAGCCAGTTCGCGGGAATTCGCTATCGCCTGAGGAAACGGCGGTAGAAGAACGGCGACATGATTGCCAAACGGTGCCGTCCCAGGGCCGCGCTTCGCAGAACCAAACGGGGACGAAAAGCGCTTTGGTGGCTACCTTGGGCGCCGTCGTTACTGTTGTGCTCGGTTCTGCTTGCTGCTGGCTGCCGTTGTTGCTGGTGGCTTTCGGTTTTTCTGCAGTAGGTCTCGGCGAATTTTTTGAGCAGTATCGTCCTTATTTGCTCAGTACCGCTTTGGCACTGCTCGGGCTCGCCTGGTATTTCACATACCGCGATGCGCTGGCAAGAGCATGGGCACAGCTAAGCCGTAAGCCGGTTCCAGTCCCTACTACTGAAACCTGTTGCTCATCAGCAACTCTCGTCGGAGCCGAATCCTGCTGCGCGAGTTCCGCGCCGACCGCAGCTGCAAGTTGTTGTTCGCCTAGCAAGGAAGGCGGTAGGAAACAACCTGCCGGTCAGCGGCTCAGCATGCGACGATTTAACGAGATAATGCTGTGGCTGGCCACCGTTCTGGTTGTGCTGTTCGCCCGGTTCCCCGCCGGTATCGGGCTTTTCCTTTCCGGCGATCGCTCCGCAACTCCAGCAGCCAAGTCAGACGTGCAACAGATCGTTCTTGAAATCCAGGGTATGACATGCGAGGGATGTGCCCGGACTGTCGAGAAAACGATTCGCGGCGTCCCCGGCGTGTTGGCCGTCTCCGTGGATTATGAAAAATCGCAGGCGGTTGTCATGCTGCCCAAGGACGCGGAAGTGCCTCGCGATGCCATCTTGGAAGCGGTGCGACGTGCGGGTTACTCCGCGACCCTGAAGCAGAGCCAAACGGTTCCTCAACGTGCTCGCGACAACTCCGATTCAAACTCGCGTTGATGAGCCGACTATTCGCAGGACCGGCGAATAGAACGCGTCGCCCCATGTGGAAATGCGACGGCGATCGTTAAGTCCTGCAGCGGAAACCCCACGAGACAGTCGGGGTGGCCGGATTTGAACCGGCGACCTCTTGGTCCCGAACCAAGCGCTCTAAACCAAGCTGAGCTACACCCCGAGCCGGTGTTGATCGGCATAATCATCGTAGCGTTCACCAACGCCCTGTCAATGCTTCCGTGGCCTTGCGACAGGCCGAATGCCACGCATTGGCCCAACCTCGGCGCCAGTAGTGGCTAATCCACTCACCTCTCTTCCCACAGGAGCGGGTCGGTTCCCGCGGTCATCCAGTGCAGGCACCGCGACCAGTTGGAAAGAGAACCGGGACTCCAGGAACCGAGCAGTCTGGGCCCGCTGCTTCCGGTAATCTGCGGGACATTGGCGGGCACCTGGTCCAGCAGGAGTCCGGCCAGGACAGCAGCGCGTACGGCCTGGGCAGTTTCTGCCGGTACCCCATAAGCGTCGGAACGTTCCAGGGTTGATGCTGGAAATCTTTCTTGTAGCAATTGCCATAAAAAGCCATTGCGATGCCCACAGCCAGTAACCAGCACTCGCGTGGGCCGGGCATCCCCGATCAGCCGGTAAACAGCTTCCGCGACCAGTTGTGCCAGCCAGTGGTGTGCCGTGCAGAGCACATCCAGACCGTGCCAGCCCCGTTGCCGAGCCAGTTGCACAGTCGCTTGTGTCCAGTCGAGACCGAAGGCGGAAAGGCTGAATCCGCGCGTGTTCCGCCGTAACAATGCCGGATGAGCCTGCCAGCGAACCAGCAAATCACGGATCAGCCGACCCTGAACCGCCAGGTGCCCGGAACGATCTCCCGGTTCCCGCCCGGCTGTTAATGCCAGGGTGAGTCCCGCTAGCCAGGCCAGTCCGGGGCCGATTATCGCTCCACGCATCTGTTGCCAGGAACCGTTGCGGGGCAGCCAGTGTACCCAAAAAATATCGCCCAGATGTAACACTAGGCGATCTTCACTTTCGCAGTGGAAAAGTATCCACTCAGGGGCACCGGAAACTGGGGCGCCCTGTCCCCCTGCCGCAAAGTCGCGTAAGCCAAAACCGTGAGCCACGCTTAACCCCGTCAACTCCGACAACAGGGAAGCCAGAGGTAGTGGGACGGCAAAGGCTCCGTGTTCCTGTGGTTCCAGCACCAGGTAAGGTTCCAGCAAACCCGCGCACAGGATTTCGTGCCAGCTCCATTCCGCTCGGTCCGTAGCTTGTCGCAGTGCCTCGACAAGAAGTTGTCCCAACGCCCTGGACAGAGAAATCAGCGAGCGGGGATCATGGAGTCGGCTGGTAGGACCAACCGCGGACGCCATCAGCGGAAGCGAGCAGGGCAGGGCACATCCCGTGCACTTATCCACACGCATGGATGCACCGCTGCCCCGGATGCAGATCGTGGCCGCCTCCACGACCCCATGGCCCGGCTCAGCACATAAACCTGCCAGGTAGCGCTGGTTTACCATGACCAGCAACGTCGCTAAGCGAAGCGCGAGTCGTCCCGAATCCGGCCGGGTTCGTCACCCAGGCCGGTGCAGTTTTGGCTGTTTCGGGAGAAGCCGGATCGCCGCCAGGAGGTGCGTTAGTTACCTAGGCTGATGCAGCTTTGGCCCGCCAACTCAGCAGCGAAGCGACTCCGAAAGTTATGGTGTCGCACCGCCACAGGAAGCGTTCAGGCCGCCAGCGCCAGAACCGATTCCCGCTTGGCACACGCTTGGACGAAAGCCTCGAAAATCTGCAGGTCGAGCTTCGAGGCGGTCTCGGAATGCGGATGCCACTGCACACCCATCGCCCACCACTCTTCGCAATCCGATTCGATGGCCTCGACCACGCCGTCCGGAGCGACCGCAGCCACACGGAAACCGGGAGCCACGTCCCTGACCGCCTGGTGATGGTAGCTGTTGACGAGAATTTCTTCCTCACCGTAGATAATTTCCAATCGGCTGCCTGGTTGTAATTTGACGGCATGGCGATGGACGCCACCTGTGGCATCGAGGTGCGGCAAGCTTCGCGGCAGGTCTTCCGGTAAATGCAAATAGAGCGTTCCGCCACAGATGACATTGAGGAGTTGCATTCCCAGAGCAATGCCAAGCACTGGCAGCCGTCGTTCCACAGCCAGCTTGCACAGGAGCCGGTCGAACTCCTCCCGTTTAGCCGGGAGCGGTTGCACGGCGTGATGTCGCGGCAGCCCGAGGCGCTTTGGGTCGAGGTCGCCTTGTCCACCTACCAGCACAATCCCATCCAGTCGATCCAGCAAAGCTTCCAGGTCTGCAGCTTTCAGCACTGGCGGAATGAGGATCGGTAATCCGCCCGCTGCATAGACCGATTCGGCATAACCGATGTGCACCCGTAACTGCCCGCTACCTTCCAGCTTTCCTGGAACGTAATCGGTGTTCAGGCCAATCAAGGGACGCACCTGCCGTGCCATGTCGTACCTCCTTGTACGGGACTCCTTTGGGTCGTCTCCAAGGCTTCCATGCTGCCAGCTGAGCTTGCAGCTGGGTTAGCAATTTAATGCGCCGGTTTGCCGGTTTCAAGATCGCTTCGCTCAGGCTGTTCCAAAACGCGGGTTGGCATTCGTCCGCCGATTTGCTATGTCTCAAACCCGGCGTTACTTGCCGCAGGGCAATTGCAAACGACTACCGCTGGAATACCTGCTCGGGCAACCCCTGCGCTCGACAAGTGAAGCGGACTGCTGAAACTGAATTCCCAGCCGTCGGCGGCCAGTCTAATTGACGCTCAGCCGCCTTGGAACACGGCCAACCAATTTCCCCCGACCTCACCATGACTACTACGGCTTCACCAAGCCAAACTCAAAGCCGATGCCGATCGAGCCCAATGGTGGCCATGCTGGCTATGCTGTTGGCCAGCGGTTGCGGCTCGACCGTGCAGGAGCGAGTGGCCGAACTCAATCGTGCAGGGGTCGCCCACTTGTTGCAGCACAACTATCCCGCAGCTGAAGCAGAATTCCGCCAGGCTCTAGCTCTGGCACCGGACGACCCGCAGGTGCATTACAACCTGGCTGTCGTCGCCCACGCTCAAGGTCGCCTGGCTGATGCCGAACCGCATTATCGTCGCGCGCTGACCTTGCAACCCCACTCTCTTCCGGCACGCCGTGGTCTGGCACTATTGTTCTGGCAACAAAACCGCCAGGAAGAATTGCGGCAATTCATAACCGAATGGTTAAACGATCGCCACGATTCCGCCGATGCACTCGCGCTCTACGGTTGGTATCTCCTGCGGCAAGGCGATTATCCTGCTGCGGAAACCGTACTCGATCGCGCACTGGCCATCGAACCGCATCACCCCTTCGCTCTCGCCGAGCGTGGCCGGCTCTATGAGCTATACCATTACCCCGATCGTGCCCGCAGCCTGTATGAGCGCTCGCTGCAATACGATCCCTGGCAGCCCGAACTCCTAGCACGTTTGACCCAATTGCGGCGTAACTCACCTTAGCCCGGCTCGGAGCATTGACCCGGATAGCTGCCAGACCAAAAAAGCTCAAGGCTTCTCATCTCTGCCACGTATTTCCTATCAGGTTGTCATCGCATAAGGCGTCGAGTTTCTCAGCAAGAACCGGCCTTACGGTTGGCGACTCACGGCGACGGGTTAGTTACTGTGCCTGTAGAAATTCGGGCCCCTGAACCCGACTGCTCCACGCTCCTTCGGGTAAAACAAACACTGCCTCCGGCAACGACGAAGCGCGGGCATAATAGTATCGCTTCTCCTTTAGGCCCGGATAATCTTCCCCCTTCGGTTCCCACAAACCGCCGAGGATCAGTTGCTGCTGGACCTTCTTATCTGCGTCAAGCACTTCGATTACCAGGAGCGGGGGCGATTTGGCGTCTTGCGGATCGAGACGATATTCCGCCGGTACCTTCCCGCTATATTGCAAGAATCGTTCCGCGCTTATAAGAGCTACGTTCGTGGCAGACGTTTTCCAGCCTAAACTTGCCAGCAAGCTTTCCAGTTTCGCAGTGTCCAGCTTAAACGCTTCCTTCTTTTGCTCCTGACCTTGGATGCTATAGCTTAGCACCTGCCAGCGCTTGGGCTCGTTCTGTTTGTCGGAGCGATAAGCCAGGTGCATCACTATATCCTGCGGTTTACCCTCCTTATCCTGGCGGCGCCACCGCAGACGTACTTCGTGAGCCTCAGTGTTATTCAGCTCAAAAATCGTACCACCGCGTGGTTCTATATCTAGTTCGCGCACCACCTCTCGCTTGAGCAAGAACACGAACTTGTTAGATTCCGGCTGGTCGGCCGTGGCTGGCTTGTATTGCAGATGGGCATAGTATTGTCCCTTTTCCGGCCCGTCTTTTTCGATAGCTTTGCTTATGGTATAGACCAACTCGTTGGGATTGGTCTGGTCTTTTGGATGTTCCCAGACACGCACTCGCAACCAGGCCTTTTCACCGAGTTGATAAATATTCTGCAAATCCTGGTCGCTAGCCTCGTCGGTGACCAGTTTATCCACCTGCATCATTCTCAAGGTGGTAAGGAGGGCATCTATATTAGCGGCCGGTGCTTCGAAAGGCTTCTTAATTTTCCAGTTGTTGCCTTCTTTCTCGATCAACAAGGTCGTACCACTGCGATAAAACTCCAGGCGCTGTACGTAGTCTGCAACGAAGCTCTTTATACTCCGGTCGCGGAAATAGTAATAGCCACCGGCCAGACGTTCGTAGAGCAAGAAAGGCCCGCTAATCCCACTAATGTTCTCCGCAGGATCCGGCACGGCCAGGATAGAGGGCGGCTGGTCGGCCAAACGGCGCTCGACATAGGTCACCTTGCGTTTCTCGTCGTGTTTGCCGATGCGTAAGGTAACCAGTGGCTTGCTTTCGTCTCGCAGTTTCGGTTCGCCTTCCCCTTCCGGCTTACCTTCCTTGTCGCGGATGACCCCTTCGGTCCAGATGCGCAGCATGCATAGTTCCTTGCCCGCGTCCAGGCCCAGATCAATGGGGTCCTGACCGAACCAGGCGCGCTGACGAGCCGAGTCGTCCAGAAAAGCCGAGGTGTCGCGCAACTCTAGGTTATTAAGAGCCTCCACCAGCTGCGCCACCACCTGTGGATGCGTCGCCAGTTTGCCACGCTTCTCCGCATATAGATACCACTCGACCGGCTGAGTCGTTGCTTTGTCACCGGGTTTTTCACCATCCTTCGGTAACTGCCAGCGGCGCAGACGTACCTGTTTCACTACACCTGCCGGATAGTCCAGTGTAAGTGCGTCCACTTTCTTCACGTCGTAGCGCACGAGATGCCGGTCGCGGTAATCGTCCAGCTTAGAGGGAAAAAGATCGCGCAGCTCTTTGCCGGAAACCCGCACCACGTAATTGTCGGTGTCTAACTTCGCATAGTAACGAATATCCTCGGCTTGCTCGTGCTGCCGGGCGTTCCACGCCGCATATCCACCCAGAAAACTGCCACCTACTTGTTCCGCCAGGAATGCGGCCAACCACCGGCTGAAGGCGGATGCACTGCTCGCATAATCAATGTCGCCGATCAGGAGTTGGTGCTTTGTCGTCTCATCTTTCTCGCCACTTCCTTTTTTCTCCAGTGTCAGAATATAGGATGCGCGATCTGGTTTAAGTCCCCACCGGGCAAGCTTAGCATCGTCAATATCATCTATATAGCCGTTTTCGCGGACTACCTTGATACGCGCCATGGCCTCCGCCAGGTCTTTCGCCTTATTTTCCTGAGCCAAACCAATTGGCGGAATAACGAACAACCACCCGTAGGTGTTGTCGTTCTTCATCTCCAGTTTGCCTGCGGGGGTTTGTATACTGAGGCTCATAAGACGCTCGCCGAAGCTGATGCTCGGTAGTAAATCTTTGGCGCGGAAAGTTTCTAGTTTAGCGAAAATGCGGTCGAGGCGGGTTTTCCGCACGGCTAAAGCCCGGCTATGGAAGGTGCTGTTGACGTAAAGCACCGGCGACTCACCTTGACTTTCCTTACCAATCCGAATCTGAATTGGCTCCTTCTCTTTCTGTGCATATAAGGTGATGACTACGCGGGGCGAATCCAGGCCAACTGCTTCCGGTTCGCGGGGAACGGGAATCGTATAGTCCGCTTCGGTTCCGGTGATATCAAACAGCAGGGAATCTACCGTGTTATGGTCGGTCTTATATTCGGCCGGCTTTACCAAACGCCATTTTCCATCCTTCTTGACAAATTCTAGAGTCTCCTTGACACTGCCTTCCGTGGTGCGTTCGATGACTATGCGCGTAATATCGCTGGTTTTATCCCGCCAGCTTCCGACTAACCAGCGTTCGCGCTGCGACCGTTCTTCCGTTGTTGGTACATTCCACCATTGCAGCAAGAGAAAGATTCCCACAGCCAGGCAGAAGACGCCAAAGAGAATCCAAGTTGTCTTGAGATTCATAGTTGCAACCCACCTTCTATTCAGCTCTCTTCGGTTGCTTCCCAGCCTGTTGGCCTAGCGATATGGCGAAATTACTGTCGGCGCACTAAATAGACACCGATGCCGCTGACGATGACCAGAGCGAACACCATTAGGCCATGCACCATATAGCTGAGCAAACTATATCGTTGAAAATTAGGCCCCGGTTCGAAAGATTTCCGCTCCCGTGGGGGGATTCCAACATCCATTAACTCTGTACGTTGGCGCAGCCAAGCAAGTGAGGAGACGACTAAGTTGAATTGGAAGTCGTCGAGACCGGCCTGCAAGGCCAGCACAGCGCTGCCGAATACCACCAGCCGTGGCGTACCTTCCCCGGCGACGCCAGCATGAAATGGATCGCGTGGCACCCGCGATGAGCGTTCGCGCACTGTAACCGCGACCGGGTGTGGCGGATTCTTGATCCGCTGCTTGAAACCCGCCGGATCACGCTGGAGTTGTTCCAGAAGATGCAACTCCGGCTGGTCTGCCAGGAGCTGCTCCTGAAGCAGATAGACCGGCACATAGGTTTGCAACAACGTCGTCACTACATAATCTCCCGCCGGAGTGGAATCTATAGTCCGGCACAGCGGAATCCGGAAGGCTGTTTCCAATTGGCTGGGCGACAAGCCGGCACGCAATTGCTGGTCGGCCTGCGGGTTAATGTGCACCAGGACATCCAGGATGTGTCCGCGCTCGAGAGAAAAGAGAAGATCGCGACCGGCTGAGATGCCGTAATCCTTGAGGAAAGTCTCGATGGCACAGGAGGTCGGTGCACCATTGGTTTCCAGACCCGCACCGGTGAAAATGAGCAACCGCCCTTTACCGCGGCGATGTTGCTGGATCAGGAACCAGTCGAGAGCGGCAGGGTCGAACAAATGCAGCGGACCCTGTAGGGCAGTCTGCACCAGTGCCAGGGTTTGCGGCAAGCCAAGTGGAGCGAGCGGCCCCATGTACAACTTGAGCATATCTAAATACCCGGGCGGTACACTTAACGGATCCGCAACGATCAGTAACTCCGTTTCCATGAGGGCCTGCAGCACCTCGGGGGCCGGACCTCCCAGAACGTCCCGCTTGGTCAAATCCACTTCCTTGACCTGATAGCCTTGCTGTTCGAGCCGATCTTTAAGTCGGCGTAAGTTGCGCTGTTCCCTGGAGTGGCTCGGAGTCATTTCTCCCGCACCACTGGTGAAATAGATCACCGGTTTCTGGGGTCCTTGCATTAGCGAAATCAACGCCGAAGCCAACGAGCCCTCGGCTTTGAAAACCGGTGCTTCGCGTCCGAGTCGGCTTTCAGAACGCAGATCGTCGCGGCGAATGAATTGATAAGCATTGCGGCCACTTTCTGGGTCGTAAACTACCAGAACCCCGGACTGATCCGGGGATACACGATAACGCTGGAACAAGAGTTGTAACAACTCCCGGCTGCTGCGTAGATAAGGATAATGAACGCGGAATTTCTCGCGGTTATAAGTCCGGCAAAGTTCTAAGTAATCACGCAACTCAGGATAAAGGCTATCGTCGGGGTCAATAAGCACATAAATATCTACCGGTACCGGAAGTTGCCGAAGCAGTTTTTGCATCCGCTCGTGTACGGTGTAGCTGCCGGTGGCGGTCCAGTCGAAAGGCCGCGTCCCGTAGGCAAACGCGATTCCGTTCACCACGATCAAGATGCCCAGCAACAAGATAGCGCTCAGAAAAGTGTTATAACCATAAATCAGCCTGCGAACGACCGGGTTTTCCCGGGCTTCGTTCACCATGCCCGTAAAGGCCAGCATCATACCTAACAAACCGCCCAACGTAAACACAATCGGTCGCCAGGTGTCCCACTCGCGCCAGGCACCAAGTCCGCGGTTGACACGACTGAACCAGGTATTGACCTCGTTCAGGTGGTACTCCATGATGACCGGCGCTACTCCGAGTGCGGCAGCAACGATAAACGCTTCTAAGGCCAACCAGCCGAGCAAATTCGCCTTTTCGGCGCTGGCGATAGTTTGCTCGGACTCAGCCAGCTTATAGGTGAACCACAGGCTCAGCCCCGTCGCCAATGATACGACCGCAGTGGCAATGCTGAAAATCAGCCAGGGAACATAAGGGAAACGCGGCTGCGGCGGTCGTGCCTGGGAAGCTTGGTAAATTTTCCAGCCAAGCCACACGACAGCCACCAGGGCAACCGCACTCGCGGCAATCATGCCCAGCAGTGCGGGTGTCCAGGGACGGTTGCCGCGTCCAGACCAGATGGTGCTTCCCGACATGGCAGTTTCGCCTCCTTATTTCCATTTCCGCGCTTCCAAGATTCGCACGGTCAGGAAGAGGAAAAGCACAGCGATACTGGCGTGATAAAGGAGATGCTGAAGATACATTCGCCCCTCAAGGAAGTTGTTATATTGCTCCAGAATGGCGATCTCCTTAATGACGTTAGCGATCCACTCTCCAGTGCTTCCACGCAGGGAAGTGAAGATCCAGTGAAGCAACTGCGGGAAAAACATAGCGAATATGCCGGCATAAGCTAGTACTGCCGCAATCACTTGATTCTCCGTCAACGCGGAGAAAAATACGCCAATGGCAATGAAGGAAATCGCCATGAAACCGGTGCCGACGTAAAAGCTCAACAACGGGCGATAATCGAAAGGTTGCCCCATCAGGAACCGAAAGATAAGCGGAAAAACGAACCAGATTCCCCAGGCGACTAAGAAAAATGCCCAGGCACCCAAAAACTTACCGAGAACAACCGTAGTTTCGCTGACCGGAGCCACTAACAAAACCTCGAGTGTACCGGTGCGCTTTTCCTCGCTGAATAACCGCATAGTGATAAAGGGCGGAATGGCCAGCAAAGCAAAAACTGGCAAAATCTGGTAAAAGTACCAACGAATAATCGGCTCCAGGAATACCTCGCGAAATTGAAAGTTATTGGCCGCGGCCAGCAAAATGCTCATCCAGACGAGATACTGGAAAGCGGCGAGGATTGCCAGAGCCGCCAGGACCAAGTACGCAGCCGGCGTATAGAAATAAGCCAGCAACTCACGGCGAAAGATCGCAACCATCTGGTTATTCGATACTGTCACCAGTCCGGTGATAATCTGTATGGTCGCGAGTATAAGCAACAGCAAACCGTTGGGAATAAAGTACGGGCTCGGTCGCCAGGTTTCGCTGAGGTAAAGCGATAATGGAGGCAGCGCGCTGCGAATCACGGCGAGGCCTGCCACCAGAGTTCCCAGCAGCACCAGCCCCACCACAGCGGAATAATAACTCAGGTCATCATCTGTGCCACTTAAATTGACCTGGGCGAGGAAAAATAACAATCCCAATAGTCCCGCCAACAGACCTACTGGCGTTACTAAACCGCTGTCGCTGGTTACTACGAGGTCGCGAACCATCAGGGCTAAGAGCGCTGCCGAGGCAATTGTATGGCCCAGCCCCAGGACATAGGCGCCGGCTTGCCGCCAGGTCACGTCGAACTCATGCTTGGCGGCAGTCACAAGAAATGTAGTACCAGCCACCAGGGTCGCCAGCGCGACTAAGGGCAACATGTCCCATTGAAAACGCGTTGTCAAAATGGCTGAGAAGGTAATCGCCAGCGCGATGAGCACGGCAGCAGCGAACGTCACTCGCGTAACTGCGACGTCGGTGCCGATTAGGCTGTTCCAACGAGCGAGGAACAGTCCGATTCGTTTCCATGAAGAAACAGGGACAGCGGAATCAAACCCGGGTCCGTTCGTGCTGTTCGAAACCGTGGCCCGAGGGGCTTCCTGAGGATGATCCTTTTCGTTCAGTCCTGCCAATTCGGATTGCACAGGTGCCGACAGAACCCAGGGGCAAGCGGTCAAGGCCAGAGCCATCAGGCCGACTAGAATGGTAATGACCAGGGCAGCGGCAGTGCCCCAATATCCGTACAGTACCCAGAATAATCCGCCCAAACCCCCGGCAATTAGAGCCAGCCAGGACAAGACCATGTAGCCTCGGCGAATTTCGCGTGCGCGGTCAAAAGCCGCATGGAAATAAAGCATAGCCAGGCCACTAATTGTCCAGAAGGAAATCCAACCCTGACCAAAAAACGGCAGCTGGCTGGATTCACCGCCGAAAGTAGAGCGAATAGCGTTCCATCCCGCCATAACGGCACTGGCCAGTAGGACAAACAGACCGAAAACCCCGACCGTGCGGGCAACCTGTGGTGGCTGGTCCTCGATCCGAGACGGGCCGTAAAGTTCTTCGTCTTGTCGGTTTCTGATGCTGGTACTTTGGGTAGCCAGTTGGGTCATCGCTAGCTTCCTCCCAAAAGTTGGGGCGATTAAGCGGCGTGGTGGAGCGCGCGACCGGCAGTAACCTGGATGAACAAATCGCGTAAGGAGCGTCGGCGAAGGTCCAATCGGCGGATGGGCCAGCGCTGGTGCAAAAGTCGTTCGGCAATCGCCAGCCGCAAATCGTGATTGTCCACGGTTTCGATATGGAAGCCGCTGATGCCATCCGCCCCATCCTCTGCCGGGACAACACGAACCGTGCGCACTCCGTCAATACTTTGCAGCAGTCGCCGAGCTTCCTCTGCCGGCGCCTTGACTTCCAGAACGATATGACTGTCGCGCTGCAGGTGACTGAGCCGGTCCTGCAGAGCAATGCGTCCCTGGTTGATAATGATGACCCGCTGGCAAACTTCTTCGACTTCCGGCAAGATGTGCGTGGAAAGAAGCACAGTATGATCCTGCCCGAGTTCGCGGATAAGATTGAGGGTCTCCTGCTGCTGCGCCGGATCGAGACCGGAGGTCGGTTCATCAAGGATTAGAATCGGCGGGTCATGAACAAGTGCATCGGCCAGGCCGACGCGCTGACGGTAACCGCGTGATAAGGTGCCGATGAGACGTCGGCGAACCGGAAGAATGCGGCAACGCTCCAGCACATACTCGACGCGTTTGGTACGCAAGCGGCGATCGACCTGCTTGAGCCGGGCCCGAAAATGCAGGTATTCTTCGACCCGCATTTCGTTGTACAGGGGCACTTGTTCGGGCAGATAACCGAGATGCTGACGCACCTCACGTGATTGCCGCATGACATCGTACCCGGCCACTGTAGCCGAACCGCTGCTGGCGGACAAATAGGTGGTCAGGATGCGCATGGTGGTGGTCTTGCCGGCGCCATTAGGCCCCAGGAAACCGACGATTTCGCCCTTATCCACGCTGAAATTGACGTGGTCCACCGCCAGCACCTGGCCGAAATACTTGGTCAGATTGTGTACTTCAATCATGGCCATGCGGTCATCCTCGCTGAAGCTGTTTAAAGGAGAGAAGCCTCCTATATTTTTACGCCGCCGCGACAAGAAGCGAGCCAACCGGGCGAATATTACATTAGGCGGCAGTGTCGGCGAAGCAAGAGTTGGCTGGCTTAGCGCTGGCAGCGGTGGTATAATGGGCAGTGGGGAGACGACTCGCTGGCCGGGACAACCCGCCGCCTCTTGCGCGGAAAATCCAGGACGATTGGGAAGCTCACTCAGCTATGCAGGAACTCAGCGTCAATCACCTTGCCCAGCGAGTCCAGGAACTGGGTTTGGTCAGCCCGACATCTTTGGAAGATGTGCTCCGCGATCTTCCTCCCGGCAGCAGTGGCGAGGATTTGTTGCGGGCTTTGGAACGGCGAGGGTTATTGACAGTATTGCAGACTGAGAAGTTACGGCATGGCGACAAGACCGGCTATTTTCTGGGTGGCTATGTCTTGAAATACAAGATCGCCTCCGGTACCTTTGGCCGGGTTTATCGCGCCGAAGACCCCAGCAACGGTCAGCCGGTGGCGATTAAGGTGCTGCGACGGCGCTGGGCCGAGGATAAACACGTCGTCGAACTGTTTGTTCGCGAAGCCTGTCTGGGCATGTCGCTGAAGCATCCGAACATTGTCCAGACACTGCTGGTGGACCACGACAAGGCCACGGATCAGCATTTCATGGTCATGGAGTTCGTCGAAGGAGGCAATCTGCGTGACCTACTGGTGATTCGGAAACGCTTTGACGTGGCCGAAACGTTGCGACTGCTGGAAGATATGGCAGCTGGGCTGGCGTATGCCTTTTCGCGGGGCGTCACCCATCGGGACCTGAAGCCCAGTAACGTGCTGTTGTCAGCCCAGGGAACGGCCAAGCTGGTGGACTTCGGTTTGGCGCAAATTTTCCGTTTCGATGAAAGCATCCTGGACGAAGAAGAGCGCGTCCAGGTGGAGCGTACTCTGGATTATGCCGGTCTGGAGAAAGCGACCAACGCTCCGCCTAACGACACGCGGAGCGACATCTTCTTTCTGGGGTGCATCGCCTATGAAATGTTGACCGGGCGACCGGCGCTGCAACCGACACGGGACCGGCAGTTCCGAGGGAGCCGGGAACGCTTCTTGGCTATCCCACAATTACGTCCGGAGGAGGTACAGGGCTTTTTGCCAGTGGTACATCTGGTGCGGTCGATGATGGCGCTGGATCCCAATCTGCGTCCGCAAACGCCACAGCAATTGCTCGACCAGATTCGTCAGGTGCGTTCGCAGTTGGGGCAGACATTCGGCAGCCGCGAGCCAGCCACAGCTATGCCGACGGTTACCGTGTTTGTGGTCGAGCGCAACGAGCGTCTGCAGGACATTATTCGCGATAAGCTCAAGAAGCTCGGTTATCGCGTGTTGCTATCGGCCATGCCCGAACGGGCGCTGGAACGCTTCGAGCAGCAACCGTATGCAGGAGTGATTGTGGACGTGGGCAGCGTCGGGGAGGAAGGCGTGCAGGTGTTGCAGCAACTCGTTCGCCGTGCCCGTGAAAAAGATTTAACCATTGCCGCTTACGCTTTGTTGTCGGAAACCCAGGACGAAATTGCCGCGCAATTGCAACAAGAGCCAATGATACGCTTACTCCGCAGACCGCTCAGCTTGGGCGATCTGGCTAAAGCCATTCAGCAGACGCTGCCGCCTGGCCCGGCGACAGGAAACAACAAAAAGCGCGAGATTCCTCGCTCGTAGTTGCGACTGGCCCGCCTTTTTTGACGAGTAGGGAAAGCGATGCAGGATTGCATCGCCATGTGGTCAGCGGAAAATTTTCTTGCACCTGGGGTGTTTTTCCCATACTGTACAGTTTCGAGGCACATGACCTGGCAGTCATAGGGCGTAGTCAAGCCAGGCGAGCGATAGCGAACCACTGCCAAGCTAGCCCACCGGAACCTTCGTGCCTGGGCTGCGGTTCGGCAAGAGAAATCGGCCGAACTCCTGCCAAAAGGAGCCTGCCATGCTGCGTTTGGCCACGCGTGCGGGAGTGCGATTTTGCGATGGCTGGACTCGCCGCGAATTGTTGCAAGTCGGTGCCGCCACCGCTGCGGGTCTGAATTTGCCGCTGCTGTTGCGAAACCAGTCCAGATCCGCCCAAAGCCGATCCGCCACCGCGCGTGCCGTTATCGTCCTATTTTTGTCCGGCGGGCCATCCCATCTCGACACTTTCGACATGAAGCCGGAGGCTCCGGAAGAAATTCGCGGCAGTTTTCGACCGATACGCACACGGGTGCAGGGACTGCAAATCTGCGAGCATCTTCCCCGCACAGCGCTACTGGCGGATAAGCTGGTGGTGATTCGCTCGATGTATCACACCACCGGCAACCACCCCGCCGCATCCTACTGGATGATGACCGGGAATCCGATCGGCCGACCAGCACCGCAATCGGTGACTCTCAGCCGTGAGGATCGGCCGCACCTGGGTTCGGTGCTGGCACGGTTTCTGGGCCCAAGGCGACGCGGTATGCCGGCATACGTGACCGTGCCGGAGTTGATCTCACCCGTAGGCCCAGCCCGGCCGGGCCAGCATGCCGGCTTTCTCGGCGCGGCGTATGACCCCTATTGTGTAGAAAGCGACCCCAGCTTGCCCGACTACACACCCGGGGAGTTGCGATTGGCGGCGGAAGTGGACTTCGCCCGATTGGAAACGCGTCGGGCGATTTTGCAAGTAATCAACCAGCAAGCTCGCGCTCTCGATAAGGCTGAGAACGTGTCGGCCATTGACCCGTATTTTCGGCAGGCTTTCGATCTGGTCTCGTCGCCGGCAGCCCAGGCCGCTTTCGATATCACGCGCGAACCAGAAGCGGTGCGCGAGCGCTATGGTCGGCACACCTTCGGCCAATCGGTGTTGCTGGCGCGCCGGCTTATCGAAGCGGGGGTGCGTCTGGTGCAGGTGAACTGGGTACGCCATGATAACGGTAAAGGCGGCCAGGGGTATGATAGCCACCGTGACCATCTGGCCTGGTGCGAAAAAGAATTGTTCCCGCCGACCGATGCGGCTTTCGCCTCGCTGTTGGAAGACCTCGACGCTCGGGGATTGCTTCGGGAGACGCTGGTGGTGTTGATGGGAGAATTCGGCCGGACGCCGCGCTTTAACAGCAACGCAGGTCGTGACCACTGGCCGCAGTGTTTCAGCGTGGTCCTAGCAGGAGGCGGCTTACCGGGTGGCGTTGTCTATGGCGCTTCCGACCGGATTGGCGCGTTCCCGACTGCTCAGCCGGTTACGCCGCAGGATTTGTTCGCCACCATCTACCACCTGCTCGGTCTTGACCCAGAGACGCTGATTTACGACGCCCAGCAAAGGCCATATCATCTGGTTCAAGGGCAGCCGATTACCGCATTGTTATAGAGCGGTTTGGCGTTGGCGGGCGTGCACTAGGCGAGCTGCGACACGAACGGCCTCGACAAGGCTGCGGGTATCGGCTACGCCGCGCCCCGCAATGTCGTAAGCTGTCCCGTGGGCAACACTGGTGCGAACGATAGGCAAGCCCAAGGTAACGTTGACGGCCCGCAGTCCGGCGAGGAGTTTGAACGGGATGTGTCCCTGATCATGGTACATGGCCACGATGCCGTCCAACTCCCCACGTGCCGCCCGCGGAAAAAGCGTATCCGCTGGCCAGGGTCCGCTTACCTTCCAGCCTCGCCGTTCCGCCTCCTCAACAGCCGGGCGAATAATCCGCCTTTCTTCGTCGCCAAATAGGCCGCCGTCGCTGGCATGCGGGTTGAGTCCGCAGACGGCCAAACGCGGCTCGCGCATCAGCAATTGCCGCAGTAACTCACCCAGCAATTCGATTTTTTCCAGTACTGCCGTGGTGGTAATCCTCTCGAAAATGTCCCGCAACCGTACATGCAACGTTACGTGAGCCACACCCCATCCGCTAAAGCCAGGCGTGTCCGGGCTGGATGGCCTAGCCTCAGCCAATGGGATATCGGCGCTGGTCGCAACACGTTCTTCCCGACGAGCGAACAACATCATGGCGAATCGCCGCACCCCGCACAATTCGGCGAGAATCTCCGTGTGCCCTGGATAGGGCAGCCCTGCGGCGGCCAGCGCTTCCTTATGGATCGGGCCCGTGACCAGGGCATCGGCAAAACCGGCGCGAACCTCGGCGACAGCCCAGCACAGAAAATCGTAGGCGGCACGACCGGCAGCGGCGTGCACTCGCCCAAAACCCACCTCCTGCAAATCCTGCTCGGTTCCCTGGATGCATGGAACAACCGTTTCGCTGACCCCATCGCTGGCCGCGTGCGCCACTTTCTCCACCTGGCGGGACAAAGTGAAATGCCGGGCCTGCCGCTGCAACACCGCAACTTCCCCGACCACTGTCGGAACGCATATTCCAACCAGCTCCGGCCAGGCACGCAGCACAATCTCCGGCCCGATTCCGGCCACATCCCCTAGAGTCAACACCACGCGAGGTCGGTTACGGCGTTGCATGGAGATTCATCAATCGTCCTATCTTGCCAATGCGATGCCCGTAACGATTTTACGGTGCTTGACGGTTTTGCTGGGCAGAGGAGTTGCGGGAAGTGGCCTGGATATGCCGCCCGGGAGATTTCTGCTTCCTGGCGCGACTAGACTGTAGCAAACAGAAACTCGCTTTGCTATACTAGCGGAAGAAACAGCAGGAGGAACGACAATGCGGCCAAGCGTTCTGATAACGGTTGGAGCGACGCTGCTGGTCCACTTGGCTATGGCGGCGGGCCAGAGCGACAACAAGCCAGCTAACGCCAAACCGTCGCTGGACCGGGCCGAAATCGAAAAATGGATCGCCCGGCTTGCCGATCCCGAATTTCGTATTCGCGAGGAAGCCCAGGAAAAACTCCGTTCTTTCGGCGTCGAGGTCATTCCGTTTCTGGAAGAAGCGCTGGCCAAGAATCCCGACGCGAACGTGCAGCGGCATCTCAAAGAGTTGCTGAGCCGGTTCAACACTATTCCGACGCTGGCACCGACGCGGGTTCGCCTGCAGCTGAAGCAGGTAACACTGCGAGAAACGGTACAGGCCCTGAGCCAGGCCACCGGGTACCGCTTTGAACTGCCACCAGCGCCAGACTCGGCCGATACCCGCGTGGTTTACGATTGGAACTGGCAAGACGCCACTTTCTGGGAAGCCCTGCACGAATTATGCACCAAGGCGGGGGTCAGTTACCTGGAAGGCTGGTACAGCCAGGATGGCAAAACCATTCGTCTGGAACCTGGCGAGTCGCATCCGACTTTCACGTCGCTGCAGGGGCCTTTCCGCGTCAGCGTCGTGGGATTCCATTACAATCGCTCCGTCTCCTTTTTGAGTGGCCCGACTCGATGGAACGCCGCTAGCACCGTACAGCGCAATGAAGCGCTCAGCATTAATCTGCGGGTAACTGTCGAACCCCGATATGCCTTCACGGGAATTCGCGATGTACTGGTAGAGGAGGCTGTGGATGATGCCGGTTCCTCCCGAGTGTTGCCCCGCAACAATATGGGCGAGCGTTTTTCTGGCTACTATTACGGCGGCGGGCGAATGTATCAGCAGCAAGTTTCCGCACCATTGCTGCCGGGCAAACTCGGCGGAAAATTGAAAGTGCTCCGGGGTCAGATCGGGGCTATGGTGGTGGCAGCGGAAAGACCAGTCATCACCATCGAGACCACTGCTTCCGCCAAACCGCAACGCCTGGAAAAAAACGGCGTGACGCTTCACGTAGAGGAAGTGCGGGACGACGGCCAGTCGGTGCAGGTTCGGCTGCGTGTTTCCCGCGTCGGTGAGCCGAACCGCCACGACCCCAATTGGGTGCATACCGTGCCTCAGCGCGTGAAAATTCACGACGCTAAAGGAACCGAATTACGCAGCGGCGGAGCTATGTCCTGGACTACCAATGCGGACAGCGCTGAAGGGACCCTCGTCTTTTACCGTGAGGACGGCAACGCTGCTCCTGGCCTTGGTATCGGTCGGATTCTTGGCGGTAAGCCGAAGTCCGAACCAGTCAAGCTCGTCTATTGCGAATGGGACATAGTCCCGACACAGATTCCCTTTACCTTCCGCGACGTGCCACTGCCGTGATGTTTGAACCGGACTGCTGTTTTACGACGATTTTGCTGAGTCAACAGAATGGGGCAGGAGGCAGGCGAGTCTTCAGGCGACCTTACTTGGCCCGGTAAACGATCCGACCTTTCGACAAATCGTAGGGGGATAATTCGACGGTGACGCGATCGCCGGGCACGATGCGGATAAAGTTTTTCCGCATTTTGCCCGAAACGTGAGCGGTCACAAGGTGACCATTGTCGAGTTCGACACGAAATTGCATGTTGGCGAGGGCCTCTTTGACGCGCCCCTCGACCTGGATACCCGGTTCTTTTGCCATACGGTGCTTTCACCTCCTTTCTACCGCGATTGCCCAGGCGAGCCGGTCAAAGCATTATACTAGCCGGCACCTGCGGTCGCAGCCGAGAACGCCTCTACCCGTAGTGCGTCGCCACCGGTGTCCGCCCAGTTTTTGGTGGCGGCGTATTATAGTGCAATTGGCTCCGGTCGGTTTCGTGCTAGCGGAGGCTGAACCATGGTGCATCCCCTTTTTACGCCAGAAGTGCGGCAAATGCTGCAGGAAAACGATGTCGCCGCCATGAAGGCTTTCTGCGAAGACCTGCATCCGGCTACGGTGGCCGAAGCCCTGTCCGACGGATTTGAGGTCGAGGAAGTCTGGCGGTTTTTGCAGAACACCGACATTCGCACGCAGGCGCGAATTTTCGAGTATTTTCCGCCGGAATGGCAGATTCGCATGGTGGAGGGAACCGGCCGGCAACACATGGCACGACTCATTGAGCAGATGTCGCACGATGACCGTGTGGATTTGCTCCAACGGTTACTTCCCGCGGTACGCGAAGGGCTGTTGCGCCTGGTGGATGAAGCCGACCGCCGCGACATCGCCACTCTGCAGAGTTACCCTCAGAACACCGCTGGGGCCATCATGACCACCGACTATGCGTGGGTTCCGGCTCGCATCACGGTGGCGGAAGCGCTGGAACGGTTGCGCTTGCAGGCACCCGATAGCGAAACCATCTATTACGTGTACGTCCTCGACGACCAGCGGCGACTGCTTGGCGTGGTGTCACTTCGCGATCTCATCCTGGCACAACGGCATCGTCTGGTGGAAGACCTCATGGAACGCGACATTATTGCGGTGCATGCCACCGAAGACGGCGAATCAGTAGCCCAGAAGTTGGCTCACTACGATTTGCTCGCTATTCCCGTCATGGACGACCAGCGACGCTTGCTCGGAATTGTTACCTACGATGACGTTATTGACGTGGTGGTCTCGGAAGCGACGGAAGACGTACAAAAAGGCGGCGGGTTACTGCCCATCGAAAATTACCTAGAAGCCGATTTTTTCTACGTTTGGCGACGGCGGGTTGGCTGGCTGGCCTGCTTGTTCATTGCCGAAATGTTTACCTTCACCGCCCTGGCATATTTTGAGGATGAAATCGCCAAGGTGGTCATCTTGGCCATGTTCGTCCCGTTGTGCATCTCCACCGGTGGAAACTCGGGTTCGCAGGCGGCCACTTTGATCACGCGTGCCCTGGCATTGGGGCAGGTTACCGTGCGACAGTGGTGGAAAGTGTTACAGCACGAATTGCTCATGGGATTGGCCCTGGGCGTGACCCTCGGCTTGATCGGCTTTGTCCGCAGTTATGCCGTCGAACTGGTTAATCCGCGCTTGCTCGACTTGCGCTCCGAAGCCAAAAGTGCTCAGGCGGAGACTGCCGAGGCGGCTTCACATCAGCGTGGTGATGCCGATGCTGCAACTTCATCCGTGCCGATAGAACGCCTGGAGGGCTGGCGCCTGGGCATTATCGTAGGTCTGGCAGTAACCGCTATTTGCCTGTGGGGGACGCTGGTCGGCTCGATGTTACCGCTATTATTCCGGGCCGTCGGACTGGACCCGGCGTTCGCTTCCAGTCCGTTCGTAGCGACCTTTGTGGACGTGACTGGGATCGCCATTTACTTCAACATCGCGCGATTTTGGATTCCCGGATTGTGAGGCGTCACTTGCGCAATTCGCGGATGTGAATGTTGCGGAAATCCACGCGGTAGTTGTAGCTCTGAAAGCCAATGTGTCCCTTTTCGTTGAGCAGGCCGGGATGGGCACGCTTTTTCGACTGCGGGTCTGGTTTGGCGCGGTCTTTGTAATCGTCGAGGTTGGCCTGCACCACTGTCTCGCCATTGAGAACGATGGTAATCTTGCGACCGTCGGCGGTGACATGCATCGTGTTCCACTGCCCGTGGGGCCTGGTGGCATGCTTTTTCGGGGCGACTACGTCATAGATCGCGCCACAGTATTGTTCAGGGCGCAGGCCTTTCCAGTTCTCATCATCGAGGAGCTGAATTTCCATACCGTCGTAAGCAGGGTCGCCCCGAAGCGGGGAACGTAGGGCGACACCACTGTTGCCCATCTTCGGCAATCGGAACTCGAACCGCAATTCGAAATCCGCAAACTCCTTCTCGGTCATGAGCCAGCCACCTCCGCCGCCTTTGCAATAGAGCAAACCATCTTCGACACCCCAAACTTCCGGCTTGCCATTGTACACTTTCCAGCCGGTGAGGTCCTTTCCGTTGAATAACGGTACCCATTCCCCAACGGTTTGCGCGGAAATACCAGGCAAGGCACCAAGAACGCACAAAGTTCCCATGAGCAGCAAAGCCGCAAGCCAGCACGCAAATGCACAGACGTTGCGAGTCATTGAAGGTTCTCCTTCCGGTTAGCCTGATTAGCCATCGCCAGGTGGCAATCCTTCGCTGACGGCAGCGAAGGTCTGGGTCTCCATCTCTGGCTGATGAGGGGCAATTTATGCAAACGTTGAAGTGATGGCCAACGTGTTTGACTGCAAAGGTATATCCCGACGTGGATCTAACGCTCGTCGCGACGTAGAAATCGCCAACACGCTCCCGGCTACTGGCTGTTTCCGCTCAGTTCCTTCAATCGCCGACGGGCTTCTTCAACACGCTGAGGGTCGGCATCGTGGTTGACGACTTCCCGATACAGCTGAATCGCTTTGCCACGCTCCTGTAAGATGCGGTCGTAGATACGTGCGGCTCGCAGCCGGGCATCGCTGCTGGTGTTGGGATTCCACTGGAAACAGCGCTCGTAATACCAGGCGGCCCGGCGATACTGCCGAAAAGGACGGTTTTCGTAAATCTCTCCCAACTGGTAAGCCGCGTCGTCAATCTTATCGCTCTGCGGATAATAGGTCAGCAACTGTTGCAGCAGCAGTTCTGCCCGGCGCATGTTGTCTTCATATTCCTGGCCGTAACCTCGCCCTTTATATAACATGGCGCGGCGGAATAGTTCGTTCGCCTCGGGAATGTTGTATTCGGGTTTAAGTGTCGGCGGAGGCACATCGAGTTCCAGTAGGTAGGCACGTTTGGTGATGCGATGATAGCCGATCAGTTCCTCTTCCACCCACTGCTGGCGTTCTACGTCGCCGGTGCGGATGTAATACTCGCGAAGCTGTTCGAGAGCCTGCTGATACTGTTTACGGGCGGCAATGACTTTCTCCACCAGCGGCATTTCGCCCTGGGGAACGTTGGGCTTGCCGATAGTCTGTTTGTCCTGGGCAAAACCGAGGGTCATCCCGATCACAGCAAGACCGCTGAGCAGAACACAGCATCTATTCATTAGGTGCATCATGAGCGTGCCTCCATGCCGGGACGCCGTCGCCAGACTCGCTTAGGTTGTGTTATGGCGCAATGGGCTGCACCTACCCTCGATGGCAGCAATCCAGCCAGTGCGTTTGACTCGATGGAGCTAACTGGAGCTGGAAGCCGGCGTTGGCGGTGGTGCCGCCGGTGCTTGCCGTTCCACCCGACCGAAAATCATGCGTCCGGCCGGGCTCTGATGTACGCTGGTGACCGTGATGACCACTTCCTGGCCGATGTAAGGTCGGCCTTGCTCAGCGACGACCATGGTTCCATCTTCCAGCCAGCCGACTGCCTGTCCGGGTTGCTCGCCAGGCCGAACCAGCCGCACATGCAAGGTCTCGCCAGGCAGAGCGGCCACGCGCACGGCGTTGGCCAGATCGTTCATGTTGACCACTTCTACGCCTTCGACCTGGGCGAGCTTGTTCAGGCTGAAATCGGTGGTGATGATGCGGGCGTTGAATAATTTTGCCAGCCGCACCAGCCGCTGATCGACATCGTCCAGGTCGCTGACCTCTGGCGGATCACTATCCAGTACCTCTACCTCGATGTGGGGGTTGTTCTGCAGTCGTTTCAAAATGTCCAGCCCCCGACGACCACGCTTGCGCCGCAGGGGATCGTTGGCGTCGGCAATATTCTGCAATTCCCGCAGTACGAAGCGTGGCACGATCAGCTTGCAATCCATAATGCGGGTATCGGCAATATCGGCAATGCGACCGTCTATGATGACGCTGGTGTCCAGCAAAAGCGGTTTTGGGCCTTTGACCTGCCTGCTAAATTCGACATACGGGATAATAAACCGAAAATCGTTCTTAGTTTGCAGCAAGGTGCTGACACACAGGTAGCAGAACAGGACGGCGAGGAATAGTTGCACCAGGCCCCAGACCTGCTGGTTAAGGCTGGGTTCGAGGATAGGCCGCAAACCGGCGCTGAGCAGATAGGCCAGCGATAACCCCACCAGCAAACCCAAGTAAACCGCCGAAAACGTCGTGATGTCCTTCTTGGGCGTCCAGATATCGAAAGCAACCACCACCAGTCCCAGCAGCATGACGGCGGTAAAAATCGAGTATGGCGCGAGTGGTGCCCACCGGGGGTCCGAAGGAAACCAGGCAGTAGACTGAGTGGTCAGACCGCTGGCCACGCCCATGACCAGGGCCAGAAACACTGCACGCAGAATGTTCAGCAACATCGAAAGTTCCTCCTGGTGCGAGCCGCTTGCTGCTGCCCGCAACATTGGTTTGTCCCGGAGTGTCAGCCATTTCTGCCGGCCGACACTCTCCTTGCCATTCCTGTCCCGTGTTGGCCTCTTCCCGGCAAATCACCGCAAAAATTAGACGAATAGGCGGTGCGGTTTGCTCCCGTATCCAACGTTACTTTATTCCCGTTGATACGGATGGAACAGCCTCAGGTACTCATCCTGGGCAAAACGGTCGGTCATGCTGGCCAGGTAATCGCAGATGGTTTGCTCCAACCCGTCGCTGGCGATTCTCTGGCGGAAGAACGGCGGCAACATGCCCGGCACACGGCGGTATTCCTCAAATAACAACCGCAAAAAGCGTTTCGCCTTACTCGTCATCCGCTGCACGCGATAGTGATGATAAACGCGTTCACGCAAGAACTCTTCCAGCTGCGCTTTGAGCCGGGCTATTCCCGGACTGGGCTGCACCAATGGCTCCGCCGCTCGCCGCACATCGTCCACGCTGCGAATATGAAACGAATGCAAGCGCTGCCGCGTGTGCGTCAGCAGATCTTCCACCTGCCAGTCAATCAGCGTGCGTACCAGTGCCGCGGGGTAATCCTCTCGGCTAACTTGGCCATAACGATCCCGCATCCGCTGCTCGGCCAGCCGACAAAACGGAATTTCCCGCACCTCTTCCAGTTGGACTAAGCCCAACTGCAGAGCGTCGTCCAGATCGTGGGTGTCGTACGCGAGACTGTCAGCGGCATCCACAACCTGGGCTTCCAGAAAAGGTTGGCCGAGTGTCCGAAAACGCCTCACCTCCGGCGCATCCGGACGCTTGCTGTGATAAGAGAGCGATTCCAGCACTTCCCACGTCAGATTCAACCCCGGAAAGCCGGGATAACGCTGCTCCAGGAATTGCACCAGCCGTAAACCATGCCGGTTATGTTCGAACCCGCCAAATTGCGCCATGCACTCGTCCAGAGCGGTTTCGCCGGCGTGGCCGAACGGCGGATGGCCCAGGTCATGGGCCAGGGCGATCGCTTCCGTCAAATCCTCGTTCAGACCCAGCTGGCGGGCGATCGTGCGACTGATCTGAGCGACTTCCAGCGTATGAGTCAGCCGCGTGCGGTGCTGATCGCTGTAATGGTTGACCAGCACCTGCGTTTTATACATCAGCCGACGAAATGCAGCGCTATGGATGATGCGGTCGCGGTCGCGCTGATAAAGGGTGCGGTAGGGATGCTCCGGCTCGTCGTGCAGTCGGCCACGGCTGAGCCGCGTCCGCATGGCGTACGGCGCCAGAAAACGGTCTTCCCATTCCAACGGGTCAAGCGGTTGAAACACCGGAGACTCCGCCGGTTCCGAATCGGGCGATCCCCCCGATGGTGACACGGGCAACACTGATTGCCAGCGCCCCATGCCGTAGCTCGTGTCTGCAGGTATGTTCATGCCGCACCTGACCGCTTAGCTGTTCCTTTCCAGGAAAATCAGGACGGTTGCTTTGAAGAGGAGTTCAAGTGTGCCGTCAGCAAATCATACAGCGCTTCCAGAGATTGGACGATGACCTTGACCTCGGCCAGAACCGGCATGAAATTGGTGTCCCCTTCCCAACGGGGGACAACGTGCCAGTGGAGATGCCCCGGCAAGCCAGCTCCGGCAACTTTGCCCAGGTTCAGCCCGATGTTGAACCCGTCCGGTCGCAGGAGTTGTTGCAAAACGGAGACCATGCGGCTCAAGGTTTGCTGCGTGTCGAGAAGCTCATCGGAGGTGAGTTCTGCCAGTGTGGCCTTGTGTGCTTGCGGGGCGATCAGGAGATGACCATTGTTGTACGGGTAGCAATTTAGAACCACGACGCTACGGCTGGTGCGAGTGACAATCCAGTGGCGCCGATCCTCGTGAGCCGCCAGACCAGCACAGATAAAACATCCTTCCCCGGCCGATTGGCGATCCTGTACCACATACGCCAGCCGCCAGGGTGCCCACAAGTTCTTCCACACGGGGTTCTCCTCGGTGTTGCTTTCGCACCACGGTGGCATAGACGACAGTCCCTAGCCAGATAGACACGGAGGGGCAAGAGCTAAGAACTCGCAGCCCTCGGCCTTGCCAATGCGTGCCGCCAGTGCGCTATTGTTTAAGGGCCAAGCTGGCTGGGGAATTTTATAGTCGAAGTCGCCGTTTTGTGTTTACCAGGCGGTTGCCTGGCACAGAAGCCCGATTTTGCACGACCTGGCTGGGCCTGTTGCAAAAAAGGCTTCTCTTTTTCAGCTACTGCTTTATACTGCGGTGTTCATGAGAAAGGATAAATTGCCTCTTTCCACCATTCACACTCTGGTCATCACATTGCTGGCCACTCTGCCTGCCCCGAATCCACCCGCCCAACGCCGAGGCCGACCA